>JADMIO011200075.1_pt1 | contig 113687 bp, 101 predicted proteins | sample 8958161 | NCBI WGS metagenome assembly JADMIO01 (sample SAMN16585339, study PRJNA669376) | soil metagenome | isolation source: Crop rotation soil | place: USA: Cullars Rotation, Alabama | collected 2011
CGCGACAACTTGTCCACGTGGAATTCTAAGCTTAGGATCCCAATGTGCTGGAAAGCAGCTCCACCTGCGCCGCCGCCACGACGTCCACCTCCACCAGGACCGCCAAATCCCCCAAAGCCCCCAAAACTGGTCCGGGCATCACGCTGCGCGGTTTGCACGGCCTCGATGCGCTCGGAAATCACCTTCCACTCGTCATCATTGGTCACTTCCAATTGCTCTTTGTACCGATCCATCATTTGTTTGCGGAATTGTTCCGGATCGAAGTTGCCACGACCCTGGGCGGACACGCTGCTCGCGCCTGCGCCGAGGAGGACCGCCACACCTGCTGCTAACAACAGTTGATTCAATTTTTTCATAATATCAGCTCTCTCTGTTTTTGTTTTTCGCGAACCAAAGCTGTTTCGCAGCAGCCAGGGTTCTCGCGGTTCAAAGTTAGAGTGCACGTAACATGCCACCTTTTCAAAGCCTTATCGTAAGAAAAAGCTATGGATGACGTGCGCAAAAGTTGCGCAAGCAGGGCTGTAATCCTGTGCACGTTTTGCACAGAAAATCGCAAGCCGATTGTTTACAATTTGGCACTTGGATTTTCGGAAGTGAGACTTTCTAATATCCCTCGTGAACCAACTCATCGACCATCCTCCTGGGCATACAAATCCCTTCGATTCGCGTGTTAAAGTTCTAGTCGCTGAACTTCTCTTGCTGGCTGTGGGCGTTCTGGCCGGTACGAATGCAAGCGGTCAAAATATCAGGCCACCGCGTCCTCCATCCGCGGCAGCGCTTGGTGGTGGCATCACCTTCACCCCGGTCGAACCCGGCATCACCTATGCCAATGATCGCGATGCTGTAGTTCCGTGGTCGATGAGTGTTTTGAAGATCGAACGGGCGCAGAAAGATCTGATATTCCTTGCGCCGCATGCAAAAAACACGGTCCTCGGTGTAAGCATACTCGCGGAGCAAGCCGCTTCCATTCCGGCGAAGACGGGCCGGGCCGTGGCGGCGGTGAACGCCGATTTTTATGAACGCTCGAACAAAACATTTGCCGGCGACCCGAGAGGCATGCAAGTGGTGGATGGCGAATTGGTCAGCGCGCCGGACACAGTTTGCGTCTGGTTTGATGCGAGCGGCAATCCGCACATGGATCAGGTCAAAGGCGAATTCAAGATCACGTGGCCGCAAGGCGAGCGAATTTCGTTTGGCCTTAATGAACAACGGCGGAACACCAATATCGTGTTGTATACTCCGACGTACGGTCCATCGACCCGGGTGAGCAATGGACGCGACATCATTTTGGAAAAGGATGGCAATGGTCCCTGGCTCCCGCTCGAAGCGGGGCAAACGTATCGCGCCAAGGTGCGTGAGGTTCGTCTCTCTTCAAACCTCGCGCTCCCACCCGATGCGATGGTCCTTTCCGTTGGTCCCGAGTATCCCGGAAAGGTCCCGGCGGTTGAGGCAGGCACCGTGCTTGAGATCTCGACTGCGACTACTCCGGATCTAAAAGGCGTCAAAACAGTGGTTGGCGGCGGACCAGAATTAATTCGGGATGGCAAAGCCTTCTCCCAAATGGAACCGCCCCCCGGCACCACCAAGGCTTACAGCGATCGTTCGAAGTATGAACGCCATCCCCGCTCGGCGATTGGGTGGAACGCCACGCACATTTTTATGGTCATCGTCGATGGCCGCCAGGAGGGATTATCCGTTGGAATGAAGCTGGCCGAACTTGCCCAATACATGGCGAAACTGGGTTGCACCGATGCCATGAATTTTGACGGCGGCAATTCGGCCCAGATGTGGATGAATGGCCGGATCATGAACAGCCCGTGCCATGGAGAAGACACGGTGGCGAACTCGCTTATGCTCGTCCGCAAACCGGCGAATCCCTGAGTCTGACTTTGCGCAGCTCCGCTTTTACGATGGGCAAAATCGGATTGCCCAGGGTCGTTCTGTCGGGATATAAGTAACACCCGTGAAAGAAGATCCCCGTGACCCATCGGTGCCGCCGGTCCCTGCTGCTCAAGGACAACTGCCTCCTTTGATTTCAGCGCCACCGGGCCGGGAAAAAGAACCGAATCCATGGCCCGTGCTTCTGATTATCGCAGCCTGTCTCTTCGCCGCATTGTTTTTGGCAGCCGTCGCGGTCGGCGCTTATTATTTCCTCACTCCAAGGGGAGGGAAGCCGGCCTCCCCGTCAAACTCGCGCGCGCCTGTCGCTTCAAAATCTGAATCTGGCGTCAAATACTCGAACGAAAAAGTTTCCCGTGAACCATGGTCGATCCACGTGCTGAAGATCGATCGCTCGCAAAAGGACTTGCAATTCGCCACTCCGCATGCGCGGGATAAAATTCTCGGTGTCAGCATGCTTGCCGATCAAGCGCGCTCCATTCCGCCTCAGCTTGGTCAGGCGGTGGCTGCAATTAATGGTGACTTTTACGTGCGCGACAATCCGATTTACGCTGGAGATCCCCGCGGACTTCAGATTGCCAATGGCGAACTGCTCAGTGCTCCGGACACGGTCTGTATTTGGTTCGATCCGCAGGGCAATCCGCATCTCGACGAGGTGAAAGCGGACTTCAATGTCACCTGGCCAGACAAGCGCAAAACGGCCTTTGGTCTCAATCAACAACGCCCGCCAGACAAGGCGGTCCTTTACACGCCAACGTACGGCGCTTCAACCCGTGCGGTCGGAGGAAAGAATTATGTCCTCGAAAAAAATGGTGACGGTCCATGGCTGCCTCTGGCGGCGGGGCAATCTTACCGCGCCCGCGTGCGGGAGGTGCAAGCCACGCCGAATACTCCATTGGCGGCGGGACTGCTCGTTCTTTCCGTGCCGCAATCACTTCTCGAAGGCGCGCCCGAAGTGGAGGCCGGAGCCATTGTGGAAATCGCGACGCTCACGACACCTGATTTGAAGGGAGTGAAATCAGCCATCGGCGGCGGGCCGGCGCTGATCAAGGACGGACAGGCATTTACGGCGATGACGGCACCTGCTGAGGTCAGAGGAGTCTGGAGCGAGCGTTCAAAATACGAGCGCCATCCACGCTCCGCTGTGGGTTGGAGTCCCACTCATTTCTATTTTGTGATTGTCGATGGCCGGCAACCTGAATTGTCGGTTGGGATGAAGCTCGCCGAACTTGCGGACTATATGAAGAAGCTCGGCTGCACCGAGGCCATGAATCTTGACGGCGGCAAGTCTGCCCAGATGTGGATGAATGGCCGCATCGTGAACAGTCCCTGCCAGGGGGAAGATACGGTGGCCAATTCAATCGTCCTCCTTCGTAATCGTAATAGCGGCAACTGATAACGGCCACGCAGATTTGCCATCATCACGATCGGCCATATGATCATCACGGCGATAGGCCCAATTGCTTTGCGAAAGTGGATTCAGAGCCATGACGCTCAACGAAACTCTCAAGCAGCTTAAAGCGCTCGGCAACGAGAAGATGCGGGCGCGCAACACCAAGTATGGTGCGGGCGACAACCAGTTCGGCGCAAAGCACGGGGACATCCGGGTGCTGGCGAAGAAGATCAAAGCCGACCACGAGCTCGCCATGTTGCTTTGGAAAACCGGCAATGTCGATGCCCAGCTCCTGGCTACACTCCTGATCAAGCCGAAGGATCTGTCTGCCAGAGAAGTGGAACAGATGGTGCGGACCATCGCCTTCGCGCACGTGGCCGACTGGTTCATCTCCTATGTCGTCAAGCAACACGCCGAAAAGGAGTCGCTTCGACAGGAATGGATGGCCACGGACGATCTCTGGGCAGCGCGCGCTGGATGGAGCCTGACTGCAGAGCGTATCGCGAAGAACCCGGAAGGGCTCGAACTACCGGCGCTGCTGGATCGCATTGAGTCCGAAATGGGAAACGCCGATCCTGTCGTGCAGTGGACCATGAACGGCACGCTTGCGGAAATCGGGATCAACTTCCCCAAACTCCGGAAGCGGGCGATCGCCATAGGAGAGAAGTTGGGGGTCTATCGCGACTATCCAGTGTCGAAAGGTTGCACATCCCCTTTTGCACCGATCTGGATCGACTTCATGGTCAAACGGAAAGGCTGAACTGCTGAATCGGCTTGAGCAGTACCATCATCGCTCTCGACGATTTTGCAGATACTTCTCCCGCCATTCGGCTCGCGACAACTTGCCGCGCTGGTTTGGGGCGAGGGTTTCCACAAACCACCAGTCTCTCGGCAATTGCCAGTCCGGCAGACGCTTAAGCAAGTAATGCTTGAGCGACTCGGCAGTAAGTTCTGAGCGACCAGCGACACAGGCCACGATGTCATCGGCCCGACCGGCCACCCCGCTCGGCACGCCGAACACGAGGCAGTCCTTGATCTCCGCATGCGCCAGAAGAGCTCGCTCGATCTGTTCAGGCGCGACTTTGCGGCCAGCCACATTGATCAAATCTCCCATGCGTCCGCGCAGATAGAGCACGCCGTCTTTGATCTCCGCCAAATCAAGCGTGCGGTAGCATCCGTCGCCCAGCGCGGGCAAAGCTTCGGGGAGATAAGTTTCAGCAACTGCCGAACCGCGCACTTCGAGACAGCCGTCCGCGTTGGTGGATAGATTCACGTTTCGCAGTGCAGCGCCGACCAACGAGGCGTCCGCTCTTGGTGAAGTGGAAGCGTCGTACGCAATACCGCCGCATTCGGTCGCGCCATAGAAGTTGTGAATTTTGAGGGCATGTTGTTGAAAAATGGATTCTTCCAGCGGTAGAGGCAGAGGCGCGCCGGCGGAGATGGCGAGACGAATGTTCTGAGGAATTGTTTTTGCCTCGTGCCACGCACGCCAGAGAGCCGGGACACCTGGAACAGTTACGGCCGGAACACTGGATGCGGCTTGACGGAGTGATTCGGGAAGCGGCGATGCAGCGAGCAATAACGGAATGCCTCGGAGAACCAGGGGTGTGATGAGGTTTGAGAATCCATACGAATGCGCGAGCGAAATGACCGCCACGTTTGGCCAGTCGGGACGCAATCCCATCGTGGAAATGATGTTGTCGCAATCGGCAATCAATTGCGAGGCTGTGAGGCCGACCAATCGTGCCGCGCCAGTAGTAGCGGACGTGGTTTTGAGATGGACGATGCCTTTGGGTAGATTCGAGACAGTCGGTGATGATTGACCGGATTCAAGCGGGCATGTCACCTGCCCTGCCCGCCAGGCCCGCAAAACAGAAATGACAAAATCCGCCGAAGTGCCTTGGGGAAACGCAACTAGTCTACTTGATGGCTCATCGCGTTCGACAAGTTCAGCGAGTTGGCAAAATGTCCAGCGCTCTCTCCGTTTGAAATCCCAGAGCGCAAGCCCGGCAGGTTGCGCGCTCGCGGCCTGCCGCCAAAGGTCGTAAAGCATTGTCAAAGTTGCAGCTTAACGGTAGGTTCCCGCGCAAGCAATGTTGATGAAGCTGGCTTCGGGCGTGGATGCGACAACCCGGCAACCGCGCCGGGGATTGCTCCTGATTTTGCTCGCAGCTCTCATTCTGAGTGGTTGCGCCGCGCCGCGGTTTTCTTCGGATCGTCCCTTCCGCTTCGGGCAGGATACCTTGGCCTTTGCGAATGAATTAGTCTGGGAATATCGCTTTGATCCAGTTACGGGCCGGGCATCCCATTCGGATCGGCAGCCACCGCCGACTTACAGCCATCATTGCTTTGTGGTGGCGCGGACTGCGGGTCAATTCTTTCAATTTGCAAAATTCGATCCGTCAGCACCGGTTACGGATGAAGCCTCCTATCGCAAATTGATTCGCCAGGTGGTTCATGCAAATCCACGAAAACAACCCTCCGCAAAAATCTTCATTCCGGGCTATACGAACCTGTTTCAATTCAGCCAGGCTCAGGAGAAGCTCTTAAAGGAGGAATGCGGTGGGGCGTGGCAAAGCTATTTTCAACGGGGGCATTGGCGGATGATTGGGTGGTTCAGCCACGCGCATCAATCGAGGATCGCGGAACAGTTGATCGACGGCTTGCGACGCAACTGGCCGGCCGTGGTGCATGTGGTAAATTTCCCGCGGCTCAGCATCAACCACGCACTGGTTGTGTTTGATTCTAACGACACCGGGCTTGAGATTCGTTTCCTGGTTTACGATCCCAACAAACCGTCGTCGCCCGTCGCGCTAATCTACGACAAGGGCCGGCGCGAGTTCAGATTCGATCGGAATGAGTATTATGTGGGCGGGCCGGTGGATGTTTACCAAATATTCCACAAATGGAATTACTGAATCGCGATGCTCAGAGCTTTTCGCGGCCCGCGTAACCGGCGTCCAGTTCATGCCAGTATTCGATGTCGTCGTCTTCACGCTCCCAGCAGAGGAAGACTTCCCGTCCGCCGATGATGGCGGGAAAATCGATTAATCCTCGCGCCAGATCTTTGATTTGAATTTCACGCTGCTCGAACTCGGTCAGAATGACTTTGATCGCGCACAGAATTTTCACCCATTGATTGGTGGATTCACCGCCCAGATCGCTTCCTTCGGCCAGCCTTTGCGAGGAACGTTTCTCCACTTTTTCAAAGTCCTTTCGTAACTGGGTCAATTGATTGAACCAGCCGCGAATCTGGGGAAGAAGCGCCCGCGCTTCTTCGCGGGTGTAGTGCTTGCGAAAGGCGAAGGCCATGGCTACTTGGGAGTCGTCACCTGGGTGGCGCGCCCGGCTTCGAGCTTTTTCTTGATCTCCTCTGTCGGCTTGAGGTCGAGCGCCTTGCGCCAGGATTCGAGCGCTTTGTCCGATTGTTTGAGGTCGGAATAAATATCGCCGAGATGATCGAAGAGTGTCGCATCCGGTTGCTCATTGAGATCGACCGCCTTCAGCATGAAAGGCAGTGCTTCCTTTGATTCGCCTTGCCTGAACAGCACCCAGGCCATGCTGTCGAGATACGCGGCGTTTTTCGGTTCGAGCTTCAAGGCCTTCTCGATCATGGTGCGGGCTTCGGGCAACCTCATCCCACGATCCGCCCACATGTAGCCCAGATAATTCAGTCCATCGCTGAAATCTGGCGACATGTCGATGCTCTTGCGCAGATACTTCTCGGCATCTTCGAAATTGTGAGTCCGTTCGTAGGCTGCGCCCAGTTGGAAATAAAATGTGTGCGTGAGGCGGTTGGTCTCGTTTGCGCGGCCAACGATTTCGGCCGCCGTATAATATTTGAGGGCGTTTGTGTAATCATCCATCCGGCCATAAGCCAGGGCGGTAAAGAATTCGCAGAGAAATCCGGTGGCAAATTTCGAGCGCGCCTTGCGCAGTGTGACCAATGCGTCCTTCGGCTGGTTTGCATTCAATTGCGCGCCAGCCAGGTCGTAATAGACCGGTTCAAATTCCGGATTGAGGAGCATGGTTTTCGAGAAGAGCTCGATTGCTTCCTTGGGCCGCTTATCCTCGTAGGCGATGCTTCCGAGCAGATAATAATACTGCGGGTTGGTCGGGTTGCTGCGCAGAATGGTTTCAAGCTGCTCGGTGGCGCGCTTGCGGTCGTCCTGACGCAGATAAATCTCCACCAACTTCTCCCGCAAACCGGGCATGGATGGAAAACGTTCCAGCACCTTCAAATAGCATTCCGCCGCCTTCTCCGGCACGCCGACCAGGGCAAATCCATCGCCTAATCGCTGGAGCAGAATCGGATTGGTGGGCCGAGTTTCGACGGCGCGCTCAAAGGCGGACGCCGCCAGTTTCTTGACCGTGTCGCTGCCGCCGGCGCGGATGAAAGTCGTGTACACCTCGCCCAATTCCGTCAGGAAGCCGGCATCCGTTCCGGTCTGCAAGGAAGCGTGATCCAAAACCTTCAAGCCCTCCTCCGGCTGCTGGTTCTGAAGATGGATCTGCGCGAGATTGCGGTAACCCATCATGTTTTTCGGCATTTTCCGGATGGCGGTTTTGTTGGCTTCAATGGCCAACTCCTTCTTGCCAATCAGCGAATAAACGCGTCCGAGTTGCGCATGAAGAATTCCGGGCGCTTCCGGGAATGACGTGGCCTTCGTCAAGACCTCAACCGCTTTGTCGTACTTCTTGAGCTGGATGAGTCGTTGCGAAACTTCCAGGGCGAGAGCACCGTTGCCCGGATCAGACATGGCGGCCTTGTAGAACTCTTCCGACGCCAGCTCCGGTTCCTCCTCCCAATCGAACAAAACCCCCGTGGCGTAACGGGCGTGGGCTTCAGTGCGGCGTTCGACAGCTTCCGGGGAACGATCTTCCGAATCAAAATCGGCGCGTTCGGTATTGGGCCTCTCTGAGGAACCAGACGCGCGATCTGTATTGATGGTGCCGCAACCGCTCAACCAGAGGCATGCGGGCAGACAGCAAACATACGCCCATACTTTGTTACTCAAAGTCATGAGATAGAGTACCCGACTCCGCCGGGAAATCAACTTGCCGGACCGCTGGCCGACCGCCGCACGATGGCCGGATTTTTCCAGCCCATCGTGCAGCCAATCCGCGCAGATTACTTCTGCCAGGTGCGTTTCTTGTGACGATTCGCACGAAGTTTTTTACGGCGCTTGTGCTTGTTGATCTTTGCCTTCCGGCGTTTCTTTATTGAACCCATAATTTGCTGTTAGTGCGTTTCAGTATACCACTTTGTTCAAAGGATACTCAATGATCCCTTCCGCCCCGGCCAACTTCAACCTTGGGATTAACTCACGAACGACGTGTTCGTCAATAATTGTTTCCACGGCCACCCATCCCTGCTGGCTCAGGCTGGAGATTGTCGGACGCCGCAAGGCGGGCAGACTATCGAGCAGCTTTTGCAGATTCTTCTGCTCAATGTTCATCTTCAAACCCACCATGGCCTCGGCGTCCAATGCGCCTTTCAGCAAGAGCGCCATCACTTCGATCTTGCGGCGCTTCCATGGATTCTTCCACGCCTTGTGATTGGCAATCAATCGCGGGGTCGAAGTGAGCAATGTATCCACAATGCGCAGTTTGTTCGCGCGCAGTGATGAACCGGTTTCGGTAATCTCAACAATGGCATCGACCAATTCATGAGCTTTAACCTCGGTCGCGCCCCAGGAAAACTCGACCTCGGCTTTGACCTTGTGCTTCTTGAGATAGCGCTTGGTAAGATTCACCACCTCGGTGGCGATTCGTTTGTCGGCCAGATCCTTCACGGAACGAACCGGCGAATCCTCGGGCACACATAGCACCCAGCGCGCGGGTTGCCGCGTCGCCTTGCTGAAAAGAAATTCACCCACCTCGTGGACGTCTGAACCATTTTCCTGAACCCAATCGTGACCGGTAATCCCGCAATCCAAGTAACCGTGCTCGACGTAACGGCTAATCTCTTGCGCGCGGATCAGGCGAATCTCCAACTCCTCATCGTCCACATAAGGCACGTATGACCGGCTGCTTACCGTAATGTTGAAACCAGCCTTGCCCATCTTCTCCAGGGTGGCTTCCTGCAAGCTGCCTTTCGGCAACCCAAATCGTAACTTGTTTCTCGACTTCATTCGTGACATTCCAACTACTTCCAAACTGCCCGGCGCCCGCTAACTGTAATGCGGCCTTCCGCCCATGCTCCCACCACCGACGGGTACAAGCGGCGTTCCGCTTGTTGAATGCGCGCGTGGAGCGACTCAGGCGTGTCGTCAGCCAAAACCGGCACCGTTTCCTGGGCGAGAATGGGACCGCTATCAATCCCTTGATCGACCAGATGAACCGTGCAACCCGTTACCTTCACTCCGTAATCAAGAGCCTGTTTCCAAGCCTCGAGTCCGGGAAACGCTGGCAGCAGCGAAGGGTGAATATTGACGACTCGCTGGGAAAAAGCACGAAGGAAATCGCCTTTCAGAATGCGCATGAAACCGGCCAGCACCACCAGATCCACCCTTGCTTCTGTCAGGCGCTGGATAAACACACGCTCGGCATCTTCGTCCAGTTTGGTGCGGAACTTTCCCGGTGCGATGAATTCAGCATGGGCGTTTCGGTCGCGGGCATGCTGCAAAATCAGTGCGTCCGCCACATCGCTAATCACCAGCGCGATCTCAGCCGGAATCGCGCCGCTATTGCAGGCCTCGGCAATGGCAACCATGTTCGAGCCCTTGCCCGAACCCAGCACGCCCAGCCGCAATTTCTTTTCTCGATTCACCGGACTTAGTTACCTGCAAACGCGGCGCTGCTGCAAGCCTTTGCTGAACCGGGCCGCAGTTTCATTGCGGCAGCGGCGGCGGCAAATTAATGCCGGTGCTGATGATGAATATCCGGATAATGCGGATGCGTGTGTGTCATCTCCTCGTGTCGGTGAGGATGGGAATGTGGTTCCCCGGGCGGATCGCTTGGAGCGTGGGCATGTTGGTGATGTTCATCATGTGTATGGGAATGTTCATGCTCCATCGACTCGTGGCAATGTTCGTGTTCGTGCCGTTCGGTAAGGTGCAGCCAGACTCCGGCAGCCATGAGGAGTGCCGCGAGACAAAATCCCAAAGTCAACGAGTCGCCCAGAAACCCGACCGCTACCGCCGCGCCCAGAAATGGCGCAGTTGAGAAATAGGCCCCCGTTCGTGCCGTGCCGATGTGCCGCAGGGCCAGCACAAACAGTGTCAGGCTTAGGCCATAGCCGAAAAACCCGATTGTGCCCACAGCCAGAAACACCGGGAGGCCCGGCAACTTCGCGCCCAATCCAAGCCCAACCATGGTATTGACGCTCCCGGCGACCAAGCCTTTAAGCATCGCGATTTGCATTGGGTCGCAGGCCGACACTTTGCGCGTGAGATTGTTGTCCACCGCCCAGGAGAGACAAGCGCCGACAATTGCCAGCCAACCCCAGGGAACGCCCATTGCAGGACGCCCCATCCATGACAAGCACACACCGCCAGCAGCGATCATTCCCATCCCAAAGGCTATGCGCAGGTCGAAATTCTCTTTGAACACAATCCACGCCAGAAGCGCAGTGAAGACTCCTTCCAGATTCAACAACAACGACGCAGCTGATGCGGGCGTCTGCGTCAAGCCCCATATCAACAGCACTGGGCCGATTGCTCCTCCAGTGATGATTGCGGCCGCAAGCCACGGCAGATCGGCACGTTTCAATCTGCCTTCATGGGATGCAGATTTTCGGCGACTGAGTCGCAACAGACCAAAACCGAGACCGGAACAAAGATAGAGCAAACCCGCCAGCAACACGGGCTCGACGTGCGGTGAAACACATTTTGCCAGCGGCGTGCTCAGGCCGAACAAGAGCGCGGCAAGCAATGCAAAGGCAATACCCTTCACCCTGTTCCAGTGTTTCTTCCCATTCATGGAACGGCTTCGATGCAAGTGAAGAATATACCACCCGTCCGCTTCCTGCACTTCCCATTCTTATGGAGGCGAACGCGCTGCTCGCGCAGCGTGTCATGCTTCAATGCCCGCAGACGCAGGCATATTCAGCGCGCTTGCATTCGCCGCAGGTGTGCAGATCCAGTTTGAAGCGGAAATTTTGCGGCTTGGCCTCCGAAGTCTGCTTGAATTGAACGACCACATTGTAACCCTCGCCTTCGGGCAATTTTGTTTTGCTAACCAGAACATCCCCCTTCTTCTCGAACTCAAGTTTCGCTTTGCCATCCTTTGCGTCGGCAATGACGGTGACGGTCTGGGCCGAAACGGGCACAGATTTCAGTTGGTCGTTGTAGAAGTTGATGGTCACGGTCCGATCCTTCTCGACGACGAGCTCGACGTGCGGTTCAGTTTTCTCCAGGAGCTTCCCCCCCTTGGGCGTGATGAGTTGTTTCTCCTTCTCAGCGGCACCCGCTGAAAGAGCGACGCCGAGACCGAATGCTAATGCGAATGTGAGGATACGGGTATGTATTGTCATATGGTTTTTGTTCATGTGATTGTTGCAGATATGGCATGGGAAGTAGATCCAACCGATGTTTTATCCGCGGTTTCTTTTCTTCGCTCCAGCCACTCGTAAAGCACAGGCAGCAAAACGAGGGTGAGGAAAGTTGAGGTGATGATGCCGCCGATGACAACGGTGGCGAGCGGGCGCTGCACCTCCGCACCTGCGCCGGTGGCGATGGCCATCGGCACGAAGCCCAGACTCGCCACGAGCGCAGTCATTAGTACGGGGCGCAAACGGGTCAGTGAGCCTTCTGTCACAGATTCGCGGACATTGCGACCCTTTTCACGCAGCAGGTTAAAATAGCTCACCAGCATCAAACCGTTCAGCACAGCCACACCGGAAAGTGCGATAAATCCAACCCCTGCTGAAATAGTGAAAGGCATTCCGCGCAGCCAGAGCGCAAAGACCCCGCCAGTGATCGCGAGAGGGATGCCAGTATTCACCAGCAACGCCTGACGCATGCTGCCAAGGCTGAGGAAGATGAGCACGAAAATCAACGCCAGCGCCACCGGCACCACGATCGCGAGACGCTTCTTCGCCTCAATCAGGTTCTTAAACTGCCCGCCGAACTCGAACCAGTAACCTTCCGGCAGCTTCAACTGCTCGTGTAGTTTCGCTTTGGCCTCCTCAACAAACCCTGCGGTGTCCCGCCCGCGAACATTGATGAGAATGGCTACGCGACGTTGCGCATTCTCGCGATGAATGGTGCCGACTTGCGTGATATTAGAGACGGTGGCGATGCGGCCCAAGGTGAGCATTCCCCCACCATCCGTGGACAGGGGTAACTGCCGAATGGCATCCGCATTACCGCGCCGCTCCTCGACCAAGCGCACCATAATCGGGAAACGGCGGTTGCCATCTTGCAGGAGCCCGACTTCTGTCCCCGCCAAGGCGGTTTCAATAACCTGGTTCACATCATCGGCATGCAAGTTGTAGCGGCGAAGCGCGGAACGATCGGGCGTAATTTCCAGTTGTGGAGTGCGGCCAATTTTGTCGTTCTCGACGTCGCCCGCGCCAGGAATTTTGCGTAGCAGTTCCAGCGCTTCGCTCGCCAGTTGCTCCAGCTTGGCATAATCATCTCCAAAGATTTTCAGCGATAGTTCCGCCCGCGCTCCGGCCATGATTTCGTCGAAGCGCATTTGAATGGGCTGATTGATGAGCGCGGCCTGGCCCGGCACTTTGCGCGCGAGCGTTTGCTGCATGAGCTCAAACAATTCCTCCTTGCCGATCGGTTTGCCATTCACCTTCCGCCAGGTTTCCCGCGACTTGAGCATCACGTACGTGTCGGCGTCGCCGGGATCCATCGGGTCCGTGGCAATCTCCGCCGCCCCCATGCGCGAGAAAATCAGCCGGATTTCGGGAAACTCCGCGAGGAGGACACGCTCGGATTGTTTTTGGATGTCGATACCAGCCTGCAGGCCACTGCTCTGGGCTTTAACAAGTTGGAGAATGCCATCTCCTTCGTCAAGTTGCGGAATGAACTCCTGCCCGAACCGATTGAGGAGGATGACCGACCCCACGAAGAGCGCGATTACAGGCAGCACCACAAAAAGTTTGAACCGCAGGCTCCAGTTGAGCAGAGGTCTATAGAGGCGTTTGATGAGAGTGATGAACCAGTTGTCCGCCTCTCGAAGTTTTCCTCGCAGCAGGAAGGAACAGAGCACAGGCATCAATGTCACTGCCAAGGCGAGCGCTCCGCCGAGCGCCAACATCACCACCAGAGCCATCGGTTTGAACATCTTTCCCTCGATGCCCTGCAACGCGAGAATCGGCACATACACCACCGTGATGATCACCACTCCGAAGAACATGGGACGCGCCACTTCCCTGGCTGCGGTCAACACTTCGTGAGAACGTTCCACCTTCGTCAATTCCCGGCCCAGCTTGTGTTGTTTCTCGCCAAGTCGGCGCAGGATGTTCTCAACCATCACCACGGCTCCATCAATGATCAGCCCGAAATCGATGGCACCCAGGCTCATCAGATTACCCGGGATGCCAAACTCCAACATGCCGATCATGGCAAACAGCATGGAGAGCGGAATGGCCAGAGCTACGATAAGCGCTCCGCGAATGTTGCCGAGGAGCAGAAAGAGGATCGCCACGACCAGCAATGCACCTTCGGTAAGGTTTTTTTCGACCGTGCGCACGGTGCGGTCCACCAGGTCGCTCCGATCATAGAGCGTATGAATTTCCACGCCCAGCGGCAATTTGGCCTGAATCTCCTTCAGTTTTGCGCTCACGGCGCGCGAGACCAGGCGGGAGTTCTCCCCAGCCATCATGATCGCCGCGCCGAGCAACGATTCCTCGCCCATCTCAGTGCTTGCACCTGTGCGGTAGCTCGTGCCGATGCCTACGCTTGCCACATCTCCCACCACCAACGGCTTCACCCCTCCGCCAAACTTCAGCGGCAACATCGCCAGTTCCTCGGCATGCATAACGCGGCTGTTGGCGCGGATGGTGATTTGTTCGCCGCCGACCTCAACCAGACCGCCACCGGCGTTGCGGGTATTCTCAGCAATCCTCGACGTCAGTTCCGGGAGAGTCAGCCCCGCGCTCATCAGCCGCATCGGATCAGGTTCGATGACAAAAACCTTCTCGTACCCGCCGCTGGTGTTGACCTCGGCAATGCCGCGCGTTTGCCGGAGGAGGGGCTTGATTTGATAATCCTGGATTTGTTTGAGCGCCATCAATTGTTCGCGCCGCGTCGCGGGTTTGTTTGTGGCGTCCGCGCGATAGTCCACGCCGTAATAAAAAATCTCACCCAGGCCAGTAGCGATTGGCGCCAGCTTGGGAGTAAGCCCCGGCGGCAATTCCTCCCCGACTTGTTGCAAGCGTTCACTGACCAACTGGCGTGCGCGGTAAAGGTCGGCCCCGTCTTCAAAAATCATGGTTACTTGGGAAAGCCCCGATTTGGAAAGAGAGCGCAACTCAACCATTCCAGGAATTCCGCTCATAACGTTCTCAATGGGGAACGTGATTTGCTTTTCAATCTCCTCCGGCGCAAAGGCACTGACGGCGGTATTGATCTGCACTTGCGGATTTGTGATGTCGGGCACCGCGTCCAGCGGCAACCGCACAGCGGCCCATACGCCGAAGATGACGAGAACGGCAGCACCCAACAGCACAAAGGTGCGCTGGCGTAGTGAGGATTCAAGAAGCCGGTTAAGCATAAGTGCCTTACTACTTCTTGGCTCCCTGCTTCACGCAGCAGGCGTCCCCGCCGTTGACGTTGTGCAGTTCGGTCATCCAGAGCGTCATTACCGGTCGCACAACAACTTTGTCGCCCACCAGCAATCCATCCCTGATTTCGGTAAATTCACCATCCGTCCGGCCTAACTCCACCGCCGCGCGGATAAGATGCGCCCCATTCTCCAGGTAAACGAATTGACCGCCCATAGTGTGCAACAAGGCCACGTTCGGAACTACAGTCACAACGTTCGTTTTGACTGTAGCAAACCGAAATGTGACGAATCCTCCTTCTCTCAGTCTGTGGTCTGGATCATTCACTTCCAGGATGGTCTCCAGCATGCCTGACTGCGTTTCCACGCCCGTATCACAACGAACCACTTTGGCCGATGGCAAGTTCGTAGAAGCTATGGAGTTTAGTCCCGCATGTAAGCCGAAAGCCTCATTGGTGCAAATGAGGGCGCTGGCCAGGACCCTCGACTCATTGGGAGCCGTGCCAAAGACGCGCGCGGTTATCTCCTGCACGGATTGGATCGGGCGCTCCGAAACCTCCGCCGTTTCAAGACCAATAAACTTGGCCGTCTCCAACGGCACGAGTAACCCTGACTTGGCATTGTATATCACACCGACCTGTTCTGAATCCTTGCCGGATGAATTGGGGTTTGCCCGTTCCCTGCAACCAGCCGCCGCGAGGAGAACACATGAAAAGAGCCGAATCCATTTGTTGCTCACTTGCGTTCCTCCTTTCCTGGAGCGATGACTTTCACCATTCCGAACTCCAGACCGGTCAGCCTTTGCAATTCCTGTCCGGCCTCGAGCGCTTCGCGTTTGGTTTCCAACAGCGCTTCGACCGCCTCGAGGTACTGTTTCTGCAATTCCACGTAGGTGGCAATCGGCACTGCCCCCAATCGGTAGTGGCGATCGGCAAGTTCAGCCGCATTCCTGAATTCCTGCACGGATTCGGACCGCCATTTGGCCATTTCCGCGAGCCTCGTCCGATATGCGCCAGCGTGCTCGACCACCCGCCGTTCTACTTCACGTTGCGTCACGAGCATCGAGGTTTCCGCCTGCTTTTGCCGGGCTGCCGCTGTCTCAACGTTGCCCTTGTTACTGTTCCAAAGCGGCAATGGCACCGATAAGGCCACGCCGATTTGCCTTTCCCGATCGCCAGCTTTTTCTTGTAAAAAATACGGCCCCACCTTGAATGATGGGTAGCCTTCCTTCTTTGCCAGTGACACCTTGAATCCCTGCTGTTCCAACTCCGCCTGGCGCATTCGAATCTCGAAATTGTTCGTCCGTGCCGACGCCAGCAAATCCTCCATTTCCGGCGCTGGAGTGAAGACGAATTCCAACGATTGCATGGTCAGCGCATTCGTCCACCGTTGGCCGCGCAACTGATTCAATTCCAGAACGCCCGCCTCGGCCGCCAATACGGCTTCGCTTGATTTGCGTTTCAGCGTCAATTCCGTCGCTTCAATGATCCGGATTTCCAAGACTGGCGTCAGCCCGGCGGGGTCGCGTTGCACCAATACTTCGCGTAACTGTTCGAAGCGGCCTGCAACCTCGCGCGCGGCTGCCATTTTTTGCTGAGCAGCAAAGAGGTTATAGGCAAGTGTGCGCGCCCGGGCGGTCAGCGCAGACTTGAATTGCGCAAAACCCAACTCGGCCAATTCCACCTGTTGATTGGCAATCGACTTGCGCAGCGCAATGCGTCCCGGCCACTCGAACGTCTGTTGCAATGTAACTGCCCAGGCCGCGCCTTCATCGGAGACACCCGGCGCCCGGACTTGCTTGTGGCCAAGTTGCGTCGAGAGTTCCGGATTGGCCCACGCTGCAGCAGTGCGCCGTTCTCCCTTTGCTACCGCAATTTCCGCGCGATAGAAATTCAGTTCCGGATTGTGTTCCAACACTTCAGCCACCAGCGCTTCCAGTGTAAGGGATTGATTGGTCGAGCCGCCTGCCAAAGCAGCTTCCGCTGCCCCGCCTGGTGGAGGACAGATGCTGATTGCCGCGACCGCTACCAAACTGAGACAGCGCCATTTATCTACGAGACCGAACAAACCTGATTGCTTCATAAGTATCCAAATACCGATGCCACATGGGCAGACTTCAACTGAACAGGGACATACAGGCGCAAAAACTGCGTCTGAACAATGAGAGGGCAGTCCTCAGCCGAAACGAGGACTAATCAGGAAGTAATGGAAGGAGCGCGAGGAGGAAGAGCCGTTCGGAAACTAAATTGCCAGGTGACAGGCAAGTCGGGAGGACTGACTGTCGGGGCACACTCAAAGGCCGAATCGTTCGCATTGTCCGGTTCAACAAGGAATAATGCGAAGCAAACAACTTCAAGCACGGGTGAGAGATTCAGTTCCGGATGTTCCTGCGTCTTGTAAAGGCCTGACTCAACAGAATCGCAGGCAGTGTCGTCACAGTCCCCAGCAGGCTGGGCGTCCTGCGCGCATTTGAGGAACTCGAAAGCAGGCAGCCGATCCAAATTACAGTGGGCCGTCAAGGGTGCCCAACACCCAATCAGCAGAAACGCCACCACTGTAAATAAACGCCTCACGCGCATACCTTACTATCGACGGATTACAAGTCAACCTGAGGACTCGCAAAACTTGCAGATTTTGGGCTGCCTTTCCTTGAGACAGCCAAGTTTTTCCATAAGTTCTGGACGTAGAATCCTGCAACTACTTCGTTTGGAGGGGATAGGTCGAAATCAAAGGCCGCGTTTCCAATCTCTTCCTCAGAGCAGCCCAAATTGTTTCGACGAGAATCAGTCCCAAGGCTACCAGCAGGAGCCACCACCAGATTCTTTGCTGCAGTATTGCTGAGAGTTGCATGTCGCCGGTCTTCGCTTGCAGTGACTTGCTGACCTTTGGGCCATCAAGCTTCCACAGCTTGAGTGTTTCGGATGAATCGACATAGCTCAAGCGGCTCTCCATCGGCGAGGGGTTTACGCCGAGATATTTCTCGGGTGTAGAGTTGTTGTCGTAACTAACGCTGTAGAGCCCGGGGGAATTGGGCATGCGCAAATGCGCCGTGCCTTGTGTGACCGGCGCGCGTTGCGATACGCCTGCATCGCCGCGCAACACCACTTCCCACACATTTGCATCCGATGGCATGTTGATGACCGCTGTCTCTCCGGGTTCAAAGGTGGATGGGGTTGCATCTTCCGGCCGCGCGTTTTGCAGGCAGAGATCCAGGAATGGAATAAACGTCAGATGCACGGGCCAGCTCGTTTGTTCGCGCTCAAATCCAAACGCGGCCACGAACAATTTGCCCGGAAATCTCGTGCCTTGGAAAAAGAGGCCATCACCTGTTTCGTTGAAAACGAGTGGTGTGCCTTGCACCGGTTTGAGCCTTGCGTATTGGCGAACCTTGACCTCCATTAGGTTGCCAAAGTCCGGCGCGGTGAAGGGATGAAAGATAGGATGATTCGAGAACACATAACGGAATGATTCACCCTCCTTCTTTCCACTGACAGGATCGGTGGCCGCTTCGAAGCCTAGCTCACGCAGGGCGCCCACTACGGCCGGCGTGACGCGATTCACCATCAACATCACGCCGCGGCCATTGGTGAGGTAACGCCAGACCAGCTTTCGCGCATCGGCGGATTGGAGATAGCTGCTCTCCACGCAAAGCACGTCAGCATCCTGATTTTGGTTCAGTTCGTCCGCAAGCTTCGATGGCTCCAGGATGCGCGTCGCCCAATTACCGCGCATGACATCGGGAGAGAGCGCTAACCGCAAGTAACTCGATTGCGCAAGCAACGCGACCTTGCCCTCCTTCAGAGGCGCCAGCGAGAAAAAGACCTGGTTGTCGCCCGGAAGGGCGTCAGGCGTGGCCCGGACCGCGACATCGCCGCGCAACCATTCGGCGGGCGATGCTTCCCATTGCGACTGCAGGACCAGCGTCTCCGATTGATTGGTCAGCGCAAGATTACGATTGAAAACGATCTGGCGGTTGGCACGCAAAACCACCGTGGCCTGTCTGGCCGGGCCCTCGTGAGTGAACTTGACCGTGAAATTGACCAGCGACTTTTCACCGAGAAAAACTCGTTGAATGCGCGGCTCGGAGAGCGACACGTTTGGCGCTTCGAGCGCGGGAGCTTTGGAGCAGACGACCTCGACCTGTTTGAGAAACGGAGGGATGTTCTGGTTCTCGCCCCATTGGTTCTCCTGGTTGTCGCCGAAGAACAAAATGCGCTTTTGATCGCCAAGCCCATTTTGCAAAAGGTCGCTCGCCATTCGAAACGCTGCCAGGTAGGAACCGCGTTGAAACGATGGCTGCAAATTCTTCAGAGCCGCGGTTGCCTCCTCGCGGCTGGAAGCGAGACCCGCCAACACGCGCGGTTGAGAGTCGAGCACGACGACTGCCGCCTGGATGTCTGAACCGAGGCTCAACAATTCCGAGGCGATCTTTTCCCGGGCGAACGCGAAGCCATTGTTCGCCTGATGGCTCAAGGTGTTATCGAGGATATAGACGCGGCTTTCCTTGACGACCGCGGTCAGATGATTGCGGATATACGGCCAGGCAAAGGCGGACACAAGCAGTAGCAGAGCAGTAACTCGCAGGAGGAAGAGCAGGATATCGCGCAATCGCAACGGACTTTGCTGCGGTACCGGTTGGTCATCCAGAAAACGTAGCGCGGAAAATAGGATGATGTTGCGTTCCGTCTTCCGGCGCAGATGCAGCCAGACGGGCGCGGCCACGGCCAGTGCGCCGAGCAACAACCACGGGCTGAAGAACGTAAACACGGTTACTTGAGCCTTCGGCGCTCGGACAAAAAGAGCGCCAGTGCCTGCCATGGGTTTTCATCCGTGCGCACAATAGTATTCGGCATTTCCAAGCCGCGAAACTGTTCTTCATGCGCCTTCATGAAGGCCTGAAAGCGTTGCAGATATTTCGCCCGCGCGGCAGACGGCGAGACGATTCGGCGCAGACCCGACTCCAAGTCTTCGAATATTTGAGGTTCGGTGAAGGGAAAATCAATTTCATCCGGATCGAGAATTTGAAACACCATGCACTCATGCCCATTAAAGCGGAGTTGCTTGAAGCCGCGCATGACATCTTCGGAAGGCTCCAGCAAATCCGAGAAAAACAGAATTACACTGCGGCGGTGCACCAGGCGGACCGTGTGCTCGAGTAACTGGCCCAGGCACGCGCCTGCTGTGGGCTGCAACGCGTCGAGATCTTGAAGCACTAGACCGAACTGGGATGGGCGCTGCGAAGGACGAATGAACACGGGCGAGAGGGCATCCGTCGGCTGCTTATCTCTGGAAGCATCGGATGGCGTGGACGTACCTGCGTTCAATGCGACCAGGCCGGCTGCGTCGTTTTGCCTCAGCAAAAACCAGGTCAGGGCCGCAGCGAGGATGCGTGCCACTTCAAACTTCGAACCCCAAGCTTTGCTGCCGCGGTATTGCATTGAAGCGCTTGTATCGCAGACAACATAAAAACGGACATTCGTTTCGAGTTGATAGCGCTTGATGCAGAGCCGATCACTGCGCGCATAAAGACGCCAATCTAGATGGCGCAGGTCATCGCCAGGCTGATAATTCCGGTAATCGCTGAACTCAACGCTGAAGCCATGGAAGGGGCTGTCGTGCAGCCCACTCAGAAAGCCTTCCATGACGTAGCGAGCCTTGAAATCCAATCCTTCCAGTGCGGCGAGAACCTTCGGATCGAATCGCTCCGCGAACGGGGTAGTCGAAGGATTGTTTTTGGCGACCATACGGCTGATGGATTATCCAGCAGCGGCACTGAATCGCCGAGTCAATTCTTTGCTGAATGAGGGCCGCAGCTTACGAATTTTCCAATGCCTTGGGCGGTCCAAGAATAATCGAAGCGAGAATGGCAGTCCGGGCACCATGCGGTTCCCGGATCATTTTGACGATGCCGGCAACTTCAGGGGTTGCTCGACGAGCAGACACGCGCACCGTATGTCGCGCAACCTGCTCGCGAGCTTCACGCATGTGCCCTTCGACGGAGGATTCCAATTTCTGAGCGCGCGTGTAAGCCGTCGCCGATTGGGTCAACCCTGGGAGCGTGACGGGCAATCCGGTCCCTTCGGTTTCAACCACGGGGAATGGTCTGACCACTACGATTGGCTTTGAAACCTGCGCGGGCTGGGGTCGCGGGACAGGCGGCGGGGTCGCAGGTCTCAGCACCGGTGGCGGAGGTGGACGAGGCGGAAGAACCGGTTCATCCCCCTGCAAAACCCGGCGAAGTTCCTCCTGCCAGTCAAACGCGGGAGCAGGTGGAGGTCGAGATTCGGAAGGCCGCTGCATGGGGCGGACATTGGGGGAAGCCGCTTCCCGTTCGCGTTCGGCGTCCAATTTTTTGCGCTTCTGCGCATTAAACCAATTTCCGATCGCGGCGATGATGCCGAAGACAAGTAATGTAATCAGTGTCTCCATCGACTTAAGCGGCCGGGCCTTTTCCAGGACCTTGGCCCGACCCTCCCGCAATACTGTCGCGCATGCCGGTATCGGCCTGGACGTTGCGCATCTTGTAATAATCCATCACCCCGAGATTTCCAGCGCGGAAGGCTTCGGACATCGCGAGGGGAACCTGCGCTTCGGCCTCCACCACGCGCGCGCGCATTTCCTGAACACGGGCGACCATTTCCTGCTCCAGCGCCACAGCGGCGGCGCGGCGAACTTCCGCCTGGGCCTGCGCGATGAGCTTGTTGGCTTCGGCTTGCTCGGCCTGAAGTTTTGCGCCGACGTTTTCGCCAACATCGATGTCCGCGATGTCGATGGATAGAATTTCGAAGGCGGTGTTGCTATCGAGCGCCTTGTCCAAAACGGTTTTGGAAATTCGATCCGGGTTTTCAAGCACGTCCTTGTAACTGTCCGCCGAGCCAATGGTCGTGACGATACCTTCACCGACGCGCGCGATGATGGTTTCCTCCGTCGCGCCGCCAACAAATCGATCCAGGTTCGTGCGCACGGTCACGCGCGCTTTGGCTTTGACCACGATGCCGTCCTTGGCCACGCCGTCGATGGTCACGCGACCAGAGCCAGGATTGGGACAGTCGATGACTTTGGGATTCACCGAGGTTCGGACGGCTTCAATAACCGTCTTGCCGGTTCCTTTGGTCGCCAGGTCAATCGCGCAGGCGCGATCAAAATCGAGATGAATGCTGGCTTTGCGGGCGTTGATCAAAGCCTGGACGACCATCTCAACGTTGCCGCCAGCCAGATAGTGGGTGGACAGGTCGTCAATGGAGATGGGGCGCTCGAATTTTTTGTCGATGATGGTCAGGCCGGATTTCACGGCAGTGATCCGCGCGTCAACGATCAGGGAGACAGGGATGCGGCGGAGGCGCAGGGCGATCAATTCACCGAAGCTGACCTTCGCGCCCGAAGTGAGCGCACGAATCCAGATCATGCCGAAATTCAGCACGATGAGGACGAAGATGAAGCCGAAGAGAACGACAGCACCCAAAATGATCGTGGTCCAGAGACCCTTACCGCCAAGGGATTCCAGTTCTGCCAGAAGATATGCGTTGTTCATAAGTTAAGTTCTTTGCGGAGTTGAAGGTGTCGCAGGCGAAACCGCCCGCACGACGACCCGCATCCCTTCCACAGCCACGACTTTGATCGGAGTGCCGCGCGGGATCAAGTCTCCTTCGGTGATTACGTCCACTTTCTTTCCGTTGATAATCGCAGTGCCAGAGGGTCGCAATGCGCTGTGGGTGACACCGGTCTGCGCCACGAGCCGGGGTTGTTCAGTGCCGATTTCACCTGACGTCCCGGATGAAATGAGATGGCTGGCCCAACGGCTCTCCGGAAAGTATTTGATCGACCAAAAACCTCCGGCAACCAATGCAACGCCGACGCCGAGCAAAATCAGGTTGCCGGTTAGAAGCCCAAATTGGGTGTAGCCCAGGACTATTCCGATGATGAGGCAGATCAAACCGGCTATGCCTGCGACGATCCCGGGCAGGAAAATCTCCATGACTAGGAGAATAATCCCTACAATCAGCAGAATGATTATGGCACCCATAAGAGCCAAGCTTTGTCTTCAATCCTGAAACTAGGTTTGCATGGCGACCCGGTCAAGTGACAAAGGACAATTGTAAAGGTGGGCCGGACCTTGCCGGTCAGTCAATCGTGTTCGATGGGCAGCGCACCGCCGTGATGTGAAGTATGTTTAGGTGCAACTCCATCAACGCCAATGCCAGCGAGTCCGCTCCCGTGACGGTTTCATAGTGATCGGTCTTAAGGCTGGCGCGCGGGAGAGCGTTTTTGCCCCAAAAGTGTTCCACCGACCACTCCCCGAGTTTGCGTGCGCGGGCCATGTATTCCGGTTTGGCGGTATGGCGCCACGCCGCTAGTTCCAAGCTGATCGCATGGCCCAACGTCATTGGCCAAACATCCGCGTCCGTCGGCGGCAGAGAATCGAGGTATTGATCCGCAGCGGCGGTGATTAGAGGAAGAAAGTCTTTGCGGCCGCCGTTCTCGTAACGCGAGACGCACATCATGCCGATCTGCGCAGTGGTGGCGCGCGCGTCTCCCAGCATCCATAATTGGGTTTCGGCACCTCCTGTGGCAAATCCGCCAGCCTTCATGACTCGATGAGGAGCGGAGCAAAAAGCTGCGTCAACCTGGGCAGCAGAGGCGCGCAATTTTGAAGCCAGCGAATCCGGGACGCGGTGGGCTGCAGCTGAGCAATCCATGGCAAATGAAAGTCTTGAAACAAGGTCGGAATTTGTGAATGGGAGCACGGGTGTGGAGGAGTTTTGAGCTCTAATCGCTTTCTCATCGTAGTGCTCAAGAAAAAATTCCATTTCCTCCAGGTACTCTCGGTGAAGAAAAGATTTGGGCTTTGCATAAGCCATGGCCATGGTTCGAATGTAGTGCCCAACTCGACGTGTCACGTCCATTCCGGCATGAGGTCCATAAGCATAAAGCCCCTCTCCAGGTTCGAATAGATTGAGTCCCATCGACGCGTACCAACTGGCAGGACCGTCACCGGCAGGTGAGACCTCGAAGCAACGGTCCCAAAGCATCCAAATTCGATCCGTTCGCGCAAGAACCAGGTTAGCTTGAGCGCCGGATTCAAACGTACGTTTTGGACTCTTCATGTTGGACAAAAACCAACCCAGCTCCGCATCTGCCGCCTCGCGATACTTGGGCTTGGTCGTCAATTCGCTCAGCGTGTAAAGAATGCGCAGCAGATTTTCATCATGCTGTGGATTGGGAGTCGTGAGGCTGCCGTTCTTCGCAATGGTGCGCTCCATTTCGTGCACACCGGTTGGTGCGGGAGGACGGTTAGTCAGCGGGGAAAAGGAGTTTCGATCCATTGCGCTATGAAACAATCCTCGTTTTGCGGGATCGTTCGTGTTCCGGCCACGTTCCAAAAGTGTGTCGGCGTAGCGATAAACCACCGCGATAAATGGCGAGTTAGGGACAGGCGCTTTCGGCACCTCAGCGCCGATGCATGTGAAGGCGAACAGCCAAGTGGCAAGAATCGAAGCTCTCATCGGTCAATGGTGTTGGAGGGAATCCTGTTCGTCAGGCTGTGAGTGACGGCATGCAGATCCAGGAGAGCGAGCGCGAGGGAGTCCGCTCCAGTGATGGTCTCGTAATGGCCGGTTTTCATGCTGGCGCGGGGCAAAGGATTGCCCTGCCAAAAAGTATCGACCGCCAGTTGCGCAAGCCGCTTCGCTTCGTCCAGATAATAGGCCTTCTTGGTGAAACGATACGCGGCAATCTCGGTGCTGATGGCGTGGGCGAAACTCATTGGCCACGCATCCACGTCCTCCTCCGGTCTCGAATCCACATACGCATCAGCGTAATCAAGCAGCAGTTCGCGATAGGCCGGGGCATTGGTCTGTTCGTAACGCGCGAGGCAAAACATGGCCGACGATGCCAGTGTGCCCGCGCTGTAGCCCGCCTGCCATTTCGGCGGAACATAAGTATTCGTTTTGGCATGCAATTGAATTCTCAAGTCAGCGCGAATCAGCTCGTCCTCCTTAAGCGCAAATGTCCGCAAGCGCGAAGAGAGCGGTTCTGGAACCATGCTGGCGGCGAGTTCGCATTCGAGCGGGCCGATGGTTGCTCCAAGCGAGCCGTCCTTCTGCACGCGTTTGCGCTCGAAGCGGGCGAGCAAGGTTTCGATGGCGGTCAGAAAGACGTTCGTCGCGCCGCGTTCGGCGGCCGGCTGGTATTTGTATGCAAAGCACCAGGTGCCGATGTAAAAGCCCGCGTGCCGGGGGAAGTCCTTTCCATCCACCGGGCCGTGCTCGAAATATGGCGCATGGCGGTCGAAACCTCCAGTCTTGTGGTTGGCAATTTGATGCTCCCAAACGCCGATGGAGAATTTCATGCTCGCTTCCGGAGCCAGCGCGAAGCAGCGATCCCACAAGGACCATGGGCGCGCATATTCATGCATCATTTCCTCGCCGCCACTGATCGGAATATCGTGGATTACATCCCACGAGAGGTGTTCCCCCCAGGCAAGCAGACTGGTTTTGGGAGACATGGCGTTGTTGAAAAACCAGGTAAGTTCCTCATCCCCGACTTTGCCATAGCGTTTGTCGCCGGTAATCTCGCTCAAAGCATATAGAACGCGGAGCAGATTCTGATCGAGCATGGGATTTGCGCCATTCATCTCAACCCAAGGGCGACCGGGGCGATCGCCGCGTCGGATGCCGCCGGGGGGAGCGGGCCGAACCTTGAGTGGGGCCAGGGTGGTTCGGTCCAAGGCGCTGAGCAATAAACCGCTTTTTTGCGGCCCATAGGTGTCGCGACCACGCTCAATCATCGTGTCCGCGTAGCGACGAACCACCGCGAGCAAATCGGAGGAAGATTCGGCTCCTTCGCATGCAATGGCCAATGCCAGCAGGAGCAGAATGATGCCAGGCTTCTTCATGGTGTGGCGAAAAGCTTAGGAAAGCCCTGCGGTATCGGCAACCTGTAAAATCAGGCCAAATACTTTTCTTGTCCGCTTTCCTCATTGGCGTCCGTAATAGAGTGAGCTGCTGCGATGAAGGATGACTTCGAATTATTGCAAGACTACATCCGAACCGGGTCAGAGCCTGCGTTCACGGAGTTGGTCGCACGCCACAAGGACCTGGTCTATGCGTCCGCGCTGCGCCAGACCGCCAACCCGGCGCTGGCAGAAGAAATCACACAGGCCGTGTTCATTGTGCTCGCGCGCAAAGCGCAAAACATCAGGCCCGGCGTCGTGCTATCCGGATGGTTGTTTCAGGCGACGCGATTTGCGGCCCGCGATGCGCTTAAGCGCGAACAACGCCGAGTGCAGCGCGAAACAAATTCACTGCTGATGAATCCCGATTCCGAACAACCTACAGGGCAGGAAGAAGAATCCATTCGCTGGACTGAAATTGCCCCGGCTTTGGATGACTCGCTCGCGAGCCTTGGCGAGAAAGATCGGCACGCGTTGTTGCTGCGCTATTTCGAGCAACGAAAATTAGCGGATGTCGGAAAATCCTTGGGACTGAGCGAGGAGGCTGCGCGCAAACGCATCGAACGCGCCTTGGAGAAATTGAAGTTGCAACTTGGCAAACGCGGCGTGGTCGCGAGCGTCACGCTGCTGGGCAGCGCTCTCATGGCAAACGCTGCCCCGATCGCGCCTACCACACTCACCATCAGCTCCGCAACTGCAGCGGGCGCTGGAATCACCTCCATCGCGAAAGGAACCATTGCTCTTATGGCCTGGTCGAAAACAAAAATCGCTGCACTCACCGTGGTCATGCTGCTGCTCGCCAGTGGCAGCGCCGTTCTCATGGTTTCGCTGATCAGGCGCTTTGCCTCTGACCGCGCCCCCATCGCCGCGCAACCGCGGCCGGGTCTTTCCCAATCGGCGCCTGTTGATCCACCTGCTCAGATGGTGATCAACACCTTTGAACCTCCCACTCCGGACGCCGAGGGATTTATTTCCCTCTTCAATGGCAAGGACTTGAGCGGCTGGAATCATGATCCGAACATTTGGTCGGTCACGAATGGCGTCATTCTGGGTCACCTAGCCACAAACGCTGCCGGGACCGTGCACTATCTCGCGTGGGCTGGCGGCATGGTGGATGATTTTGAATTGCGCCTGCAATTTCGCACGACGGGCAACGCGAATTGCGGTGTGCCGTTGCGCGCGCGCTGGTCGGAGCAGCGTTGGTTCCCCGGTTATCAATTGGAACTGCACGGGCAAAGGACGGGACTGCTGGTCATCGCTGGCGCGGGGCGCGAACGGCAATTGAGCCGGCAGGGATGGCGGAGCGTGACCACGGAGGCAAACGGCGTGGATTCACTCCAGACTTTGGAACGAGTAAGCGAACCGGCCGAACTAAGCGCCGCGCTCGCCGCGGTGGAAGGCGGAGCCTGGTGCGACTTCGTGGCGATTGCGAAGGGCCGCAGGTTCATCGCGCGCTTGAACGGTGTCACAATCATCGACACAGAGGATCAGCATCCCACCAAATTTGTCCCGCGCGGCATGCTGGGGCTTGAGTACATGCACCGCGAAGGCGCAGTGGACTCCGTGGAGTTCCGCGAGATTCGCTTCAAGCGCGGATAGAACAACTATTCACAACGCCAACTACCGATCTCGCTGGAGAAGAAAAGTGGCCAATGCCTCCAAGGCCTTCGCCTTGCCTCGAAAAGCTTTGAGCGTCTGAAAGGCTTCAGAAGTAAGCTTCTGCGCCAGTTGCCGCGATTTTTCCATGCCGACAATGGAGGGATATGTGGCCTTTTTTGCGGCGGTGTCCTTGCCGGCAGTCTTGCCGAGCTTTTCGCTGGTCTGCGTGATATCGAGAATGTCGTCGATGATTTGAAAGGCGAGACCGACATTGTAACCGAACCGGGTCAAGGCATCCAATTGCAAGGCGGTGCAATTTGCGCTCATGCCTCCAAGCCGGACGGAGCAGCAGAGCAAGGCGGAGGTTTTGCGTTCGTGAATGTATTTTAGTTCCGGCTCAGAAAGCCCCTTTCCTTCGCCTTCAAGGTCGGCAACCTGACCAGCGATAAGTTGGAGTGAACCGGAGGCCTTTGCGATTTCCAGCACGATGTCCTGATGTCCATAGCGTGGCCAGCCTTTGCATTGCGCGGCGATTTCGAAGGCCTGGGTCAGCAGCGCGTCACCAGCAAGGACTGCGATACCTTCACCATAGACCTTGTGATTCGTCGGCTTGCCACGGCGGAAATCGTCGTTGTCCATCGCCGGCAAATCATCATGAATGAGCGAATAGGTGTGGATGCATTCGACCGCGCAAGCGAGGGGCAGAGCGTCCGTTTCCTTGCCGCCGCAGGCTTCCGCCGCGGCAATGCAAAGCGCCGGCCGCATACGCTTGCCTCCGGCAAAGAGCGAATAACGCATCGCCTCGTGAATGGTTGGCGGACGCGTCTTGGCCTTGGGTAAAAACTGGTCGAGGGCTTTGTTTACGGAGGCGGTTCGCTTTTCGAGGTAAGCGCCGAGGTCGAATGATTGGGTGTGCCGCGAACCTGCGCGAGTGGCCGTTTCTGACATATTGTTTTTGTAGGTAAAGGGTGGAAACTGGGCAAGCGCGGATTCACCAGCGATGACATTATTGGGCAGGTGTGCGAACGAATCCGCCAAATTTCCAATCGGACCCTGCCTTGGTCATCCGCGCTTTTTCAGTGCGCCCCGCGCCTTCCAGAAAAATGGTCATAGCGATCTCAGTGTCAGACACGGACTTCTTCTCGAGGATGCGCAACGCCGTGACACCCGCAACGTCCTGATTATTCGCGGCCACGATCTGTTGTTCGGTTTTGGTTTGAGCCGTCAGACGTTGCTGTTCATCCGATGAAAGGCACTCCACGTAACTCTTGTAATTGCCCTCGCGCATGGCCCAGAGCAGAGTCACCAAAGCGGCCTCGGGAGCACTGTAACCGGCCGAAATCCACCTTTCCCGGGCAAGACGTTCCAGTGGCAATCCAGTGGGGGCAGGCGGAGGGGCTGGCGCTGAAGTGGGTTTGGCACCGGCGGAAAAGGCGCTGCGGAGTTGACGGTTCTCGGATTTGAGGCGTTCGATCTCCATCGCACTGGATTGAAGCTGGTTGAGTTGCTCGCGGAGCATTTGTGCGCCGCTCGCTTCGTCACGAAGCTTTTGCAGTTCCTGATCGCTTATTTTGGGTTGGATTTCCACGGGAGCGGAAGTTTGCGGCTTGAGCTGCGACTTGGCGGATTCGAGTTCTGCTCGCAGGCTTTCGTTCTCTGCGCGCAACTCCCCAATTTTTTTCCAACCAACACCAGCCGCGATCAAACTGGCGATCAACAATACTGTGAGAAAAATCGGCAACGGTTTCATGCGGGAACGTCAATATGTCTGAAGAATCGGCACGACTAATCTTCGGCCAAACCCTAGATATAATACATCTTGGCTTTGTCGGCGCTCAGTTCGAGCAACTTTTGGAAGGTTATGCCATCGGCGGTCTGGTCCACGGCGTTCTGTAATTTGCGCCAGGCTTCGCGCAATTCGGGCGGGCACTGCGGATCGGTGAGCGCCGGGGAATCAAAGACCTGACCATGGACGGCGCGGATGACATCGCCCAAAGAAATTTCAGCGGGAGGCCGGGCCAAAAGGTAACCGCCTTCCTTTCCGCGAAGGCTTTTGACGATGCGTTGCGCCTTCAACTCAATGAGAACCTGCACGAGGTAATTCGGAGAAACCCCTTGTTCGCTGGCCAGTTCCTCAACTTTTATGGCCTCTCCGATTGCATAATGGCGGGCCAGGCTGATTACAGCCCGGGCGGCATAGTCGCTTTTGACGGAGAGTTTCATTTGGTGCGCGGAAGATACGCTATTAGCTGGCGGAATCCAAGTTTCAATTTGCGGAAAGGACCAAAAATTCCCGCACTTACCTGTGAACCGTGGGCTGAAATCCTTCCTTTCGAAGCCGCTCATGAACCCGGGCAATGTGGGCCGCGTCGCGCGTCTCAATCAAACAATGGACGGTGACGGTATTGATGTCCTCGCTGGCGAAGGCGCGGTCGTGCTCGATGTCGTGGACGCTTGCGCCTTCTTCCGCCAATAACGCGGTGAATTGCGAAAGGCCGCCCGGACGATCGCTGATCATCGCGGAGAAGCGGCAGAGGCGACCGTCCGCAGCGAGGCCGCGCTCGATGACACGGCCAAGTATGTTGGTGTCAATGTTGCCGCCACACAACGGCATGACAACTTTCTTGCCAGCCAATTCGGGGAACAAACCGCCCAGGCAAGCCGCCAAAGGAGCAGCGCCCGCGCCTTCGACCACCGCCTTCTCCAATTCAATGAGACGAAGAATGGCCAGCGCGATGAAATGTTCACGGACAGCGGCGCAACGGTCCACGAGCTTGCGCGAGATCTGAAAGGCATTGGCCCCGACGCGCGGAACGGCGAGCCCATCAGCCAGGGTTGGCTGCATGGAAATCAGCACTGGCTCGCCTGCTTGGAGCGCCGCGTGATAACTGGCGGCGCGAGAGGGTTCGACTCCAAGAATTTGCACGGAGGGCCGAAGGGTTTTGACCGCGAGAGCCACACCAGCAATCAATCCTGCTCCGCCGACGGGCAGAATAATTGCATCGACATCCGGAACCTGCTCGAGAATTTCCAAACCAATGGTCCCCTGCCCTGCGATGATGGGCGGATCATCGTAGCCATTGATGTATTTCAAACCCTTTTCCTCAACGAGCTTCAGGGCGGCCTGCCGCGCCTCTTCAATGTTCGCGCCTTCCAGGAGAACATTCGCGCCCAGGTGCCGGCAGTTTGTAATTTTCGTGAGCGGCGCGGTTTTGGGCATGATGACCGTGACGGGGATGTTCAACAAACCGCCGTGATACGAGAGGCCCAGCGCGTGGTTACCGGCGGAAGCGGTGATGACACCGCGGCGCTTTACGTCATCCGGCAGCAACAGAAGCGCATTGCGCGCGCCGCGTTCCTTGAAGCTGCCGGTGCGCTGCATGTATTCGAGTTTGCAATAAACCTTGCAACCCGTGGCAAGCGACAGCGGCTCGGAGAGCGGGCACGGTGTGCATTGCACTGCGCCCTTGATGCGTTTGGCGGCAGCTTCAATGTCGGCGAAAGTGACAGACACAGTTAGATTTTCTCGAAATAGCGCGCGCGTTCCCAATCGGTGACCACATTGTCGAAAGCCTTGACCTCCAGGCGCGCCGTGTGCGCATAGAACTCAACCACCGAGTCGCCGAACGCACGTCGCGCGAGTTTGGAACCATGAAGCAATTCTGCCGCTTCCCGCAAACTTCGCGGCAGCGAGGGAAGTTTTTGATCGATGTAGGCGTTGCCTTCGTAAACCGAACCGCAATCGAGGCCCTCGTCGATCCCGGCCAGACCCGCAGCGAGCGTAGCCGCAAAGGCGAGATAGGGATTTGCGTCAGCGCCGGGCATCCGATTTTCGATTCGGAACGAGTTCCCCTGCCCGACTACGCGAAAACCAACCGTACGGTTGTCATAGGCCCAGGCGAGCTTGGTCGGCGCCCAACTCGCGGATTGATAACGCTTGTAGGCGTTGATGGTCGGCGCGAACGCATAAGAAAGTTCGCGCGAATATTTCAGCAACCCGCCGAGAAATTGCCGGAACAATTTTGAACCGTTTTTTTTCGAGGCGTCCCAAAACAGATTCTTTCCGCCCTGCCACAGACTGGTATGGATGTGGCAACTACTCCCCGGCTCGGTCATGGACGGCTTGGCCATGAATGTGACGGCCTTTCCTTGCTGGGCAGCCATTTCCTTCACACCTTGTTTGAACAACACATGCCAGTCGGCCATTTCGACCGGCTGCGAATAGGCGAAATTGATTTCGTGCTGACCGCGGCCCCACTCGCCCTTGCTGGATTCGACCGGAATGCCAATCGCACACATGTGATTGCGAATCGTGCGGAACAGCGCCTCATCCCGCGCAGGCTGCATGGTGTGATAGTCGATGCGATAATCGCTTGAAGGCGTGAGTTCGCGAAATCCCTTGGCGGCAGCGTCGTGGTAGGTGTTGTTGAACAGGAAAAACTCCAATTCGCTGGCGATGTTGCAAACCAGCTTGCGTTCCTTGAGACGCTTCACCTGGCTTTGCAGGACGGTCCGGGGTGACTCAGCGACCGGATCGGCGTGGTGATGACAAAAGTCACAAAGCACCAGGGCGGTGGCGGTCTGCCAGGGGATGACACGCAGCGTGGAAAGATCGGGCCGAAATTCAAAATCACCAAAACCTTTGTCCCAATTGGCAAGATTGAAACCGTCCATTGGTTCCATCTCCAAATCGACCGTAAGCAGGTAATTGCACCCGTGCGTGCCGTGTTCGGCGACTTGTTTGATGAAGAAATCGCCGGTGAACCGTTTGCCGATCAAACGCCCGAAGACATCGGGAAACGCAACAACAACTGTATCGATTTCACCCGCCTTGATTTTGGCTTTCAGCGCCTGCAGCGTCATAACGGCTTGATCGTAGGTGCCCAAATCCAAATGCCAAGCCTCAAACCGGATCGAGAACACCTATTGAAATTTACCCCCAACGATGAACTTTATTCAGGATCTCCTGCGGTAAACCAATTCAGCGCCACCAAATAATAATCGTCATAATCCACCTGGCTGTCTCCAGTTATGTCAGCCGACAAGTCGAAGGTGTAAAATCGAGTTCCCAACAACGAATAATCCTGAAGGTTGACAATATTATTTCCAGACAAATCACCTCCTCGAAGAACATGATTTGAGCCTGCTACATCTACAAAATCAGCCGCGTAACTGCCATCTGGGTTCTTTTCCAGGTTTCGTTTTGAGCGCAAGTTCCATGGAGTTTTTGCGCTCAGGCTCGTTGTCTCGGGTGGAAAATCCGGAAGCCGATAGCTCGCAATTCCATCCACGAACTCCAAATCCAGATGCCAAATCTTGTTTGAAACTCCTCCCGTCGCTACAAAAGTAACGGTCCGGCTATTCCCTGCAAACTCTTGCAACTGGACCTGTCCACTTATTTCGGATGCACTGAATGCATAAGGAATAGTGCTTTCCACAAAGCCTGATGAGTTGTTCCCTGAGCCGCCACTTGTGCGACCGCCGGCTCGCACCAAACCGGTTGAAGGAAGGGCCAGACCGGAAATCTCCCACCCTCCCGAAACGCGTGTGCCTGGACCGAGCGATTTCCAGCTTCCACCGCCATTTGTGGAAAGCTGGAAACTCACGTGTTGGATCTCCGGCGCTGAACCTGTGCGACTCCAGTTCACCCGGAAACGATCAATAACCGCCAGGAGTTCGGTTGCCGGGTCATTGTCAAGCCGGGCAATGCTGCTAGTAGGTATGCCATTCACGCCGTCGAAAATTCCTCCCAGCAGTATTTTTCCGTCAGACTGGACCGAGGCTCCATAGACAATATTGTTCGGTCCTTCACCAGCGTCAAAACTCGCGATGCTCTCCAAGCTGCCATCAGCATTAAGCCTTGCGACACGGTGGCGCGGTTGACCATCGATGCTGGAAAACTGCCCAGTCACGATGATTTTTCCGTCAGCCTGTGTGACGAGACTATAAACGACATCGTTTGCGCCACCACCGAGGTTGAAAGTATTTGTGCTTTCGAGACTACCGTCCGGATTGAGACGCGCTATCCTGCCGCGACGCTGACCGTTCACATTGAAGAATCCTCCGCCAATCAAAATCTTTCCGTCCGGTTGAACCGACACCGTCCAAACAAAACTATCAGGACCAGATCCAGCGTTAAATGTATTTGTACTCTCCAAGGTGCCATCCGAATTAATCCGGGCAAGCCAGTTACGTGATTGCCCATTATATGTTCGAAATGCTCCTCCTAAAACAATTTTGCCGTCGTCCTGCACAGCAAGACTGGCCACAGGATTTTCGGGCCCGCTGCCCAGGTTGAACGTATTTGTGCCTTCCAAACTGCCATCAACATTGAGGCGAGCAAGGTGAAAGCGTGGCTGGCCATTGATGGAATGGAAATCTCCCCCGAGCAAGATTTTCCCGTCAGGTTGGACCACCATGGCCCAGAGCGGATAATCAATATTGGTCGGAGAATTGAAGGTTGCGGAGCTCTCGACACTGCCGTCTGAATTTAGACGAGCGACCCCTACGCATGTTCGACCATTTACCTTCCCGAATCGGCCTCCAATCACAATCTGGCCATCCGGCTGAACTGTAATCCAATTCACCGGGCCATCCGCACCGGTGCCGATATTGAAGCTGGCCATACCCTCCAAAGTTCCGTCGGAGTTTAGCCGGGCCACGCGCGTCCGAGATTGACCATTGACCGTAGTAAATGAACCTCCCAAGAGGATTTTTCCATCTGGTTGGATTGCTGTCGCGGTGACGTATCCACCTCCCAAGTCGACATTAAACCCTGTATCGAACACGCCTGCAGCCAGGGCTTTTTGAGTCCCCATCGATAACAATGCCAACCCGATGAGTATAAAAAACATCCGTGGAAAGCCTGCAGTCGAATGTTGCTTAGCACTTGAAGCGCGGAAGCGAAGTAAATCCGTTGAAGAGGGCCTGTAATTGCCTGCAGAGGCTACAACAACTGGAACTTGCTGTTGGGTTACCAAACGGAATTTGCGACCCATGCAGTGTTTTAGCCTTGGCGGGAAATACTGTCTAGGAAATTAGCAATGCTGGAAGGTCGAATGAAATCTGTGAACTTGCTACTCTGCTATGTAAACGTTCTTCAACTCTGAGTAACCTTCCATGGCAGTCATGCCCAGATCGCGGCCAATGCCGCTTTGTTTGAAGCCGCCGAAAGGGGCTTCGACATGCACGCTGGAGTGAGAATTGACGCTCAGCACGCCACTCTCAACCCGTCGCACGACTCGCAAGGCACGCTTCAAATCGTTCGTCCAGATCGAGCCACTGAGTCCGTAGGGAGAAGCGTTGACTTCGCGCAACATGGCCGCTTCGTCATCGAAAGGCCGGATGGCCACGACCGGGCCGAATATCTCCTCGCGCCAGCAACTGTCTTCCAGCTCAACACCCAACAAGACGGTGGGTTCAAGGTAGAACCCTTTTCCGGGAGGACGCTTGCCACCTGCGGCAATGGTGCGACCAGCGCTTTTCGCGGCCTCAATGTATCGCTCGGAAATTTCGCGTTGCGCGGCCGAAACCAGCGGTCCTATTTGCGTTTTGTCCTGCGTTGGATCACCAACGCAAAGCTTTCCGGTGGCGGCGACGAATCTTTCGACAAACTTGTCGTAGATGGTGCGTTCTACGAACACGCGGCTGCGCGCGCAACAATCTTGTCCGGTGTTGGCAAATACGCTCATCGGACTGGAGGTTGCGGCCTGCTCGACATCGGCGTCGGCAAAAACAATGTTCGGGGATTTGCCGCCGAGTTCGAGCGAAACGCGTTTCAGGTCCTTCGCGGCCAGTTGCATGATGCGCGAGCCGATTTCCGTTGAGCCGGTAAAGGAGATTTTTCGGATGAGCGGATGCGTGACCAGGGCATCCCCGACTTCCCTGCCCTGGCCGGGCACGACCTGAAGCGCTCCGGCGGGCAAGCCCGCTTCCACTGCAAGTCGTCCCAACATCAGCGCAGTCAACGGCGATTGACTGGCGGGCTTGAGCACGACACAATTTCCGGCGGCGAGGGCTGGAGCTGCCTTCCAACATGCGATTGGGAATGGAAAATTCCACGGCACGATGGCAGCCACCACTCCAATGGGCTGGCGCAACGTGAAGTCAAAGCCACCACGACCCACTGGAATAGTCTGGCCGAAAAACTTTGTAACCGCTCCCGCATAATACTCGAACACCCGCGCGCCCAACTCGATTTCATCGCGAGCATCCGAGATGGGTTTGCCAATGTTGTGACATTCCAATTGAGCAAGAGTTTCAGCCTGGCTCCGAATCAAACGAGCGATGTTCAAGAGTGTTTCGGCTCTGCGACGCGGAACCAAGTCGCGCCATTCCTGCTCAAAGGTTTTCTGAGCGCCGAGCACAGCCGCATCGATGTCCGCCACGGAAGCGGCATGCACTTCGACAAATGTCTCCTCGGTCGCTGGATTGATTTGAGGAATGCGCCGACTCGATTCCCGCGCCTGGCCGTTGATGAAGAGCTGCGTGTCTGTGACATTCATAGAGCGGCCTGATACAGGTGCCGGATGTCTTCGCGCGTGACGGGAACCGGATTGGTGAAGTGGCAGGCATCGGCGAAGGCCTGTTCCGTGAGCGCATCGATCTGGCTTTCCTTGACGCCGTGCGCTTTGAGCCCGTCCTTTAGACCGAGGTAAATGATAAACTTCTTGATGAAGTCGATGGTCTTGCGGTCGGCGCGAACAGCGCTCAACTTGAATACATCCAATCCGCAAGCCAGACCCACGCGCCGGTAGAGGCCGGGCTTGTGTTTGGAATTGAAATCCATAACGTGCGGAAGACAGATGGCGTTGGCTGTGCCATGATGCATACCGCAAAGGGTCGAGAGCGGGTGCGCCAGGGAATGCGTCGCGCCCAGGTCCTTCTGAAAGGCGATGGCGCCCATGGCAGCCGCAACGAGCATGTTGCCGCGCGCTTCGATGTCCTTGCCGCTCTTGTAGGCGCGTGGCAACGCGTCGGTGATGAGATGAATTCCCTCAAGCGCAATTCCATCGCACAATGGATGAAAGACGGGCGAGGTAAAGGATTCGATGCAATGGGTCAACGCGTCGAGACCGGTCGCTGCGGTCAATTTGGGTGGAAGCTCGCGAGTGAGCAACGGGTCCAAAATGACGAGCCGAGCCAAAAGTTGCGGATGGAAAATCACAGCCTTCCGTTTGGCCGGCTCCATGGTGATGACGGAACTCCGGCCCACTTCGCTGCCGGTACCGGCAGTGGTTGGGATGCAGACACATGGTGCCAACCCGGTCCAGTCGTCGTGAAAGTTGTAATCCTTCAACTCCAAGTTTGGGCGCTTGATGAGCAGCCGAACGGCCTTGCCCACGTCCAACGCGCTGCCGCCGCCAAATGCCACGACCGCATCGCAAGCGCCCTGCCGGTAGGCCTTGGCCGCGCCGATCACATCCGCTTCCGTCGGGTTCGGATGCACAGACGAGAACAGGTCCCATTTGCCAGAGCGTGCGCCACCCAAAGTATCCGAAAGCGTGTGGAACGCCTTCGTCGGCAGCAGGCCGGGATCGGTCACAACCAGAGGCCGTTTGCAGCCCATTCCAGCCAGGCGTTTGGGCAGTTCTGAAATCATGCCCGCTCCAAACACCGTTTCCGTTGGAAATGAGAATGTTCCGCTGATTGGGTTCATGCGGGCGGGAATCTAGCAAAAGGAGCCGGATTTGGGAGCCAAAAGTAAGTTGTCACTCAAAGTCAGCGGGACTTCAGACCCTGCCACGGGCTTCCGATATTATTATTAGATGCCAATGGCAGGAAAAAAGATATTGATCGTGGACGACGAACCATTGGTTTGTCTCTCGGTCAAGATGGTTCTCCTGCGCGACGGGCATACGATTGAAATCGCCAATGGCGGCGCGGAAGCGCTGGCCAAACTGACCAAAGGGCCGATTGATGTGGTCTTCACCGATTTCGCCATGCCCGAGATGAAAGGCGATCAACTGGCGCAGGCCATCAAGGCGACCAACCCCAAAAAGCCGATCATTCTCCTGACTGGCTTCCCTCCGAAAACGACACCGAGCGGAGTTGATTTCGTGCTGGAGAAGCCGTTCTCTCCGGATGACCTCCGGGCCGCGCTGACGGCGGTTTGCCCTTTAAGCCTGAACTGATTCTCTCCGTCCGCGCCGAGCGATTCCCAAAAGTTGCTTATTCGGCTTCGATCTTGATCGTATGTGTGACGGGGACGAACGCATTCTGCACGTCCTTAACCAGCGGGGCTCGCGTCTTTTCGGTCTCGGCGGCAATTTGGTCGGGATCAAATTTTCCACCTGTGCCTCTGAGTCCTTGCAGGCGCTTGATTTCTGGATCTTTGATGGCTTCCAACTCCTGCGCGGTCTTGGGTTTGCTGTTCACGAGCTCGTGGAAGATTTGTTTGATCTGTTTGGTTTCGTAACTTTGTTTGGCAGCGACGGCTTCGTCCACTTTGTTGAAAGCATCTGAAAATGGATTTTCGGCAAACTCATCGGCCAGATTGATGCCCTTGGCCAGTTGAGCCGAAGTATAGGATTTGGTTTCCTTACCCCACGTGAGGCGGTACCTGGCGGCTTTCCCATTTCGGGCCACAAGAATAAGACGATTCAAATCCTGGTTGAACGGAATCAGAGTCATGGCGGAGCGAATACTGTTATCGCTCGAAATGCTGTCCGCGGCGCAGAATGGATAGCGGCTGCTCTTGATTTGCACCTCACCGCGCTTGGAAGAAACCAACTCGTGACCACTTGAAACCTGCGCTCTCCCTGAGCTCAAATCCACAGTGAACCGGCCAATGTCGCCATTCAAGCCGAGCGCTTTGAGAAAAGCGTAGGCCATAACAGCGTGGCCGGCTTTGCCGGGATGAACTCCGTCGCCACCGGCAATCCAATAATTGGTCGCGTATTTTTTGTGCGCGGCAAATTCCGCCGTGAACATCGGCCAGAAGACATCGGCAAAGCGGACTGGCGGCAGACTTGAAGGATTGCCTCCCGGATTGCCAAACAGCAGTGTGCTGGCTCCTTTGGCATCGCTCCTCCGCGAACTTCCGGCCGGCGCGGAAGCATTTTCCTTCTCGACGATTTCAACGCCAATATTTCGCAGTTCGCAAAGATTTAGATTCAAAGCCTCGGCCTTGTGGCTGACACAGCCAGGCGAACCTTGAACCACGCGGGCACCGGTCGCGCGAAAGGAATCGACGATGGCAGTGGATTTTTCACGGTAAAGCTTTCCGATGGCATCCTCGTAGGCACGATAACGATGATCGTTCATGCCGTAGCAGGTGGTGGCAATCGTCGGCTGAAAGCGCAGGCAATCATTGGTCATGCGGGCCAAAAATCCAGAGGCCGTCTCGCCGCCCCAGCCGTATTGCCGCACCCTCACATCCAGTTCGGGAACACATACCGTCAGGTAGGTTTCCATGATGCGAGAATACAGCTTTTGCTCAGTGATGGAATCGCCGCAGATCGCCAGACGATCACCCTTCTTGAGAAAAAGGCCCGAGGTGGCTGGTGGTGTCCTTGGATGAAACTTCGCGAAGTAAATATCATCCGGCTTGGCTAATTCGGCCGCACGAACTGTGGCGATAATGACGATGGCAGAAAGCAATGGCGCAATTATTTTCATAGGCTGATGGCGGGGATTGTTCGCGTACCAAACGCGTGCGTCAAGAGTGCGCTGGAATTTGGAGAAGAAAATGGGCTTCCAGGAGACGGACTCGATTAAGGCTGGTAAGTCACCACCACCTTGCCGAAACGGTTGGTTGCCCCAGTGACGATGTCCCGGGTTTTCACACGTTCCCATTCAGAATCGATCGGGGTAATAACAGGAGAAACGCTCGGCGACCACGTGGGTCCGGTTGGAGTTTTGGCAAACTGAACGGTGTAGGTGAGGTTGGTCGCCGCCGAGCCCTTGCGCCGCAGGTATTCCACCTCCAAGTAGTTTCCGGCGACATTGTACTTCCCCACGGGAAGTCCCGAAACGCCATTAGTGCCGAGCGGTTTCGCATCGGAAACGTTCGGATCCAGGTTGCAGGCGAACTCGACAATATTCGGAATACCATCCAAGTCGGGATCAGCCGAGGTCAGCGCATTCGTTCCCGTGAGACTGTGGGAATTGGCCCAGATAATGTAAGGCGGAACTGTGACCGGCAGCGTGTAAACGATTTCAAGACCAGGCCGCTGGCTGGCATTGGCGGCCTCGCTCGACATAAATGTCCAACCATCGGTGCCATTGTAAGGCAAGAGGGCCCAACCGCGATTGATGGTTCCACCGCGAAAGAGTTCCACGTCACTGGTCACGTCAAAGATGGCCGGTCCACCATCAAGAGTGGGGATCAAGGAGAAGGATGGAGCGGCCACCGCCTCGATTCCATCCGGACTAATGCCTGAACCCACGCTGTTCCAAGTCGCGGTGTCAGTCCAATCCGCAGCCATGCGATGAAGGCGAAAGGTATTTATCGACTGCGAACTGCCGCCACTGGGCGTGTGGAAAATCAGCTTGGCGGAATAGATGGTTGCATTCGTTGGTATCTGGCCGGCACCCGTTCCGAAAATGGAATTGAACCGGATCAAAGCATGACTGGGAAGGCCGGCCGTGGTGTCCAAATCGGCGACCAAAGTATCACTTGCGGCGTAGGAAGTGTTGGGACTATCTGCGCGAACCTGGGTGTCCTGAGCGCCCGCGTAACCGCCAAGCCCCTGCCGAAATGCCTGAACGATGATCGATGACGGGTCGTTGGTGAAAGCGCCGGTCATGGAACGAACCTGCGCAGCAGATCCGGCATGCGTGGTCACGCCATACATGTCCTCAATGGTGCGGAGGAGGTTGTGCAACGTCCACGTTCCGCCCAAGACCGTTCCGTCCCGAAGCGCAGCGCCATAGAAGATGGTTGGTATTTGATTCACGCCGTTGTTGTCGTCCTCGTCCCACGTAATAATGAGCAAACTGTTGTTGGCCTTTGCCCAAGTAGCATAAGCTCCAAGATTTGCGCTCAGCCAGTCATCCGCCTGTCGAACCGTGCCGTTATGCATGTCGTGGTCCAGATCGGGGACGACAAAACTGACCGTCGGCAGAGTGGAAAAGTTTGCCGGAAATTGCGTGAAGGCTTTGTTGAGCGTGCCTGGAATCTGATTGGCCGGCACGGGACTGGTTTTGGCCACCCAATTTGCCCAAGGATTATGACGCCGCCGATAATCGACGCCGCTGCCGGTGTGAGGATCGTAATCGGCCCAGTTCGCGCCGCCTGCGGCTTCGAGTCCCTGACTGTAGCCGGCGAATGTGTAACCCGCGGCAAGCAAGGACGCACCCAAGTTCATGGCGGAGAATGGATAACCCGCAACCAAATTATCGTCGGTCACACCCTGATTGGCACCAGAGAAAAGGTGGATGTAATTAGGCTGGCTTGGATGCGTGATGGCAAACATGCTGCCCACGCGCACGCCTCCATCCGCCAAGGAATTCATGTAAGGGGCGTTCGCGCGGTCGCCGATGATCTGGCTCTGTGTGTGATTTTCCTCAATTACGATCACGACGTGATCGTAACGGTGGGGTGCAGCGCGCAATTCGACTGCACCAAATGCAACCAATACGAGCACCAGGCAGAATTTCAAGGCCGATGACTTAAGGCAAGGCAACGGGCAGCCTGCGTGAGGCGAGTTGAAAAATGCGTCGCGCATATCATTTTGCTTCGCAGAAAAGCATGTGCTTCCGGTTATTGGGTATCTACGGGCTGGACACAATTGTGACGGAAAAGCGCGACGGATACAAATGACAGTACGGTCATTCTGCGCCGCATTCCCAGCACGACTCGCGAGGTGGAAAAATTGAGGGCCTTGCGACTGCAAACTGTGCGATTGCCGCGCAAACACAACGAGTTACGGAAGAAAATCAGAAGAGCGCAGTGGTCGGCAGATTCGCCGAAGAGACTGATCCACCGCGCTCTGGAAAATCATGGCGCGGGCGAAAACGTCATTTTCAATTGCGTTTCAACAACAACTCGAGATTCGAAAAACCCTGGAGACGACGCAGGCGCGTCGGATGCCTGAGCTTGCGCAATCCTTTGTTTTCAATCTGACGGATTCGCTCGCGCGTAACTCTAAATTGCCTGCCCACTTCCTCCAAAGTGCGCTCGGTGCCATCACTCAAACCGAAGCGCAATTCGAGCACCTGACGTTCACGCTCGGTCAGCTCGCTGAGCATCGCGCGCACAATGTAGCGAAGCGATTGATAACTGCTCAAATCGGACGGATCCTGCGCCGAGTTGTCCGGCAATCGATCCGCCAGGCTGAGCTCCTCCGATTCGCCAATGTGCGCATTCAGGGAGATCGGATGTTGCGCCGCTTTGAGCAAGTCCCGGATGTTCTTGATCGGCACATCCAGCACACTCGCGATTTCCTCGGCGGTGCAATCACGCCCGAAGTCGTGATTGAGCTGGCGTTGAACTTGCAAAACGCGGCTCAGATTCTCCATCAGATGCACGGGGATGCGGATGATGCGGGCTTGATCGCCGATGGCCCGGCTCACGGATTGCCTGATCCACCAGGTGGCGTAGGTGGAAAATTTGTAGCCGCGTTTGTATTCGAATCGATCCACGGCCTTCATCAGCCCGATGTTCCCTTCCTGGATCAAATCGAGCAAGGAAAGGCCGCGACCCTGGTAGCGTTTGGCAATTGAAACCACCAGCCGCAAATTTGCCTCCACCAGCTCATTCTTGGCCTGGGCCAGGAGCGTGGCGAATCGTTTCAATTCGCGGCAGGCGACCAGAATTTCGGAAGCCGGTTTCCGAGCCAGTAATTCCAACGCAGCCACCTGCTGGCGTTCGCCGGCCAGATCATCCGACTTGGGCGCGGTCTTTTCCCAGCGTTTGATGTTGCGCAGGCAACTCTGCAATCGCTCGTGGATGTTGTCGGCCACCCTGGCAAAATCCTCCAGCACTTTGGGCACGAAACCGAAGGCTGGATAAAGGTTTTGGAGCATGGCCCCCCATTGGTTGGCTGCTTCCAATGTTGCTTTCCGGGCGGACGGAGTTTTAGCGCGCTGCCAGAGCACGAAAGCCTGCTCTGCTTCCAGATCGAGTTTCTGGATGCGCGCGATCAAACGTTTCATTTCCCGGCAATGCGCATCGCGGCTTTCGATTTTGCTTTCGAAGACGACCCGGTCGAAGCGCTCTTTGGCCGGGCGGCAAACCAGCTTCTCGGCCAAAGCCGCGTGTTCCTTGGCCACAAAGCCGAAACCATAGAGCACGCTTCGAAATCCCTCGAGCGCCTCATCAATCCGCCGCCCTACAAGCAGTTCCTGACCGCGGTCGAGCATGGGAACGCGTCCCATTTGATTTAGATACATGCGAATTGGATCGTCCAACGCGTTCGGCTCATCCGCATCCATCCTGGAATCTCCCTCGGTGGGTTCGACGACCTCGATATCCAGGCTGTGCAGACGCTGGATCATCAACTCCACATCGGTGTGTGTCCACTCCTCTGAAGGCATGCTCTCCTGGACATCGTCCAACGTCAGAAAGCCCTGCTCTTTGGCCAGCAGGAGAAGTTCCTTCAACTTCTCGGCTGCGTCTGTGGTTTCGTGGGCTGTGGGTGGTGCAGACCTCTGCTTCGTATTCCATTGGGAGATAAAATCCCAAGGCGCTCTAAAATCCTTTGGTCCCGTCTTACCGGCCAGGACCAATACAACAAACATCAGATCCTCTCGGTTGCGCATGACTTATGGATGCAACCTAGACCCGAGTGGCGTGATTGTCCAATGGCAGGCGGGATGAATGTGAGGTCGTACTCCTTGTCAAAGTCATGTCGTCGGAAAGACTACAAAATCGGAGTTGGAAATGCGCCGGGGCAAGCGACAGGGATTTGGAATGAAGACTCCGAAAAAGCGCAAAGGCCCGTAATCCAAAGGGCTTTAGAGTTCCTCGAGTCCTTCGAGTAGCTTCAATTTGGCGGCATGCCGGAGCTTCTTCAGCGCCTGCAATTGCCGCACATGAATGGCCTGCTTGGCATGGCCGATGATCGTGCCGATTTCCTTCAGCGTCAGTTCTTCCTTGCCGTTCAAGCCGAAACGCATTTCGAGCGTCTCGCGGAGTTCTTCCGGCAAGGCGCGCAGCATTTCGGGAAGAATCTTGGCCAGGTAACGGCGGTCGACCAGATCGGAAGGCAGATGCGCTTCCGGGTCGGCAAGGATGTCCGCCAGCTCGTTCTCCTGCGCCTCTTCTTCGCTGATCAGAGGTGTTTGCAACGAAACGGGCGGCTTGGCCAGGGCCAAAAGCTTCTCGACCAGGTTCGCCGAAATGTGCAATTCCGCGGCCAGTTCCTCGGCGCTGGGTTCGCGGCGGAGCACCTGCGTCAGGTGGGCGGTCATCTTCTTGATCTTGCCGACCAGATAATGGCGGTCGCCCGGCAAGCGGATGATGCGGCCTTTGTCGCGCAAGGCATCCTCGATGGTTTTGCGAATCCAGAAGACCCCGAAGGTTGGGAACGAAGCGCCGCGGCGATGATCGAAACGATCCACGGCGCGCATCAGACCGACATTGCCTTCCTGGATCAGATCCAGCAGATCGAGGCCGTGGCCCTGGTAACGCGCAGCGACATGGATGACAAATCGCAGTCCATTTTCGATGGCTTTCGTTCTGTATCGTTCGATGTCCTGTTCAGCCTGGATAATGCGCGCGGCGCGCGCTTCCAGATCGTCCAGATCCAAGCCAAGAGCTGGATCAACGGCAGAAATTGAATCGTGCAGGAAAGCATTCGATTTTGTTTTCCGGCACTGGAGTTGAAGCTTGATCAACTCGCTGAGCGACTCGAAATGTCCACGGACCAACGTCAGATCACCGACAAATTCCGAGCTTCGAGTCAGAATGGCGGCGTATTGTGCCTGCGCAGCGGCAAGGAGCTCTTCATTGGCAGCGATGCAAATGTTTCGAACCGCAACTTCCGCTTCCAGGTAGAGCGCCCGAAAATCACTGGCGCATTCCAGAAAAGCGAGATAACGCAACTCGCACATCTGACCGGCATCTTCGTTGTCCGTCTCCTTCCGCACATAAAAGGAAAAGTCCTCGGCGTCCAGTTCGTCGCGACGGACGCGCTGGTAAAGGACGTTCAGATAAACGAGAACGACGGGATGCTGTGTGATTTCGCGCGAAAAAGCGGTCTTGGCTTCGGCCATTTTGGCGAAGAGACTTCGCTGCTGCTCGTTGTCGAGCAAGGGACGCTGGAGGGCGGGGTCTTTCAGGTAAAGGGCCATCGCGCCCTGGTTGGAAGCGCGGCTCTTGGAATCAGCCTGCAGAGTGGCCTCGTCAAAAGATTCTGCTGGAACCATTTCGCTTTCAACAAATTCAGAAGCCTCAGGCGCAGAATATGCCTGTGGCTCTTGGGTTGAGCGAGATTCCGGCTTCACGCAGTCATAGTAGCATTGGCCCCAGACCTTTCCAGAGAAAATTGGCGCTGCTGCGCAGGCGGATATACCGCGAACCATTAGAATAACTTTTGACACCAGATTCACAGTTCAATCGAAATGTGGGCATCCAGATTGTGGCTTGTCCGGGGCAATGGAGTCTCCTAGCCTGATCGCTCGCGCGATGCAGACGTCCAGCTTACACGTTCACCACAGAAGGTCTGAACGCAATAGCTTCGAGTTCGGGGCTCCCGCGTTGTGGCGGCTCAATGAAAAGTTTGGGCCATTGCTGATCGCAGCAACGATTTATTTCACCGGATTCACCAACCTGATCGCCGAGGATCAACCCGATTCGCCTCCGACAAAGAGCGTTGCGGCCATTGTCACGATCTATACGCACAACTCTCACGCCGATCTTTTTGCCAGTCGATTGCTGCAGACTGACACGCTTGATGGCAAGGGAAAGCAAATGCGTTTGAAGCTGGCTTCGGTTTACACCGACCAGAAACCCGAAAAGGACATCAGCCGGATGCTGGCGGCTTCGCACCCGTTTCGGTTGAGCGAAAGCATCGAAGATGCGATCACGCTGGGCACAGGCAAACTGGCGGTGGATGGGGTGTTGCTCATCGCCGAGCATGGCGAATATCCCAAATCACCCCTTGGCCAGATAGTCTGGCCCAAACGCAAGTTCTGGGATGAGACGCTGAAAGTGTTTCGCGCGAGCGGACGAGTGGTGCCGGTTTTCATGGACAAACAGCTCGCGGAAGATTGGGAGGGCTCGAAATATGTCTTTGATAGCGCGCGCGAAATGAAAATTCCGCTCATGGCAGGCTCTTCGATACCGGTGACTTGGAGACGACCGGCCGCCGACGTCCGGAAAGGGGCGCGCCTGAAGGAGATCGTTGGCATCACTTACCACCTCACTGAACATTACGGATTCCACGCGCTCGAGATGATTCAAAGCCTTGCGGAACAGCGCGCGGGTGGCGAAACGGGGATCAAATCTGTCCAAACCATTACGAATGATGCGGTCTGGCGCGCGTTCGATGAGAAGGCATTTGATACGCAACTATTCGATGCCGCCTGGCTGCGGCTCTCGTCCATTCACAATAATGGGCGCCCGTTCCGCGAAGTGGCGCGCCAGCCGAAACTGTTCCGCATCGAATACGCGGATGGTCTTCGCGCGACGCTATTGGAACTCAATGGTATGGCGGGCGAATGGTCGGCAGCGTGGCGGTACGCGGATGATGGCAAGGCGGAGTCTTCCCTTTTCTGGGTGCAGGAAGGCCGGCCCGGAATGCACTTCACTTATCTGATGCAAGGAATCGAACAGATGATTTATTCCGGAAAGCCTGCCTGGAATGAGGAGCGCACGTTGCTGACGTCGGGTATTCTGCACGCGATGCTGCTTTCTGAAAAGGAAGGGCAGCAACGAGTGGAAACCCCCTACCTCAATTTTCATTACACACCAATCTGGCGCTGGAGTCAGCCACCGCCACCGCCGGTGATGCGCGAATGGCGCGAGCAATGAAGCAACCCATGGCTCCACGCAATTTCGATTGTTCAAGCGTCTTAGCGAGAGGGCTGGTTTTCGCGGTGTGTAATTGCGTGTTCGCATTTCTGCTCACGCGATCTGTTCGCGCAGCAGACGAGCCGCCTTTTGGCCTCAACGAACGAATTCCCTGGACCAACTCCCATGTCTTCGGTTCGCCTGAACCTCCGCTCCCCTATACCGTCGAAAAAACTTTCACCAACATTCAATGGAAAGCGCCCATCTTCATCGCGCCGGAACCGGGCACGAATTATCTCTGGTTCGTGCAAGCCGGTGGCGAGAAGGAGCGGCCATCCAGAATCGTTCGGGTGGTGGATGATCCGTCGGCCCGGGTGATGGATGTCGTCCTCGAGACGCCCGGCTGGCTCACTTACAGCTTCGCCTTCCATCCGGGCTACCTCACGAACGGTTACATTTTTGTTTTCAACAACGGTCCGAGCGGCGAGAAGGCTCATACCAACCGCATCTCGCGGTTTACGGTGCCTCGCAACGGCCCCGCCCGGATCGACATCGACACCGAATACGTCGTCATCGAATGGCAATGCACCGGACATTCCGGCGGAGGAATTGTTTTTGGGCACGACGGGATGCTTTACCTGACGTCTGGCGATGGCACGAGCGATTCCGATGGTTGGAACACCGGGCAGGACTTGAGCGAGCTTCTTGGCGGTGTGATGCGCATTGATGCGGATCATCCCGCCAGCGCGGAGCAGCACTATTCGATTCCAAAGGACAATCCGTTTCTGACGATGACCAATGCGCGGCCGGAGAATTGGGCTTACGGATTGCGCAATCCCTGGCGCATGTGCGTCGATGAACGCACCGGCCAAATCTGGGTCGGTAACAACGGGCAGGACCTTTGGGAAACGGCACACTTGCTTCGACGCGGCGAGAATTACGGCTGGAGCGTTTATGAGGGGAGCCATCCATTCTATCTCAACCGCAAGGTGGGTCCGACTCCGCCGGTGCCGCCGACGGTTGAACACTCGCACGCGGATTTCCGTTCACTGACGGGCGGAGCGGTTTATTACGGCAAGCCCCTTCGCGAACTGGATGGCACATACATTTACGGCGACTACACCACGGGCGAAATCTGGGGAGCCAAACACAACGGCACGCGATTGACATTTCATAAGCAACTGGCGCAGACCCAGATTCAGATCACTGCCTTCGCCTGCGATCAACGTGGCGACATGTTGATCGCGGATCACGTGGGCGCGATCTACCGGCTCGTTCCTGCACCGAAGGAAAAGATCCCTGCGAAATTCCCGAGACGCCTGAGCGAGACGGGCCTGTTCACTTCCACAAAGACACATACGGTTGATCCGGGCGTGGTTCCCTACTCCATCAACGCACCCGCCTGGAACGACGGGGCGAGCGTGGAGCGGTTCATGGGGTTTCCCGGTTCCAAGAACCGTGTCGGGCACTACGAGGATGGCGCGGTGCTGCTCCAGACGCTTTCGATTGAAAGCGAAACCGGGCGGCCGGAAAGCCGGCAGCGCATTGAATCGCGGATTCTCACCCAGCAAGGCGGGCAATGGTATGGTTACTCCTACCGCTGGAACTCCTCGCAAACTGATGCGACACTCGTGGAAGCAAAAGGTGATCAGCAGACAATCAAAACTTACAGCCCCGGTTCAAAGGCGGTTCGGGAACAAGTCTGGCGGTTTCCGAGCCGCGCGGAGTGCCTGGCGTGCCACAGCCGGGCGGCGAATTTCATTTTGGGAGTCAATGACCCGCAGCTCAACCGGACAAACGACTACCACGGCATTGCCGACAACCAGTTGCGTGCGTTTAAGCATATCGGAGTCAACACCGGTTCACTGCCCAAACCGACTGATCCGGTGCTCGTGGATCCGTATGACCAGAATCAGCCGCTGGAGAAACGGGCGCGATCCTATTTGCATGTGAACTGCTCCATCTGCCACGTCGAGGCGGGCGGCGGCAATTCCAAGATGGAACTCGGCTTCAGCGCGTCGGCGGAGCGCATGAGTCTCATTTCCGCACGTCCATTGCACGACACGTTTGGAATCGCGAATAGCATGCTGGTGGCTCCTGGTGATCCGGCCCGCTCCATTTTGATCGAACGTCTGTCGCGGCGCGGACGCGGCCAGATGCCGCCGCTCGTTTCCACGTGCGTGGATGAACGGGCGGTTGCGCTGTTTCGTGATTGGATTTCCAGCATGAAACCGGCCCAGGAGTTTGTGCGCGACTGGAAGCTTCCGGAACTGCTTCCGTCCCTCGCCAAGCTGGACGAGCAACGTGACTTTCAGTCCGGCAGCAACGCGTTTCGCATTGTTGGATGTGTGCAGTGCCATCAAATCGCGGGCGGCGGCGGGGCGGTGGGACCCGATCTCACCAATATCCGCTTGCGGATGAAACCGCGTGAAGTGTTGGAGTCGATTCTTGAGCCGTCCAAGACGATCGCCGAGGGATTTGGCAACACCATCCTTGAAACAAAAACCGGCGAGCGGATTCAGGGAAGGATCCAGAGTGAAGATGATCGGGCGGTGGTGATTCGCCCGCTTGAAGCATTTGACGAACCTCGCACGATCGCCAAGCGCGACTTGCGCCGACGCGAAGTTTCCACGCAATCGAACATGCCCACGGGCACAGTGAACACATTGACCGAGTCGCAGATACTTGATCTGCTGAAATATTTGCTTACGGATGGGAAAGAGTTTTGAGCGATGACGAAGTTCGAGACGGCTACGAGACACGAGTGCATCGTCAGTGACGAAGAAGCAGATATCGGCAAAGGTGTTTCGACTAGCAATACTTGATCGTACGCAGCTACTCGCTGGAGCAGCCGACGTCAGTCGGCTCACTCTTTCTTTGATTGTTGCGCTGGATGAAGCAGGCCTGGGATTTTGAGCGGACTCATGTCCGCTGCTACAAATCCAAATGGCTGCGGCCAGCCCACGCGCGATCGCCGTAAGGCGCCAGCACCGCCTCGATCCAGACCTATTTGGTGGTCGTGGACTTTACGGTCTCCAGCGCTTTCTCAATGGTCTTGGCGAGGGCCGGGCCGCGGACTGTTTCCCCGGTGGCGAGGATTTTGCCGGTATTGCCGTCCACCAGGAAGGCGCGAGGGATGGAATCGATATAATAAAGTTGGGCAACGGCTGCGGTCCAATATTTTCCGTCATAGACCTGCGGCCAAGGCATGTTCTTGGCTTTGGTGAAGCTGGCCAGCTTCGCTTCCGCATTAGCCTGATCCAGGCTGACCCCGAGCACTTCCAATCCTTTGTCGTGGTAGGTCTCGTAATTCTTGGTCAGGTTCGGGAGTTCGGCCACACAAGGTCCGCACCAGGTCGCCCAGAAATCGAGCATGACGAGCTTGCCTTTGTAGTCTCCTGGAAATTTGACCGTCTTACCATCGGTGGTCTTCGCTTCAAATTCGACAGCCTTCTGTCCCACGGCGAGGCTCGGAGCTGGTTTGGTTTCGGCCACGGTCTGGGAGGATTTGATGAGGTTGAAGCTGTTACCGTTCGCGGAAAGGTCGGCGAGTTCGTAGGTGGTGCCTCCGATGTTAAACGGCTTGCGCACGTCGAACTTTTCCGATCGTCCGTCGTATTTGCCATCTTCGTTGATGTCGATGAGAAGGCTCACGCCGGAAGCTTTCGCCTTCGCGTTGCCGCGGAAATCGCCGGAAGCCAAATCGTCGGTCAGAATGGTTTTGTAGGTCTTGTCACCAAGTTTCATTTCCCCGATGTGCGCGTAGTCGGTGTAGTAAAGCAGCACATCCTTAAGGGCCGCCCGGCGGGTGTCGTTCTTGTCGAAGCGGTACATGGCCAGATGAACCTTCACCTTTTCCTCGCCGTAGGTGACCTCCAACATGGCTCCGCCTGAGGATTGTTTCAGGGCCTGGCCTCCGGGAGCGGCGGGCATTTCGCGCGTCTTCCAGTCAGCGGCCGGATCATCGGTCAAATCGCCGTTGCCGTTGCTATCCACAAACAACTTCCACGGTTTGTCCTCGGGTTCGTCCACGACGACGATGACCTGCGTTTTGGATTCGGCCGGGCCAATCTTGAGCATGCCGTACATCGGAGCCACGAGATCTTCCGGGGCTTTTTTGAGAGAGGCCGGACGTTCGGAGGAAAGCTTGAGGGATTGCGGTATGTAGCCACCGAGTTTCGCCGTCGCGCCTTTGGCCACCAGCGGCAGGCGGGTTTCGTCCGCCGAGACAGTTAAAGTTAGCGAGGTGAGTGCGGCCACGACCGCGCCTGAGGTGAGATGAACCAGGAACCGACTGGATTGAGTTCTCATGGGCTAAATTGTCGCACGGCGATAGGCAGGCTGTAAACATTATTCCAAGCAGGAGAGCACGGAGGCTGGAGTGTGATCTAACATAAGGGAACAAGGGGAACAAAGAAGGAGTGGGAGGGTGCTACACAGAAGTCGCACCTACGGTGCTTTTGAAAAAACCGCTAGGCAATGTTTTGGGAGTTGTTATGCTTGGCGCGATCATCGAAAGGCAATTATGCACGCGCGCACTATCTCCATCCTTCTCGCTTCCATCTGCGTTTTTGGCACGACCTCCACTGAGGCCGCACTGCCAGTCGTCGAAACGGTGGACTGGCAGCCGTTCTCGGCGCAAGTGAAGCGTTTGCTTGAAGCCACGGACAATATGGGCATTCCCCTGCCCGCCGACACAAAATCCAAAGTGGAAGCTGCGCTGGCCGAAACCGACGGGAAGGCGGCCATCATGAAGATTCAGGAACTGCTCGATCCGCAGTGTCTGTTTGGCGTTACCATCAATCCGGAGATGCGCGTGAAAGTCGCACAAGGAACGGCCAAGCCGGAATTGACCGAGCAAGGCTGGCGCACTTTTCTCGTAAAGGTTCACAACGAATCCGGTACTACCGCACAGCTCAAAGTGGAGAGCCCTAATGCAAAGTCTCTGAGTGGTTCGCCGCAGAGCGACGTTGCGCAACGCTGGCTTGACCTGGCTCCGGTCGATTCAGCGCCCCTGAAGAAAACGTTGAGCGGATTGCCACTGGAGTATCGTCTGGTCCAGTTCTTCAGCCGCGATGCCGGCAAACGCGAAGCGAAGATTGCATTTAATGTTGGCCAGGGCACGCAGGACCTTGGTTTTCGGAGCGAGGCGGACGTGCTCTTCGATTGTCTGCCGGCGCATCCGGTCACGTTGCGGGTGAGGGACGAAGCGGGCGAGCCGACGACGGCTTCGTTCGTGATCAAGGACAGCCGCGGCCGGGTTTATCCGCCGCAAACCAAACGGCTCGCGCCCGACTTTTCGTTTCATCCACAGATTTACAGGCAAGACGGGGAATCGGTGCGGTTGCCTGCCGGGAAATATACGGTTGAGTTTTCGCGAGGTCCGGAGTCGCTCAGCAAGACGACATCATTCACGGTCGGTGACTCGGCCACGGAACTTTCCTTCAAAGCCGAACGATGGATCGATCCGTCGAAGGACGGCTGGTGGTCGGGAGATCATCACATCCACGCGGCGGGTTGCGCACACTACGAAAAACCAACGGAGGGTGTGCTGGCCAGCGATATGATTCGGCAGGTCGTTGGGGAGGATTTGAAAGTGGGCGCGAATTTGACTTGGGGACCGTGCTTCGATTATCAAAAGCAATTTTTCTGCGGGACGATCGACAAGGTGTCGCAGTATCCGTATTTGTTGCGTTACGACATCGAAGTTTCTGGATTTGGATCGCACAACTCCGGTCATCTCTGCCTGTTGCGGCTCAAGGATCAGATGTATCCCGGCGGCGATTCGAAGAAGCATTGGCCGACGTTGTGCCTGAACACGCTACGTTGGGCGAAGGCCCAAGGGGCGTTGTGCGGGCCGGCGCATTCGGGTTGGGGCCTGGAGTTGAAGGGAACGAACCTGCCGAATTTCACGGTGCCAAAGTTCGACGGCATTGGGGCCAATGAATATGTCATGGACGTGACGCACGAAGTTCCCGGGCCGGACGGCAAGCTGGTGCCGGCGGTCGATTTCCTTTCGATGGTCGATACGCCTTACGTTTGGGAACTCAACATTTGGTATCACACGTTGAACGCTGGTTTCCGGACGCGCATCAGCGGCGAGACGGATTTTCCGTGCATCTACGGCGAGAAGGTCGGCTTGGGACGCAGTTATGTGAAGCTGGACAACAAATTGGATTACGAGGAATGGTGCGAAGGGATTCGCCAGGGACGCAACTACGTGAGCGATGGGAAGAGTCACCTACTGGATTTCAAGGTCAACGATGTGGCGATGGGCGAACGTGGAAGTGAACTGGCGTTGGCCAAAGCAGGGACGGTGACGGTCAAAGCTCGTGTCGCCGCGCGGCTCTCCGAGAAGCAAAACAAGGCCTTGCAACAACTGCCTTACCCGCAAAAACCATACTGGGACATTGAACGGGCGCGCATCGATGACACCCGGCAAGTGCCGGTCGAGGTGATCGTGAATGGGTTTCCGGTGGCCAAGACGACCATTGACGCGGATGGAACTTACAAGGACGTGAGCTTCAATGTGGATGTGAAAAAGAGCAGTTGGATCGCGCTCCGCATTCTGCCTTCCGCGCATTCAAACCCGATATTTGTGCTGGTGGATGGCAAGCCGATCCGCGCCTCCCGTCAAAGTGTGGAGTGGTGCATGAAGGCGGTCGATCAATGCTGGTCGCAAAAGGAACGGCACATTGCCTCAGGGGAACTCGAGGGCGCGAAGAAAGATTACGAGCACGCCCGGGTCGTTTACAGAAAGCGGCTTGAGGAGTGTGCGGAGTAGAGTGTCTCAAGCTTGAGCCGAGCAAACGGGGGAAGGTTGAGACTGGGTTTGGAATTGTTCTAGAGCGAGAGGAATGCCCCCTCATCCGCCCTGCGGGCACCTTCTCCCCCAGAGGTGGTAGAAGGAAACGGCAGCGTACTCGTGATTTGAGGAACTCCCCGGTGCTCTGTTCACAGTTGTGGAGGTTTGAAAGCAAAAGCGGCAGAGAGCTGCCGCAACCCAAGACGCTTCGCGCGGCCAGAGAGTTCGGAAGGAGCGAAACTTTCGAATTGGCTTGTGAAGTTCAAGCCGCGTGAACGCCGCGCGCCCCCTGCGCCATTCCCAATCGCCTAAAGAATTTTCAAAACCTCTATCCTGCAAAACTTCAGCGGTGAGAAGATTCGGGTATGGGAGAAGAAGCGATTTGCTGCATGGCGCGCTGAAACTGCGTCTCCCAGGCCTGCAATTGGACGGGATTGTCCTTATGGACCTCCTGCGCCTGCTGGAACGTGAATTTGGCGAGAGCAGTAGCATCTTCAAGCCTTCCCAAAGCAGCCACTTGCTGCGGCACTCCGAGGGCGTAGAGCCTTAATCCAGAAGGCTCCAAACCGGGCTGGAGTTGGCTATCCGTTAATGCGCGGCGGAGATGCTGCACAGCTTCCTCTTGCTTGCCTTCCAGAAACAGACAGCCGGATATTTCGACGAGGGCGTAGTAGGATTCGAGACTATTGGTGCCATGCACTCGCTGCTGGCTGGCCAGGTTAGCCCTATATTGGTTCTCGGCGGACCCATAGGAGCCTTGGGCGAAGAGTGCCTCTGCCAATAGCCACCGGGCAAGCTGCGTTTGCTGGCTATCGCGGCCGGATCGAATCTGCTTTAGCTGCGCGCTGGCCCGCAGCTTCCAGATCTTTGCGAACCCGGGCATGGTGTCCGAGTTGTTCCAGTTAAAGATGACGAAGACACCGGCGAGGATGAGAAGTGCCATGCCCAATATGATCCAACGGAGGAGATGCCGCGGCGGGCGCGGTTGTCCTGGTGGATAGAGATTGGCTTTCATGGCAGTGCGGGTTTTCCTGAATCCCTTGGTGGAAGGAGAAGACTATATCAGGTTTGTGGTGGGATGTCCATTCTCGGATGAAAGGGATTTGAACATAAGCGCACGAAGGGAACAAAGAGTGGAAAGATGGAAGAAGGCTGCGACTCATCTTGCAGCGGGGAACATTGGGAGGCATCCAACACGAGCCGTGACATTTTCGCGCATTTAAGTTTGGATGCGGGAACGACTTCTGACATGAAACGGCCAGTCACATTTTATTTTGTAGTAACATGGTGCTGCATCGCTCGTAGTCCCGAGAATTGCCAGGTTGAGTTGGTTCTTATTACGGTTCTGTAAATTTCCAATCGCTTGACCTTGCGGAATAGGTAAATATCCTCGGTCCATGACGCTACTCCCGGCCAGACATTTCTGCCACCTGCCAAACGCGTTGTGCTCCGACCGTTTGGGTTTCAAGCGACTTCTGCATCGAAAAGCCATCGCATTGATTTTTGCCATCGTTGTTTCGGCTGGCTGTGGGAAATCGAATGATCCAGTCCGGCTCTTGGCTGATGCTTATAAACTGGAGGCAAAGCAGGAATTCAGTGAAGCCGAGGCACTCTATCGGAAGGTGATCAGCATTCAGGAGCGAACCCTTGGCCAGGAGCATTCAAATACCCTAGCTACTCGAATACTTCTTGGGAACGTACTCAGGATAGAGCATAAGGACGCGGAGAGTGAGGCTGAATTTCGTTCAATCCTGGAAATTCGCGAACGGGTTCTTGGCCCTGAACATCCCGACACGCTAAATGCCAGAAGGAGGGTGGCATTTATCCTGTCGAAGCAGGGCAAAAGAAGGAAGCAGAACAGGAATATCGAACCATCCTCAAGATAGTGGAAAGCCAGCATGGCCTTGACGACGATAAAACGGTGGCGGCACTTTCCAATTTGATTCTATGCCTGAAAGCGCAAGTCAAAATGGCCGAAGTCCAGGAATGCACGCTCCAGGCACTGGAGGCAGCGAAAAAGAAATTGGGACCTCAACACCCGCGCATCAAGGATTACGAAAGCCTGTATAAAAACGCTCCATACAGGCGGGTTGATTCCCGGACTGAAGGGCAATGACGGATGGTTTGGCTTCGAGAGGCTCAATCTTTTTCGCCGGAAGGTTTGCGCCTCGTCCCGCTGTATCATTCTTGTGCATTTCGCTGGCAAGGCTATTGGGGCTGCTTGACCGATGTCGGTGGTATGTCACCATCCCAACATGGGATTTCGGAAATTTAACTTACCTGACTTGCAACTTGCGAACATCACGCTGAGCCTCTACCGCGGGTTGATAATTCTCGGATTTGCTTTTCTGATCGGAATCGTTTCGGCGCAGGATGAAGGTCGCATTTGGCTAACTCCGGCCACGATTAACGGGATGCCCGTCCGGCTCACTTATGATACAGGTGCCGAGGACTACGTATTATTTGCGCACGCAGCCCAACGACTTGGCCTTTCTGTTCAACCACCAGCTGCAGATCAAAGGGTTAGTCTTGGGGAAGTAGCTGCCGGAACGAGTCAGCCATGCACTCTCGTTTTCCCCGGCGCTGAAGTGAAGACAATTTTCAGGGTGGTCGACACACCGAAGACGTGGACTAATTTTGCCGATGGGGTAGTGGGTTGGAATCCAACCAGGAGCAACATCCTGGTATTTTTTGGAGATTCCAGAACCATGAAAGTAATCCGCCAAGTTCCAGAGGAATCGCTTAAGTGGACAAAACTTCAAATCAGCAAGGAGTCACCGATGCTGCGCCTTTCATGGAACTCGACGACAGGACAGCGTTCGAGTATAGACGTGGACACAGGCTCGCCCCACGGAGCGCACCTCGCCCCCGCTGCGTGGCGATTATGGAAAGCCGCGCATACCAAGCAGCCTCTGACCTTTGACGCTTATCAGACTCCTGGGGTCGGGGGCGTAGTTATTGCAGAAGAAGCTTGGGCGAATCGTTTAGATTTTGGACCATTTTCACTTAGCGATCTGCCGGTGATGGAAGCAGATACTGGCAGCGTGGCACTGGGTGGGGAGGGTTATCAAGCCACGCTCGGACTTGCGGCAGTCCGCCGGATGGAATTAGTCATCGATGGCCCTGCAGGGGTCGCTTATCTGCAACCGAGCAAAGCTCCATCGATTCCTTATGCTCACAATCGTTTGGGAGCAGTATTTACACCTGCGAACTTAGAGTCTGGCGATGACTTGGTCGCACGAGTCTCCCTTGGCAGCCCGGCTGACCAAAGCGGAGTTCGTGATGGAGACTTACTTTTGAAGATTGGACCGTTGGATGCGACAAAGTGGCGAACCGATCCTGCGGTGCTGCCTCTAAGTCGATTTTGGTCACAATCGGCGGGAACAGAACTGCAGCTAACTCTGCGACGCGGCGACGAGAATCTGCAGGTGAAGGTGGTGCTCAGGGACATTGTCTCGGCCAATGCGTCCCTGACTACAAGGCCGCCGAGCCGATGAGGTGGACGTGTTGAACTCGTTGCATTGAAGGAATGACGCTCACGCACCTAGAGATGTTTGTGCCGGGACAGCCCATCGAGGTTTTGGCAGCGTCCCGAATTCGAAATACTCGCGAAAGATCGCAATAAAAAAAACGTGCGGTTGCGAAAATTTGTGATAGCGTGGCTGCGTATGTGGAAAGGAGAGAGCGTTGAAAATTCCAAGTTTCAAAACCCAAGCTCCAAAGAAATTCCAATGGGAATGAGAACCCTTCTTCGCCAAGGCTTCCACCTCCGCCGAGGCTATGGTGGACGGGCCGGAGGTCAGGAAGGCTACGCAGGGCGGGCCGCGAATGGAATTGCAGGTACGGATTTGTGGACAGGATGAACAGGATGGCTTGTTACATAAGGCAACAAAGTGAACAATGGATGACAGGAAAATGAGGTTGCCAATTAATCCGCAGATAGCGCAGAGAAACGCAGATGGTCTTCCAGACGGGGTCTTTCCAGACGGGCATCGCGAGGAGAGGGGGATTGAATCGCGACGGTTCGATGGTTCGGACAAGTTCGCACCTTTGTTGTGCGGATATATGCGCGTATGCGCGTATGTGCGGGTAAATGCGGATAAATGCGGATAAGTGATAATCAAAAACTCCAAGCACCAAAATCCAAGTTTCAAGGAAAAGAGAATCTTACATAAGGGACGAACAAAGGAGGGCCTCTGCCGGAGCTGATTGACCGGGGATGGCGTGCGTGTTATAGGATTGCCGGATGGGTTGGTCCGGGTTAAATTGAAACGAAGAAGGATCTTGAAAGGATTCGATGCCGAAATTGATCGCCAAATCGCTGGAGGGCTACGAGATAGGTCCTTTTTATTATTTGCGCCTGGGAACGAATCGCATCGGGCGCGATCCCGTCAATCATTTCAGGATCGAGCATCCCACGATTTCTTCGTCGCATTGCGAGATCACCTGGCTGGATGAAGGGGTGGTCAAGATCAAGGATTGCGGATCGACGAACGGCACGTTCATCGATGGAACGCCCATCAACGAAGGCAAATTGAAGGAAGGCCAGGTGTTGAGGCTGGGCGACGTGGAGTTGACGCTGGATTCCGTGGAGGCGCAAATCTCGGTCCCGCAGACCTATGTGCCGAAGGCAAAACCCGGGTTGTTGGCGGATGGTTCGATCCCTTGCATCAATGATCATAATGTGGCGGCGATTTATCTGTGCAAGAAATGCAAAAAGGAGTTTTGCACGGGTTGCATTCATCAATTGCATCGGGTGGGTGGGAAATTGTTGAGGCTGTGCCCCGAGTGCAGTGGAGAGCTGGAATACCTCCCTGGAAAAGAGCCTCAGAAGCCAAAGAAACGTTCGCTGATTCGCCGGGTCAAGGATGCGTTGACCCCAAAGAAAAGGAAGAAAACGGAAAAAGTCTGAGAATTTGGGCAGTGACGAGCCCTTGAATTGTGGATTTTGCCAAACGAGCCCATCGGGAGGTCAAAAATAAGCAAAAACAGTCATTGACACATATGCTAACTTTTGGTGTCATCTGCGTCCCTTTTTGGGAATGAATTTATGTATGCTGTGATTGAAACTGGCGGGAAGCAATACCGCGTGAGCCCCGGCGAAACCTTGGAAGTGGATCGCTTGGATTCGGAAGCAGGCAAGACCGTGAAATTGGATCGGGTTTTGCTCGTTTCGAATGACGGCAAACTATCGGTTGGCGCTCCAACTGTGTCCGCGGCGAGCGTCGTAGCTGATGTCGTGGAACATATCCGGGGCGATAAGAAAGTGGCTTTCAAAATGAAGCGCCGGAAAGGTTTCCACAAGACAATCGGGCATCGTCAGGAGCTAACCCGGATAAAGATTGCTGAGATTAAGGCATAAGATATGGCACACAAGAAAGGTCAAGGAAGCGTTCGGAATGGACGAGACAGTGTAAGCAAACGCTTGGGAGTCAAGCGCTTTGGTGGAGAAGTGGTGCGCGCGGGAAGCATTATTGTGCGTCAGCGCGGCACGAAGTTCGTAGCGGGCAGCAATGTCGGCACGGGCCGTGATTGGACGTTGTTCGCTCTCGTGGACGGCAAGGTTGCTTTCGAGAAAAACAGCCGACGCGTGAACATTGTTCCAGTGACTGGCGAGCAGCCGGCCTCGAACAATTAACGTGGTTCGATCCTCATTTTGGCGAGGTCAAAAGCCTCGCCTTTTTTGTTTTTGTGAGGCACTTTCTGCCAAGTTAATGGGCACGGTTTGGAGTGGTCCATTCGGAGCCCTCAAGCCCAAGGCAGGAATACCTCCCTCGGTTCATGTTTGTCGATGAGATAAAGGTCTTTGCCCAAGCCGGGCACGGAGGCAAGGGATGCGTGGCATTCCATCGCGAGGCTTTCATCGCCAAGGGCGGACCGAGCGGCGGCAATGGCGGGCGAGGCGGCGATGTGATTCTCCAAGCCGACCACGACTTGAACAATCTCATCCAGCAGTTTTTCAACCCGCGACTGATTGCGGAGCGGGGTGTCGGTGGCATGGGTAAGGGAATGGATGGTCCGGCTGGCAAGGATTTGATTATCAAAGTGCCGTGCGGAACTTTGGTTTGGAAGCTAGCCCAAGAAGTGGTCCCAAGCGATGAAGATGGAGATGAGGGGGAAGCTGAACACATTCCGTTGAGCACTGGGAAACGCCCCGTCATCCGGCACGCTGGAGGAGAAAGGGCGATGGAGATTAATCCTGACGATGACGAAGCCAGCGAGTCCACTTCTGCCAAGTGGGATGCCAAGAAGGGGGAAATGATCGCTGATCTGACCCAGGATGGGCAGACGTTTGTTTTGTGCAAGGGAGGGCGCGGCGGTTTGGGCAATCGCAATTTTGCCACGGCGCGCAATCAGACACCGCGATTCGCGCAACCAGGAGAAGTTGGCGAGGAAGGCAACTATCTTTTTGAGTTGCGAATTATCGCAGAGGTCGGCCTGGTTGGTTATCCTAATGCCGGAAAATCCACACTGCTGAAGGCAATTTCGAAAGCCCGTCCGAAAATTGCGCCTTATCCTTTCACGACACTTCACCCGCAAATTGGGATTGTGGAGTATCCAGATTTTCACCGCCTCACGGTTTGCGACGTGCCCGGGTTGATTGAAGGCGCGCACAACAATGTTGGCCTGGGCCACAAATTTCTGCGTCACATTCAGCGCTGCAAAATGCTGGCCATACTTTTGGACATGGCAGGCATTGATGGCCGCGAGCCATGGGATGATTATCATCAAGTATTGAAAGAACTGGAACTTTACGATCCGGCGCTGTTGAAGAAGCCGAGATTGGTGGTGGCGAATAAGATGGATGAAACAGTGGCCGCGGAAAAATTGAAAAAGTTTAAGCGCAAGGTTCCCAAGACAACCGTCCTCGGCATGTCCGCTGAATTGGATGACGGAGTTGATAAATTCAAGGATGTGATCCGGGAAATGGTTCAGGAAAAGAAGCCCCGGAAAAAACGGTGATCCCTGCCCTGCCATACTTTGCTGACACAATTTTCTTTCGTGCCCTGCATGGGGTATTCGCTTAACATACCGGGTTTATGCTGAAAGCTGGAATAGTCGGGTTGCCGAATGTGGGAAAGTCCACGCTGTTTAATGCCGTCACGCGCACGCGCAAGGCGGAAGCCGCCAACTATCCGTTTTGCACCATCGATCCGAACGTCGGCATCGTGACTGTGCCGGATGCGCGCCTGGAACCCTTGCGCAAGATTGCCAAGACCAGCGTGGTCATTCCGGCGGCGGTTGAGTTCGTCGATATTGCCGGGCTGGTCAAGGGCGCGGCGCAAGGCGAAGGCCTCGGCAACAAGTTTCTCACGCACATTCGTGAAGTGGATGCAATCGTGCAAGTGGTGCGCTGTTTTGAAGATGCAGACATCCACCATGTGGCGGGGAGCATCGATCCGATTCGCGACATCGAAACCATCATCACGGAGCTGGTCCTGGCGGATTTGGAGGCGGTGAACAAGCGGATTGAGCGCGGCGCAAAGGATGCCAAGCGCGGCGACAAAGTCGCACTCGCCGAGGAAGCGGTGCTGAAGAAATTTCAGCCGCACCTGAATGCGGGCAAGCCCGGTATTACTCTCGAACTTACTCCGGAGGAAAAACAGGTCGCCAGAGGCTTTTTCCTACTTACAGACAAGCCGACCATTTTCGCCGCGAACGTGAAGGAAAAAGACCTTGCGACCGCGGACTCCAATCCGTTCGTGGTCAAAGTTCGTGAATACGCGCGCACGCATCATGGTTGCGAAACGGTCGTCATTAGCGCACAGATTGAGAGTGACTTGATCGATTTGACGCCCGAGGAAGCGACTGACTTTTTGAAGGAACTTGGCGTGAACGAATCTGGAGTAGGAGGTTTGATTCGCGCCACCTACCACCTACTTGGTCTGCGCACTTATTTCACGGCGGGCGAAAAAGAGGTTCGGGCGTGGACGATTCATGTTGGTGATACCGCACCCAAAGCCGCCGGCGTCATTCACAGCGATTTCGAACGCGGGTTTATCAAGGCGGAGACGGTTGCTTATGATGATTTGGTGAAGTGCGGTTCAGTCGCGGCCGCCCGCGATAAAGGTTTATATCGCATGGAGGGCAAGGAATACGTAGTGAAGGATGGAGACGTGCTGTTGTTCAAGTTCAACGTGTGAGTCGGAGTGATTTATCTCGATCATCAATCGACCACGCCGGTGCTGCCGGAAGTGTTCGAGGCCATGCAGCCTTTCTTTGCCGCGCAATTCGGCAATCCCTCTTCGCTGCATAGCCATGGACTGCGGGCCCGCGACGCCATCGGCACCGCCCGGGAGCAAGTGGCTCACCTCATCAATGCAGAATCTCCGGAAGAGATTATCTTTACTTCGGGAGGTACGGAAGCGACCAACACCGCGGTCAAAGGCATTGCTTATGCGCACCAACGCCAGGGCAAACACATCGTCGTCAGCGCCATTGAGCATCCGGCGGTATTGAACTCGGTTGAGCTCCTGGTGCGGCAGGGGTTCACGGTGACGAAAGTGCGGGTGGATCGCGAAGGTCGGATTGCGCCTTCTGACGTCGAGGCGGCGTTGCAGAAGGACACCATCCTGATCTGCATGCATCACGCGAACCACGATATTGGAACCATTGAACCAATTGGTGAGATTGGCCGTGTTGCGACCGAGCGAGGGATTCCGTTCTTTGTTGATGCTGTGGCGAGTGGAGGCTGGGCTGCGATTGACGTGCAAGCGCTTGGCATTTCGTTGCTCTCACTGGCGCCGCACCGGTTTTACGGCCCAAAGGGGGTCGGCGTGCTTTATCGAAATCGCCGGACACGACTCGAAAGCCTCATTCACGGCGGTATCCAAGAGGAAGGCCGAAGGGCGGGCACCGAGAATGTTGCAGGGATTGTGGGCGCAGGCGTGGCGGCGGAACTGGCTCAGCGTAATCTCGATTCGCGCGTCTCTCATGTGGCGACTCTCCAACGGCTGCTTTGGGACGGCCTTCGCGCAAGGATTCCGCATACTTACTTGAACGGACCCGAGCCCGGTCCGAACCGCTTGGCAACGAATCTCAATGTGAGCTTCGAGTCCATTGAAGGTGAAGGCGTCACATTGATGGCCGATATGCAGGGACTGGCGCTCGCCAGCGGCGCAAGTTGCGTAAGCAAATCGCTGAAGGCTTCAGCGGTGCTGAGTGCCATTGGCGTTTCAAATCCTCTCGCACTAGGGAACATAATTCTTTCTCCCGGGATCCATAACACGGAAGCGGAGATGACGACCGCTGTCGAAGTGCTGGAACGCGTCGTCAAGAAACTGCGAGGCATGTCGCCCGCCTGGGAGGAGTTCACACGCGAATCCACGAAAGGCTAATGTATTGAATGCCGGGCGGGATTTGTGTTTCATCAAGCCGTTCCGAAAATGAATCAAGAGACGATTACAAATGCGCTTAAGAGCGTAAAGTATCCGGGCTATTCGCGAGACATCGTCTCGTTTGGTCTGGTGAAAGGCGTTGCAGCTGAAAATGGCGCGGTCAGCCTCAGTCTTCTCCTCACCACCCACAATCCGCAAGTCGCCGAACAGCTTAAGGCAGACTGTCAGGCAGCCCTCAAAGCACTCCCCGAGGTGCGCTTGGTGCACGTCGATGTCAAAATGCCGCCTGCGCCACAGGCTTCATCCCAATCGCCGGGGCCTTGGGCGAACCAGAATCGCATTGCGGGCATCAAAAGGATAATTGCCGTAGCCAGTGGTAAGGGAGGCGTTGGTAAAAGCACTTGCTCGGTCAATCTAGCCTGCGCCCTTCATCATTTGGGGGCGAAAGTGGGCTTGCTGGATTGCGATATCTACGGCCCCAGTGTCCCGCTCATGATGGGGATCAACCAGCGGCCAACGATCAGCGAGCGAGAGAAGATGATACCGCCCACAAATTACGGCATTCGCCTGATGAGCATGGGCTTCCTGATTGATGGTGACCAACCTGTCATTTGGCGCGGCCCAATGATCATGAAGACCATCCAGCAGTTCTTTTCCTCGGTGGAATGGGGTGATCTCGATTATTTGCTGGTCGATTTGCCACCCGGCACTGGTGATGCCCAACTCTCGCTCTGTCAGACAGTTCCGTTGGATGGCGGAGTTATTGTCACCACCCCCCAAGAAGCTTCGTTGGGGGTTGTTCGCAAGGGAATCGCCATGTTGGTGAAGGTGAATGTTCCCATCCTGGGGATCATCGAGAACATGAGTTACTTCACCACGCCGAATGGCGAAAGGGTTGAGATTTTTGGGCATGGTGGAGGCCAAAATGAGGCCGAAAGGTTGCAGGTTCCTTTTCTCGGAGAGATACCGATATATACTGAGATACGGATGGGTGGGGATAAGGGAAAGCCAGTGGCGTCAGAACCGAATACACCGGCTGGGCGGGCTTTCGTAGAGATTGCGAATACGTTGCAGGCAGGTTTGAAGTAAGTTCCTTAATATCAATTAGATATGAAGATGCGAAGCAGTTTTGAGTTGTCATCCAATCGTAACGTGGTAGGCTCGGTCCATTCAGAAGTAACACGACCGCCTATGAGCGATATGCGCGATGCTTCAAATGGGAACGACCTGCTGAAGAACTCCTCCTTGTATAGAGAGTTTCAGGCCGAAAGGGACGAGATTCTCAAGCATAAGTGGATCGAGTCAGAGAAAGCTGGTTATGACATCGGGTTTGAGCGGGCGTTGACGGATTGGATTGTTAAACATCGCTCAAAATGGCGGAAGGGCCGCCAGCAGCCCGCTCCCCAGAATTGATTTTCAACGTCGGTTGCATCCTTTAACGCGCTCCTGTGAGAGTGCGAAGGAAGCCATGAACAAACGATTACTTCTACATCGAATCGGCTCAGGCCGGTTCGATTTTTTTTATGCCTGAGAAGAGCGTGATTCTCGATGCTGCAGCGGTTCATCGTATCCTGACCCGGATTGGGCATGAGATCGCCGAGCGCAACGAGCAAAGCCAGGCCGTGGTCATTCTTGGACTCCAACGCGGTGGCGTTCATCTGGCAGCGCGGCTGGGTTCCATTTTGAAGGGCATTTGGAACCATCCTGTGCCGGTCGGCACCCTGGATGTCGGTATGCACCGTGACGATCTTGGCCAACAACCCGCGCCGAATATTCAACCCACTTCCATCCCGGCGGACATCACGGGCAAAACAGTTGTGATAGTGGATGATGTGCTATTCAGCGGACGCACCACGCGAGCAGCGCTTGATGCGCTCAATGACTTTGGCCGACCGCGCCGTATCCAATTGGCGGTGCTGATTGATCGAGGCCATCGCGAACTTCCAATCAAACCTGATTTTGTCGGCAAGAATGTCCCGACTTCGCTGCATGAACGAATCGACGTCCGGCTCAAGGAGACGGGCGAGACGGATGGAGTCTATCTGGAGAAATTGACATGATGTGGAATCGGAAACACCTGCTGGACATTGAATCGCTGAGCGCCGAGGAAATTATGCTGGTGCTCGACACTGCACGTGCTTTTAAGGCGGTTGGCGAGCGGACCATCAAAAAAGTGCCGGCGTTGCGCGGCAAAACAGTAATCAATTTGTTCATTGAACCTTCCACGCGCACCCGGATTAGTTTTGAACTCGCCGCGCTTCGCTTGACGGCAGACGTCATCAATTTTACGGCGGAGGCTTCCTCACTCAAGAAAGGCGAGACGTTGAAGGATACCGCGCGCAATCTTGAGGCGCTTAATGCGGACATTATCATCATCCGCCACAGCGCCACTGGTGCACCACATTTTCTGTCGCGATTCCTGAAAGGCAGCGTCATCAACGCGGGAGATGGCGCGCACGAACATCCGACCCAGGCGCTTTTGGATACACTGACCATCGTCGAAAAGAAGGGCCGCATCGAAGGCCTGAATGTGACAATTCTGGGCGACATTCTCTACAGCCGCGTGGCGCGATCCAACATTTGGGCTCTTACTAAACTCGGCGCTAGAGTTACGCTTTGCGGTCCGTCCACATTGGTGCCCAAAATTTTCGAAAAGATGGGTTGCCGGGTTACGCATCATGTGGAGGAAGCAATTGCAGATGCCGACATTATCAATCTGTTGCGCATTCAGCACGAGCGACAGAGGAAGACGATGTTTCCAAGCATCGGCGAATACACGAGCCTGTTCGGCCTGACCAAGGCCCGGCTAGCGATGACGCGTCCCGATGTCTTAATCATGCATCCGGGGCCAATCAACCGTGGTGTGGAAATCGACAGCGAGATTGCGGATTCAAACCGCTCCGTGATTCTCGAACAAGTGACCAACGGCTTGGCTGTCCGCATGGCGGTACTTTTTCTCGTCAGCGGCGGGAAGGGCCCGCAGGAGATCGCGGCTTGATAATAAATAGGTTGCAAAGGCTCCGCGTTCGGGACTTTATTGGCTTCGATGGATTCTGATTTTCTCGAACCCGCCGGCCTGACCGTGACGGTCGATCGCGTCGTTTACCAACCCGATGCGGAGACGCCGGATGAACGACCGCACTGCTTCGTTTATTTCATCAGTATTCACAACAACACGGACGGTCCCATTACGCTTAAGGGCCGGAAATGGGTGGTGACAAACTCACGCGGCGAGGTCACGGCGGTGGAAGGAGATGGCGTGGTCGGCGAGCATCCCACCATTCAACCCGGACACAAATTCAGCTACAACAGTTACCATCTTCTGGATTCAAAATCGGCCATCGCCGAGGGAAGTTATTTGGGTGTTGATGCCCAGGGCCGGAAGGTGCTCGCGCGCATTCCGCCGTTCAAGATGCTCGTTCCAAAATAAGAGCTTTCGACACCCGCTCCCCGGTTAGAATTTTCGCAACATCCTGCCCAACCCCTGATCCAACCTCGATGAACTAATCAGCGCGGCGCACATCCGTTGGGGTTGAAAAAAGCATCTCGCAACCCTGCGAATGTGGCCAGATGTGACCCCAAGGAGCTCTTGTTTGTATTCATCAGCGGGCACTATCCTGTCGCACGCAAATATCTGTTCCCCGATCCACATCATCTGATTCTCGGTGCTCTCCAGGCCTAACTCCAATTGTCCCACCACGTAATCTCGAGCCTGTCGCAATTCGGCGACCGGCGGATCTTTGTCAATCAATCGCCATAATTCGCGCAGAACTAATTTCATCACCGCAGGAATTTGCTCGGCATCCAATCCTGCTGCAATTGTCAGTGCTCCCACATCGTCAAACAGCGTTACGTTGCTGTGGATGGAGTAAGCCAAACCTCGATCTTCCCGCACCACCTGAAAAAGTCGTGAACTCATGTTCTCTCCCAGCAAAGTACTGAGCAGTCGCAAAGCAAACCGCCGTGGATCATGCCTCGAACAAGTACGAATCCCAAGGGCCAATTGCGATTGAGCCGTGTCGCGCTTTAATAGTCGAACTTGCGGCGATGCCTTAACCTCTTTCACTGGCTCAAAGACTGGTCTTGCACCTGTTGGAAAACCTGATTCAAAACGTCGCACTCGTTTAACCAAGGCATCATGTTCGATGCACCCCGCCGCCACGATCAGGCTGGCACCGGCCACATAGTGTTCACGCCGGTAAGCCAGCATTTGTGCACGGCTGATGCCGTTGATGCTTTTCTCGGTGCCAGTCAATCTTCGCCCCAGGGGATGTTCCGGCCACAACACCTCGTTCAACAGGTCAAAGACATGCTCCTGCGGTTGATCGACATCCATGGCTATCTCCTCTTTGATCACTCCCCTTTCCTTCTCGATCTCCGACGGTGCGAAGCGCGAGTGTAAAAGCATGTCCGTCAGCACCTCCAGCAATACCGGCCACCGATCGCAACAAGCCCGTGCGAAAAAACAGGTGTGATCCTCGCAGGTGTAAGCGTTCAAACTGCCGCCAATGCCTTCCACCGCTTCCGAAATCTCGCGCGCCGAACGCTTTGCCGTCCCTTTAAAAAGCAGATGCTCGATAAAGTGTGAAACTCCGTTCAACTTCTCGGGCTCGTAGCGGCCCCCCACAGCAACCCAAAGTCCCAGGCTCACACTGGCCATGTGCGGCATTTCCACAGTAGCCACGATCAAGCCCGAGGGCAGCCGCGTCAAATGTCCCGCACTCACCCGACCGCCTTTGACACGCCCGGCGTCACGCCGACATTTCGTTGATAATTCAGCACGATTCTCACCACCTCATCGGGATCATCCGTAACCGTGAAAAGATCCGTATCTCCCGGGCTGACCAGCTTGTTTTTCTCCAGGGTTCGTTCCATCCAGCCAATCAGCCCCTTCCAAAAAGTGCTGCCCACCAGAATGAGCGGAAAGCTCGAAATCCGTTTCGTTTGCACCAGCGTCAACACTTCAAAAAACTCATCGAGCGTTCCAAATCCGCCCGGCATAAAAATAAAGCTGATGCTGTATTTGACGAAGCAGACTTTACGCGAAAAGAAGTAATGAAAATTGATCGGGATGTTCGCATAACGATTCCCCTTCTGTTCATGCGGCAATTCGATATTCAGCCCAATCGATTTGCCTTTCGCCTTGGCCGCGCCGCGATTGGCCGCCTCCATAATGCCCGGCCCGCCTCCGGTAATGACTGCGAGGTTATGTAGGGCGAGCTTTTGCGAAATGTCCACCGCTATCTTGTAATAAGGATCACTCGCGGGCAGCCGCGCTGAACCAAAAATCGTCACCGCCGGGCCCGCCGCCGAGAGCGTCTCGAACGAATCCACAAACTCCGCCATGATCCGAAAAATCCGCCACGGATCTTCCCGCACAAACCCATTGAGTGGAGTATTCATCGGTCAAGGCTACGCAGCCCCGCGCATAGTGACAAGCGCTCGCAACCAAAGCACCGCACAATTTGCCGCAAGTGGGATAAACCGCGCCAGGACAGACGGCAATTCTGGTCCACCTGCGGCAACAATTGCATCCGGAGCAAACGTCCCCGGACCATTCTTCCTGCGCGGTTTCTGGAAGGCATAATGTTCATTCGCAATATCTCACAAAGCGCGTCATTCGTTCCGACCCACGACCTGACGCTGGACGAAAATCGCTTGGCACATTTTTGGCTCAGCATGGTTCAGGCTGCTCGAGTGTAACTCCCGCGGAAAGGACAGCGCGAGTGGTGAGGTATCGAGCAGATTTCATGGGCCTCATCATATGTTGTTCCGTAGCCTGGTGAATACGGATCTGACCTTGTCACCAGTAATAGAGCCGGCGTTTGCCGGCTCCTATTTTTTTCCACCTTGGTCTCTCTTCCAAAATCCATACTCCTGATTTCATTCTGACTGGCGGACGTGTTGGGATTTGAAAGTTGAATTTTCTTTGGAATTTGCACCGTTGGGATTTGGAATCTCATCTGATTCATTTGACAACCTCCTCAAACAATTCCAAATTTTCAACCGAATGACGCATCACTCCCGGCCTTCCTTCCCGCGAACCTGGCTCCTCTTGCTTGCTCTTGTTACGCTGCTGCCACTTCCATCGTTCGCAGCGGACACGGCCAACACCACCGCGTCCTCTTCCAAAGTCAATGACTTCGCGCTGCTCGATCATCGGGGCGCGTTCCAACACCTTTACTATTACGCAAAGGACCCCGCTACCAAGGCCATCGTACTCTTCGTCCAGGGCAACGGCTGTCCGCTCGTTCGTGCGCGCATCCCGGAACTCAAGCGTCTGCGCGATTCCTATGCGACCAACGGCGTCGTCTTCTGGATGCTTAACGCCAATTCCCAGGACACGCGTGAAGAGGTGGCCAAAGAAGCCGCCGAGTTCGGCATCGATCTTCCCATCTTGATGGACGAAACCCAGCTCACAGCCAAGGCGCTTAACATCACCCGCACGGCCGAGGCCATCGTCATCGAACCGAACACCTGGCGTATTCGTTATCGCGGCGCGATTGACGATCGCCTGAACCACGAATCCCAAAAACCGGCGGCCAAAGACGAATATCTCAAAGCCGCCCTCGACGCTCTGCTCGCTGGAAAACCGGTGCCTGCCGAAACCACAACTTCGCCCGGTTGTGCCATTACTTTCGTGAAGCAGGAGCAGACCGCTTATGCTGAATCTATCGCTCCCATGCTCAAGGCCAAATGCGTTCAATGCCACGCGCGCGGCGGCATCGGCCCTTTTGCAATGTCGAGTTACGAAAAAGTTCGCGGCTGGGCGGACATGATTCGCGAGGTTTTGGTCACCCGCCGCATGCCTCCCTGGCAGGCCGACCCGCACGCTGGCAAATTTGGTAACGACTTCTCGCTCACGACTGAACAAACCCGGACCCTCGTGCAATGGCTCGATGCTGGAGCGCCGCGTGGCAAGGGTGTCGATCCGCTTGAGGGTTATCAACCGGAATTGCCGGAGTGGAAACTTGGGAAACCCGACTACGTCGTCACAATTCCGCCGCAATCCGTCGCCGCCGAAGGCGTCTTTAACTATCGCTACATCACCGTCGATGCGCCGAACACCGAGGACGTCTGGTTGCGCGCCACCGAGATCCTTCCCGGCAATACACGCGTGCTCCATCACATCATCGCCACCACCATCCTGCCCGGTGAAGATCGTACTAAAAACGGGAAGGCACTCACGGGCTATGCCCCGGGCATGGGCCCCGACCTGTTGCCTGAGGGCACAGGACGTTTGTTGAAAGCCGGTTCCAAAATCGTTTTCCAATTGCACTACACCGCTTCTGGGAAGGCCGAGACGGATCACTCCCGCCTCGGATTGTATCTTTCGAAGGAACCGCCCGCCCAGGAACTGCGCAGCAGCGTCCTCGTCGATGCCAAGTTCAAAATCCCGCCCGACTCCCGCGAGTTCACCACGAGCAAGTCGCGCAAATTCGATCGCGACACCCTCCTCTACACCATGAACCCGCACATGCACCTTCGCGGCAAATGGATGCGCTACACCGCGCACTATCCGGATGGCACGCAGGAAATCCTCCTCAACGTGCCCAACTATCGTTTCGACTGGCAGCGCAACTACGAACTCAAGGAACCAAAGCTGTTGCCCAAAGGAACCGAACTTGTGGTCGAAGCTGCGTGGGACAATTCCGTGCTGAACTTGAACAACCCCGATCCCGCCAAGACCGTGGGTTGGGGAGACCAGACCTTCAACGAAATGTTCTACGCCTCCTACCGCTACACCTATCCGGGCACAAAACCGCCTGTCGCCGAAAAACCCACGGCGGCAGTTATCGCTCCTCTCAGCTCTCCAGCCAAAGCGACTGCTCCGACTCTGTCCAAGCAGTGATGTCATCTTCATAGGTATCGCTTGCGAGGGGACCTCAGCTTCCCATTCGAACCTTTGCATATTGGAATTTCTTTGGAATTTCGAGCTTGGCGAGCTTATCATTAGTGGTTCTTCTCGAACCGAAATCTTTTCATCTGTTATCCGCATTTATCCGCATTTATCCGCATTTACACCCACATACGCGCATATATCTGCACAACCTGGGTGCGAACTGGTCCGTGTTTGTCCGTGAAGGTCCGTGTTCGTCCTCGGAAAGTCCAACCATCCCCCATCCGAAACACCTCCTGCCTGCCCGTCATCCTGTCCCATTCTTCAACCTGCAGCCTCGTGTTCTTCATGATTTTTTCATTCGCGTTTCTTTGTGTTCATTCGCGGTTAAAATCTTGTCCGGATACGGCCGCCCCCTCTGTTCCCTCCGTTCTCTCCTGTTCAATTTTTCGTTTCTGACTCTCTTCGCGTCTTCGCTGTTCATCCCATCACCCGCTTATTTAACCACTGCGAAAAAAGTTGTGAAGCGCTCACGGCGCTTACGGCGCTTACGGCGCAGATATTTTTTGTGATCCCCGGTTTTATTGGCAAAAACGATGATTTTCGTTTTACAAAAATTACGAGTCAGATCGCTTTTGAACCACCTCCCAAATAAGAATGCACGGCACGCCAGAAAGCTTAGTTGACTGCTCGCGCGGCTAACTTCCTCCTCTCCTCAAATTGCCCGTCCGGAAGGACTAGAAGCCATCTCCCAAATGGGAGTGGATGGCGCGGCCAGAGATCTTGGCTGCCTGCTAGGCGTGAGGAGGGAGCATCCCCGCAGCGGGCTGCGACCGACGATACAACAACGCAGGCGGACAAAAGATTGGCCGATCTGTCTCGTATCCCTGCATTTTCGAGAATCTCGTTCCATGGTTTTGTTGCCCTCCTGGACGCCGCCACGGGTATTTGGGAGATGGCTTCTAGACCCGCAGCGAGGCCCGGAACCCCCTGGCGGCATAATAAGATTGCGCACCATTGTGCCCCGTGAAAACCCGGCCGTAGCGGCGATCACAATAAAGCGCCCCACCAAGCTTTCTGATGTCCTCAGGCGTTTTCACCCAACTCGACGTCTTCAGATCGAACTCCCCCAGCTTCTGCAACTCCAGATATTCCTCCTCCGTCAAAAGCTCGACGCCCATCTCAGTGGCCATATCCATGGCCGTGGTTTTCGGACGAGCTTCCTTCCGCGACAACCACCCTTCGCGGTCATAACACACACTCACCCGGCCTTTGGGAGTTTCGGGAGAAAAATCCCAAAAAATGTATTCGCCTGCCTTTTTGTCATGCCCTACCACATCCGGTTCACCGCCAGTCTTCTCCATTTCGTTGAGCGACCACAACTTTTCCGCATTCCCCTCCAGCCTGGCTTGCACCTTCGCCCAATCCAGACCCTTATGACAGTTCATGTTCTTCTCAAAACGGGCTTTCAATGCTTTGCACAGCTCTTCCCGTTGTTTTGCGGACAACTCCGCTTTCTTACTCTTCGTGTTCATATTCTGGTGACTGTTGAGTCGCTCTGTTAGCTTGATGCCTTGTTAATCTTTATTGGGCTTCACCTCCGCCATTCTGCAAAGAATCCCAACGGGATTCAATCATTCAGCCTGGGGTTGCGAGGAACGAGCTACCCCAGGTAAACTATCCCGAAACCGATCAACCCTGAAAGGGTTGAATCAATCCCACACGTACCGTTCCTCAAATTCAATCTCGTAACGGCGCAATAATTGTCGGAACTCATCCTGAAACGAAACCTTGCGATGATGTTCCTCCTGCCCGGCAATATAATCGCGCACGGATTCAATTTGCGAAAAGCCGATGGAGAATATCCCGTAACCCCTCTGCCATTCAAATTCGGTGAGGTCGAGTGATTTCGTTTTCAACCACACCGACGAACCGCGTTTGACTTCCTTGACCATCCCCGCGGCGTCGCACATGCGCGACAACGCACAGAGCAAATGCACATGATCTTCCACGCCACCGACAATGATCGGTTGGCATTCGAGATTGGTCAGGATGCCGCCAATATACCGACTCAATTCCTCGCGCAACGATTTATCGTGGAGGAAGGGCCGCCTGTCTTTCGTCGAAAAGACCGCATGCACAAGAATTTTGGCGAGAGATTGCGGCATGGCAAAATGATGCCGAAACGGGCGGCTCGATGCAACCCGTGCGCATGATCATCAACCCCAAAGGAGTTGGAGCAGTCAGCCTAGGGTTGTCGCGCAGCGACTACCCTAGGTTTGCCGTCAATAATTCCCCAACCCCGAAAGAGTTGAACACGCCATGATTTCGGTGTGTGACATTCCAACCTCCTTTAGCATTCCAAAACCATGCGATGCCAACCAGATCGTGCAGGGCGCTTCCGCTCCGCCCCATGCCACGGATTTCGACAAAATCACCCCCGCCCTGCACTCGGCACACCCTGACCATCAACCCCAAAGGGGTTGGAGCACTCAGCCTAGGGTTGTCGCGTCAGCGACTACCCTAGGTTTGCCGTCAATAATTCCCCAACCCTGAAGGGGTTGAACACGCCATGATTTCGGTGTGCGACGTTCCAATCCCCTTTAGGATTCCAAAACTATGCGACGCCAACCATACCGCGCCGCCTCATCCCAAGATTTTTGAAGAAGTCACCCACACTGGATCACGGTGTGAGCAAACCATCAACCCCGGCTGGGTTGGATCCCTCTGATTGGCGCCGGTGACTTAAACACCCATGCCTGGGCACAGCACGCCCCAACCATCAACCCCAAAGGGGTTGGAGCACTCAGCCTAGGGTTGTCGCGCAGCGACTACCCTAGGTCTGGCCACAAACATTCCTCAACCCTGAAGGGGTTGAACAGCCCACGATTTCAATGTGTGACGTTTCAACCCTGTTGAAATTCCGAAGCGCCACGCACCACCAAATCGTCCGGGGCGGCGCTTCCGCGCCGCCCTCCAATCTTCTCCAATCGACGCCCCTACTTGCAATTCGCGGCCATCAACCCCTGTCCGGTTTCCAGAAACGATTTCAGGCTCGAAAGCACCCGCGGCCACCCTTCGTTCACCTTGCCCGCCATCGACGAACCGGCCTTGAACTCGTCATGCGTCACCACCAACCGCACCGAATCCTTGATCATTTCAATCTCAAAAGTCACCCGTGATTCATCCGCGAGATCATCCGGGTCCGCCCACGTCAAAACCAGACGCTTGGGCGGGTCGCACTCCACCACCTTGCCCGTCACCCAGGCTTCATTCTCCTTCGACATATGCTCCCATTTCGAACCCGGCTTCCAATCCGAGACGTTGGCGAGTCCAGCCCAATACTGTCGTGTGAACTCAGGCTTCGTGATGGCCTCCCAGACTTTCACGGGCGTGGAGCGAATATAGGTCGTATAAACTAATGTTGGCTTGTTCATGAATTATTTGTTGTTGTTTGCTTCGAGACCCTTTTTCAAATCGCTCAAAGCCTGAAGGCCATGGCGTTCATACTTGTGAATCCAACGCTCGTAGATCTCATGCAAGGGCACTGGATTCAGATAATGCAGCTTCTCCCGGCCACGCCAGACCACCACGACCAGCCTCGCCTCCTCTAGCAACAGCAGGTGCTTCGTCACAGCCTGCCGCGTCATGTCGAGGTGCCGGCACAACTCGCCGAGCGTCTGCCCGTTCTGCTTGTGCAACTGGTCGAGCAGCGAGCGCCGACTCGCATCCGCCAACGCTTTGAACACTGCATCCATCTGCCCAACATTATGCAACCGTTTGGTTGCATGTCAAGCCCCGATTATTCAGGCGATAATCGAAGGGGCTCACATCAATCGGTTCGGAATCAACGCACGCACATCTATCCACCTTCACCGCAGCTACCAGCTTCAAATTCTCGCACAATCCACGCTCATCACGAGCGTTGCGCCCGGCCTTCCCGATGGCTGAGCCGTGCGCGCGTCATGCGTTCGCGCAGGCCGCCTTTTTCGACGAAGTCTTTTTCCAAGCGGCGAACCAATTGATCGAGGAGATAGTTGGCCTGATGTATCAAACAGATGGCAACGTTGGCGAGCACGGCGGGTGGACGGGTCTCCATGAAAGAGCGATACGACTCGTAAGACTCATCGGACTGGGCGCCGAGCTTGCGGATGTAGAGGGCTTCTTTGGAATCCTTTTCCCAGTGAGGATAATCACGCACACGGAGGAAATCCTGATAGTCGAGCAGAAGTTCCTCGAGGCTGGCCCGCGCGACGTTCATGAGCTTGATCTCCGTCTCCGTCGAGGTGACGGACGCCTTGCTCCCTTCCGCAATGTTTTGTTTTCCCGAACGCGCGGCCTGAATCATCTGGTCACGGGTGCGGTCGCCGGTCGTGAGAAATCTTTCGCAGAAGCGAAAAGTAAAATCGTAAATCACTTCGGCCTTCCGGTAGGCGCGGAGGGCACGGTAGTTGCCGGTCTTTTGGAGGAATTGCTCGTGGGACTCGGCCATAAGTCATATTAGACAGATTAGACCTATGCCTTCGCGTAAACCTCCGCGCCCTTTTCCACAAACTCCTTGCTCTTTTCCTCCATCCCCTTCTTCAAAGCCTCCTGTTCCCCGATTCCTTGTTCGGCAGCATATTTGCGCACGTCTTCGGTAATCTTCATCGAACAGAAATGCGGTCCGCACATCGAACAAAAATGCGCGGATTTAGCGCCATCCTGCGGAAGCGTCTCGTCATGAAATGAACGGGCCGTAATCGGATCAAGTGACAGATTAAACTGATCCTCCCACCTGAACTCAAATCGCGCCTTGCTCAATGCGTTGTCGCGGTATTGCGCGCCGGGATGGCCTTTGGCGAGGTCAGCGGCGTGCGCGGCGATTTTGTAAGCAATGACGCCGTCCTTCACGTCTTTCTTGTCTGGCAAGCCAAGATGTTCCTTGGGCGTGACGTAGCAAAGCATCGCGCAGCCGTACCAGCCGATCATTGCCGCGCCAATGCCGCTGGTGATGTGGTCGTAACCGGGCGCGATGTCGGTCGTGAGCGGGCCGAGCGTGTAGAACGGCGCTTCGTGACACCATTCAAGCTGCTTCGCCATGTTTTCCTCGATCATGTGCATCGGCACGTGACCAGGACCTTCGTTCATCACCTGCACGCCTTTGGCCCAGGCACGCGTCGTCAATTCACCCTGGACTTCCAGTTCGCCGAACTGCGCCTGGTCATTCGCGTCCGCAATCGAACCAGGGCGCAAGCCGTCACCAATCGAAAACGAAACATCGTAGGCTGCCATGATGTCGCAAATGTCATCCCAATGCGTGTAGAGGAAATTCTCCTGGTGATGCGCCAGGCACCATTTGGCCATGATGCTGCCGCCGCGCGAGACGATGCCCGTCATGCGATTGGCGGTCAGCGGGATAAAGCGCAACAAAACGCCCGCGTGAATCGTGAAGTAATCGACGCCTTGCTCGGCCTGCTCGATCAGCGTGTCGCGAAACAGTTCCCAGGTCAGGTCTTCGGCCTTGCCATTCACCTTTTCGAGCGCCTGATAAATCGGCACGGTGCCAATGGGCACGGGCGAATTTCTCAAAATCCATTCGCGCGTGGCGTGAATGTTCTTGCCGGTCGACAAATCCATGACGGTGTCCGCGCCCCATTTCGTCGCCCAACGCATCTTCTCGACTTCCTCCTCGATGCTCGAAGCCACGGCACTGTTGCCAATGTTCGCGTTGATCTTCACCAGGAAATTGCGCCCGATAATCATCGGTTCCAATTCCGGGTGATTGATGTTCGATGGAATAATCGCACGACCCGCAGCTACTTCGGAGCGGACAAACTCCGGTGTAATCTCGTTCGGAATGCGTTGGGGAAAGCGGCCAAAGATGCCCGGCGTATAAGCGCTTTTGCCAAGCTGCGCTGAACCCGCGTGCTGCTTGTCCAATTCATTGCGGACAATGTCCTTGCTTAATTCGGCAATCTTCGCGCGCCCCATGTTTTCGCGGATGGCAATGAACTCCATCTCTGGCGTGGTGATGTCCGCGCGGGCGTAAGCGAGCTGCGTCACGACTTTGCCCGGCTTGGCGCGCAAGGTGTGGCGGCGTTGCGCCGTCAGGCCGGGAAATTCGATGAGCCGGTTTTTCTCCGCCTTGCTCGCGTAATCGGCGTGTTTGCCTGAGAGGTAACCGTTGTCCTGCGGCTTCACTTCACGCCCGGCGTATTCCGCAACGTCACCCCGTTCACGAATCCATTTCGCGCGCAACGCCGGCAACCCTTCCTCCACCGTCCCCGTAAACGCCGGGTCACCCCACGGCCCGCTGCAATCATAGACCCGCACCCGTTCGTTCGCCTCGACGCGGCCATCATGCAATTTCGTCGGGCTCAAACTGATTTCGCGCAATGGCACCAGCACATCGGGATGAATCTGCCCCGCCACATAAACGCGCGCGGAGTTGGGCAACTGATCGCTGCTGTGCGCGTCCTCGGCAGTGTTGTTGGTGGAGTTTTCGATCGAATTTTTTGTGGCGATCATAATCGGCCTTTGCTTGCAAATGATCGAACCCGAACTGGAAATGCAGGGAAGGCGAGACAGCTTCCTTCGCCAGCATTACCTGGTGCAGGTTCAACGGGTCTCCCGCGCTCAAGCGCGGAACTCTCAGCCTTGGTTGGGAATCAACTGGTGCATTCCCGCAACCTAACGGCTCCCCGGATCGAGATGAAGTTATGTCGGCAGCGCGGCAGCGTCAAGTTTCACCGCGTCGCTTCTAGCTGGGCGGTTTCGGAATGATGCCCTGCGATTTTCCGTCGAGCTGGCTGCGCACTGATTTCGCGCGCCCCTCGATGAAGAGTTTGATCGGGTGCGCGGGATGATTGAGACCAAACTCTTTCTCGCCGGGGGAAGGCGTAACTGGCTTCAACCCAACCGCCTGTTCGAATTTGTTCAGGCGAAAACCGGATTCACAGGCAATGGGTTCTCGCAGGATGGAAACCAGTTCATCGATACGCGCGTCAAGCCTTCGCGGAACGAAGAGCCGTGTCGAAAGATCCTCCATTCGCTCGCGATAAATTTTGCGGAACGCTTCCACCGCCATGACACGTTCCAGGAAACGGTTCTTGCCCACCCACGGATGCCAGATGCTGGCCCGTTCGAGTTCGACACGTTTGCCAACCCAGAAATGGCCCCACGACGAATCAAGGTCCCAGGGGATGAACCCGAGCTTGTTTGAGCGCGGATCGAGATACATGTAAAAATTCTGACCATCGGTCAAAATCCCGTCGTAATTCGAAAGCAGCACCTGACCCGCAAGAAATCGCGCAAACGCTTCCAAATCCAGGTAATCCGCAACCCGCGCTCCAAACTCCTCATCCGTCGCTTCGGACACCAAATTCGCGAATGCCATCACGTGCTTCTGTTGTTCCGGTGTGGCTTTGGTTTTGAGATCGTAGATTGCGGCATACGCGCGCCAATCGTCGCCCAAATACTCAAAGAGATTGTAAGTGACCGGTTTGAATATCGGTACGGCCTTGGAACCGAATCGTTCGCGGGCAAATTCCTCATCAACCGGTTCAAGCATGAGATAGAGGCCCATGGGCTTGCGAGTCCATTGCCCGCTCACACTGGCCGAGAGCCAGGCGTAAGCGGTGCGCGAAGCCGGCACGCCCGCGTCGCGAAAGAATTCATACGCCAGCGCGTCGCTCATGTTCGAGTAATCCCAGCACAGGTTGTTGAAGGACATCCCGTCCAGGTTGGCGAGCTTCTGGCCCTTCGCGAATTTATTCAGGTCCACCTTGAATGGCCGTTTCGGCTCATACAACCCACCCACGTTTCCCTTCACTCGCGTGGCGACATTGGTGAAGGACCTGCCGCCAATCTCGAAATCGGCGTGCACCCAATCGAACTCATAACCGAGCACGCCAATCAACCCGCTCCGCCTGGCCTTCGGATTTCGCAAGAGCCACATGCCGTCATCGCGCGCGAAGTTTGGCATGGGTCCAATGCCTTTGGGATCAAGCGCGTTCCATTGCTCGCGCGTGAAACTCAAATGCGCGAGCCAGATGTTCGTGGTTTGGAAAAGGTCCTGCGCGCCTTTGACGTTGGACGCGTTCAATGGCTCAACGTCTTTCGGTCCGCTCCAGGGTCGCGCAGGTTCCGCCACTTCTTTTAGGCCGATGCGCATCCACCACCTGATAGCAATCGAGTAGAACCGGCTGTGGCCGCTCAGTGATGAAACATAATATCCAAGCAAGCCCAGGAGAATCATCACGAGACAGAATGTCGGAATGCCAATCACAAAACGCCGTCGCCAACGCGTCCAAAACATTGCGCTCAACGTGCGGCGCGCCAGTTTGAACGCAGGCCGCTTGCCCCGGCTCGCTTCCATCGACTGCAGGATCTCCGCTGCGAGGTTTTCAGGAACCCTGGCAGCGCAACCATCTCTCGCGCACATGGACATCAGGATTTGCGGGTCCAACGGTCCACTCCATTTTCGCAACCTTCGGCCAAGTTTTTTGATGCCGCGACTGGTTCGTTGCTCAACGCGATGCGACTTGGTTCGCAAATTGGCCGCGGTTGCATTCACGTCATTGGTTAGGAATGCGCGATGCAATACTGCGCGTCGTTGCTTCGTGGGCAACTTCTCCAAAGCGCGATCGATGTGCGGGGCAATGCGCATCCAGAGTGTGGCATCGGCCAACAATGGTGGCTGGGGCTTGGCCGCAAACCAGTAGCGCAATCGTTGAAACCTGCCGAGTTGCCTTTGTCTAAGTTTGCGGCAGGCGACTCGTGTCACCTGAAACAACCAATCCGCGAGGGCTATTCTCTTCCCCAACTTTCGCGCGCGCCGGGCCAGCACCAAAAAGACCGCGCGGGTAACTTCCGGAGCCTGTTCCGCGTTGCTCATCCGGCGCAATGCCGACGAATAAACCAACGCGCCGTAGCGTTCGAAAATTGGTCGAAGATTCTCGGCAGACCGCGTGCGTCGCCAAGCTTTGAGGCATTCCCAATCCGAGGGTGTCTGCGTTGTGCTGGCGACTGCTTGCATCTTTCGATGGAATGGGACTGGGATTAGTTAATGGCCCGGCAAAAAATGGTTTTCATTAGTTTCCCAATCCCTTATTCTTACCTGCGATGCCCTTTGAAAAAAAGCAAATCTCTGCCTAAGTTCCACGCCTTTAACATCAACCCATCTCCTTATGCACTATTCGCGTCGTGATTTCGCAAAGCTGACTCTGGCCGCGCTGCCAGGCGCTGCCATGTTGTCCTCGCTGGAACGACTCAACGCCGCCGATGCCGACGCATCCGCCGCCAAGCCAAATTCAAAAGTGGCTGGCGTTCAATTGGGCCTCAACGTGCCCTACAGTTTTGGCAACGGCAAGATGAGCGGCGACGAGATTTTGAAGAATTGCGTCCAACTTGGCCTGAGCGGTGTGGAACTACGAACGCAGCCTGTCGAAACATTTCTTGGTCTTTCCGCCACGCTGGCTGCGGCCAAAGCCAAAACGCCGGAGCGCGAAGAGTTGGCCCAATGGCGCAAAGCCGTCTCGATGGATCGCGCTAAAGAATTTCGTAAGAAATACGAGGACGCAGGAGTGTTGATCGAAGTCGTCAAGGTGGACGGAATTTTTGCCATGAGCAGCGAGGAACTCGATTACGTGTTCACGCTCACCAAGACCCTTGGCGGCCGCGCCATCTCGACTGAAATTGGCGGCGAAGCGGATCTCAAAAAGCTCGGCCAGGCGGCGGACAAACATCAAATTTTGGTTGGCTATCATGGCCACGCCTCGACCAAGCCGAGCCATTGGGAAAAAGCCTTTTCGCTGGCCAAGTATAACGGCGCGAACGTGGACCTCGGCCACTTCGTCGCCGGCAACAACGTTTCGCCGGTCGCCTTCATCAAGGAACACCACGACCGCATTACGCATGTCCACGTCAAGGATCGCAAAAAGAACAACGGGCCCAACACCCCTTTCGGCGAAGGGGACACACCGATTGCGGAAGTTCTGCGCTTAATCCGCGACAACAAGTGGAAAATTCAGGCGACCATCGAGTTCGAATACGCTGTGCCCAAGGGTTCGACGCGCATGGCGGAAATCGCCCGCGCCATAAAGTTCTGTCGCGACGCCCTGACTCTGCCTTAATCTAGATTCTCGCCAATATCCATTTCGATTCCTGGAAGAACTGTGGGCTTGCTTGATCACCCTCTGCTTGCTCAAATCCCGCCACGCCTATGCTGAATAAAGAGCACCCAGCGGCCGGATCGGGTTCAAGCACTTCCTTCCAGCCATACATTCCGGCTTCCGTTAACATTCGCGAGTTCACGCCACGCGCACTCATCGTCGGCGCCGTTCTCGGAATGATTTTCGGCGCTTCTTCCCTTTATCTCGTGCTCAAAGTCGGATTGACCGTGAGCGCTTCAATCCCAGTCGCCGTGATTTCCGTCAGTCTCTTCCGACTCTGGTCCCAGTTCGGCGGAAAGGATGCGACGATTCTGGAAAATAACATTGTGCAGACGGCTGGTTCCGCCGGTGAATCGCTTGCCTTCGGCATCGGTGTTACCATGCCAGCAATATTAATCCTCGGCTTCGATCTCGAAGTCACTCGCGTGACCCTCGTCGCTGTGCTCGGAGGGTTGTTGGGAATCATGCTCATGATTCCATTGCGCCGTGCGCTGATCGTGGAGAAGCATGGCGAGTTGAAGTACCCTGAAGGAACCGCCTGCGCCGAAGTGTTGAAGGTCGGGGCCTCCGAAGAATCGAAAGCAGTGGCCTCGGATGAAGCGAAGAAATCGTTCAACATGGCCGGCATCAGCGCGCGCACGATCTTCGCCGGGTTTCTCATCGGACTGGTGTATAAGACGCTGAACATGGCGTTCAAGGGATGGAAGGAAATCTCCGGCAAGGTTTTTGGTGGCATTTTCAAAGGCGGTTCAGTGGCGGCAGAAGTTTCGCCCGAATTGCTCGGAGTTGGATACATCATCGGCCCGCGCATTTCCTGCATCATGTTCGCCGGTGGCGCCCTCTCTTATCTGGTCTTGATTCCGTTGATTAGCTATTTCGGCGAGGGACTGACCAGTGCGTTGCCTCCTGCCAAGACCTTGATTTCGAGCATGAGTCCTGGGAAAATTCGAGGCGAATATATTCTCTACATCGGCGCTGGCGCGGTTGCCGCCGGCGGCATCATCAGCATGATTCGCTCCTTGCCGACCATCTGGCACGGGATCAAAGCCGGGTTGGCCGATTTCCGCCCGGCCACCAATCTTCCTGGAGGTTCTTCCGTTCCCCGGACTGACCGCGATCTGTCGATGAAGATTGTGGCTGGCGGCATCGTATTGTTGCTGGCTGTTATTTCGCTCGCCCCACGTCTGCACATGAATATTCTTGGAGCGATTTTGATCGTCACCTTTGGATTTCTGTTCGTAACGGTCTCTTCCCGGCTCTGTGGTGAGATCGGCTCATCATCGAATCCAGTTTCAGGCATGACCGTGGCCACTCTCCTCCTCACCTGCCTCGTTTTTTTGATGATGGGTTGGGTTTCAAGCCCCTACTATGTGACAGCGTTGTCTGTGGGCGCCATAGTTTGTATTGCAGCTTCCAATGGCGGCGCGACCTCCCAGGATTTGAAGACCGGCTTCCTCGTCGGCGCAACCCCAAAGCACCAGCAGGTGGCAATCATTGTCGGGGCACTGCTTTCTGCTCTTTTGATGGGACCAATCCTGCTGCTCCTGAACAAGTCCAGCACGGTCTATGTGGACGCGTCCAAAGCTGCACCCGGGTTGAAACTCGTCGAAACCCCAAAAACACCGCTGTCGACTGAATTTTATCAAGGCACGAATTACCAAGTCTGGCATAAGGTCAGTCCGGATGGCCGGTCTGCTGAACGTTATTTGATCAATAACGCGGGTGAAGCTGTCTGGTTGGTGGATCCAGGCATTAATGGAGTTTACACAACCAACGCAGCTGGAACGAGCGTGCATAAGTTCGATGCGCCTAAAGCCTTGCTCATGTCGTACATTATCAAGGGCATTTTGGATCAGAAATTGCCCTGGGCCTTGGTTCTGTTCGGAGTCATGATTGCTGTAGTGCTGGAGCTTTGCGGAATATCGTCACTGGCTTTTGCGGTTGGAGTTTATCTTCCCATTTCTTCATCAGCCCCAATTTTTGTCGGTGGATTGGTGAGATGGCTTGTCGATTTGCGAATGCGCCGGCAACTGGCCGCCCGGAAAATGGATGAATCGGAATTGGCGGCCGAAAGCGACAAGAGTCCAGGCGTTTTGATGGCGTCGGGTTATATTGCGGGCGGCGCGATTGCGGGAATCCTGCTTGCGCTCGTTGCTTTGGCCAGCTCTTTTTCGCAAAGGCTGGAGGACTGGTCTGCGAAGCACAATCCGTTCTTTGGCGGCGATTATTCCGATTTGCTTTCACTAATTCCTTTCGCCGTGCTGGTTCTCGTTTTGTATTATGCCGCACGGGGCAAATCCAGTAACCCAGGAGCAGCAGCCGGAAGAACTTGATTCGCATGCCAGCCTGCAAAATCCAACTGATTTTGCTGCTTCTTTTGGTTGCCACCATCGGTGCCGCTGCCGACAAAACCATCGGTGTCTTTGTCGCGCTGGCCGACAACAAATCCCAAGGCATTGTGCCTGCAAAGATCGGAAATGGTGACGACCCGGAGCAAAACCTGTACTGGGGCACGGCGGATGGCCTGAAAGGTTTCTTTGACCGCAGCAAGTCCTGGAAACTTGGGGACCAGACTAACGCTTCAAATTCGGGAGACGTTTTAAGAACGCGCACTTACCGCCATGCTAACGCGCCCATTGTTGTGCACGCACGTGCTTACAAAGGAAGTTCGATCAAGAAATGCACATTAGATTTTGAAGCAGCCGTCCGCTCTGGTTCTTACGAACTCGTGGTTTACATCGGCCACAACGGCCTCATGGATTTCGATTTGCCCAAACCGCAACCAGCGACCACGCAACGCAGGCAAACCGACTGCGCCGTGCTTTGTTGCCGAAGCCAGTCGTATTTCGATCCGAGGATCAAAGCGCTGGGAGGACGTCCCATCTTGCTCACAACGCAATTGATGTACCCCGGATCGTTCCTCGTTGACGCCATCGCGGAAAAATGGACTGCAGGAGCGCCGGTGACGGAGATTCGCAAAAGCGCAGCCACAGCTTACGCGTTGAACCAAAAGATCAGCACCAACGCAGCGCTAAAAATATTTGCTGAATTAAGTGAGCCTGCCCTGAAGGGCCAAAAGTAGGAACACACCTCCGAACAGTGGCCGAAAATGTGTCAGGTTACCTCATCATTCTATCTCTGAGGCAGCGGAATGCGGCGGTTCGTGCTGGCAACCGCACCGTAGGCCAGAAGCATCGTGCGAGAATTTGAATTCAACGCAGTCGACCAATCCAAAGCGGTCCACCCCCTCTCATCCATGACATTCGGTTTTGCTCCCAACTCCAGCAGGAACTGCAAGATCTTTTGATTGGTGCCATATCCGGCTACGATGTGGATAACAGGGCCACTGAAATCGCTGGAGTTCACATCCGCTCCGCGCGCCAGAAGTAATTTGATGATGTTTGTATTACCTCCGAACGAAGCTGTTTTGAGCAGGCCACATCCGCGGTCACCGTAGGAATCGATGGACGCCCCGATCGCAAAGAGCTTGTTCACGAGCCGTTCCTGGCCGTAGTGGGCCGCGAGAGTGCTCAATCGCCATCCAATTCCCCGACACGAGGGACAGCCGAATAGTTTGAAGTCCAGATCATGTACCCAAGCCCAGTCCGGCATGGCCGACGAAGGGGTCCAATCCGGTTTGAAGAGGACGTTTCCGGCGATTCGATCGAGTTCCTGTATGGCTGCAGTTTCATTGCCGGACTCGATCACGCGGCGAAGGGAGTAATAATTCGAACGCCGCCACAGAAGCGGATAAAGGACCATGGCCGGAATCAGGATAAAGCAGAGGATTACTCCGAGCCACGTCAACCACGCGCGAGTACTGAGCTTCTTCATTCCTACCAAAGGACACCGAACTTCGATTATTTGTATGAGGTTGAAAGTAAAGTTTATGAGTGGAGGATGGAAGCGCCGTTCCCGCCTTGAGCACCCGATGTCCTTGTGTCAAAGTGAATTTGAAGACTACGATGCGTTTGAACTTCCACAGCAGCGGAGAAGGGTTTCCGCTCATCATTCTTCACGGTTTGTTCGGGTCATCCGACAACTGGCAGGGACTCGCCAAAAAATTCAAGGAGCCTTACCGTGTCCTCGCCCTCGATCTCCGCAATCATGGCGCTTCACCCCATCATGACGACGTCAGCTATCCCGCCATGAGCCACGACCTTGCCGAGTTTGTTGATGAGCACCAACTAACCGAGTCGTTCCTTCTGGGCCATTCGATGGGTGGCAAAGTGGCCATGCAGTTCGCGAATGATTTTCCGCTTCGAGTGCGACGGCTGGTGCTGGCGGACATCGCTCCACGAATTTATCCCCGCTACCACGATGACATTTTTGCGGCGATGCTGGCCTTGGATTTGAACCAATATCGAACTCGCGGCGAAGTGGATCGGGCACTGGCCGCGAAAATACCTGACGCCATGTTACGTCAATTTCTGCTCAAAAGCGTGGCCAACACCGAATCAGGTGGTTTGAACTGGAAGCTGAATGTGCAAGCGCTGCACGACGGTTACGACGCCATCACTGGATTGCCGGTGTTGACGCAAAAGTTCCTGCGCCCAACGCTTTTCGTACGCGGCGAGAAATCTGACTACATTCCGAAGGAGGACGAAGCCCTGATTAGGGAGAAATGGTATCCATCAGCCAGCTTTGTGACCATCCACGGTGCGGGACATTGGTTGCACGCGGAGAAGCCTGAACAGTTTTTCGATGTGGTGCACGAATTTTTACAGCACAATTTCCAAGCCAGCGCAGAATAAATTTTTACGGCGCATCACGTGCCTTCGAATCGGCATCACGATGCGCCGCGCCCAAATTTCCTTACTCAATTAACTCAGCGCGTGGGTGATGTGTGTAATGGCTCCCCCAGCACGCAACGCCGCAGCCACGATGCCCGCCTCCGTCAACTCCGCTTCGGTCGCGCCAGCCTTCCGCGCGTTGGCCGCGTGGATCTCAATGCAGTAAGGACATTGCGTGGTCACGGCCACAGCCACCGCGATCAGTTCCTTGTATTTGACAGGAATGACACCGTCCGCGACAGCCAGTTTGTCGAACGCCCAGAAGGCCTTCATGGCTTCGGGCGCAAGTTCGTTCATTTTCTTGATCCGGGTCAAATTTGCTTTGTCGTACATGTTGTGATGATTTTGTTGATTGGTTTCTGTCTAAGCCTTCGTCGCGACCACTTCCAAATATTCTGCCGCGGCTTCAGTTGTGCCCGGCGTTTTGGACGTGTTGTGGCGTGTTTGCAGTTCCACCAAATCGCGCTGCAAAGCTTCTTGTGCAGCAGGCGCAAGCGATTCGAACGCGCGCAAAGTGGGACCATAATACTTGCGGAAAAACGCCACGGTCTCCGCGGGCGGAAACGGATAGCGCATGTAGGCGATCCGTCGTGTCAGGCGCAGATTCGTAAAGCCCGTCCCTAAACGCTCCTGGACAACCGGCTCGCTGCCCCACTGCATCGGCGAAGGAACGCCCGCCGGAGGTGGCGGCAGATGGGCCTTGAAGACGCCAAACATTTTCCCGATGAATCCTTCCGGTGTCCAATTCGCCAGCGCAATCTGCCCGCCCGGCTTGGTCACGCGCAACAGTTCCGCGGCGGCAATGGCCGGTTGCGGCGCGAACATGACGCCAAACATGCTTACCACCAGATCGAAACTGTCCTTCGCAAACGGCAGCGCCTCGGCATCGGCCTGCTGGAAATCGATGTTCAACCCGGCTCCGGCTGCCCGGCCTCGCGCCTGATCCAACAGGTTGGCCGCGATGTCAATCCCGCTCACCACGCATCCGCTTTGCGCGGCGATGATCGCGAGGTTTCCCGTGCCGCAGGCCACGTCCAGCACCCGTGAGCCGCGCTGCAACGATTGTCGCGCCATGAATTCCTCGGCAACATTCTCGATGCTTCGGGCCACTTGTCCGAAATCGCCCGATTCCCAGGTCGCCTTTTGTTTCGCCTTAACCGTCTCCAGATTGGGAATGGAGTTCGACTTGCCGGTGTTATCTCTTGTTTCAGTCGCGCGAACATTCACGTCCGCCCGTTCCATCACACTTTCATTCTTGCTCATAATATTTCTTGTTTGGACCAGACTCCTGGTCGATTTCATGGATGTAAACTACCGCAAATGCTTTTTCCTTGCTTGGCTGCAAAGTTCAATCATTTGACTTTGAAGGTCAGGAAGTGAGGGTGGGCCTGCTTCCGTTTTGGCTGCGTTTCGGCACTTGGGCTGCAATGGTGCACATACCGCCAGCACAACCTTTTCCACGTTCACTTTCCGTTACGCGAGCCAGTCTCGGTCTCGACAAAAACGTTCGAAGCAGCAATTCACCAGACAAAGTCTCCGTGCGGTTCCATGGAAACAGGGAAAGCGCGCGAGCCAGCAGGCAGTATCCGAAGGCAATCAGTGCAAATGTCCCGACGGCGGGCAGCCAGAAAAGCCATTGCATTGCCGGAATGAGGCAAATTACCAACAGGCATCCATAGGCGATGCGTAGTTGAACTGGGAATGCCATCAGACTCTTCTCGCGAATCAGCATTACGACCGTCTGCATGCCGGTGATTCCAAGCGCCACCTGAAAGGCACCGGTATATCCCGTCAACCCGATGCTCAACAAGACTGCCGTCACTGACCACGTCCACCAAGTCCAGTCGTGAAGCATGAAGTAGAACGGACCATCAACGGCCATGTTCTCTTCCACAGCAGTCGCTCCGGCAGATCGATTCAGATGAAACGATAAATCTTTCATCGTTCACAGGATACGGGAGATTATCCAAGCCTGCTTTGCTGCGCGGCCCAATCCCTTGACTGGGAAGTTCAGGCCGCCTGCCGGTAAGCCATGGGCGGCTTGCCGAAACGGTCCTTGAAGACCCGGCTGAAGTGGGAGACGTCCTCAAAGCCACTCTCGAAAGCAATTTCCGTCACGGACATGGGCGAATTGCGAAGAAGCCCGGCGGAGTGGTTGAGGCGTCGTTGCAGAAGCCATTTGCCGGGCGACTCCTGGTAACGCGTCTGAAACTCGCGCTTGAAAGATGACAGGCTGCGGTGACAAAGCTTTGCGTATTCTTCCAACGACAGGTTGTAACGGAAATTTGCTTCCATGATTTCGGCAACCACGGGCGAGTCGCTGGCGCCGATGCTGTAGAAATAAGTCGCCAAACCGGGATTCGTGCCGCTGGTGAGCACGCTGATGACCAGCTCCTTCAACTTGAGATGCAAAAGCGGTTCAGGCGGTTTTTCCTTTCCAGCCAGATAAGTGCGCATCGACTGAAAAAGCGCGCCCAGCGCGACGTCCTTCTCCACTCGCAATGCCGGGGGGATAGTCGCACCTGCTGCGGGCTTGAGGCCAAGGGTGCTGACAGCCTCGCGAACCGTGCCGCGCATGAGCGAATCCGGAATGAAAATCATCAGCAGGCAAACCTCTGCATCGAAGTGCTGTTCCACAATGGTCGCGCCTTTCTTAAAGAACAAAGTGTCACCCGCAACGGCTTTCCACACACCATCCGACGTATGCCAGGTTTTCCGACCTTCAACAACTTGCACGAAGTAATCCCGCTCGGTCCAGTTGGGCAGCTTTTTGACCTTGGCGCCACACGTATATTCAGCGAACAGAAACTCTCCGATTTGGAGCTTGCTGTAGTTCGGATTTGTCCGAACCGCTTCGTAAAAATTTATCATGCCAACCCTGAAAAGGGCCGCCCCATCCTACACCACGCCCCGGCCGCTCGCAGCACGGAAATTTGGCGTGATTGGGGATGGGGAAATCAGAGAACTGGCGGAGAGAGGGGGATTCGAACCCCCGATACGGTTTAACCCGTATAACGGTTTAGCAAACCGCCGCTTTCGGCCACTCAGCCATCTCTCCCACCAAATTGTTAACGGGCTCCGCGCGATTCGAGACAACGAGCCCCGGCGCATTGTTTATAATCGCACCTGTCGCACTGGTCAAGCGGCTTAGGCAGTAACTAGCGCCTTCTAGCCCCCACCCTGCCCTCCCGATCAGCGTCGAATCGCTGTGGCCTCGGCGATGGTTTTTGTCCCGTGCGCGGCGGCATGTTCTTGATGCTCATCCAAAGCCGCTTTCTTGAGGATGAACGGCTTGCCGCCCATTTCAATGTAAACCTTTTCAATCTGCGCGGGCAGAAAATCGCCCACATAGCGGCTGATATTTTGTTGTTTGTTGAGCGCCTCGCGGATCGTTTCCGTCGCGGCTTTGACCTCCTCGGGCTTTTTTCGCGCGTACTTTTTGACCTGCTTGCGGAGTTCGACGAAGAATGCCTGCTGGTCCGCGAGCACCGATCCATCTCCCATTGCACCGTGGCCCGGGCAGACAACTTTTGCGCCAAGCTTGCGCACAGCCTCAAGGGTCTTCACCCATTCCTCGGTGTTGCCATCACCCGTGTAATTGAACGGCCCATTCACACAGGCATCTCCCGTGAACAAAATCTTTTCCTTCGGCAGCCACGCCCAGCCGTCGCCATGTGTATGGGCCACTCCGAAATGCAGCAACTCAACGCGATGCTTGCCGTCGTCGAAAATCAGCTCCTTGTTGTAGAGCAATGTCGGCGGCTTCAACTTGCTTTCCGCCACATCCGGACGCTCCTTCGCCATCTCCTGCCAGCGCCCCGGCTTGTCGCCATAATAACCCGTTTCGTACTTCCGCATTTCTTCGATCACACCGGCATGCGCAACCGGCGTGGCGCCATTTTCAACCCAAACCTGGTTTCCATAGGCATGGTCACCGTGATGATGCGTGTCGAACGCAAATCGGATTGGTTTGGCCGTGATGGCCTTGATCTTGGGAATGATTTCCTTCGCGCCCGAAGGAAAATTACCGTCAATCACCAGAACATAATCCTCGAACACCACCCACCCGTTATTGCAATGGCCGTGGCCTTTGAGGTCGCCTTCGTGGAAATAAACGCCGGGAGCGATGTTCGTAACCGAGTTAACTTGAGCAAGGCCCCCGTTGGCCAGAAAGGGAAACACGCACAGCGCAAGCAAACGAAGCGGGTTGTTAATGCACATAGTTGGGCAAGAGCACACAAGAATTGCAAACGCCAAATGAAATGCTTGGCGTGGCCAGAGAGTTATTTCTCTTCCAACAGAATCTTGATCGCTTTCTCAACATCGCCATTGGCGATGTCACCCCAGCGCAGGTTGCCCTTGCGATCGATGATGTAATAATCGGGATAGCTGTTAACCTTGTAGGCGGCCACTGTCTCACCCTTTTCATCAGCGACGGACGCATACTTGAGTCCCTTGCTCTTGACGGTGTCCGCCATTTTCTCGACGCCACTTTGGGCGCAAACGGCGACGAACACCACTCCATCCTTCGCATACTTTTCGGACAACTCGTTATTATGCGGAATGGAAGCGATGCAAGGTCCGCACCATGTCGCCCAAAAATCGAGCACCACGATCTTCCCCTTGTATTCGGATAACGAGACACTCTTGGCATTGACCACCTTGCCGATCTTTAATCCCGGCGCAGGCTTGTCGTGCATCTTGTTGATCGCAGCGCGCTGAGGATTATCCTCCAGCGCAGGGGCATCCGCAGACCTGGCAATGCTCGCAGTGCATAAAATCGCCGCAAGAACGAAGGGGACGTATTTCATAAAAGTTCTTATAGTGGATACCATTACTTGGAGCAAGTTCAAGCTCCAGTCTGTTTACTTCCGGTAACTGGCCACCACCCAATCACTCAGGGTCTTATCCGGACTCTCGACGGCAGTCGCGTTGACGGTGAATTCCTGCTGGCCTGTATTTTGGGCAATTAGCCGCAACCCAAATTGGAAGTCCTTGAAAATCTCGCTGCACAAATCTCGAATCGGCCTGGCCTTTTCCAAGGCGAGTCCCGCCAGCCGCTCGGCGGCATCCTCGGTAAACAGTAGTTTAAGCCCGTGCGCTTCCGAGAAGCGGCGCGAGAATTCATGCACAAGCTGGCGCAACACCGCACGCTCCTCCTTTTCGTGTTCCGCCAGGAGGCTCTGCAATTCTTGCACCGGATTATCGACCAACTCGCGGGTTACAATAAACCGGCGCACGTTGGTCGAAGGGAGCTCGAATTTCAAATCGCGAAAAATGCGCTCGCACACAGTCATCAAACCACGCGCACCGGTCTTTTCTTCCACGGCTTTCTCGGCAATTCGGCGCAAGCCATCGTCGCGAAACAAGACCTCGATTCCATAAGCGGAAAAGGTCTGCTCATACTGGCGGATAATGCTGCCTTCCGAGTTTTTCAAAATGAGAAACAAATCCTCTTCGTGCAACTGGTGGCAAACCACCCGCACCGGAAGCCGTCCAATGAACTCGGGCTCAAATCCAAAATCAATGAAGTCTCGCGTCTCGACCTCGTCGAAAAGCCGCTCATCTGTCACTTCCTGCTGCGCAGCCGCTGCAAATCCAATCGTGGCTTCGCGCAACCGTTTGCGAATCAATTTCTCCAGCCCGCCAAACGCTCCGCTCACCACAAACAGAATGTGCTTCGTATTAATAACCGACGGCTTCTTCCCTTTTTGCCCGGCTTCCATCATCGCCTGGATTTGGCCGGCAATATCGTTTGGGGCGCGCGCCGGGACATCCGTTTCTTCCATCAATTTGAGCAAATTGGTTTGGACTCCCCGTCCGCTCACGTCGCGTCCGCTCAAATTCGGCGCGGAAGCAATCTTGTCGATCTCGTCGATATAAATGATCCCATACTCGGCCTTGCGCACGTCGCCATCGGCGCGACGAACCAGATCCCGCACCAAATCCTCGACGTCACCTCCCACATAACCGGTCTCGGAAAACTTGGTGGCATCGGCTTTGACAAACGGGACACCAATCAAATCGGCGATGCTGCGGATCAGGTAGGTCTTGCCCACACCCGTCGGCCCAAGAAGAATTACATTCTGTTTCGCGTAGTTGGCATGCTCCTTCCCTTCCTGCGCCAACCGCACTTGATGATAATGATCGCACAAGGCCACGCTCAGGACCTTCTTGGCTTCTTCCTGCTTGATGACAAATCGATCCAAGTGCGTCTTGACGTCGCGCGGTTTGTAATCGAAGCGAAAAGCCGACTCATCATTCTTTTGCTCACTTGAATCTTCCGGGGCGTCACCACTTTCAGGCCGGGTATAAACGCGGGGGTTGCCCGATGGAAAATGCTGCCGCATGAATTCCGACAATTGGCGCTGAAATTCCTCAGGTGTAGGTGGTCCGCTGGAGAGTCGGGTGTTCATATGGCTCTTCTCAATGCGTAATGCTACGCTCACTAGGAAACAAATTCCAGTGCGGGTGCCTTCGGAATCAGCCCCGAATCGAAAGCCCGGCTCAAAAATCGGCGGATTGATTCCCTACCCTTGTCTCCATAGTCCAGCGTCCAATGGTTCACATACATGCCGACGAACTTGTCAGCAAGTTCCAATCCCATGTCGCGAGCAAATTGTAGGGCATGTTGAACGGCCTCCGGCCGGTGCTCCAGGCTGAACCGGATGCTGTCGGTCAGTATCCCCGAAATCAGCCTGCGGGTGGCCGCATCAAATCGCTTGTGGATGACGTTCCCGCCCAGCGGCAGAGGCAAACCCTGATTGTCTCTGCCCCACCAGACGCCGAGATCCTCGCACACCTGTAAACCTTCGGACTGCCAGGTCAACTGCCCTTCATGAATGATCAATCCAACTTCGGCTTTGCCGGAACGGACCGCTTTGAAAATTTCGTCGAACGGCACCACGACATAATCAATTTCGCGACTGGCTTTTCTTAACCAAAGTTGTAGTGCAAGGAAGGCACTTGTCATCGTGCCGGGCACCGCGATCTTCTTGCGCGCCACTTCTTCGCGGGTAAATTTATTCTTCGCCACCAGCATCGGACCATAGCCGTCCCCCATGCTCGCGCCACTTGGCAGCAGGGCATATTGATCGCAAACATAGGCGTAGGCGTGAATGCTGATGGCCGAGATGTCGAGTTCGCCACGAGTGGCGCGCTCATTCAGCGTCTGGATGTCCTGGAGGATGTGCCTAAACTGAAATCCGTGCGTGGGAATTAATTCCTTCGCCAAACCATAAAACATGAATGCGTCGTCCGGGTCTGGCGAATGTCCGAGCGTTAAAGTCCGATTTTCCATGCCACCGAATTGGAGTTTGGGATTTAAGAATTGAACGGTTGCCTCACCCCCGCTGCGGCATGAAGGCCACGATGCTGATCGCGGGCAAAGTAAACGCGGCCGAGAATGGCTGATTTTGGAAGCGATAGTTCTCCGCATTCACGCCACCCAAATTGCCCATGTTTCCTCCACCATATATGCCCGCGTCGCTGTTCAATACTTCGCTCCAATAGCCGCCTTCTGGCAAACCAACGCGATAGCCATGACGCGGAACGGGCGTGAGGTTCATGATCACCAGTACCCGGCTGGAGCGATCCTGGTTCTGGCGAATGAACGAGATGACACTGTTCTCGTGATCGGAGCAATCTACGTAGAAGAAGCCGTCATATTCATGGTCGCATTGCCAAAAGGCGCTTTGAGTTTTGTAGAGCCGGTTCAGGTCCTCGACGAATCGCTGCAAACCCCGATGATAAGGTCCCATGTCGAGCAAATGCCAGTCGAGGCTCGCGTTTGGGTTCCATTCTGACCTTTGGCCAAATTCCGACCCCATGAAAAGGAGATGCTTGCCCGGAAAAAGCCATTGGTAACCAAGCAGCGTCCGGGCATTCGCAAATGCCTGCCAGTCATCCCCCGGCATCCGGCCAATCAACGAGCCTTTTCCATGCACAACTTCATCATGCGAAATCGGCAGGATAAAGTTTTCGTGATAATGATACAGCATCGCAAAGGTCAGATCGTTCTGGTGATATTTGCGATAGACCGAGTCGCGCTTGAAATAATTCAGCGTGTCATGCATCCAGCCCATGTTCCACTTGAACGAAAATCCCAGGCCGCCGATGTATGGCGGACGCGTCACTTGCGGCCAGGCGGTTGATTCCTCGGCAATGGTCATGACACCCGGATGTTCGGTGTGAACCACGTGATTGAAATGCCGGAGAAACTCCACCGCTTCAAGATTCTCACGTCCGCCAAATTCGTTCGGCACCCATTCGCCCGCCTTTCGCGAATAATCCAGATAAAGCATTGAAGCCACGGCATCCACGCGCAGGCCGTCGATGTGGAACCGTTCGCACCAAAAGAGCGCATTGGCCGCGAGAAAATTCCTAACTTCGTGGCGGCCGTAGTTGAATATGAGCGTGCCCCAATCCTGATGCGCCCCTTTGCGCGGGTCCTCGTGTTCGTAAAGGGATGTGCCATCGAATCGGGCCAGAGCCCATTCATCGCGCGGAAAATGCGCGGGAACCCAATCAATAATCACGCCAATGCCAGCCTCGTGCAACGTGTTGACCAGGAACTGAAAATCATCGGGCGTGCCGAAACGACTGGTCGTGGCATAAAAGCCCGTCACTTGATAACCCCATGATGGATAGTAGGCGTGCTCGGCCACGGGCAGAAACTCGGCGTGCGTAAAACCCATCCGCAACATATAATCGCGAAGTTGCGGCGCGAGTTCGCGGTAGCTGAATGACTCAGCCACGTTCTTCTTTCGCCACGAACCGAGATGCACTTCGTAAATGCTCATTGGCGAGCGAAGGGCATCTTGCTCGGCACGCCGTTTCAGCCACGCGCCGTCGGACCATTTGAACTTGCGATTGTTCCAGACGATGGCTGCGTTCTTGGGCGCGTTTTCAAAAAAGTAACCGAACGGGTCTGTCTTGACCACGATGTCGCCCTGTAAATTGATCAGTTCAAATTTGTAGAGCGCCCCTTCGCCAATCCCTGGCACGAATAATTCCCACACCCCGGAACCGCCCAGCGAACGCATTTGGTGATAGCGGCCATCCCAGTTGTTGAAGCTGCCGACAACGCTGACTCGTTGCGCGTTCGGTGCCCACACAGCGAAGCTCGTGCCCGGAACCCCGTCGATGGTCCGCAGTTGTGAGCCGAGCTTGTCGTAAATGCGGCGTTCGTTGCCCTGACCAAAAAGGTAGAGATCGGTTTCACCAAGCACCGGCAGGAAGGAATAAGCATCGCGCGTCCGCCGCTCTTTTCCCTGGTAGTCCGTGATAATCAAATCGTAGGCGTAAACGTGCTGGGCTTCGCGCGTCACCCCTTCGTAAAGGCCGGACTCATGCAAACGCTCGAGCTTGATCTTCGGTTTCTTCTTTTCGTGGACGGGCGCGATTTCCACTTCGGCGGCATCGTGGAGAAACGCCCGGACCACAACACCCGTGCCATCGCCGAGTGGGTGCATGCCGAGCAGTTGGTGCGGACAGCGGTTTTTGGCGGATACGAGGCTGTCCAATTCGGCTTGTGTCAGAATCATCGCACTTGGATACTGCCCTTCGTCCCACGGGAATGAAATGAAAAAAGTTTTACAGTAGTTTCACAACCGTTTGACAACTCGGTTTTGGCGAAATAGTCCAATCTTCCATATGAAAACAAATCCATTCACTCATCACTCACAAAACTCCGTAATCTCATTCGCCCGTGGCCGCCTGCTGCCCTCGGGTATATTTGCCGCGCTTCTGCTGCTGGCGTTGACCGCCTTCAGCGTCCGCGCCAGCGACCCCAACGGCATTTACGCCTACGTGGACAAGGTCGTTTTGCTGCCTAATGACACCGCGCCAGAGTCGATCCAGATTTTTGGCGGCTTCGCTCTGGCCAAAGGCAAAGGCGATGAATACACATCCGCCGAAGCGGGTTATGTGTTCTACAAACTCGACCCGGCCAAGACAGAACTCTGCCGCACGGAATGGGCCGACTTGAAGAAGCTGGCCGGCACCGGACAAATGGTCAGTTTCGGGGGCCGTTACAAAACGCTTGGAACCGTGCGCAAGGCAGACTCCAAAGCCGAAAATCCTGACACCTATCCGCTCGGTTGGGGAATCAACAAGGTCAAAGCGAGCGAATACAAGCCCATCAAGGAATTGCAGGCTCTGAAGGCAACATCTCCCACCGACAACAAGAAGAAGAGCGTTTCGAAATCGTCAAAGTTATAGTGGAACGAATTCCACGCGAGTCAGGTTATGAACTCGGAATTGTCGAATGGCTCCTTCCCTCTCGTTCTGCAGGGGGAAGGAGCAGGCGCATGCGCGAGGCGCATCATCTTTCGATACTCCTGGTGGGATTCCGTCTTCGTCTTGTTGGCCATACTCCATGCCTGGCTCCTGCTGAATTTCCCTTCTGTGCTGCTGATTGGGATCGGCATGTGGTGGAACGCAAACACAATTTCGCACAATTTCATTCATCTCCCGTTCTTCACTTCGCGAGGAGGCAATCGTATTTTCTCGATTTGCCTGAGCTTGCTGCTCGGCCTGCCGCAGACGCTCTGGAAACAGCGGCACCTGGCACATCATGCGGAAGTGCAGTGCCGGCCACTGTTTACGCATCAACTCGCGATTGAAACGTGTATTATTGCCGCGCTTTGGCTGTCGTTGTGCGCGCTTTCTCCGAGATTCTTCTTGATGACTTACCTGCCGGGTTTCGCCTTGGGATTGATGCTCTGCTCGTTGCAAGGCGCATTCGAACATCTTCGCGGCACCACGAGCCACTACAGTCGCTGGTACAACTATCTTTTTTTCAACGACGGCTTTCACGTCGAACATCACGCCAAGCCCGGAGAGCACTGGACGCATTTGCCGCGGTTGAAGCAAAGCAAAGCCCGTTCAAGCCGCTGGCCCGCGGTCCTGCGCTGGCTCGAGCTTGGCCATTTGAATTATCTGGAAGGACTCGCGCTGAGATTTTCCTGGCTGCGTTGGTTTGTGCTACGGAGCCATGAGAAAGCTTTCGGAAAGCTGCTGCCTGCCAATCTTCAACGCATTCTCATTGTCGGTGGCGGATATTTCCCACGAACGGCGCTCATTCTGCAAAAGCTCGCGCCGGATGCGCACCTCACGATCATCGATGCCAGCGCGGAGAATATTCGCCTCGCGCAATCGTGGCTCAACGGCAACGTCACCTATCGCCACTCCTTCTTTGAAAGCAATGGCTCGGCTGAGGAGTTGCACGACTTGATGGTCTTCCCCCTCGCCTTTGATGGCGATCGCCAGACGATCTATTCACGTCCTCCCGCCCGGCATGTGTTGGTGCATGATTGGCTCTGGCACCGTCACGGACGCGGCGTGCGGATTTCTTCCTTCCTTCTGAAGCGGCTAAATCTCGTCAGCCAATAACACACTTCTTCCTCCCAAAGAGACTGCAACGATCCATATTCACCAATCCGTCGGCTTGTAGTCCTTCAAAAACTTGCCCCAGACATGCTCCCCACTGTTAAACCCTGCAATGATGGGATCAACGATGCGGGCTGCGCCATCCACTATGTCCAGCGGCGGATGAAACCGATGCTCGCGCGTCTTGCGTGAGGCAATCTCGACAGGATCTTCGTCCGTGACCCAACCCGTGTCCACGCTGTTCATGTGAATGCCATCGGCTTGATAATCCGCAGCCGAGGTGCGGGTCATCATGTTCAGTGCAGCCTTCGCCATGTTCGTATGCGGATGCCGGGTGGTTTTGAACTTCCGATAGAATTGCCCCTCCACTGCGGAGACATTGACGATGTGCTTGTCGCGTTCCGGCGTGCGCAGCATCAACGGCTTGAGCCGGGCATTCAGGATGAACGGCGCGACCGCGTTGACCAAATGCACTTCGAGCAACTCGACAGAAGAAACTTCGGCCAGCATCAAGCGCCAGGAATTGCGCTCGCGCAAATCGACCTGTTGCAAATCTTGATCGAGCCGGCCTTCGGGAAACAGAGCGCGTTGGGCCGCCTGCTCTTCGGGCAAAAGGCGCATTTGCGATAATTCCGCGGCATGCGTCAGACCGGTGACCTGCGAGACACCGTTTTCTTTCAACACCGTCGCGCCCGGGCTGGTGTCTCCACCCGGCAAAAGATGATAACCTCTCAATCCCTCGTACGCCCCCAGCAACCGGCGGGCATTCTCCGGCAGTTGGGCGAGCGCGCCGGATTCCTGCTCCATCATGTGTTGATAAAACTCAGGCGGCCGCCGCACGGTCTGGCAGGCGTTGTTGATGATGAAATCCAAGCGCGATTCCCGGCCCATCAAGTGCGAGCAAAACGCTTCTACACTCGGCGTGTGGCGCAAATCGAGTCCGTAAATTTCCAATCGATCGCCCCAACTTGCAAAATCCGGCTCCTGCGCATAGCGCACCGCCGAGTCTCGCGGGAAACGAGTGGTAACGATCAAACGCGCGCCAGCCCGGAGCAATTTTATTCCCGCTTGATAACCAATCTTGACCCGCCCGCCGGTGAGAAGCGCCACGCGGCCTTTCAAAACAGCCAGTTCAGTCCGCTTGCGAAAATTCAATTCCGCACAAGCCGGACAAAGCTGGTCGTAGAAATGGTGAATCGTCGAATAATCCTGCTTGCAGATGTAGCAATTCTGAATTTCTCCAGACTCCCGAAATTCGGATTCGTGGTGGCGATCTTCCGGTACAAATCCCTCAGGGGGAAAAACGTTGGGCGTCGTGAAAACGGGTTGCTGCCGCAATTTCCGAATCCCGGTCTTGTTCAATGCTGCTTCGGCCCGTGTTGCTTTCTGCGCTTTGCGATGGCGTTTAGTAGCCTTTACCAATTGCCGGCGGTCCCTGGCATCAGGACGGGAGACCCGGCCCGCGGCTTGGAGCAATCGGGTCCGCTGTTCCTCCGTAAGTTCCGCAAGCAAGGCGCGATTTTCCGCGATGGCTTCGAGCGCTTCGGCGGCGGCTTTCAATCTCTGTTCCAAAGTACCATGGGTGTGTTGCTTCGATGCTGACTCTTTTTCCTGAGAAACTTTGTGTTGCATCGTGAAACTCTGGCGCTCAGAAATGCTTGCTCAGGAAACGCTTCACCATCGCAAGCCGCTCCGCGTCGTAGAAAGCCGTTCCACCGTGCGCCGCTCCATGCACGACTTCGAATTGAACGGTAGCTCCAGCTTTCTGATACGCGCCAGCAAGTTCATGCGATTGGTTGATCGGCATTTGCGCATCTTGATCACCGTGCAAAAGGAGCAGCGGCGGATCGTGAGCGTCCACATGGAACACCGGACTCGCCAGGCGCGCCAAATCCGGCTTGTCCTCGGGTTGACCGCCCAGTAGCAAATCAAGCGCCGGGACACGAACGCTCAAGCCGTGGGGAGTCGATTGCTTAAGAATCGTCGTCAGATTGGCTCCGCCGTAAAAGCTGATGATGCCTTGAACGTCTGAACTTTGCTTGGAATCGTTTCCAACTGCTCCTTCCAATTCGGCGTGGCCGTTGGAAACTCCCACCAACGCGGCCAAATGCGCGCCAGCCGAATCTCCCGCTATCAGAATTTTCTTCACCGGCACGCGCAATTGCTCACCGTGTCCGCGCATGAATCGAATGGCTGCTTTGATGTCATGAACTTGTGCGGGGAATTTGGCTTGAGTGGAAAGGCGATAGTCAACGCTCGCAACCGCATATCCATCCTCCACCAGTTTGCCCAACGGCATGTCACTTTTGGAACCGGAACGCCACGCACCGCCATGCACCCAAACGATCAACGGCGCAACCGCATTCGTCCGAGGCAGATAAAGATCAAGCTTCAGCGATTGTTCGCTGACCTTCGCGAACTCAATGTCGCGAACCAATTTCCATCGACTCGAAACGGCGGCTTGGCCAGAAGGCAAAAGCAGCAGCAAGCCCGCGAAGGCCATTGCGTTTAAACTGTACCGAAAACTCACCATGTATTTATCCCCTTTTGCCTCCACACGGGCAACCTATTTCAGAAGTTGTCCCCGGACGGAGGCTCCCAACGACTAAATGTTTTGACCTGTTGCCGCGTGAATGATTTGATCCGGAAATGCTCAAGCACTACTTCTTCCTGGCTTGTGTGTTCACTGTCTCCTTTGGTAGGATGTATTCAGCCACTGCAGGTGATCCACAAGGCACGGCCAACCTCGCCGCGAGAAAGCTGCTGCCTTCCGGCGAAGGACTCGCGGCGAAGTTTCCCGGCGACGCGAACGTGAAATCGCATCCCGACGTGATTTTTGCCGATGACTTCGAGAATGGATCGCTCGGTTCTGGTTGGGACGAAACCGGCAACAAGGGCGGCAAGGTCTTGAGCGTTGTGCCACCAGGTGACGCGACCCTCGGCCAGCGTTGTTTGCGGGTCGAAGCTCATCTTGGTCAGGACACCGGTGGCGGACTGACCAAGTGGTTCGAGCCGGCAGATACTGTCTTCGTCCGTTTCTACACGCGGTTCGATCCCGATTGCGATTACGTTCATCACTTCGTGACCTTACGCGCGAACAAAGGTTCACGTGGAAAAGACAAATGGAGCGGCTTTGGCGGCGCGGGGATCAAGCCGGAAGGCGACGAGCGATTTTCCACCGCCATCGAACCCTGGGGCAATTGGGGGCGTTTCCCAGCGCCGGGGCGCTGGAATTTCTACAGCTACTGGCATGAAATGGAGGTTTCGAAGGATGGCAAGTATTGGGGCAATTCCTATGGCGTCACCTCCGCCCCGGTCATCCCGCGCGACAAGTGGATTTCTGTCGAGTTCATGCTCAAGCAAAACACTCCCGGCCAGACCGACGGCGAACAGGCGTTCTGGATTGATGGGACGCTCGTGGGACATTGGAAAGGCTTCAACTGGCGGAAGACTCCGGAACTGAAAGCGAACGCGCTGACACTCGAAGCTTACATCACCGACAGTTGGACCAAGCACCCAACGAACGTCGTTTCTTTCGACAACGTCGTCATCGCTCGACGCTACATTGGTCCGACCGGCCGCAAATAACTCCGGCATGAATTCCCCAAAAGGCCGCATCCGGCCAGCCAGGCTTCTCGTGCGAGGCCTCGTCGTTCTGGGGCTGCTCTACATCTGCCTGCTCATTCCGGAATATACGACACCGGCCTTGCGTGGCGCGGGTCGGAAACCCTTCGCCTGGAATCAAGATCCACTCTGGGCCGAACTGGAGAACAAATTCTCCCAGGCGAGGAAGGCCGATCATGGCGAATTGTCCGCACGAATCGATCTTGGATTTGTTAATACCCAACAGGCGTTGGATGAATTGTCCGCGCTCACCCTCTCGCCTGATGCCGAGCGCTTTCGCAAACTGGAAACCAATCTGTTCGAACTTGCGGCACACATAGCCGCCCTGCCGGAGCGACTTCAGGATTACATCACGATCGTCACCCGTGCGCGCATCGAAGTCAAACGCCAGTCGGAACGTTGGGACCTGATGCAAGCCGGCGCGCGCCAGACAGTCTATCGCTCTTTGCATGGTGCGCGCATGGCTCTGGAGGAAGCCATGCTCCAGGTCCCGGCCACTGCGGGCTTGCCCACACTTATCCCGAGCGAGAACATCAGTGCCTCCACGCCTACCATTGAAGTGCATGGAGTCAAATTACACAGCGGGGACATTCTGATTTCGCGCGGCGGCGCGCCGACTTCCGCCCTGATTGCGCGCGGGAACGATTTCCCCGGCAGCTTTTCCCACGTGGCCTTGCTGCACGTGGACGAACATGGCATGGCCTCAGTGATCGAATCACACATTGAAAGCGGAGTTGTCCCCACTGCGCTAACAAATTACCTCGCGGAGAAAAAGCTACGCATCATGGTGTTGCGATTCCAACCCACCTTGCCCCAACTTCAAAAGGATCCGATGCTCCCTCACCGCGCCGCGACCACGGCGTTGGCGGAATCAAAGACACACAAGATTCCATACGATTTCGAGATGAACTACCGCGACCACAGCAAACAATTTTGTTCGGAAGTGGTTTCAGCCGCGTATGAACCGCTGGGCATCGAGCTTTGGAACGCTCGTTCGTTGATTTCAGGTTCCAACGTCATCGCGTGGCTTGGGACATTTGGGGTCCGGAATTTCGAGAGCGAAGAACCCGCCGATCTGGAATATGACCCCCAATTGCGCGTCGTAGCCGAATGGCGTGATCGCGAAACATTGTTCAAGGCCCACGTGGACGACGCCGTCACTGACGTCATGATCGAAGACCTCCAACCGGGCGAAGAATTGAGATTTCAACGGTTGCTCCTGCCCGTCACCCGTGTCGCGAAAGCCTGGAGTTACCTCCTGAACCGATTCGGCAAGACGGGTCCCATTCCCGAAGGCATGAGCGCCACCACGGCGTTGCGCGTAAAACACTTTCGGGCTGAGCACGCCGAGCTGGCCGGGAAAGTTCTGGAGTCAGCCAGGCGTTTTGCAGACGCACAAAGCTATACTCCACCGTATTGGGTACTGATCAAACTGGCCAAGGAAGCAAAGCGCGCGAAGGCGGGGGCTTGATGCGCCGGCATCGGTTCAGCCGACGTGTTTTTCAATGATTCGTTTTGCCACTGCTTCCCACGGCTCGCGTTGGACATCGTAAACCAGCGAAGTGCTGCAAGTGGCTGGCATGTCATCAATGATAACATCGGGCTTCGCGGAAAAACTCTCGAACAGGTCCGTGAGATGATACAGGGCGGCAACCTTCCGGCAATACTCGCTTCCTCCCGTGGACCACAAAAACAAATGGCAACCGGAGTTCTTGAGCGCTTCCAAAGCTTCGCGAGCTCCTGGTTGCAGTTTTCCATTCGCATCGATCAGAGTGAGATCGACGTCCACAAAGATGTTGAGATTTTTCATCTTCGACACTCCCGATCGGATCAAATCTGAAACGCGGCGAGCTTGGCGCAGCCATAGATATAGGCGAAACAAGGCAGCGACAAAAAGCCGGTCGCGCACCAGACGGACCAGCGCGGCGCGCGGCGCATTTCCAGCCAGAGGAGGCTCCCGGCCATCACACCCACAAACAGGAGCAACAACGAGGGATGGGTGTGCATGTACTCCACCACGTGCATCCGGCGCACGGTCTTCACATCCAGACCGGCAGTCACACGCGAGAGCGCTTGAGCCTTTCGATGCGCCACGGTGTGGACATAGATTGTCACAATGAGCAGCAACGCAATAAGCGCAGGCGCTGCCCCATGCCGATCCAATATGCGCAATGTCTTGAGAGCCTTCATGAATCCATTCGATGCGTTGCGTTGGTGAAGGTGCCGGGGGCGAACAAACTTGGCAATTCCGAATTGTCGCGGTGCATTTTCAGCTTGCCAGAAAGGGTCACTGACTGCATTTTGACGAAGCCGATCCGGCCACTTGTGCGCGCTTAGCTCAGTGGTAGAGCATTACCTTCACACGGTAGGGGTCGCAGGTTCGACACCTGCAGCGCGCACCATCTTCAGATCCCTCCCAACCCGGCCCTCAGCGTCACTTTGTGAATAAGAAAACCGCGCTGTCCAGTATTGATCCGAAAATCCATTTCATCGTTTTGCGAATTTCGGAAGCGCGGGCGCGGCAGTGAAAACACCGCCGTTTCCCAGTCCTGCCCGACTCGCGAAACTCCAGCGGTTTGTTTGTAGGCGGAGGGCTTTCCATTGTTCTCCGCGTCGTATTCAATGTGAAATCGATAGGGTCCGGGCGCGAGGTATTCCACTTCCACCGTACAATCTCCCGGGTGTGAAAGTTTGAACGAGGGATCGACCGCAAAGTAAAGGTATGACGAACCGCTGGAACCGGGACGAATGCTGTGAACAGGCTTGTTGGCGACCGTAGTAGGAGCTTTGATGCTGTCCGGATCATTCCCCAATACCAGGCCTTCGGAAATCACGTTTGCGCCCAGCGTTATGCTCACGCTGCTTACCTTCGAATACGGCCCTTCCGCCGAAGGCGGGACCGCGCGCCGCAACGTGATGCGATGGATGTAAACCTCGGCGTCCGTCTTCCGCACACGAAAATCAGATCCGCCATTTTGCCGATTCTCAAACCGCGCCTCCGGCAACAAGAAACGATTTGTTTGCCACTGCGGACTGCCGGTCAGAACCAGCCGCCGGGCGGTCGAGGTGTAAACACCTTCAGACCCGTGCGTGGACCAGGAATCGTATTGCAGATCGAGACGCCCGCGCGTCGCGGCGAAATATTCCACTTCTGCTTCCAAATCGAAACGGTGCTCCGCCTTGAAGGATGGATCGACCGAGAAATACGCGTACGCATCCTTTCGATCCATCATTTTGTGGCAATCGATTCCAGCGGCCACGTCGGGTGTGGTCACACCATCGCTCTTGGGCACGAATTGAATTCCCCGTTCCTCAATCGTGGAGCCCAGCATGATACTCACGGATTCCGCTCCGGCAAATCCTCCCTGGTTCAATGTCCGGCGATTCACTGGAGGAATTGTCACCGAGGCGTTTCCCGGCTTCGGATCGGGATGTGGAAATACGGGCGGCTTGTGATAAAGCCGGTAAACGAGCGCCCCTTGGAATACCACGATCAGCGCAAATACAACCCCGCCGACAGACCAAAGCGCGGTCTTAATTCCACGGCTCATTCGGGGCTTTTGATTGCCAATGGGATCGGTCATGGGTGCCGGGGTTTGTTCGTTGCTCCTGAACATTTCGGCGGATTATGCACATCTTTGTCAACGCTAATTGCCAAAATCCCGGGTTTTCAGCGCTTGGGAGTAATTTTACGCCTGCGCGCCATGGCTGTTGCCGTTACAGCGTTATGGGTGAAAAAACCATCCAAATTGCTTTGCGTGCGCGTCTGGCATTTGCTAAAAATGCACCTGGTTCACAGCCTTTCGCAGACATGGGAGTCGATCTATTTGGTTTATGAAATCCTGTATCAAAATATCTCTTCTGGCGCTGACGAGCTGCTCCTCATTCGTTTCGAGCTTGCTCGCTCAAGATAATTTCATCCCTGACACCAACTCTCCCAGCGTCAACATCACGACAACCGTGCCATACGTGGCCGAAGCGGGAACCAACAAAGGGATGTTCACGGTCACACGCCATGGACCGACGAATTACGCGATGCAGGTTTCATTGGTGATTGGCGGCTCGGCCTCCAACGGCGTGGATTACGAAGCGATTCAGCCATCCGTCACGATTCCTGCCGGCGCATATTCTGTTCCAATCGCCGTCACGCCGATCGACGACACGCTCGCTGAGCCGGATGAAACGGTCGCCATTCGCGTGGTGCCGTCGATGCTGGCCAACGGCGCTTCCGTGTATCGCGTTGGATCACCGGCTGAGGCCACGGTAGTGATTCGCGACAACGATCGTCCTCCCGAAAATCATCCCCCCACGGTCGGCATCGCCAGTCCCACGAACAAGACCGAGTTCACCGCCCCGGCGGACATTACCATCGTTGCCGAAGCGCAGGACTCGGATGGAATCGTGGTGATGGTGGAGTTCTTCGCCGGAAATGTCCGGCTCGGCATTGTGACAAATAACAATCCAGCCGCCGCGTCCCCAGCCAATATCTGGCAGTTCACCTGGACCAATGTGCCGGCTGGAACGTACACGCTGACGGCCCGCGCTACGGATGACAAAGGGGCCAAGACCACTTCGTCCGGGAAAATCGTCTATGTCCGATCCGTGAATGTTCAGCCGGTCGTGACGATTGTTGCCACCGATCCCGAAGGGTCTGAGATTCCGCTGGTTCCAGCCGGACAGGGACGCCCACAAATGGTCGATCCGGCCGTCTTCACCGTCACCCGCGCCGGAGACACAAGCATTCCGCTGACGGTTTACTACGATATTGGCGGCTCCGCAAAAAATGGAGTGGATTACGATCACCTTTCCGGCTCGGTCGTCATCCCGGTTGGCGCGGCTTCGGCCACAATCGAAGTCTTCCCCATCGATGATCAATTGGTGGAAGGAGTCAAAACCGTTGAAATCGCGTTGGTCGCCCCTATGTGCATCGCGATCTTTCCGCCGCCGCCGGATTGTTATTTGCTCGGCACACCGAATCGGGCCACGGCCCGCATCCGCGACAACGACGAAGGGCTGCCGGAAACGAACCGTCCGCCGGTGGTGAGAATCACTTCACCGCCCGACCACGCGACCTTCAAAGCCCCTGCAAACATTTTGATCCAAGCCTCGGCCTATGACACGGACGGCCAGGTGGCTTCGGTCGAATTCTTTGCAGGCACCAACAGTCTTGGAAAAACCGTCCTGCCACCGGCCATCGATGGGCATAACAATATGTCGCTGCTTTACACGTTCATGTGGTCGAATGTGGTGGCGGGTGAATACACGCTCACGGCCCAGGCCACGGACGACGATGGCGCGGTGACAACCTCCACCCCGGTCCGTATTGCCGTGGTCGTTACGAACGCACCACCGCCTCCGACGAATGAAGTTCCCAGAGTGACCATCTATGCGCGCGACTCGGTCGCGGCCGAGGGCCCCCGATGGGTCGGCACGAACGGCGTCGTCCCATTTGCAGGCGACAATACAAATAACACCCACAATACAGCCACTTTCATTGTCTCCCGAAGCGGTCCCATGACCGCCAGCCTGACGGTTTATTATGCGATTGGCGGGACGGCATCGAATGGAGTCGATTATCTGCTCCTGCCGGGCTCGGTTACGATTCCCGCTGGCGAGACTTCGGCACGAATCGTGGTGGACCCGATTGATGATAACATCCCTGAGCACGCCGAAACCGTGCAACTGCGTTTGAAGCCGGCTAACACCGCGGCGGGATATCAGATCGGCTGGCCAAATGCGGCGGGTGCTGTCATCCTCGATAACGACGTTCCTGCCCTGCCGAATTGCCGGTTCGAGGATGGGATGTTCCACGTCTGCCTCCCCGGCACCAACGGCTGGCCTTATCGAATGGAATACACGACGAATCTCCTGAACTGGACTCCGGTCTGCACGAATGTGGTGGTGGATGGCGGGGTGCACTTCGTAGATCCGGAAGCGAACGGCCAACCGCGCTACTACCGCGCCATTCCCGAAGCCGAACCGCCGAAGGACTGATTCTTCGTTGATCTATTCGCGAGACCATTCAATCAGATCGGCTCGATAATGCCACAAATCGGAGCGGCGGCAGGGTGATCTGCCGCGGAGCCTCCAATCGCGATCCATTTCATTCTTCGCCTGGAAGCGGTTCTCTTTCACCGAATTTGGCAAAGCGCTTTACGCAAGCGGCGAAACTCTCGGCATAGGGCTCAAAGCAATTAGATTCGTGCTGATAATGGAAGACCCGGTACTCCTTCCGGTCTTTCTTCAAATTGAAACAAAAACAGTCTCCGTGGTCGGTTCGCGCAAACATCAAACCATCGACTGAACTCGTATCTTCGTCATCGGCCTTGAGCATGCCTGCACGATAACTTTTGCAGTCCAAATCCTCCGGAACAAGCACGTGGGCCACAAAGCCCTCCTGACCATCTACATTCTCGAACGACAACGGGCCAACTTTGCTGATGAACTCGACATAAGACTTTGGAAGTCCAAAGCCAAGACTTTTTTCAAGTGACCGGATTGGCCAGGTAAAAGGCTGCGGCGAAGCGTGTCTATTCGCATATTCCTGAAGCCATTTGGCATCATTTTTAGACAATGCACCCTTCGCGTTCAGGAGGAGATCGTTCTGATTCAGAAGCGCGATCTTCTCTCGTATCCAGTCGGATTCCTGATTATCCGGGGTGGTCTCTTTGTCGCAGGTCTGCTCGTAAAGACCTTTGGCGCCAGACTTTTTCAAAAGGTGGTACAATCGAACAGACATGTAAGTATCCCGCTGCATCCATTTATCCCACCCTTCTTCCGATGAGCCCCAGGTCGAGGCCTTGAGCACGTCATACTTCGAGGAGAAATTCCACAGCCACTTCGCGTACTGGGTGCCTGGGTGTGCCGAGCGAGGCTGTTTGCATGTTGGACACGACGGTATGGCTGGATCGACCAAGGCGGTCTCCACCTGGTGCTTCGGCACCGCGAGTGTCCAAGGAGTTGCATCGGGTGTCCCCGTGAAGCAAGTCGGATGAAACTCGCATTGGCCGGGAACAAGGAGTTCGAGTATGCGACGAACACGGTCGCGGACGAGCAAGTTACCCATCGCGGCAGAGGCCAATTCACTTGAGGTCATCGTAAGACTCTTGCGGAGATAATACGGCTGCGGCACATGGTCGAGGTCTGGAAATCCGCACGTCAGACATTTCTTCGGAATCGGGTTGAGCGGGTCCCACCACAAATCCCGGCAATCCATACGGTTGTCGGAACCGTTCACCGCAATGCATCGCATAATGTTAGAACTGTTGAGAATCATAGGACAGGCGTCAATCCTGAGGATTCGGATCGACAAGCAGCGAGGTTCCCACTCGTCTTAACCGAGTTGTATATGCGGAACTGGGTGATATAATTGACGTGGTGAGCATGCCTCCATTTGAAACTCTTGGACGCGCCTGTTGTCTCTTCACAGCCTTGGTGGTCTGGCCTGTGAGCTACCTCGTGCTTTTGCGCCGGATGAAGCGATCCCGAATTTCAAAGCTGCCCTATGTTGAGCTTTTCATCGGCTTCGGAGTCATTGGAGGTTTTCTCCTTTGCACGGCGTTGGCAACCAATTCGCCGCTTGGAATTATCCTTTTGGGGTTTCAGATTTTTATCGCCACGCCTGCTGCACTTTTCTGCCTCTTAAGTTTATTACTCGGCTTCGCACGTTCACGCTTTCACACCATCACAATCATTCTTTTGGCCGCTGGCATCGTCGCTCCATTCGCAGATCTTGCTCTCGATTACCTCCAGTCCTAGGATCCACTCCCCATCGCTTTCAAGGTTTTTGCCTCGCAATCAGACGAGGCGAATCGCGGTCATTCACGCCAATCGAACAATTTCTCTCCACCACTGCCAATCCCGGCTTGGTGGTTGCGAAGTTTGCACTTTGAACTTTGCGCTGCCAGCCGTATAAAAACTGCGTGCCGACATTTCTAAAATTGGGCGGGCCGATGATCTGGTTGATCATCTTCGTCAGCGCCGTGGCCATCGTCGTGTTCATCCAGCGCGTCCTGCACTATCACCGCGCCCAGATCAATTCGATGGAGTTTCTGAACGGAGTGCGCAATGTGCTCAAGCGCGACAATGTGGTCGAAGCCCTGTCCATTTGCGACGCCACACCGGGGCCGGTCGCGCGCCTGGTCAAAGTGGCCATTCTCAACCGCGAAAAAGGCCGCGAGGGCGTCCGTGAGGCCCTGGAGGAAGCTGGGCTGATTGAGGTGCCTCCTCTCGAAGACAAATTGAATTTGCTCGCGACCATCGCACAGATCTCGCCCTTGATGGGATTACTGGGAACAGTGCTCGGCTTTATCCACATATTCAGTGTGCTGCAAAGCAAGAGCACCCTGGCGACGCCGCAGGATTTGTCGCTGGGCATCTGGCAGGCGTTGATCTGCACGGCGGCCGGGCTGGCGGTTTCAATCCCTTCTTATGCTGCATACAATTATCTGGTCAGCCGGGTGAATGCGATCGTACTGGACATGGAGAAGGCCGCCACGGAAATCGTGAACATTGTCACTGAACCGAACCGCAACGCATGAGGTTCCCACGGAGCACAAAGATCTTTCGCGGGCAACTCGACGCCGCCCCGTATGCCGGTGTGTTTTTCTTGATGGTCATTTTTCTGCTGCTCAATTCCTCGATGGTCTTTACTCCGGGGGTTCCCATCCAGCTTCCGCAAGTCGCCGGACTGGCCGGAACTGAGCGTCCCTCACTGGTGGTAGTCATTGACCATGCAGGTCAGTTCTATTTTGAGAATCAAGTCACGGACCAAAGCCACCTGAAGGAAAGCTTCGCGGCGGCCGTGGCGCAAGCGCCCAAACCGCTGACGTTGATCATCAAGGCAGACAAGGCCGTGAAGTACGAAACGCTGCTGCAATTGGGATTGCTCGCGCGGGACGCGGGCATTCGCGATGCGCTCCTGGCCACGCGCCCGTCCACGTTGCCGGAAACCGAACCACTGGGCCCATGACCATTTCGGACACGATTCGCTGGTCCCCCCGTCGTTGGTGGTACACGCTCGGGGTAGTCTTTTTGATTCAAATTGGATTGTTGTTTTACTTTGGCGAACACGGCCGCTCAGCGATCTCCCCTGCTCCATTTCGCACGCGGTTGCAGCTTGCGGCTGATCCATGGTCGGAAAAACAATTGAGCGAATCCCCGGACGTTCCTGATCCTTCGCAGTTTGCCCTGCCTCATCCACGAGGATTTTCCGGCGCGGCCTGGTTCAGGTTCAGGCCCATGGATTATCAGCCAGAGGATTGGTCTGAACCTCCCCGGTGGCTCAGCGTCGATACCAACCAACTAGGCCAGGGCTTTGCGAAATTTGTGAATCAGAGCGGCCCGGTCACAATGCTCATTGCGGACAAACCTTTACCAGCACTGGTCGGTATTGAACCGAGCCTGCCACCGCAGTCGATTCCGAACCGCACCGAGATTCGGTTGGAAGGGAACTTGAGCCGGCGAAAATTGGTGGCGCCACTCGATTTTCCATCATGGGAAGGTACGGATTTGCTGACGAACAGCGTGTTGCAACTAATCGTTGACGCTGTGGGTGAAGTGCAGTCCGCCACATTAATTGGCTCGTGCGGATTGCCAAAAGCGGACAACTTCGCCCTTAAGCTGGCTACCAGTGCAACATTTGGACCGCTCACGAAGGTAAATGGCGAAAAATCGGAACCGCTCACGCTGGGCCGCATGGTGGTAAACTGGCATACCATTCCAATTTCAGTCACAAGCGCGGTGCCCATTTTGCCCTGATTATGTCGACCGAATCGCTGCTTTACGGATATGTGTTCATTCTGCTTGGAGCGGTTTTTGCACTGGCCATGTACACCGAACATCGTCAGCGCCGATTTGGCCCGACCCCGAGCCAGGATCGTATCTTTCGCTGCACCAAATGCGGGGCAGTTTACACGGATGATCCCGACGTGGATCGGTCCCGCTGCTCGCAATGTGGCACATTGAACGAAGCCATCAGCTTTTGATCCCGCGCTGATCATGAAGTGCATTGTCACCGCCGGCCCAACCTACGAACCGCTCGATGAAGCGCGGCGCCTGACCAATTTCTCCACCGGGCGCCTCGGTTCGGAGTTGGTCAATTTCCTGGTTGAGCATGGGCATGAGGTCACCCTGTTGATCGGCCAGCAATCCACCTGGCGCGGTGAGCGCCGGGCCAGGCATGTCGAAACATTTAGCACGACTGCCGATTTGCGTGCGCGCTTGAAAAGACTTGCTTCTACTGAGGTGGGAGCCGTTTTCCATGCCGCCGCCGTCAGCGATTTCGCGTTTGGAAAAATCTGGCAACGAAACGACCGCGGCGAACTCTCCGAAATCAAGGCAGGCAAAATCTCGTCCAGACAAAATACCTTGCTCGCGGAACTGGTTCCCACATTGAAGGTCATCGCCGGATTGCGCTCGTTTTTCCCGCAGGCCTGCATCATAGGTTGGAAGTACGAAGTGGATGGAACCCGTCAGGATGTGCTGACAAAAGCCGAGGTTCAAATCACCGAGAACCGCGCGAATGGCTGTGTGGCCAATGGCCCGGCGTACGGCCCCGGTTTCGGCTTGGTTACCGGTCCAGGAAAATGTCTCGATTGCGCCGGAATCACCGAACTTTTTTCAGCACTCGAAAATCTTGTCCAAAACACGAAATTGTGAAACGCGCAATTTACTCCCGACAAAATCCAGGATTGGAATCAACGCACCGAGTTGATTAACTTTGACCATGAACCAGCGCCGAATCGTCCCGACGATTTTGCTCGTAATCGCGATTTGCCTCGGCTGCGGCTTTTGGTTGACAGTCAAAGGTTGCAAAAGTTTCAACCAGTTCGTGCGGAATGGAGACAAGACTCCCGTCAGTGAGAAAAATGCGACAGATCCATCTCTTTCGAGCACGAACACATTTGAGATGAATCGCTATTCTGCATTGGCATTGGACAAGTTTTATCGGCGGCAGCTTGCCCGTTACAAACCGACTGAAAGTTGGGGGATGGTGCCGCAAGGTTCGCAGATGTTCGAAGGAGTGCCATTTGCCATGCTTGGAATCATGGAGGTCACAGGGCTTGGTCCGGCCCGGAACAACTCGTTCTACCCGACCCGCATAAGCGGCATCGCGGTTGGGAACCGTTTCAGCCGATTGCACTTGATCCATGGCGCGGCTTACGACTCTCCGGACGGAACGCCGATCTCGGCGGTGCGCTTGAACTACACAGATCGAGAGGAGCGCTCACTTTTTATTCGCTACGGCGTTCACGTGCGCAACTGGTATGTCGAACGTTCGGAAAAAATCGCTGAACTCGGCGATCCACACTCCCGCGTTATTTGGAATGGCAACTCCAGCGCTTCCGGCAACGGTACTCCGACCCGGCTCTTTATGACCACGCTTGAGAATCCGTTTCCGGACAAGCCGGTCCGAAGCATTGATCTGCTCTCGCTTTTCGGCCGGGCCAATTCTGTTTTTTTGGCGATGACCATTGAAGCCACTGAGCCCAGCAGCCCGGCCCGGCCTGCCGATGAAACAGGAATTGCGGATGACTCCGAGCTTCGGCGCGAGATGTTGCTCCGCACGTTGGATGAAGCAAATGGCCAGGCACTCTCGAATATTTTGGTCACGGTTCAAGTTGCCGAAGGCGCCCGCACTTATGGCTTTGGCTGGTATCGCAGTGACAAACATGGGCAGATCCTCCTGGACTATCCGCCGGGCAAATTTGCCGAATTGCAGCTCCGCGTTGGGGAGACGAATGCACAGCCTGTGATTCTTCGAGTCCCGGCTGAGAATGGCCTTTTTCCCCAAGAATTTCCCATTCGATCAAAACCCGGGAGTATTCAGCCAGCCTCTCCCCCGGCTTTGGAGTTGGAGCGCCGATAATGAAGTGGCTGGCTCCAACAGCCCCGTTTTCGATGGGGAATACTCTTGACCTCCCCATGGCAAAGGATAAATTGCTGATTATGAAACCCAGGGTAAGGACCTGGAATCGAAGGCGCTGCCGCGAAGTGGCTCAATTAGGGAATCGAGGCAGTGTTGCTTGTCCACTTCGGAGTAAGTCATGAAACGCCTGCTCCCGCTCATTCTCGTTCTCGGCGTCATTGCCGCTGGGGTCAGCCTGTATCGTTCCTACCGCAGCAAGGTCGATGCAAGAGATTCAGCCGCTTGGGAGAGAGCCAAGGCGGAACGCGCGGCCGAACTGACGCAGGCACAAAAGCACAAACCTACCCCTCAGCCTGTTTTGCCCCGAGCCTTGCCATCCGCCGAAGATACCCAACCCACCAAGCGTTCGGAACCAAAGACCATTGAACCTCAGCCACCACCCGTGGAAGACCCTGTTGCCAAACCACTCCCAGTACCGGTGCCGGATACCGGCGGATTGGAAGTGACCGCTGCTCTGGCTCGCGAAGCCTTGAGCTTTGTCGGAATCGATTTGCGTGCCGAGGAAGTTTGGGCCGAAGCCATCAACAATCCGGAACTCTCCGCCAAGGTCCGTCAGAATCTGATTGAGGATTTGAATGAAGATGGATTCCCCGATCCCAAAAACATCACTATCGAAGATTTGCCCTTGATCCTGAACCGGATTGAGCTGATTGAAGAATATGCTCCGCTCGCGATGGATGACGTGAATGCAGCCGCATTCATGGAAGCCTACCGGGATCTGATCAAGATGTACTCGAGGGCGAACGGATTTTAGGAACGAAACTACTTAGTCCTGAAGGTCGGCAACCGTCTCCGCGTGCCGGAGATACTTCAAGGCGAGCCTCATCTGGCCACGCTTTTCATATATGTGGCTAATCCGCATGAAGACTTCCTGGTCGGGTTTTTCTTTGGCTTGTGCCAGGAGCCGGTCCAATTCCTGGTTGGAAATGGTTGCAGTAGTGCTGGGCAAATCTGTGAGTCCGGAAGCGTTCGACGGCCCGTTCAGGACCAAGTCATGGACGATGACAATCACAATTGCTCCAAGCAGGAACACTTTCAAATTTGGTCTGGCTAATACCGTCTTTCGCATAGGACATCTCAGCAAGGGGTGCATTCCACCCTGGACTGAATGCACGGTTTGTTGTCGAACCGCTTTTATCCTCATCGGCAGTTCCGGCAAGCACTTCACTCATTTTTTGAACCTTGCAATTCCCCCTCGAAAATCCATGGAAGTTCGCTTGTCTAAGGGTTTTACCTAGACTGTCAATGGAGCCGGGCACACTTGACGCTTTTTCGACGATTGGATACCTTGCCACGAACCAATCGGTGGCTGGAACCGAACTGAATATGTCAAACACTTTCCAGCACAGTGGGATCCGAAGCTTGGAATTCACGTGACTTGAAGTCGCGGC
>JADMIO011279996.1_pt1 | contig 113651 bp, 106 predicted proteins | sample 8958161 | NCBI WGS metagenome assembly JADMIO01 (sample SAMN16585339, study PRJNA669376) | soil metagenome | isolation source: Crop rotation soil | place: USA: Cullars Rotation, Alabama | collected 2011
AAGGTGAGCCAGTGTGATTACATTTGCGGCCTAACTGTGGCCAGTCCAGTTACGCTGGAGTCACTAGTATTTAGGTGACACTATAGAAGCGGCCGCGACAACTTGTCCACGTGGAATTCTAAGCTTAGGATCCCAATGTGCTGGAAAGAGCCGATAAGGAAAGTATGGGACAGAAAAGGAGGAAATGCCGGTGAAGTCAATCTGACAATGATTAATTTAATGCGTGATGCTGGCCTGGATGCAAATCCTTTGCTCGTTAGTGAAAGAGACAATGGCAAGGTGAATATGAATTATCCTTTCGTTGATCAGTTCAATAAGGTAATGGCTTATGTTGCGATCAATGGCAAAACATATGTACTCGATGGCACTGACCAGCTCACACCTTCTGAATTGATTCCTTTCGATGTTTTGAATACTTATGGCTTTCTGGTAGCAAAGAAAAATCCCGGAATGGTAGCACTTAAGGATGACCAAAGAATCCAAAAAAGCATCGTGAGTGCGAAATCGGAGTTAACAGTAACAGGAGAATTAAAAGGTGAAGTATATTCCAATAGTTTCGATTATTCGCGATTAGCAAAAGCCGCTTATTACAAAAAAGAAGGAAAAGCCAAATATGAAGAAAAGTATCTGGTAAAGGCACTCACTGATTTTAAAGCAGACAGCCTTGTTATTAATAACCTTGACGTGGACTCTTTGCCGCTTGAACAGCGCTACAACTTTAGTGCTTCAACCGTTTCAAGCGGAGACTATCGCCTAGTGAGTCTCGATCTTTTCAGCGATTTTAATAAGAATCCATTTGTTTCAGATATCCGTTTTACAAATATTGATTTCGGTGCAGCAATCAACCATACAATAGTACAAGTAATAAAGATTCCAGCAAGTATGAAGCCCGATGTATTACCGAAAACGGTAACTCTTGTAATGCCGGATAAAAGCATCAGCTTTTCACGCGCATGCAATTTCGATGATAAAACGAGTACAGTAACTGTTCGTTTGAAATTGGAAATCGTCAAACCCGTGTTTACTTCTGATGAGTATCCTGGCGTAAAGGAGTTCTTCAAGAAGATGATGGAAATGACTAGAGAACAACTCGTGCTTAAGACAAAGTAGCGACAACTGCCTCTTCCCCATACATTTGATCCTTAAACTTCAGCGAAGGCGATGGAATAAATTCTCCTATTCCCAATTGATCCCATTTTGCGTCAATAGATCGAATGGTTTCATCATCAGCAACGATGATATTCGGCCAATCTCTTCCGAAATTGTCCATCTCTTTTGTTTTTATGGTTCCATCCAGTCCCATGCAGGCCCATTGCCTTCCAGAATTGATATGAGAATTACGCTGAACCAATATGCTATCGCGCTTTGGATCGAGATTATTACAGAAACGCCAAAGTGCGATTGGAAGATCTTTTGCATTCACTGTATGCTCAACATAAAGAATCAGCTTAACGGATTCCAATTCTGAAAGATCAGTAACCTTCTTATGCAATTCGCGAATATGACCCAATCGATTCTTTTTAACCGATATAATTAAGCAGGGAATATCTTGTTTAAGCAGTGAAAGATTTACTGCATTTATTTCAGGGAATTTTGATTTAAGAAAATCTTCAGTCAGTGAAGAACTGCTTCTCTCCCATCCAAAATTTTCATTTTGTTCTTCAACTGTCTTAATTGTTCCATCAATGCACATCTTTCCGCCAAAGCCAAGTTTGCTACAACTATGATCTAGCACATCCATTGGGCCCTGAGAAAAATAAATGTCAGTTGCCGGGTTCAGGTTCTTAAAAACGGATTGAGCAAGTTTTTTATATTCTTGTATCCTCACTTCTTCGCCCGCAAGAACAAGAATTTTATTAAACATCATTTGCCCCGCACCCCATAGCGCATTCATCACTTTTTGTCCCTGTCCCGCATAGTCTTTTTTGATTTGTGCAATCACGAGGTTATGAAATACGCCTTCTACGGGCATATCCATATCTACCATTTCGGGCACCATGGTCATTTTTATTGGCGCAAGAAATATCCTTTCCGTCGCTTTGCCTAACCAGGCATCTTCCTGTGGAGGAATGCCAACGATTGTTGCAGGATAAACTGCATTCTTTTTATGCGTGATTGCCGTGATATGAAACTTCGGATACCAATCCGGCAGTGAATAATATCCTGTATGATCACCAAAAGGACCTTCCCAGATCATTTCATCATTGGGATCTACATAACCTTCAATGATGAAATCTGCATCAGCAGGCACTTCCACTTCAGGTTGTGTAATACAACGAACCAGCTCAACTTTTTTCTTGCGAAGAAAACCCGCCAGCATGTATTCATCTACATTTTCTGGTAAAGGAGCTGTTGCAGAATAGGCATACACTGGATCTCCACCCAATGCCACGGCAACGGGCATACGCTTTCCGAGTTTTTTGTATTCATTGAAATGTTTAGCACTCACTTTGTGCTTGTGCCAGTGCATTCCCGTTAAGGTGGGACCAAATACCTGCATCCGGTACATTCCTACATTTCGGATTCCGGTATTAGGATCCTTTGTATGAATTACGGGTAAGGTCACAAATGGGCCACCATCTTTCGGCCAGCAGGTAATGACAGGAAGTTTGTTTATATCTGGCGAATCTTTCCAAATCACTTCCTGGCATTCGCCTTTTCCACTTTTCGTTTTAGGCATCCAGCTTCCAAACTGATTCAACTTTGGCAGGAGCTTCAGCTTATCAAGAATATTTTCTTTTGGAGACGATAAGAGTTTGAATAAGTCTTCGATTTCCTTCGCAATATCATCCAGCTTTTGGACTCCCAATGCGAGGCACATGCGCTTTTCACTACCATAAGCATTCATCAACACAGGAAAATCGTAACCAGTATTCTCAAACAATAAAGCCTTACCACCACCCGGAGTTTTACTTACGCGATCCGTTATCTCCGCCATCTCCAACTTCGGATCTACGTAACTTTTTATTCGAATTAACTCTCCATGCTTTTCTAATACATCTATAAATTCTCTTTGATTCTTATATGCCATTGCAACCTATTAAATGAATTTTTTGTTTCAACTATTACTTAACAACCCTCCGTGCCTTCCGTGTCCTCCGTGGCCCCCTTCGGCGCTTGCGCCGAATCTCGTTGAGGGCAGCACGAAAAAAATTCCGATTAGCAAATGTAACTCAGAAACTCTTCCCCGATTCCGTAAACGAAGATGGAGCGGCTTGCGCCACTCCATCTTTTTATCTGGTGCTACTAAAACTAGGTTTTAGACACCATAACTATAAATGAAGAATTAATAAGTCAATTATAAATTCGTCGGGCAGGAAAGTCTTTGTCCTCCTCTTCTTGCGCGCATTCCACTTCTTCCATTTAGCCCGATATAGACAGTTATCCCTTGCGAATAGTACCAATCTTTGTATTTACTTCCGCCACGAATTGTACCATCTGCGGGATAAACTGGATCCCCGTGCCCAGATTCATCTGCACGATAAGCCATATCAACCGCAAGCTGACCACGTTCATTTAAAAGGACTGTTTGATCTACATAGGTCGTGCTTACATCATCCAAATAGTCTGTAAACAATTTATGGAAGCTCAATTCATAGGCAAGCACCACATTGTCGCTTACCCTCAGCTTTACTCCCGCTCCGAATGGAATGTTGAGTTGCGTTAATGAATAAGGTTTTCGATCAGGATGATTTGACAACCCCTGACCTTCCGTACTCAATGGCTTCAGATAAACTTTATTGCCTAAGGTGTCGAATGCATAAGGATTGAAATGAAATACTCCCAAGCCAGCAAATGCGTATGGAGAGAATTTCTTTTCATCAAGATCAAACAAGGTATACTCAAGCTGAACATTACCTTCGGTGATCTTTGAATTAAAACTGAGGTTTCTAAAACGAAGATGCGCATCGTTCTTAGCATCCGTCGCGCCAACTTGCGTAAGAAGCAGATTCGTTCTCAGCGCCAAATGAGGATTCAAATCATATTTAAGTCCAATCCCGAAGGCGCCATTGGATTGATCAAAGGAAAAATATTTTCCTTGCAGGTCCCCCTGGTAATTAGAAAACCCTCCGTATAAAGTAAGGTGAAGATTTTGTTGCCCGAACCCTATAACCGGAATGAATAAGCACAATAAAAAAAGCTTTCGCATGTGTACGTCTTTTGGTTGATTTGTTAGTGTACGACAATGGTTTTCAGAGGGAAGATTGGATCAGAACTACGGTTACGGGTAGAAAGAGGTTTCAGAGTTAGCCTTACAACGCAAGTATTGAGCCAATTATTTGTTAAGGGATTGTCAATGTAAAGCCAAAGAACAAAAGGCAAAAGGCAAAGGGCAAAGGGCAATTAGCAATAAGCAATTGGCAATAGGCAAACTAATCAGAGCTTTTCATAGATATTGTTCGTTGCATTTTTTTGCCTTTTGCCCTTTGCTTATTGCCTTTTGCTTTATATTTTTCTACATCAATGAGGGGATAAGCTCTCCAGGGGTTGTACCTGCGAGGTTCGAATTCGAATCACTAATGGTTTTATTTATTGAACTTGATTTATGTCACCAATTCCGCTTTACTCGAGCTTGTATTTTTCTATAGTTTTGTTCATCCTTAACCAAAAACAAATCACTATGAGAAATTACATTTTGTCTGGAATGGCGATCGTTACTTTCTCTTTATTCAATTCCTGTTCTGAATGTGACGAATTTCACATCAAAGAATCTGAGGTGCCAAAAGCGGCGATGGATGCTTTTCGTGCTAAGTATCCAAGTGTCTCGGTTGACCAATGGGAAGCAGAACATGAAGATGGAAAATTCTTTTTCGGTGCTGAATTCAAAGACGGAGGTAAAGAAATGGAAGTCCATATTACTCCGGATGGTACCTCAGTTGCAGAAGAGAAATGATTATTTGCCTGAATTATTCTCTGGCTTAAACGTATTGCGATTTTGTTCTCTTGATTTGATACCAATCTTCCTGGCATAGCTGACTTCTACGGAGAAAACGCCAAATTCCTCCACTACCCTGCCCTGCATTCTATAAAATCCTTTGCCATTAACCTGAGTCCTTTTTACTACAGGTGGGAAAAATATCGTATCCAACCAATCACCTACCGCATCAAGAAATGTGTGAAAACACATGGTTTCGTTGCGAATCGTATTAACCGGTTTTGACGTGATCAAATAGCCTATCACTGTTACTTCTTTACCCAAATGATTGCCAATTTCTGCCGCTGGAGTATATTGGCTCAAATCATCGTCCGCGAGTTCAAAGACACTGCAAAGAGGAAAGCCCAACAATTCTATTTCATCGATTGCATCATCAAGTGGTTGCTGTTGAAGTATGGGAAGACGAAATTCAATTGGCTTCTCCTTGAACAGTAAGCTTGCAGTTGAATGATTACCATTTTTCTTCTGTAAGAAATTTGCTTCCCAAAGCAGTTCCTTTTTATTCTTACCGGTAAATCGAAACGCGCCGATCCTTATTAATATGTTCAATTGTTCCAGGCCTGGCCTGAGTCTTTCAATAAAATCCTGCAACTGCAAATAGTTACCATTTCTCTCTCTTTCTTGAAAAATCTCGGAGCAGAATTTCTCTTCAAGACCATCAACATGAATGAATCCCATATAGACCGTTTTGCCATGAATACAGGTCAAATATTCGCTCTCATTGCAACATGGGGCGTTTATAACAACCCCGGTTCTCTTCAATTCATGGAAATATAATTCCCTTGCATAAAAGCCACCGAAGTTGTTTATCACGGCAACCATGAATTCTTCGGGATAATATGTTTTCAAAAAAAGACTTTGATAACTCTCCACAGCGAAGGATGCGGAATGAGCTTTTGAAAATGAATAACCTCCAAAACTTTCAATTTGCCGCCACACTTCATTTGTTACACTTTCATCATATCCAAATTCTTTGCAATTGCGAAAGAACCTATCCCGTATTTTTTGCAATTGGTCTTTGCTTCGATATTTGCCGCTCATCGCTCGCCTCAATACGTCGGCTTCCGCCATATCAAGCCCTGCAAAATAGTGCGCAACCTTGATCACGTCTTCCTGGTAAACCATCACTCCATAGGTTTCTTCCAATAATTCCTTCATTTTAGGATGCAGGTATTCGAAATCATTTGGATTATGGTAACGATGGATATACTGTTTCATCATTCCTGATTGAGAAACTCCGGGACGAATAATCGATGATGCCGCAACAAGAGTGATATAATCATCGCAGCGAAGCTTCTTTAATAATTGGCGCATGCCGGGGCTCTCGATATAAAAACAACCAATCGTATCTGCATTTCTTATCTGGTCAGCAACCTTCTTGTCTTTTTTGAATTTTTCGATATCATGAATATCGATTGATATCCTTCGATTCCTTTGGACCAGTTCAATTGTTTCCCTAATATGCCCTAAGCCTCGTTGCGATAAAATATCGAGCTTGTACAAACCGACTTTTTCAGCAATGAACATATCGATTTGCGATGTGTAGAAATTCTTGGGAGGAAGATCTGTTGCAGTATACGTGTGAATTGGTTCTTCTGAAATAAGGATTCCTCCCGCATGGACACTCAAGTGGTTTGGAAAATTCTTTATCAGGCTTCCATAATAAAGAATTTGCTTTTGGATCTTATCCTCTTTCAAACTTGTTCCTTCCAACTGATCGATCTCTTCCTTAGGCAAACCAAATACTTTTCCCAATTCTCTGATAATCGCCTTCCATTGAAATGTCGTATATGAACCCAGCAAACAAACATGCTCTCTTCCATAACGTTTAAAAATATAATCAATCACTTCATCGCGATCCTTCCAGGAAAAATCAATATCGAAATCAGGCGGTACGCTTCGATAAGGGTTTAAAAATCGTTCGAAATAAAGATCCAATTCAATCGGATCAACATCGGTGATCTTTAAACAATAGGCAACAATGGAATTAGCGCCGCTTCCCCTTCCAACATAGAAAAAGCCGCGATTCTCTGCGTAACGAAGAATATCCCATGAAATAAGAAAGTAGGCATTGAATCCGAGCTCGTCTATAATCTTCAATTCCTTGGTCACTCTTTCCCTGGCCTTCGAATTGTTCAATCCATATCTCCGCTTCATTCCTTCGAAAGCAAGTTTCTCCAATAATTTTTTGTCATCATTCTTTGTTGCCGAGTAGACTTTCTTTGTTTTATCAGTATTAAAGTCAATGGAAATGGAACAATTATCCAATACTTTCATTGTATTCGTAATGATGCCCGGATAGTCAGCAAAGGCCTGCAGTAAAGAAGAAGGAGACACGAAAGATTCCTGCTTACCTGCAATATCTTCTTGTTTCTGTTTAGTCAATACAATATTCTTATCAATTGCGCGAAGCAAGCGGTGTACAATATAATAAGTTTTGTTTTGAAACGTAACAGGCTGGCGAATTACAAATTTTTGAGACTGGCGCTTGACATCATGTCCAAAAAGCTTATTTACCTCAATTGTTTCAATTCCGATCAATTCGTTTTCATTAAGCTCCTCGGGCTTGAATGCTCCAAACGAATAAATCACATAAACGTTTGGCCCAAGTTCAGCTCTTGTAGGAAATTCAGTTTTATCATGCAGATGCTGCGAAATGAAGCGATTGATTAGAGTAAAGCCCGCATTGTTTTTTGCAAGAAGAATGTAAAGAAATTTATTGTCGTTCCTGATCTCTGCACCTACAACAGGTTTTAACTGGTTTTGCTGACAAAAATCGACAAAATCCCAGGCATCGCAGGTGTTATTGATATTGGTTAATGCAAGCGTATTGACTCCCTGTTCAACCGCAGCTTTCACCAACTCTTCAGTGCCAAACGTGCCGTATTGAAAGCTGAAATATGTTTTACAATTAAGGTACATCTCCCCGATAGAATTCTTAGCACAAGATTACTAAATTTTTTAGCAAATCGGGATGACCTTAATCAAAAAAATAAATAAAGATGGAATTACTGCTTTAAACTCCGGAGGAATTGAATGCTTTGGGGAATCTGGCTAATTATATTACTGCTTTCGTCTTCGATAAAGTAATGCTTGATCCCAATTCGTTTTGCTTCTTTAAGAATTGCGGGTAAATCCAATTCACCTGTTCCGAGGGCAACATCATTTTCTGGTGAAGTAAGTCCCGTCAGGTCTTTGACCGTTCCTTTCTTCATGTCTTTCACATGCATCAGTTTCCAGCGTGAACCATATTTTTTCAATAATGCCACAGGATCGCCGCCACCGAAATAGATCCAGAAAATATCCATTTCAAAGGAAACGTATTCAGGATTGGTATTATTAATTATGTAATCCAACAAGGTTCCGTTTTCATGCGGTTGAAATTCGTAGCCATGCGCGTGATAGCATAGAATCAATCCGCTTTCCTTGAGAATCTTTCCGGCTTTATTAAAATCTTCAACAGCTTTCTTTGCATTTTCCAAATTGAAACTTCCATTGGTATGTGGAATCCAGGAGCACATCACATACTTTGATCCCAATAATTTTGCCCGCCATATTACTGAATCAGGTACGCGTACCAATTGATCATAACCAGCGCCAGTTGATGGAATAGTTAAACCTCGTTCATCACATAGCTTCTTGAAATCTGATGGATGCATTCTTCCTCCCCCACCTTCTATTTCAGTAAAGCCCATCATTTTTATTGTATCCAATGTCTTTGCCGGATCAACACCGATACTTCTTCTAAATGTATAAGTTTGTACTCCGATCGGGGCAGTAAATAAAGGCTTCTGTGCAGAAACGATTTCACTGCCTAATAAAGTCAGCGCTAGTATTATTGTATTTATTCTCATCTTCATGAATTAAATTTATCGTCAACCTTAATCAACCTTAGTCAACCTTAGTCAACCTCAATCAACCTAAATATCTCCCCTCCTCAAACACTCTACCGCATAATTAGCCGCCCTCGCAGTAATCGCCATAAAAGTAAGGGTTGGATTCTGAGATCCTGTCGAAGTCATGCAAGCACCATCAGTCACAAACACATTCTTACACAAATGCAATTGATTCCATTGATTCAATAATGATGTTTTAGGATCCTTTCCCATTCTCACTCCGCCCATTTCATGAATATCGGAACCTGGAGCTGATTTGGTATCTTCTGCTTTGATATTAATGAATCCAGCTTTTTCAAACATTTCTTTGGATTGATTCACGTAGTCCTCCACCATCTTATCATCATTTTCACTCCAATCGCACGAAAGAATGATTTGCGGAATTCCATATTTATCTTTTAATTCTGTATGCAATCGCATATGATTCTTTTCTACCGGAACGCATTCGCCCATCATCCAGCTACTGATATTCCAATTGCCTAATTCGGGATGCAGAAGATTTTCTCTTAATTGATCGCCGATCATATCCGTACTTGATCCCGATCCTCTTCCACCCGCTATACCAATTGCATAACCGCGAAGAAAATCTGTTTCTTGTTTGAATACATTTCTAAATCTGGGGATATAGGCATTGCTTGGATTGCGTCCATCAGTTTTCTTATCCTTCAAACCTTCAAACTGCGCGTTTGCTTTGCCTCGGTAGTTATGCCATGATAAAAACTTACCTAATAGTCCATTGTCGTTTCCCAGTCCATTTGGAAATCTATTCGAAGTTGAATTCAATAAGATAGCATTGCTATTAATTGTCGATGCATTTATAAAAATCACCTTTGCATAATACTCGATCATCTTTTTCGACTCCGAATCAATTATCCTAACGCCTGTTGCCTTGCCCTTATTCTGGTCGTATATAATCGAATGAACAACGGAATGCGGACGAATAGTAAGATTACCTGTCTTTAATGCCCAGGGCAGCGTTGATGCATTACTGCTGAAATAACCACCAAACACGCAACCACGATTGCACATGGTTTGATTTTGGCATTTCGTGCGGCCCTGTTGCTCATGTATCGGTTGTGGGTTAGTGATATGCGCAGCTCTTGCCTGAATTAAATGTCTTCCGGGAAAATTTTTCTCCAAACTTTCTTTGAAATGCATTTCAACACAGCTCATTTCAAATCCTGGCATCACTTCGCTGTCTGGCAACTCAGGCAATCCATCGCGATTGCCGGCAATGCCTGCAAATTTTTCTACATAACTATACCAGGGTTCAATATCCTTGTAACGAATAGGCCAATCAACTGCGAAACCATCACGTATTGGTCCAGTGAAATCATAATCACTCCATCTTTGAGTTTGTCTTGCCCACAACAATGATTTTCCTCCCATATGGTAACCACGAAACCAACGGAATGGCTTCTCCTGGATGAAAGGTTGTTCATCATCTTTCAAAGCCCAATGCAAAGTTTCTTCACGAAGTACTCTTGCATTTTTGTATTCCGTTCTCTTTGATAATGGAACAGTGCCCCTGTATTCGAAATCCCATGGAGCTTTTGAAGCAGTTGGATAATCTTTTATATGCTCAACATATCTTCCTCTTTCAAGGATCAATGTTTTAATTCCTTTATCACAAAGCTCCTTTGCGGCCCAACCACCGCTGGCACCGGAACCTATTACTATCGCATCGAATGTTCTTGATTTTAGATCATCAGGCATGCAATCATGTGTTTACAGTTACGCAACCATAATAATGACCAGGAGCAACTTTATACCCAAGATAATCCTGCATCACTTTTTGAGACGTGGTAAAGCCTCTTATTGTTTCGGATTTCATATAATTAAAAAATGCCTTCTCTTCTTGTATTTCGGAGGATGATAACTTAAGTAGCATCTTCTCTTTCTCCTGCTGGCTACATTTTGTGAACGATTTTCCAAACTCTTTATCAGCAGCGAGATTCAATTTGGTCAATTGTTTCTTTATATCATCCTGCGCATCTTTCTCGCAACAATCGTCAATGAGTTTTTGTAGGTATTTATCAACGCCAACCGATAAAGCGCCGATTGAATTACCAGCAGGGATGATCGTATCCGCAATACTTGCCAAAATGCTTTGTTCAGTTGAAGTAAAGGATGATTGATGTGTGGGGCTATCGCTGACCCCGCAACTAATCATCCATTCAGGAAGAGAAATTAGGCCAACTACAGTTATAGCGGTTGATTGAATGGCTTTGCGGCGATCCATGACCAGGATTTTATACGATTCCTCTGATTCTACTGAATATCCGATTTTTCCGTGAATTCCGTGGCTTCCGTGTCCAAAAAAATTTCTACAACGGAATGCGGGCAAATGAGGAGTGAATTAGGAATTCTCATTCAGCTCTACCAAACACTTTCTAGCTGAGCGCAACCTTTTTTCCTGTTTTCACTGCTTTAAAAATGGCATCGATAATCTTCATGTCTCTCAATCCTTCTTCCCCATCTACCGGAACTATTGGCTGTTTTCCCCGAAAAATAATATCCGACATCTCATCCATCTGTACCGTTTGATGCGTTACATGCGGATAATCTAATTCGCCTTTGTGTGTGCGGCCTTTAATTGGGCCATATCCTGTCGAAGGCTGCATTTCAGCAAAACCTTTTTCGCCATTTAAATAGAATTTATCCAAACCATTCATATTATAGGTAGACAGGCAAGATGCAACTGCACCACTAGGAAAGCCTAGTTGAAATTGAATCGTTTCATCAACGCCTTCCTTGAACTTTACTGCGTCAGTCTTGGTTTCTTCTGCAGTAACCCAAATTGGTTCCTCACCGATCATATAACGTGCACCATTGATCGAATAAATTCCAATGTCCATCATTGCGCCGCCGCCTGCAAGCTTTTTGTTAAGTCTCCATTGGGTTGGATCTCCGATACGGAAGCCTGAGAGTCCCTGAAAGAAGAAGATTTTTCCAAACTCGCCATCCTTTCGCATTCTTATTACTTCAAGTGTTTTTGGTTCGAAATGCATCCGGTAACCAATCAGCAATTTGACGTTAGCTTTTTTACATGCATCCACCATTTCCTGCCCTTCTTTTGCGTTAATTGCCATTGGCTTTTCGCAAATAGCATGTTTCCCTGCTTTTGCAACGCGAATAACCTGATCTTTATGAAGTCCGTTCGGAGTAATGACATAAACTGCATCAATATTCGGATTGTCTTTAATCTTATCGAAGTTTTCATAGTTGTAACAATTTGCCTCAGGAATATTGTATTTCTGCTGCCATATGGGGATCTTTGACGGAGTACCGCTGATCAAACCGACTAACTTTGCTTTCTTACAGTTTTGCATTGCATCTGCTACGATTTTACCGTAATTTCCCAGACCCATAATTGCCACCCGAAGAATTTGTTCCTGTGCTTCGTTCCGTTCCTCAATAAGATTTTTACTTCTCATTCCAAGAAAAGATAATCCCGCCAATGAAAAAGTTAGATTCTGAAGAAAATTGCGACGTGTTGCCATGATAATGGTTTTAGTTAATAGACGAAAGAATGCAGACTTATTTGGAGGGCTGATGCACACACAATTTCCCAATTTTATCAGGTTATTCCCAAAAAAAAGTTCAATTCACATAATGCCTAAATTGCAAACTGAAATAAAACCTTAGTCGATGCGAAAATTAGTTTTATTCATGCATACTTCTCTCGATGGATTTGTTACCAATTCAAATGGTGAGATGGATTGGATTCACGTAGACGATGAAATATTCGATTATGCCGGCAATCGAACCGACCATTCAGATACTGCATTGTATGGTAGAAAGACCTGGGAAATGATGGACGCTTATTGGCCCACAGCTGCTGATCAACCAAACGCAGGCAAACACGAAAAGCATCATTCAAAATGGTATAAACAGGTTCCCAAGGTGGTTTTATCAAAAACTCTAAAAGGCAAAAACCTCAAAAACGTCACCATTGTTTCGGATAACCTTAAGGAAGAAATTGAAAGACTTAAGCAAGCAGACGGAAAGGAGATTGTAATTTTTGGTAGTCCATCGGCTTCGCACGCGCTTATGGAACATAATCTAATAGACGAATACTGGCTTTTCGTCAATCCTGTTTTGATTGGAAATGGCATTCCATTATTCAAAAATATTCAACAAAAAACCCAACTTCGCCTAGTCAAGGCCCACCCATTTTCTTCCGGCGTTGTTTGTCTTCATTATGAACTGGCGTAAAAGACTATCCGAATTCGTAAATGAATTTTGCTTTAATTTTATATATTGATCATCTGCCATCATTAAAATAATTCCCTTTGACTAAAATGGATAAGAAACATAGGCTGGAACAACTCCATAAGAAAATGATCGAGGAGATACAAGACTATGCAATTATTTTGTTGGACCTGGATGGAACTATCCTTACCTGGAATAAAGGAGTAGAGAAAATCAAAGGTTATAAGGCAGACGAAATTATCGGGCAAAACTTCAATATTTTTTATATGCCCAGCGATCGCCAGGAAAATCTCCCTCAGAGGTTAATTGACCACGCAAAAAAAGAAGGTCGTGCTAAACATATTGGAAGAAGAGTTAGAAAAGATGGAACAACTTTTTGGGGAAGTATCGTTATCACCGCCATCCACGACGAAGAAGGTAATGTTGTTGGATTTACAAAACTCACGCGGGAGCTTCGGGATAATGAAATTGATTAGTGTATAATTGAGATTCGAAGCTGCACCAACCAATTTACTTAATGCTTAAAAAGACCGTTATGTGGAGCATCGATTCCTTATGGTTCGAAATTTCCATCGTTAGCATTTTTTTCCTCTTTGGACATATCTATTTTGGGCATTTTGAAGAGAGAAGTCCCAAATGGCGAAAAGTGTTGAAGTATATATTGACTCTTGGCATCATCCTCACCTTATCGATTTTGTTTGGACGAACAATCGCATTAATTGTATTGGGAGTATCAATTTTACCAATAATCTATATCCACGGAATTGTGTTGCCTAAAAAAGGAATCAATGGGTGGACGGGAGAACCTAAAGGCCGTTATTACGATTTCAGAGGATGGGATAAGAATATCTTTGGTGATGAAAAGAAATAACTTGCAATTAAATTAAACCTTAATCATATGCCTCCTACAATTGGAAACGGAAAGATTTGTTATCTCGAGATCCCTGCAACTAGCGTAGAAAAGTCCTCCGCATTTTATCAGAATGTATTTAAATGGAAAATGAGAAAACGCGGCGATGGAGCAACAGCGTTTGACGATGCAGTTGGCGAAGTAAGCGGATCTTTTGTAACCGGCCGTCCTGTATCGAATGTAACAGGATTATTAGTATATATAATGGTGGATAGCGTTGAAGACTGCATCAAAGCCATTCAATCCAATGGAGGAAAGATTGTTCAACCTATTGGTGCAGATGCACCGGAGATTACTGCGAGATTTAGCGATCCGGATGGGAATATTTTGGGATTGTACCAGGAACCGGGATAGCAAAAGGCAAAAGGCAATAGGCAATACGCAATAGGCAAACTAAAAATCAATAATTAATAATCAATATTTCTGTCGGCATCATGTTGCTTAATTATTAATTATTGATTATTAAATAAACTTCAGCTTCAAAAAAATGCATCACGTTGTCCCTTAAAATCCTGGACAAGATGATGCATTTTGAAAATGAAAACCCAATTTAGCGTTTAAGTAATTTTTCTTTGGTCGTGCTGATGCCGTCACCAATTTCAATGAAATAGATTCCTTTTGGTAACTGTGAAAGGGCATCGATGCTGAAGCTATTCGTGCCTTGCTGAACCAGTTTACGGCGACGGTAGATAACCTGTCCTGCCGTATTGTACAGTGTAAGCTGAATTTCCTTCCTGCTTCCACTCTGATACTGCAACTGGATCACATCAGTGAAAGGATTGGGCCCGATCAGAAGTTTGCTCGACTGTTTGAGGTTGATCGTTACGATCCTGCTAAACGTACCAGGACCGGTTTGGTTAACTACCTTCAAACGATAAAAATATTTTGGAACAGAAGCGCTGCTTACGTCATCATTTAAAAGATAACCAAAGCTTCCGTCTCCTTTTGAATTCAATGATCCAATTGACTGGAAATTCTGCCCATCAGCGCTTCTTTCAACAATGTATTTGCTTACTCCTGTTTCGTCGGTTGTATTCCAGTTCAACTTCACGATATTATTAGACAATGTTCCGGAGAATTCGAGTTTTCTTAATGCCAGATAGTTGCTGGTCATGAATCCAAAGTCAATATCGTAATTGTTCGAGAAGCTACTTGCTGCGGCAGTTGAGCCGCCTGGGTTAAGCACATATTGAATGTTCACGCCGCTGTATGAGCCATCACTATCAATTTCATTTGCCGTGTTATGGATCCAGGAGAGTACAAGACCTGCAATTGGGGCTTGTGATCCGTTAATTTCAAGTCTGTATTCAAAACCCGGAAGTATACCCGAATTTGTTGCACTTACTCCAATCCATGCAATTGGTCTTCTATTATCATTTACAAAAGTTCCATCAAAATAATAATGTCCATTTGCGTCAGTTGTTACGGTCCAGGTTTGATCGTCACCATTTGCATAAACACCGTCAACACCGGGACTTCTTAATACTACTTGTAATCCAGCGATACCAGGTTCACCGGCGTCCTGGCTACCATTACCATTCAAGTCATTCCAAACGCGGTTACCAATCTCTACTGACTGCGCATCCAATAGCACTTCAATATCACCTAACGCACAGGCTTTACCCATGTTGGTTGGATCATTTCCTGTACTAAACATCAACTCCAATCGTCCGGACATGTTTCCAGCATTTCCGCCAAGATTGAAATTCTTTATCACTCCATTGGAGAAACCACGGCTTACGGGATCGATTGCAGTCATGATTACTTCATTGTAACCCGGAAGAATTGCACAACCACCATTACTCTTAACGTAGTGACTCGTTACGTTTCCTCCTGTATTAAATGGCGCAGGCACACCTACGCTGGAAAAGTTTTGGTTATAATAATAGTATCCGCCACCAGGACCATAGGTACCTCCCCAAGGAGTTCCTGTCATACCAGTGAAGCTTCCTGTATTAGGAGGATTATTTGCAGTTCTTCCAAGTGTTGTTGTAGTTGTTCCGGCACTGGTTACGCTACCATTGTTTTCAATTGCCCAAACTCCACCAGCTTTACCAGCTCGCAGTACTTCACCAGATGAAAGGGTACGATAAGTTTCACCGGCAACGTTTCCTGTTTCAAACAAATTCGCATAACCACCCTGGTCACCAAAACGATCACGTAAGCCTATGATCATAGAACCATCTATATCAAATGTAATCTTGCTCAGCATTGGTTGAGGATAATAAATTCCGGTTGCATTATTTCCCGTCGTTGCCCCAATCAAACCAGCGCGAAGCGGGCCACCTACGGAAATATCACCACTATTTTGCCATGCACACCAGTAGTTATTTCGGAATTCATACCGATAGTCAGCATTTCCAAATCCTCTTCGATATGAAAGTGGAAATCGAAGTACTTCAGTAAAAGTGTTTGTAGTAAGATCTAACTGGTAAACGATTCCGCGCATGTTTGCAGTATCGGCAATATTATGCGGAGTAGTTGTTTCTTTCGAAGTTACTCCTCCAACATAGATTTTACCCTGATGCATACTCACAGCCATCGGATGCCACAAGGTTCCAGGAATTCCAGGATTAGGTATCACCCATGTGCCACTAACATCAGCAGCACTAAAGGATGATTTTAATGGATTGCCAATATTGATCCTGTATAAAGATTTATCGAAAAGATTAACGAAATACAAATCACGTCCGTTGTCGGCCAGTGTCATTCCGCCAATTCCAACCTTTCCAACATTTGCAAACACACCATTGTCAGTACTTGTGTTACGCGAGTCTGATGGTAAAATAGTTGATCTTGGATTTGGGCCGATATTAATTCCTAGCGCTGTTACATTTAATAATAATGAAGGAGTACCCGGAACACCAGTAGTCGGAATTTGTACTTTATAAATTGCGCCCATTCCGTTTGGACCAAAACCAACATGTCTCTTTACATATGCAGCCAGTAAAAGTGTGCGCGATTCTTTTTGCCAGGTCATTCCGAATACAGATCCGAGATACTGATTCTTTACTCTTCTTGTATTACCACCATCATTACTCAAATCATACGGAAACACATACACGTTATCTTTTTCACCCGCATAGTTCGGATTGCCCGTTGCAGTAGCATCACCATTAACCGCTGCAGTTGTCGCTATGTATGGGTTATTATTATCTGAAAGCAATTTTTTGCTTGCTAATGCAAAATCAATATTCACTGCAGCAACACCAGCTGTCACAAACTGAACATTGCTTTTATTAGCTGCTATTCTTTTGGAAGGATAATCGCCAGCGCTCAGGATAAATTCGATTCGCACAGGCGTGCCATTGGGAATTTGGGCTGCGCTGAAACTATAATTACCAGAAGCATTTGTTGTAACAGTAGCAAGAAGAGTATTCACTGCATTATATGCCCGCACCGTAACTCCGTTTTCACCAGGTTCAGTAGGATTGGCCAGATCTCTGGCTCCATTTGAATTGACATCACGGAATACGAGACCTGACACCTGAGCCATGCTGCTTAAGGAAAGCAAGAGCCCACAGGATACAATAAGCCCTATCAACAGGTACCGATTCGTTTTCATTAGGTTAAGATTTTCTACCACTTTCTTTTACACAGGGCCTTGGCACTCAATGCTTTCTCCCCGCTTTTGGAATTCAGGGATTACGGCTGTCTTTCGTAATTCCCCAAATTCTGGGGTAAAAGTACGTCCAGATAACCAGCATTTATAGCTTTCTCCCTAAACTTCGATGAATATATTCTATTCTTCGACTAATGGATTTTAGCTAAAACGCTAAGGTTTTCCCCTTATTGATTCTGAGGGAAAAAAGTCCATTTTCCTTGACTTATGTCAAATTTGAAGTTGTAAACAGTCTCCTGTTTTTCGCGTGGAGCGATGAGGTTAAAATTGAATTCTATTCCATGTACCTGGAGGTTTCCATTTTGATCAGCGATGATGCGGCGAACTTTATCATCTCCCCGAGGACCTAATTCTTCAAGTGAAAATGCCTCTTCAGGCTTACCGATAAATCTTCCTTTTTCGGATAATTGTATTGAGTAAATTTTTGAATTTCTTCCTGAACCAAAATACAGCCTTCGTTGCCCGGTTACATAACTGATGCCCATTCCCATTACATCCATTCCAAGAATCGCATCAACGTGTTTTCTTTTTTTCACATCAATGGCATAGATTCCTCCCCTCTCAACAAACCGATCTGAACCAGATACTGTAGAAACATATAGAACACCGGCTTCACATAAATAAACCATCCCGATTATTCCATAAGCATTGTTGGATGTTATTGAATCAGACATCGGCAATCGAATGAATTCCTGCATTTCACCTGTGAACCGGTCAACTTTGTAAATAACATTTTGATCATACTGAGGATTATTCAGCGTATTGATAAATGGAGCTGGTGATGTAAATATATTTCCTGATTCATCGAGTACTATCGGTGCAAGCCAACCGCCTTTTTGCCAGGACGGATGTTGATAGTAACGCAAGTTCGGCGCAGAAGCTGTTCCTTTATTTTCAATCAATACGAGGCCCATTTTTCTTATTTCCGATGTGCTGAAAAAACTTCGTGCAGGATCAAATGACGCGACAGATCTTACAAATGGTGGATTGCCTTTGCAATTGTTTAATTGAAATGGAACTGTTTTTTCCTTGCAGGAAGAAATCGTAGTTAATATTAAAATAGATAATATAGAGCGATACAAAATCACCTTATTATTTTATTGGAATAAACATTGGCCCCGCAAAACAAGGATAGGTTTTTGTCACATAAACTCCATTTTCTAAAATAGATTCTGCCCAACAGTATTCATTTCCTTTTCGATCATCATTTTTTAACTGTGCAACATACCATAAGACCAGTGACGCATATTCAATACTCTCTGGATTAGGCTCAATAAATTTCTCTGGTCCTTGTTTATAATCAGTATTACAACATGGACCAATTGTTGAGAGATCATTCTCTCCTTCATCGCGGGAATTGTCATGGCGCGTTACAAATACGTAGGAAAAGTCTCCCCTGCCACCATCATGAAATTGCGCATTGCCTGGCTCTATCCAATAACCTCCATTGTTTCCATTAAATCGGTACATGTATCCTTCCTTTGTATAATTACTCAAGCTGTTCTGTGCCATCCATTGTTCTTTCTTCCAATTCGACCATTCTTTTCCATCCCAGTTCGCAAAATCACCAAGATTGCCCGCAAAAGCTATGCGGAATACGGGACGATAAGTTCCATCACTTCCACATCCTCTCCCATTGCTTGCCGCGGCAATCCTGAATCTTCCATCATTATAAAATTCGTAGCGCTGCACATAATTATAATTACATGGAGTCGGCCAGCCTTCGCTTCTAAACACTTGTTCCAGTACAAAACCAATTATTTCCTTCTTTTCGTTTGTCAGTGTTTTCACTTTTGGAATTTCCCAGGCAATTACTGCAGCCTGGCTGAAATAGGGACAACCTATCGCATCACTATAACCGAAACCATCGGTACCGCTATAGCTAACATGCCAATCTACAAGCTTGGCATTGCGTAAAACAGGTTTACTATTAAATGAAACATCTGAAACGCGCAATCCATCGCTACTCGTCAATAAGTATTTCAATGACCAGCCATTTCTTGAAAGCGATTGTTCCTGTTCACAATAGCATGAAGTGATCTTATCATCTTGCAGCTTTCGTTCTGTTAATGCGGCAGCGGGTCCTGTAACTCCAACCGGTGTCCATCTTATGCCAACAAGGCGATGATCAGTAAGATCAACTATTGCCCAAAGCGCTTTATCATTTTTGATGAATGTTGGAGCAACACAAAGATGCCTGCTTCTTTCGCATCGAGTACGATTTAGCGCAGTTTGTGTTCCTGCCATCAATGCATCGTTATCTCCTGGCTTATAACCAAGTGCAGATTGCACTTCTGGAGAAGAAGCGGCGATATCTATTGCAATCTTTTGGAGAAATGCGGGTATTGGTGGTTGTGATTGTGCCTGATGAAACCTGCTTAATACTTGTTGACCTTTCAAATCAACAATAGCGTAGGATGCAAGATTCAAACCGAAATTGTATAGATCAACTCGGTACAATTGCATTCCCTGGGTTGGCTGATTGATTCCAGCTAAATCACCTGGTTTAGCAGGATAAACTCCAAAAACTTCATTGCGATAAGGAAGATTATTTTCCGGGTTTCTTACAAACTGAACCAATCCCGGATCATTTAATGCGATGAGTTGAGCGAGTTGTTGATTGTTGTCTAAACTATCTCCGCATAACAATACTGGCAAAGGATTTTTTAAGGCTTCTTTTATTTTTATTACTCTTTGTTCAACAAAGGGAAATGTTTGGAGACTATCGAGTGCAAGCAATACCGATGCAATAGCATTTTCATCATATGGAGCCAGCCGTTTTTGAGCAGCTCTCTTAGGCATTTCATCGCAGCCCGAGATCCAGGAAATTAAATAGAGAATACAAACCGATTGAATGAACTGTTTAATATTTTGTTTCATCCTTTTCAAAGGGATTGCTGAATGATTTATTGTTACAAATAGAAGAGTCGCTAAGCGTGATCAAGAAATTTACCAATGCCTTTCTTTCAACTGACTTCAATTGAAAACCTTTTATCAAAGGATGCTTGTTCGGATGATTCTTTCCTCCTGATTCATATGCCATAATTACTTCATCCAATGTTTGCACTGATCCGTCATGGAAATAGGGAGCAGTAAATGCAAGGTTTCGCAGAGTTGGCACTCTGAATTTGCCCTTGTCCTTTTCAAGCAATGTCTTTTGATATAATCCCTGATCGCTATTTGGATATTGTTCGTACAAACCGGTATTAAAATAGTGCTGCAAATTGCCTTCTGAATCAGTTAATGAAGGACTTGAGAAATTTGCTCCGCCATGACACCTACTGCAATTCAATTTGGAAGAGAAAAATAGTTCCATTCCTTTTTTCTCCATGTCTGACAATTGTCTTTCACCACTTTTATATTGATCGTATGGACTATTAAAAGAAATAATTGTTTTCACGAATGAAGCGAGGCTGTATTGAACATTCTTAACCGTAAATGGATCTTTGTCGCCAGGAAATGCCGCTTTCATTTTAGCCTGGTAATATTGGTCCTGGTTCAAGCGGCGTAAGATTTCCTTTTCATTTCCCTTCCAACCTAATTCAATTGGATCGGTATGAAACATTGGATTGTCTAATTGTTGCTCAGGATAGTTTAGGGAAGGATCGGCAGCAGTCAGGTATCGGTCAAATACAAGATTGATTAATGGCGAAGAATTTCGTTGATGTAAATCGCCTACTGCGCCTACCGAGCGGCGGTATCCGTCAGTAAACGAAAACTTCGGATCATGACAACTTGCACAAGAGCGGGTTTGATTAAAGGAAAGTCTTCGATCATAAAATAAATATCGACCTACTAATGCCTTTTCTTCTGAAAACGGATTTGCAGGATATAGATAAATGCCGTTCCGATATTCATTCGGGATAAGCTTCAAAAATGCATTCTCTTCCTTCTTTTTATTTCCCTGAGTTTTAAAGATGAAAAAAAAGCCAGTGAGGCTGAACAAGGCAAGCAGGATGTAAACTTGTTTTGGCATTCCGGGGTAACGACAACACAATTTAAAGAGATTCCTGCATTTTCGATAAATTAGTGAGCGTCAATCGTGAACCTGCCTGCCGGCAGGCAGGTCGTGAATCGTGAATGGGAATGGTCAATAGGCAATAGACAATAGACAATAGACAATAGACAATAGACAATAGACAATAGGCAATAGGCAATAGGCAAAAATAAAACCAAATAAATGTTACGAACCTTCATCCTACTTGTTGTAGTTCTAATCAGCAGTTTGAGCTTCTCGCAAACGATCACAAGACTAGACAACTCAAAGATTACCGCTTCAAATCTTGACAAAAAAATTGAAGACCTTATCAGCAAGGCGAATGTTCAAGGTATAGCCGTTTCAGTATTTAATAATAATCAACCTGTTTATTCGAAAACTTTTGGCTACAAGAAATTTGAAACAAAAGAGCCACTCAAGCCCACTACAAATATTTATGGCGCTTCATTAAGTAAAGCAGTTTTTGCTGTAATGGTATTGCGACTTGTTGAGCAGGGTGTCATCAATTTGGATAAACCCTTGCAGCAATATCTCGATAGTCCAATCTACCTATACAAACCTCACACACGCTGGCATGATAACTACGCTGATTTAAAGAATGACAGTTCGTATAAAAAGATAACCGCGAGAATGGCTTTATCACATACAAGTGGTTTTCCAAACTGGAGATGGGATAATCCGGATCAAAAACTAAGAACAAGTTTTACTCCCGGTACAAAATATATGTATTCAGGTGAAGGAATGGTTTACCTGCAGGTTGTACTGGAAAAGATGTTGAAGCAACCGTTGGATAGTATGATGAATAAAATCATTTTTCGTCCACTTGGAATGAAACATTCCGCTTATTACTGGAAACCTGAATTTGAAACAGATTATGCCTGGGGGCATAATAGCCAGGGAAAAACTTACGAAAAGGATAAGGATAATGAACCCAGATCTGCCAGTACACTTGAAACTACTTTACAAGACTATACCTTATTCACGAAAGGGGTTTTGAATAAAACAATCATCAGTTCTGCATCGACTAAATTGATGTTTACTCCAATACTTCGCCTTAAAAGTGTTCAGCAATTTGGGCCTTCGAGATTTAGAGACACTACATTGTATGACAATATCCAGTTGAGTAACGGACTCGGTTGGATAATTCTTAAATCCCCATATGGCACGGGAGCTTTGAAAGAAGGGCACGGAGATGGGTTTCAGCATTACATCATATTATTTCCTGATAAAGGCACAGGGATTTTAATAATGACGAATAGTGATAATGGAGAAAGTATTTTTAAGGAGTTGTTAGAGTATGCGATTGGTGATATTTATACGCCGTGGTATTGGGAGAATTATATTCCCTATGATTATAAGAAATAGAGCCACGGAGGACACGGAGAATACGGATAATTTTTGATGGTTGACTAGTTCAAAACTTGTTGCTTACAATGTTGTAATTTCATTCAAATGCTGAAATTATGAATCGGCAATTTCTACTTCTATCAATCAATCTTCTGGCAGTATCCCAGATTCATTCGCAAATAGATAGACTGGGAATGCAAATGAACTCGAGAATTAGTACCAATATAACTATTCCCAGACAGACGAAAGGTAAAACCTTCGGAGAAAGAATATCGGAGGCCAACAAATCAAAAGGTCCTTATACGTATCATTATTTTCAGGCAGACAGAGGAGAAACAAAAAGTAGATTTTTACTGGTTGCAGTCCCAAATAAAGCTGATTCAGTATACACAATGACTGACAATCCTTTCAAGACCTTTTCAGATGTAATGGACAGTGTCGGATATTTTACTACGTATAGGTTGATTGGTGCCAATCAATTCGGATCGTTACCGAAGGCCGGTATACTTGGATTCCATTGGATAAAAGTAAAACCAGAAAAAGCCGCTGAATTTGAAAAATTTGTTGCTGAAAAATTACATCCAAAAGTTGGGCATTTGTTTCCGGATATGCAGATGTTGTATTATAAAGCCACAATGGGGATCAATAAAAATGAATACCTGCTGATCTTTTCAATTGCATCTCCCGCTGCGCGGGATAAATACTGGCCTGCAGGAAAACCTGAAACTGAATTATTGAAAGCTGGGTTCAAACCATTAAATGAACTTGCAACAGCCCTTGAACCATTTCTTGTAAAAAATTCTTATTTGTCTAGAACGTCGGGAGGGGCTGCCTCGATCTTTGAAAGCATAGTTTGGACTGATTATATACATAGTGATTATTTAAAAAAATAAGTCTCCTTGTACTATAACTTGATTCCCTCAACTTGAAAAATTGTTTGTCATGAAATCAGTTTGCTTAACCACCCTCGCGTTTTTCATTGCAACTATTGGAATGCCGCAATCAAGCGATAAGCCACCTGCAGGTTTTACTTCACTCTTTAATGGAAAAGATCTTAGTAATTGGAAAATTCCCGAAGGTGATAATGGGCATTGGAAAGTTCTGGATGGTGTGATTGACTATGATGCAGAAAGTGAAGCGACAAAGGATAAAAACCTTTGGTCAGAAAAACCTTACAAGAATTTCATTCTTTATGTTGACTGGCGAATCAAAGCAACGCCTTGGAAAAATCCAAATGTTCCATTGATATTGCCAAGTGGCCTTCATAAAAAGGATGAAAATGGAAAAGAAATAACTATGCTGGTGCCAGACTCCGATTCAGGAATTCTTTTGAGAGGTGTTGGAAAATGCCAGGCCAATATCTGGAACTGGCCAATTGGTTCCGGCGAAGTTTATGGTTATAGAATGGATGATAAAATGCCACCGGAAGTACGTCGCGGTGTAACGCCAAAAGTTAACGCGGATAAGAACATCGGTGAATGGAATACTTTCAAAATAACGATGAAGAATGACCGCATGACAGTTGAGTTGAATGGAATTGTGGTGATCAGCAATGCACTTCTTCCTGAAATACCTAAATCAGGTCCAATTGGATTGCAGCATCATGGAAGCAAAAAGGATGGAGAATGGAATAGCCCTCCTTCTTTGGTTCAGTTTCGTCGCATTTATATTAAGGAGCTTTAGGGTAGGTTGACAGGTTGATAAGGTTGACAGGGTTGACAAGGTTGACAAAGTTTGATTAAGGTTTATATCTCATAAGCAACGGATTTTAGATCCGGATTGTCATTCGTAAAATTTCATTGCTATGCGAAACTTCTCGCTTTTTGCAATTGTCATTATTCTCCTGATTTCTTGTGACAAGACTGTGAATAGATCTGCCACGGATGGGTGTGAAAGTTTGAAACAAGGATTGATTTCAAATAACGAAACCCTGGTAAAAACTTCTCTGGAAGAGATAATTGCTAATCTTCCTTCTACAAAATATACTGAAGATAATCTTACTGCCCTGGTTGGATCAGTTCAATCAAATTGTTCAATTACGGCAACGTTCGATTGTTTTAATTGCATCAAAACTTTACCGCCCATGACTGAGATCTATCTAACGGTCGGAAATAGTGCAACCAGGATTGTAGATCTTAGTTACAATGATGCGAACATGATCGTGGTTAAAAATCTCCATTAATTCATTCAGTGTTTCAATAGCGTTTGAATCTCCCGCATATTGATGATCGTGATTTAAGTCGCTGATCTACTATTCATCAGCAAATTTGTTTGGCCGGTGGCATTATAATTGTGCACCAATACGGAAAGGTTCATTATGTTAGTCAGACTTTCCTTTTTTATCGGCATAATTCTAATTGTTTCCTGTAATAGTAGTGAAAGCCGATACAGCAACAGTCAAGATAAAACCGATTCTATGGATGCTTCGAAAACTCAGCTCTCCGAGCACATAAACGGTCCTGCCGGCTCGATTCATATTGATGATGCTGGAAGTGGGGATATTCCTCTTGTATTTCTACATTCATTCGGCGGAAGTTCTACCAATTGGAAAAATCAGTTGGATGAGTTGAGAAAATCGCGCCGCGCCATCGCCATTGATCTTCGTGGTCATGGTAAATCGGATATTCCGGCAGACAATGAATATTCTCCTGATGCATTGGCAAGTGACGTAGAAGCTGTCGTAGATAGTTTGAAGTTGGCTAAATTCATTCTTGTCGGGCACAGTATGGGTGGATCGGCAGCAATTGCTTATGCAGGAATGTATCCAAACCGAGTGGCGGGCCTCGTAATCGTTGGAGCTCCCGGTAAAATGCCTGATCAACTATCAAAGCCAATCATTGCATCACTGGAAGGAGATACTTATCAAAAAGTGATGGATGATTATATGAAGAAATTATTTGCTAATGCCAAACCGGAGACGCAAAAAGAAATTTCTGATGAAATGAATCGTAATTCGAAAGAAAAGAATTTAAGCATTATAAAATCTGAATTTCATTACGACCCCCTGCCTCCATTAAAAAATTATGGCGGACCAAAATTGATCATCTCTGCAAGTGCGGAAAACAATCCGAATTCCTTATCCAGTCAGAATCCTACGATCCCGACGAAGGTCATTGATGGAACAAGCCACTGGGTTCAGCTAGATAAGCCTGAAGAATTCAATAAGATCTTGAAAGAATTCATTAGCAAGGTTGAAAACAACGCAGTAAAAAAATAATTCATTTGAGGCAGCGCAACGCTGACGGTGAAAGAATTGTCAAATGACCAGCGTCACTTTGATAATTAACTTCTCTATCTTAATTTCACCGCATTATGAGGAAGATACTGATACTGCTGCTATGCATCACCGTAAGTTTGTTCTCTTTTTCCCAAAATAAGAATGCAAAACAGTCCTTATCGATTGGAATCGGTCCCTCCTTTCCGTTGGGAGATTTTGGTAGCAATGATCTGAGTGATAATGGTGCTGGTTTCGCAGGAATCGGGCAAGCGCTGAATATCAACTACCATCTTCCCTTTTCTAAGAATTTTGGCCTTATAGTTAGCGCATCCGGACAGAGGAATCCAGTGAAGACAAATAAGTTGGAGGAAGCGTTCAACGATGCGATTTTTGGTTCGCCGTTTATCTATTTTGGAGGAGGCGTCTCATCACCCGTAGTTATGCCTGTAGTAAAATATGAACATTGGAATTTCGAAAAGAATACCTGGTTAAGCGCGAACGTTATGGCTGGTATTCAGATGAGCACTGAACCTGATAACAGCAAGATTGATTTCTATAGTCGCATGCAATTTGGCGCTCAATACGTTTCAATGCCAAAGTTTGAAGGTAAAAGTGAGACGGATACTCTAATTGCAACGTTCACACAAACCTCAAGTCATGGAATTGGATTCGCCTATAGTTTCAGCGGAGGAATGAATTATTCCATGAACAAAAAAACTTTTCTTTTTGTAAACGCCGGATGGACAGGAACTACAAAAATTAAACTGGAAGATATCCAATCAACATTCATGACCGTAAAAAATCCGGGATCGCTCGGAGGTATGCAAGTGTCTTCAAGTACAGTCATGGGTACTGGCAAACAAGATTTTCAATCCCTGAATATTACATTCGGAATCGGTTTAAGATTGTAACAATTACTTATTGATTTCCATTAACTCTAAAAGTTCCAGTCACATTAAAGATTGATCCAGCTTCCAGGATAAGTTTTGCGCATTGAATCAATCCCATCGCAGGAGTTATATTAACCGTATGACCGGCTTTGATCGTTATCTGGTCATCTGCCTGAGGGATACAATTGCATCCCCAGGTCGATGGCACATTCCATGCTCCATTGTTTTGTGATACCACATTCTGATTCAAAATAATAACTGCATAATCTTCAATCTGGCCAGCTCCTTCACCTATATTTCCAGTAATGTGACAGGAAGTTGGTGCAGGACCGGAAGGATTATCTGCGATAACTCTTAATCGCAATGGAATTCCTGTGGTTATACCTGTAGATGGAATAGTAACCGCAACCGTTTCTTCGCCATTTACAGTAGAAAGCAGGGTTTCACCTGCATCATCAAAATCACCATCATTATTGTAATCGAGATAAACTCTTAGCCATACATAATTATTATAGGAGCCAGTGACAGTTAAGTTTACTATCTGTCCTTTGAATACCGTCGTGCGCTGATTGCAGCTACGATCGATATATTGCGCACCATCGGCCGCGCTACTATTTGAATAAACATTAAGTGTATTGAATTGAACTCTTCCGACTCCATAATTTACCGAGCTGCCAAAACTTGCCGTAGGTATGCACGCAGCGGCCGGCGCTAAAGAAGGTACACCATTCAAACCGCCTGAACTTAATAATCCACTTCGGAATGCGAATAAAGCGGCACGCATTCTGTCCTTCTGTTGCGAAGTGAACATCTTTGGGCAATTGGTATAGTTCATGTAATTATTCAGAACTGTATATCCATGCCCTGCATCTGCAATTACATACGGATTACCAGTGCAACTATTGGTTGTATTAGCACAATCATATTCAACCATCGAAGGTTCGGTATCGCAAATCTGATCACCATAAATGGCACAGGAATCAGTGCGCGGACAATATTGGCCAAACCCATCACCTTCGAAAGTATGGTAGAGTTCAAAATAGTGTCCCAATTCATGTGTTAAGGTTTCTCCGCCAGGTTGAACCGATTGGTATTGTATAACGATTCCATCAACAGCAGCATTATTGTATTGTCCGAAATAAGCATATCCACCCGAGAATAGTGCTCCATCGATTCGGTTTACTATCCAAACATTGATATAATCAGTATTTGACCAACGACTCAAAGCCTTTACCGTTTCTTCAGGAACACTTCCCGCAAAATTGTGATTGGTGATGCCGCCTGTTGTATAATTAGCGAGACTGCTTCCATTAATCCGATTAATTCCATTTGTGCCACCACAATTAGGAGAACGTGTAGCGAGCTTGAATTGAATTTTGATGTCTTCTCCTCCGAACCCCGCACCATTTTTTCTGAAGGAATTATTCACTCCATTGATCATATCGAAAATACTTTGATCAGAAGGGTTTTCCTCAACACCAACTGGAGAACCAGTATGAATTACATGAACTACGATGGGTACTGTATAAACATTATCATCTACTTCCAGTTGATTCTTTTTTAGTTGGTATTGTAACAACTCCTGCGCTTTGCGCAATGCCTGGGGAGAAATTTTATTGGTGGCCATTAAATACTGTCGGGCAATATCAGTCTGGCATTTAATAGTTGCCGTTTGGCTATAAAGAATTGATGATGCAAATGCAGCAGCAACAGTCAAGGCAAAGGCGGTCAATTTTCTCATGGTCAAGGCTTAGGTTTTCTAAAGTTAGGCAGGAAGGAAATTCATTATGAAGAAAAAATTGCCATGTCAAAAATTTTGATCTGAAAGGATATTATTCAAGCTTTAGCATCGCTCGTCAGAATGTTGATCAAACTGCTTATCTGTGTAAATTCGAACAGGTTAATTAATTTTAACCCCGAACTTGCAATAAATCTTGATGCAACGCTGTTCTAAAATTCATTGTCCTAAACAAAAAAAATTGATGAGTACCTTATTAAAAATAGTTGTACTGGCCGGAATGGTTTTGTTTTTTGCTTGTGACGAATGCAGGAATCTCGATTGCATGCCTTCTGATATAGACGGGAATTTCCGCATCGTCAGTGATACCTCGGGGAAAGATCTTGTTTTCGGCCCAAATAAAATCTACAATAAAGACAGCATAAGATTTTTTTCAATAAATGGTATTGATACGATAGTATTCAAGCCAGATGCTGTTCCGGTAGTTGGAACTCCCGATAGCGCCTTGCGCGTTTTCTTCCATCCTACTTCTCCAATCGCGTATATGCGTTTAAGTGATGGCGATGTGGATACACTTGCAATAACTACTGAATCTTACGACACGGATTGTTGCGGAAAGATTACAAACATCACAAACTTCAAGTTTAATAATAAAGTTGATATTCCTGGGAATCAGGTTGTGCATGTAATCAGGAAGTGAGCAAGAGTAATAGGCATCCCGAAGGTTCGGGAGGCAAAAGGCAAAAGGCAAAGGGCAATCTTTGCGAATTGTTCTTTCCTTAATTCAATTGAAGACGAGTTAATTAGGAGAAAACAATTTGATAATATTCCCACACTTCTAACTAATCTAGCTTGCAAAAGAAATGACTCAACATGAATTAGCCCTTTGGAAAAAGATTGAATCATTTCAGGTCGATGATCAGGGCTCATCGTTCAAATTCTCCCAACGCCTGGCGCGCGAAAATGGATGGAATCTTCAGTTTGCTAACCGCGTAATTGAGGAATACAAAAAGTTCATTTTCCTCTGCTGCATAACCGAAAAAATGATTACACCATCAGATGCCGTGGATCAGGCCTGGCATCTGCACCTGACTTTTTCTAAATCCTACTGGATTGAATTTTGCCAGGAAACGCTTGGAAAGCAAATCCATCACAATCCAACAAAAGGCGGCGAGAAAGAAGCTGAAAAGTTTGATGAATGTTACACGAGGATGAAGCATTTGTATCAACAAAAATTCTATGCAGATCCACCGCTGGATATTTGGCCAAACAATGAAGAACGATTTGCTGATATTGATTTTGAACGTGTAAACCGCAGACAATACTGGTTGGTCAGAAAACCGAATCACAAAACGAAAAGAGTTGTCGCAATCACAGCTATCGTAGCTGCCGGAATGATTTCGGTTATGGCATCAGGTAATGGGGGAACGATCTTATTGTTTCTTGGCGTGATGATAGCTGTTATAATACTGGCCTACAAGTTTGGATCAAGGAGTGGCGGTTCTGGTGGAAATAGCGGATGTAGTACTTCCGCATGTGGATCTGATGGCGGTCATAGTGGATGCAGTAGTGGATGCAGCAGCGGTTGTGGCGGAGGCAGTGGATGCGGCGGCGGAGGTTGCAGCAGTTAGTTATTCAGCAACCACAATTGCGATTCGATCTCCTTCTTTATTTATTGCAAGTCTGGTAACTCCTTTCAAAAAATCCGCATTTCCTGAAATAGTTACGGGAGTCCATTCTTTCTTCTTCACAATATTGAACGAATAAATCTTTGCGCTATCACTCATCATAATTGTTTCCTTGTTCAACCAGCATATGTCCTCTCTCCCACTTAAGGTCGGTGCAAGATCTGCGATCGTTCCGGTTGCAGGATCGTATGATTTGATCATCCAATCTTTACCAGAATTCTTTTGTACAAAACTCATTAATGTAGTTCCGGGAATTTGATGTAGCGAACGACCAATATTATGTGCAAGCACCTTACCTGATTTGGTAGCGATATTGTAATGCCATAATGCAGACGAATCTCCCAACACAAATAACAACACTTCGCTATTATTCATCCAGGCGTGATAACCAACTTTCACGTTATTTATCATCAGGATTGGATCACCACCAATGATGGGCCATTTAACCAGGTCCTGGTTGCCGTTATCACGTTGAACAATGCACGAAATAAATCTTCCATCAGGTGTTATTGTAGGAGAATATTCTCTTTCGTGTGTATCTACGAATAGATCTGATTTCTTTGAACGTATTTCATACCATTTGATATTGCTTCTGCCGCTGTCATCAAATGATGAATAATAAACAATAGCCTTATCCCTTCCAAAATAGGGTTGATTGTCGTAACCCTTGTGATTGGTTATATTCAACGGTTTCAAAAGCGTTATTTCGTCACCATGCTTTTTGAGATCCATTAAATATATTTCTGAACCGGCTTGACCAAAAGAAATAAAGGGGACTAATAGAAGTGCGGCAAGGAGTCTCATGGATATAATTTTGCGATTTACGATTTACAATATACGATTTACGATACAGAGAAGAAATCGTAAATCGTAAATAGATCAGATTCCCGCCTTCGGAGATCCCCGCTTTCGCGGGAACAAAAAAGCCGCCTGAGATCAGGACGGCCTCTAACGATTGCTTGCCATATGAAAAATTCTTACTTCTTAGCAGCAGAAGTATCTTTTGGATGAGCTGTAGTATCAACTGGTTTTACAGTTGTGTCTACTGGCTTAGCCGTTGTGTCAACAGGAGCCGTTGTTGCTGTGTCTTTTGTTGCCTCTGCATCACCAGCATTGTTACATGCTACAAACGCACCAAGTGCAAGTACTACCAGGAGCTTTTTCATTTTAACCGTGTTTTGATTTGTTAACAAATGGTTTGATGTTAATACACAACGGCTTAAAAAGTAACCCCAGTTTCCAAAAGATTTTTAAAAATAATTTTCCCCGAAATTTGCTCCCCGCGGAAGCGGGGACCTAGAAAGCGGAGACCCCCTAAATGCGGGGAGCTCCTATCGCGGGAATCCCTCTGCCTTACAAACTTAACCCAGTCCCGAATTTGGAACATAAATACTGGGTTACTTCTGTATAAATTCGGTATTAAATAATGGTTACCAGCGTGAAATCAGACCCGAACGAAATAACACTACTGGAAGGATTAGCGAAAAACGACCGGCAAGCGGCGGAAACCCTTTACCGCCAACATTATAGCATGGTTCAATCGATGGTAATCCATAATAATGGGACGAATGACGATGCACGGGATATCTTTCAGGAAGCCATGATCGTCCTTTATGAAAAGTCCAGATCCGGTTCCTTTGAACTAAACTGCCAGCTTAAAACTTATGTCTATTCCGTCTGCCGTCGCTTATGGTTGAAAAAACTGGGGCAAAGGCAGAAATATATACCGGATATGAATGGCATAGAGGAAACCGTACCGGTAGATGAAGATGTCGATTCACATGAGCAGCGGAATGGGGAATTCCAGGTGATGGAAAAAGCATTGTTGAGTTTGGGAGAGCCCTGCAAAAGCCTGCTCGAAGCCTTTTACCTGCAGAAGAGAAATATGACCGAGATCGCGGGGAGTTTCGGTTATACGAATGCAGACAATGCCAAGAACCAGAAGTATAAGTGCCTGATGAGATTGAAAAAATTATTCTTCGCTGTTTATAAAAATAATGTGTAATGGAAGACATTCAATTGCTAGAAACAGTAGAGCGCTACCTGCGAGGTGAAATGAACGCCGAAGAAAAAGTTTATTTCGAACACCTGCGCACCACTAATCCTGAATTGGATCAGTTGGTCGTTGAACATACCATGTTCCTGGGCAAACTGGATGAACATGCAGATAGAAAGAATTTCCGTTCTGGCCTCAATGAAATACACCACCATCTGACCGAAAGCGGCGCAATCAAAGATGTTGCTCCAAAAGCAGTTGTTAAAGAACTCTGGCGTAAATACAAAAGAGTTATGGCCGTTGCAGCCTCTATTGCAGGAATCACCACCCTGCTCGTTGCCGGAATGGTTTCTTATTATTCAAGAAAAGTGACTTCTGAAGAGTTACAACAATTGAAGAGGGAAATTAAAAACGATGCGGCTAAGACCAAGAACGATGTGTTGAAAGAGGTGGCTACCAAAATAACGGAATCAAAAGCGCCTGAAAACACGCCAATCCGTTCCGGTGGTACTGGTTTTCTTATTGATGGTAAAGGATACCTTGTTACCAATGCTCACGTGGTTGAAGGTGCATCTTCTGTAGTTATTCAAAATAATAAAGGCGAGGAGTTCAGAACAAATATTGTTTATATCAATTCGAAGACAGATATAGCTATTTTAAAGATAAAGGACGAGGACTTCAAACCTGTATCTACAATACCGTATGCAATTCGCAAAACAAGTGCTGATCTGGGTGAGCAGTTGTTTACACTCGGTTACCCACGTGAGGAAATCGTGTACAATGAAGGATATATGAGTGCGAAAACAGGTTATAATGGCGATACACTTACCTGCCAGATCGGTGTATCTGCGAATCCTGGTAACTCAGGTGGACCTGTATTCAATAAGAACGGAGAGGTGATTGGTATCATCAATACCAGAGAAAAACAGGCAGAAGGAGTTGTATTTGCAATTACCTCAAAGAATATCTTCAGAACATTGGAAGAAATAAAGAAAGAAGATACTTCTACACGCGCTATAAGACTCAGCAACAAAACCATTTTAAGAGACCTCGACCGCGTTCAGCAGATTAAGAGGATTGAAGAGTTTGTGTTTATGGTGAAAAGCTACTAAGAACAATAGGCAATAGACAATAAGCAATAGGCAAACGAGGCTTTATTTCAACATATCAGACCAAAATATTAAACCCCGGACTTCCGGGGTTCTTTATTTGTATTATTTTGCCTGGTTTTTTTATTTGCCTATTGCCTATTGCCTATTGCCTATTGACGATTCACGATTTACGTCAGCGACGGCGGATACTCGCCGGTATTTACAAGCTTAGCGAGACTAGCTCGAACAATTGGCGCATCTTCTTTGTACGTTACTCCAAACCATTGCGCGCTTGTTGGAATTACTTTGATGATTCCTTCTCCATCTTTAATATACCGGTCAGCTACAATCGGAATAAAGAATTCAGCTTTGGGATTGCTGATATTTTGATCGAGGAATTCGTCGAAGAGCTTTTGAGAATAGTTGAAGATGGAATGATCAAAGCACCAGAAATTCATTGAAGCCTGTGCATCTATTGGTAGAACTTTTGGTTCTACCCCATCTTCACAAACGATTTGATTTTTTTGAAGAGAGATAGTGAGGCGTTCACGAATTGATGTGAGATTATTTTTTGCATCCACTTCACAAACTCCGCGGTTTACTGTACCATGATCAGACAAAGTCTTCAATAATTCGTATCCGATAATCGAGTACACTCTTGGTGAACAATCTGTATTGAGAAAAGCCGTGGCTTTTGCAAACGCATCCCTTCCATAAAAATCATCGGCATTGATTACTGCAAATGGTTCTTTAATTGCATTCTTTGCGCAAAGCACAGCATGTGCGGTTCCCCAGGGCTTGCTTCTTTCCTTTGGAATTGATCTGCCTCCGGTAAATGCATCCATTTCCTGAAACACATAATCCATCGCGATCTTTCCCTTCCATTTCGGTTCGTAGATCTCTTTAAAATCGCTTGCGAATTCTTTGCGGATGATAAAAACAACTTTGCCAAACCCCGTTCTTATGGCATCATAAATGGAATAATCCATGATTGTTTCTCCCGATGGTCCAAATCCTTCAATCTGTTTCATACTGCCATAACGCGAAGCCATTCCGGCAGCAAGTATCAACAGGGTTGGTTTCATTTAGCTTAATTTTAAAATCAGGCACGAAAATAAAGAATAAAGCCATCAAAAGAAATGCCTCTTCAGCCGAACATAGATTCCCTTGTCGATTTGAAAAAAGCCACAGTAGATCGGTGGAAGAATGATATCTACGTGGGAAAAAAACTTCAAGTCGATATTCTTCGATTGGACAAGATTCATCCGGTGATCTCCGGAAACAAATGGTTCAAACTGAAAAATTATTTGATCGATGCCCTCGACCAAAAAACACCCGGCATAATATCTGCCGGCGGCGCATATTCAAATCATCTTAGCGCGCTTGCTTATGCATGCAAAGAATTGCGCATTCCTGCAGTTGCTGTGATCAGGGGTGAAGAACCAAAAGTTTACTCTTCCACTCTTAAAGATCTCAAAGATTGGGGGATGCGATTAGAATTTGTTTCAAGAGATTTTTTCAAAAATGAATCATCGGTTTCAGAAAAAATGTTGAAAGAGCATCCAGGCTACGTATGGGTACCGATGGGTGGTGAAGGATTGGCGGGAATAAGGGGCGTGAGAGAACTTTACTCCAATTTCGAATTGTCGCAATACTCGCATATCTGTTGTGCGGTCGGTACAGGTACATTTCTGTTGGGCTTGCTTGAATGGAGCGGACCCCAGCAACAAGTACTCGGTGTTTGCAGTTTAAAAGCAAGTCCTGAGTCGGAAATGATAGAGAACGTGGTAAAGTCTTATTCAACCCGAACAAACTTTAAGATCAACTACGATTATCATTTTGGTGGTTTTGGCAAGGTCGATCCGAAGCTTATAAACTTTATGAATAAGCTGTTCAGCCAAACAGGTCTGCCTTCAGATTTCGTCTACACTGCGAAGCTATTTTTTGCGATACAGGACCTCGCACAAATGGACTATTTCCCATCAAATAGTCGCATCATGGTTATCCACAGCGGTGGATTACAAGGCAACCGTTCACTGCCTTTTAAAACCCTCTCCTTTTAGCTCATAAAAAATTGCAGGCCCGCGCGGATGCTCCGTTCGGACGGGCCTTATATTTGCACATCCAAAATAGAGGCTCAAGTAATGCGTTATACTGGCATGGTAAGGCTTTGTGCTTTAGTATTATTGATCTCGGTCATGAATCAGGCGGTTGCACAGCAGGCTTTGCCCGAATTATCTGTTTCAACCCGCGGAAATAATAAGATCCTGATCAGCTGGACCCATACTTACCCAAAAGTTAATCAGATCAGCATTCAGCGTTCTCTTGATAGCACCCGGAATTTCAAGACCATCCTCACCGTAGTGGATCCGAACCTTCCACAAAATGGATTTGTGGATACCAAGGCTCAATCCCAGTTCATGTTTTACCGACTATTCATCCTTTTAGATAGTGGAAAATATGAATTCACAAAATCCATGCGTCCAAAATGGGACACGTCGAAACAGGTTGTTCAACCTCCCGTTAAACCCATTTTGCCAAATAAACAGGTACAGATACCCGATAGCCTCAATGAAAAAGATAAACAGGAATTGAAAGAAACATTGCAGGGCATACAAAAGGAGGAAAAACCAGTTGAGGAAGTTAGACCAGAAAAAATATTTACGATTAAGAAAAGAGATACCGTTCTATTTTCCGTAACCGAAAGCACATTTAAAGCATTCCGCGATTCGGTTGTGTATAAAACCAAAGACACACTTCTCTTCAAAAATATTGATACAATTCTCATCAAGCCCTTTGTTCCAAAAGAAGTTTACAAACCCAGCGTCTATGTCTTCACTGCAAAAGATGGTAATATCTCTATCATCTTACCTGACGCAATGGTGAAATCTTATTCAATTAAATTCTTTGAAGAAGATAACTCGCCTCTTTTCGAAGTAAAACAAGTTAAAGAAGCTTCCTTAGTTCTCGACAAAGCAAATTTCCTTCACTCGGGTTGGTTTAAGTTTGAGTTGTATGAAGATGGGAAACTGAAGGAGAAGAATAAATTCTTTATACCAAAAGATTTTTAACACACCCCCTGTCCTAGATCCCCATTTGCACGGGGAGGGGAACTTAGATCGATCTTCAAAACTAGTTTCGACTTTAATCACGATGAAATAAAAAATTCCGATCGTAGCATCGGAATTTTAATTATCCCATTTTAATAAATGAAAAATGAATTAAGTGAGAGTCTTCGACCTAAGTTCCCCCTTCAGGGGGACAGGGGGTGAATCTTCATCTCAAAAACTTCTTCGAAAGCTTCCTTAAGTTTTTCTTTCACTTCTTCCATATCAATCTTTCTTCCCAATTCTTTCTCTATCGAAGTGACTTGCTTATTCACAATTCCGCAGGGAATGATATGATTAAAATAACTGAGGTCTGTGTTTACGTTCAATGCAAATCCGTGCATGGTGATCCACCTGCTGCAACGAACACCCATTGCACAAATCTTTCTTTCTTTGCCGGGAATATCTGGATCAAGCCATACGCCTGTTTCTCCTTTGGAACGCTTGCCTTCGAGACCATAAGCTGCAAGCGTCTTAATAATTACTTCTTCGAGGTTGCGAAGATATTTTCCGATATCTGTATATAATTTTTCCAAATCAAGAATAGGGTACCCCACCAGTTGTCCAGGTCCATGATACGTGATATCTCCTCCCCTGTTTATTTTGAAGTACTGAATGTCTTTATTGATTCGATCTTCTTCATCGATCAAAAGATTTTCTTCCTTTCCACTTTTACCAAGCGTGTAGACGGGGGGATGCTCAACAAAGAGAAGATAATGTTGAGTTGAAGGTTCATCCTCGCCATTACTATCATCAATAGTCGATTGCCTTTGCCTTAATCTTGATTTAGCCACGATATTCTCCTGCAACAATTTCTCCTGATAATCCCATGCTGTCTGGTAGTCACAGTTGCCAAGATCGTGAAAAATTAGAGCCTGATTCATTGCACAAATTTACGGATTGCCGGTTCAACAGAAGAACAAGGAAACCCGTCCGATGGAAATTGGCTATTCCTTGTTCCTTGTTGTTCTGTTGTACTCGGTTTCCCCCTAACGGCATTAGGCTTGTTGTTTTGTTCACTTATCTTTACCCAAACTATCTTATGTCAAAACAGGACCTGGAGAACGGACTGGAGCCAGATGATTCGGCGGAAGGATCTGAGGAGCTATATGAGCGGTTTTCGATTAAAGTAGACAAGGGCCAGGAACCTATGCGCCTGGATAAGTTTCTTGTTGCCAGAATAGAAAGCGCGTCGAGAAATAAGGTTCAGATGGCGATTGAGGCTGGCAGGGTTCTGATCAATGGCAAACATGTTCAGCCCAATCATCGTATCAAACCTGGTGAAGAGATCATTGTGTATTCTGATAAGGAAGTGCAGGGTGAAGAGATTATTCCTGAAAATATTCCTCTTGATATAGTTTTTGAAGATGATGATATTCTTATCATCAATAAACCCGTCGGACTGGTTGTTCATCCAGCCAGCGGAAATCCAAGAGGAACATTGATCAATGGAGTAGCTTATCACCTATTGCAGCAAAATAGCAAACTCACTGAAGAAGAATTGCCTCGCTTCGGACTCGTTCATCGCATAGATAAAAATACAAGTGGCTTAATGGTGCTTGCAAAAACTGAAAAAGCCGTTAGCAGTCTTGCAAAAGAATTTTTCGATCATACAGTGCATCGTCATTATGTAGCATTGGTTTGGGGAGATGTAGCCGAAGAAAGCGGAACTGTTATAGCGCATGTAGGAAGGCATCAACGTTTCAGAAAAATCTTCGATGCCTATCCAGACGGCGAATACGGCAAAGATGCCATTACGCATTATAAGGTGCTGGAACGTTTCGGCTATGTAACACTGATTCAATGTGAATTGGAAACTGGTCGTACGCACCAGATCCGCGTTCACATGAAACATTTGGGTCATCCACTTTTTAATGATGAATTATATGGAGGAGACAAGATTGTGAAAGGAACTGTTTTCAGCAAATACAGACAATTTGTAGAAAATTGTTTTGCGATTTGTCCAAGACATGCGCTTCATGCCAAGACAATTGGTTTCAAACATCCACGTACGAGACAACCTGTACTATTCGATAGCAAAATACCAGACGATATGACGAATTTGATTGAAAAGTGGAGAAATTATACAAAGAGTCGCATCAATTAGCATTGATCATTCAGTAAAATCGAATAAGGTTGCAGTAAACACAGCTCGTTCTCTTTTCTTGAAAGCAACATCCCAATTTCCATTATAGCGAAGTAAGGTTGGAACAGTATATTCTTTAAATTTTGACATTTCGACCTCCATCTGCACATTGAAATCATATACTCCTGCATCATAGCTTAGATCATAATTGCGGGCAAGAATTTCCCAATTGGATACGCGAAACCAGGTGGTCATGCCATTGATCACCACATCATTTTTTTCAGATCCAGTGAGATCTTCACGCGCGGTTATGCTGAATACATAACACATTTCTCCTTTCAATGACTGCATATCGATGACAAAATCATAAAGTTTTGCGACATCATCATCAAATAAAGCAATCTTATTTCCAATAAAAGGAAGACCAGGGATCTTCTTGCCAGGATTAAAGAACAACATCTTCAATTGCTCTTTGTGTTTGGCCATTCCACTCTTTCCCTTTGTACTGAATTCTGAATTGCCGACGATATTCGTCTCGCCACAAACTGTGTCAGCAGCAAAGAATAATCCTGCATACATTTCAGCTGTGTAATAATTGTAATTATGGTTCCTATCAAAAAAATCACCTGTGCTACTTTCTTCCAAAACATTCATCCATCGGCAACCTTTGGAGGTTTGTTGTTGTGTACGACTTTTTAAAGATGCTTTTACAGCATTTTGCTTATCGAGTATTTGAACATCATTCAGTGAAGTATATCCAAGTACCTTAAGATTTCTGAATGCCTTATAAAATGTAGTATCGTTCTTAACTCTTTCGATAAATGCGGCAACATTCAGGTTGTTACGAACAACAACTTCTTTAAGCGTAACTACTTTCTTATCTATAATTGCAGTTGAATCCTGTTGAGCGAAGAGAAAAACAGGGGTTAAACCAAATAAAAGAAGAAGAAATACTATTGATTTATTCATTATGTGCTTCGTTATGAAGCAGAAGTTCGGTTGATTAGTTACTATTTCGAAAACATCATCTTGTAATCTACTCTCACTTTTCCTTTCGATATATCATCTAGCTTTCCTTTCAGCAACTTTCTTTTAAGCGGCTTCATATGATCAATAAATAGTTTACCATCAATATGATCATATTCATGCTGAATGATTCTTCCTGTAATACCGCTAAAGGTTTTGATATGCGACTGGAAATTCTCATCGAGATATTCCAATGTGATCAATTCTTCACGCGCAATATCTTCTCTTATTTTAGGGATACTTAAGCAACCTTCGTTGTACATCCATTCGTCGCCATCCAGTTCTTTGACGTGCGCATTAATAAAAACCTGTTTGGTTCCCGGCTCATCGGGATATTTTCCTTTATCCTCCTCATCCTGTCCGGCAAAAACCTGGGTGCTATCAATTACGAACAAACGAATATCGCGATTCACCTGCGGTGCGGCTATCCCTACTCCATTGCTGGCATACATAGTCTCCCACATATCATCAATCAACTTCTGCAGGTCGGGATAATTCTGATCGATATCCTTACAAACCACTCTGAGGATCGGGGAACCGTATGCTACAATTGGTAAAATCATTCTATTTCAGATTTGCGATTTTAGATTTTAGATTTAAATACCTCTATAAGCTCAAAAAATCCAGTTTGCAAAGATAAATGATGATTGCCGAAGTACAGTAAATCTAAAATCTGAAATCTACAATGTATTAAGGTAATCCTGAAGCATGATCGTGGCTGCGATTTCATCCACCAATCTTTTATCCTGTCTTTGCTTTTTCTTCATCCCCATATCAATCATTGCCCGCGAAGCCATCTTTGAAGTATAACGTTCGTCCACGGTCTTGATTGGAATTTTGGGGAATTCCTTTTTTAACTTTTCAATAGCTTTTCTAACAGGGTCGCTTGCATGCGTATCGGAGTCATCAAGATTTTTTGGTTCACCGATGATGATGAGTTCAACTTCTTCTTTGCTGAAATAATCTTTTAAAAAGGGAAATAGTTTAGGCGTGTCTACTGTAGTCAATCCAGTTGCAATAATTTTCAAAGGGTCGGTAACGGCAATACCGGTTCTTTTTGTTCCGTAGTCAATTGAAAGAATTCTTGGCATATTGCGCTAAACGACGTTAATAAATAAATCAGCAATAACAAATACTGCAAATACAACACTTGCGATGCCATTTGCTGTCATGAATGCGAGATTAACCCGGCGCAGATCATTTGGTTTGACGATCGAATGCTGATACAGGAGCATTCCCGCAAATACAGCAACTCCTATCCAATACCAGAGGCCGAAATTTCCATATCTGCCTGCAGCAACAACACAAGCAAAGCTGAGTATATGTAACAGCCTTGATATGGTCAATGCTTTTTGATTTCCCAGGGATGCAGGTATCGAATAAAGCTTTTGTGATCGATCGAAATCAGTATCCTGTAACGCATAAATGATATCAAATCCACTCACCCAAAAAATCACCGTGAATGAAAATAGTATAGGCAGCAAATCAAAACGGCCCGTTACAGCAAGATAAGCGCCGATTGGTGCAAGCGATAATCCCAGGCCAAGAATGATATGGCATAAGGGTGTGAATCGTTTGGTGTAACTATAACCCAACACAACGAACAGTGCAACCGGCGAAAGAAAAAAGCAGATGGGATTAATAAAGAAACAGGTGACAATAAAAAGTATGCTACAAGCAATTGTAAAGATCAGCGCGCTGTTTGCACTAATTATTCCGGATGGAATTTCCCTGATTGCCGTTCTTGGATTCTTTGCATCAAAATGACGATCGAGATATCGATTAAAAGCCATTGCGGCACTTCTGGCAAGGATCATACAAAGCAGAATTAATAAAAAACGAATCCCCAATGGTGTATCCATATCCAAATCCGAAAGTTGTCGAGTATGATTGTCCCAGCCAATTGTCTTATTCAGATTCCATTGCCCTACGCCATTAGGTCTGGAGATAGCCGCCATAGAAATTGGATCTACTGCTTGCCATCCCAGAGCAAACCCAATCAAGGCAAAAGGCATTGCAAAAATCGTATGTGAGAATTTGATAAGGCTTAGATAATTCTTAACCGTTTGCATCCTGCAAATTTAGTCCGCTGCGAGGTTCCGAACCCTCAAAAGGTAACTCAGAAAATAGAAAGGAAGCTTGCAGGGTTCGGAACCTTAGTTCGGAGACTCTGCATTAAGGTTCCGAACCCTGCGAGATTCTTCAGCAGTAGGTAAGATACCTTTCAAGGGTTCGGAACCTTGCCGCGAACCAATTCCCATAGAACGATACCAGCAGCAACTGAAATATTCAACGAATGCTTCATTCCCATTTGCGGAATTTCAATGAACCCGTCGCTTTGCTGTAGAATCTCATTCTCCACTCCGCTTACTTCATTGCCAAATACAATGGCTAATTTTTTATTCGAAGCGTCAAACTTATTCAAGGGAACGCTTTTTTCAACTTGCTCCACAGACCAGATCTCATAACTTTCATCCTTTAATTCCTGAACAGCTTCAATAGTTGTATTAAAATATTTCCAGGCAACGGTTTCAGTCGCGCCCAAGGCAGTTTTAGTGATGTCCCGGTGCGGTGGCCGGGGCGTATATCCGCATAAATAAATCCCCTGCAAAAGGAAAGCATCGGCTGTCCGGAATACCGATCCCACATTGTGCATGCTTCGGATATTGTCTAGTACCACCACTATAGGCAATTTTTCTGCCTCCTTAAAGTCTTCCGTTGTTTTCCGGTTTAATTCGTGCATTTGTAGCTTACGCATAATAGATGCAAAGATTTGAAAATCATTTATTCCGTTTTCTCCGTGTCCTCCGTGGCAAAAATAATTCACAATGTGTTCCGCCCCCCAGAATAACCTTCGAAAGAATTTATATTTGCCCTCCATGGGTAAGAGTAATTCCGATACCCCACTGATGCAGCAACACCGGGCAATCAAACAAAAATACCCCGATGCCATCCTGCTTTTTCGTGTGGGTGATTTTTATGAGACTTTTGGAGAGGATGCCATCATAGCTTCGCGCGTGCTGGGTATTACCCTGACCAAAAGAAATAATGGAGCCGCAGCTTCATCTGAACTCGCGGGGTTTCCTCATCATGCATTGGATACCTATCTCCACAAACTCGTAAAGGCCGGTTATCGCGTTGCGATCTGCGATCAACTCGAGGATCCAAAAATGGCAAAGGGTATCGTGAAGCGCGGCGTTACAGAAATGATCACTCCGGGGGTTGCCACCAATGAAAAATTGCTCGAACACAATAGCAATAATTTTCTCGCGGGTATTCATTTCACCGAAACTGAAATCGGAATTGCCTTTCTCGATATTTCAACAGGAGAATTTTTTGTAGCAGAAGGAAGCCAGGAATACATCGATAAACTTTTGCAAACACTGCGTCCCGCAGAAGTTATTTTTCAACGCAATTATCAAAAATTTTTCAAAGAGAATTTCGGAACGAAATTTTATACCTATACCCTCGAGAGTTGGATCTTCGATGAAACATATGCAAGAGAATGTTTATCAAAACATTTTCAAACGCATTCGCTTAAAGGATTCGGCATTGAAGAATTAGGCGCAGCGATTACTGCAGCAGGCGCCGTATTGCATTACCTGAAAGACACAGAACATCCGAATCTTCAGCACATCACTTCTGTTCAGCGGATCGATCGCGATAATTATTTGTGGATGGATCGATTCACTATTCGGAATCTTGAATTGATCGGAAGCGGACAGGAAACAAGTCGCGAACAAGGAACCAGCTTATTGAAAGTGCTCGACAGCACGATCTCTCCAATGGGCGCCCGGATGCTGAAACGGTGGATTGTGTTGCCACTAAAAGACCTGCACAAGATCCAGGAAAGACTTGACCTGACTGAATTCTTTATCAAGTCAACTGATCTTCGACATAAAGCTGCACAGCATATCAAGCAATGCGGAGATATAGAAAGATTGGCGAGCAAGATCGCATTGAAAAAGATTAGTCCGCGCGAAGTATTACAGATTGCAAAAGGACTTCAACATATCGAATCACTTAGGGAATTGATCGCAAAAACCGATAATGAATACCTGAAGAGGATCACTGACGCGTTGAATCCCTGTCATTATATCAAAGAAAAGATCTTTAAGGAGCTGAATGAAAACCCTCCTGCCTTGGTATCAAGAGGTAATGTATTTAAGGAGGGAGTGAATTATGAACTGGATGAACTCAGAAGAATTGCACATGGCGGGAAAGAATACCTGGTAGAACTTCAACAAAAAGAAGCGCTTTCATCTGGCATATCGTCTTTGAAGATCGGATTCAATAATGTGTTTGGTTATTATCTCGAGGTAACCAATCTGCATAAAAACAAAGTGCCGCAAGAATGGATGCGCAAACAAACCCTGGCTAATGCTGAACGTTACGTCACTGCTGAATTAAAAGAGTACGAAGAGAAAATCACAGGCGCTGAAGATAGAATACTTGCTATTGAAGTGGAATTATTCGATAAACTCTTATTGGAGTTGCAGGATTATATCGCGCCAATGCAGGTGAATGGGAATCTGCTTGCCGTATTAGATTGTCTGATTTGCTTCGCAAATAATGCACTGCTGTATAATTACAAAAAGCCAGAACTGCATGAAGGAAATGTCCTCAATCTTAAAGAAAGCAGACATCCAGTTATTGAAAGAAATCTTCCTGCAGGTGAAGCCTATATCTCCAATGACATTCTGCTCGATCCTTCAACACAACAAATCATTATTCTTACCGGTCCAAATATGAGTGGTAAGAGCGCTTTGCTTCGTCAAACTGCGCTGATTACTTTGATGGCGCATATGGGAAGTTTTGTTCCTGCCGACCAGGCACTGATACCAAGAACAGATAAGATCTTTACGCGAGTAGGTGCTTCAGATAATTTGAGTGGTGGCGAATCGACTTTTATGGTTGAAATGAATGAAACGGCGAGTATCATCAACAATATAACCGGATCAAGTCTTATTCTTTTGGATGAAATTGGAAGGGGCACATCCACTTATGATGGCATTTCGATTGCCTGGAGCATTGCAGAGTACCTGCATAACTCGCCCCAACAACCGAAAACTCTTTTTGCAACGCATTACCATGAATTGAACGAGCTGGAGAATAAATTTCAAAGAATAAAGAATTACCATATTACCAACAAAGAAGTTGGCAATAAGGTGATCTTTCTTAGAAAGCTGGCCCCCGGCGGCAGCACCCATAGCTTCGGTATCCATGTGGCAAAAATGGCCGGAATGCCCCCTGCCCTTATCCAGAGGGCGAACGAGATCCTGCGCCAGCTGGAAGCCATGCATGAGGGCGAAAATATCGGGGTGGAACTAAAGAAAATGAATAATGACAAGCTTCAGCTTTCCATTTTCGATGCCCATAGCGAAACCTTTGATGAGATGCGGAAAATGCTGGAAGGCATCGATATAAACCGCCTTACCCCAGTGGAAGCCCTGCTTAAGCTGAGCGAAATCAAAAACCTGCTGAAATAAGGCACCCGAGGCAACCTTAAGCCATGGTTACCGTTGTTATTTTTTTCACCAGATTTCCAAAACCGCACTATATTTGAATCAAACAAAACAGCTTATGAGATTGCGCAAATCTTACTTACTTCTATCCGCGCTGGCAATCGTTTTCTTTTCTTCCTGCAAACAGGATGATCCAGTTTTAATGGTTAAGACCGGTCTTCCAATGGATGGCTCCCAGGAAGTGCCTGCAAAGAATACAGCAGCAAACGGAACAATTGACGTTTCTTACAATACCGCAACAAAGACCCTTTCTTATACCGTTAGATGGAATTCACTGACGGGAAATATTGTTGGCTTTCATATACACGGAGTAGCGACAAAGGGATTTAATGCAGCCATTGTCCAGAATTTTTCCGGCTATTCAACTGCACAAACCGGTACATTCTCCGGAACATTCTTCGTTGATGGCGTTGTTGTGAAAGAGGAAGACTTGTTAAGAGGTGCTTATTATATTAACATCCATACGCCGACAAATACGGGAGGTGAGATAAGAGCGCAGATATTGTTGCAGTAGAAACGACCGACTGTCACACCCCCTGTCCCCCTGAAGGGGGAACTTAGGTCTAACAGCATAATTAAATACAAAATCGCCGTTTGAATTAATTCAAACGGCGATTTGCATTTAGTTAGTTTGATCGATCTAGGTTCCCCCTTCAGGGGGACAGGGGGTGTGAGGTCTTAGTATTTTACGTCAACATAAAACTTATTAATCGCAACACCCAACTCCGACGCAGCGGCATCACTGATCCTTAATGATAGTCCATTGCTTTCTTTCATCTCGGGTAATTGTCCAAGCACTTTTGCGTAGACAGTTTTATTGGTTGAAGGGAAAGTTACTTTCACTATAGTTCCAACAGGAACGTTATTCATCAAGGCATAATACTTACCGTCATTCCATCCGCTGGTGCTACGAAACACACCTGCATTTCCAGTTGAATTATTTCCTGCATCTTTATACATAGATCGGAAATAACCGCCTTTGTAGCTGCCAGTATTGGTAGGTGTTGAAGTATTGGTAATTTGTTTTGTCTCCTGGTGAGTGGGCACCTGGGTCTTATCTACTTCGGTAGCCACGTCTTTTACTTGTGGAAGCGGGTCTCTCGTTACTACATCTTTCTTTGGAATTTCATTGACTGTTGGCTTAGCTGCAATGGAGATTTTTGAAGTTCCTTTTGATGCCAGTGCGGATTGCCCTTTCTTTACTTTCAAGTATCCTACGATCACTTCCATCCCTGGCTTCAGTTCGTTGTTAGTAATACTATTCCATTTTTCCAGGTTCGCCACTGGTACTTTATTGTGATTTGTACTGATTCGGTACATCCATTCTTTTTCAGCTACAGAGTGGTAAACTGGAAGAAACACTTCATCATTTGCCTTTGCGCCATCTTGTGAAAAATTGAAATCATTCAAGGGAATTCTCAATCCCTGGCCGATTGCAAGCGGCTTATTGAGAGCTGATTTGTTAAAAGCAGCAATATCCTTGGGAATTAAATTATATAACCTGCCGATACTATACCAGGTCTCTTTTGCTACAACCTTATGCTCCAGATAAAGATTTGGTGAAGCTCCATGCACCATCAGCTTTTGCGCAAAACTATTTGCACAAAAAAGTAGTAAAAGAGGTAATAGCCTGACTTTTTGCATAGGTGGTGATTTTAGGACGATATGCAAATATGCCGAAATTTTTTGAAGCTGCATGAGTGGGAATTGATTATTAAGTATTCTTTGTTGAGTAGGTTCAATAATCAATAATCAATAGTTAATAATCAATAATTCAGGGAGGAAGCTTTGCCTATTAGCCTATTTCATTCGTATTCTCCACTCTTTGGGATAGTAATTATTCACCCGATTCTGTAAGATTTTTACCCACCCCAATTTTGCTCCTTCGTATTCGACCAATGCCCATCCCCGATGGTTGTCGTTTATGCTAACTTCTTCCCTGCGCAAATATTGTAAGGCCTGTTCCTGCTTTAACGATACTGCAACAATTCTTTTAGAAATAGCGGGGCTAAATGCTAATGCCGGGTCAGGTATTAGTTCTTTTCCTGCGAGTTTTCCCATTCGCAAACCAAGCTGTCGTATATAAAGACCAGCTCCCAAAACGGGCTGAACCATTGATACAATCCCTGAAGGAATTGCTAAAACCTGATCGACAAATCGGAAAAATTCAAATTCATTCAGATCATCAATCCAACTCTTCACTATTGCTTCTTCATTGCGGCTCAATTTTTCGAGGTTTGACTTCTTAGGAGTTTTATATGATATTTCTTCATCGATTCGTTTCTTGAAACAACTAATAAAGAATCCCTCTCCTTTTAATTTGTCGGGCCAAAAACGATAGCTATAGGCATTATGTTTACCAGAACAAGTTTCAACTATGCCGTAATTGTCTTCAATTTTCAATTTTATGTTTTCTGCATCCAATGCATCAATTATCCAATCAACGATATCTTCATCTTCTTCTTTAGAATAAGAACAGGTAGAATAAATCAGCGCGCCTCCAGGCTTTAATGCCGGATAAATATCCGCGAGAATTCTCTCTTGTCTTTGATGACATAACTGAACATTTGCTTCGCTCCAATACTCAATTGCTTCCCGATCGCGGCGAAACAGTCCGCTTCCACTGCAGGGTGCGTCAATGACAATAAGATCGAAATATCCTTTTAGTGATGCAAAATCTTTTGGATCATTATTCGTGATTATAAGATTTGATGCGCCCCATCTTGTCATATTCTCTTCCAGTATACTCACTCTCGTTTTAATGACCTCATTACTTAACAAAAAGCTATCATTTGAAATCAATGATTGTATCAGAGTCGATTTCCCCCCCGGTGCAGCGCAGAGATCTAAAACTTTTATTGGTTTGCTTAAATCAACTGTTTGCCGGATGGCTTGTTCAAGAAACATTCCGGATGCTTCCTGTACGTAGTAGTAACCCGCATGAAAGAATGGATCCAAAGTAAATGACGGACGTTGATCAAGATAGTATCCAAATGAAGACCAAGGCACTTTGTTATTTTCTCTGGCAAATTGCCTATTGCCCATTGCCAATTGCTTATTGGGATTTAATCTTATTGAAATAACCTGTTCTCCAGATTCATGTGTTTGCTTAAACGATGTCTCATTAAAGCTCTCAACTTTCTTAAGTGAATTGATCAAGGAATCCGGAATCCTGGTCATGTTCTGTTTCGACAGGTTTTGAATAGGCTTTTACAATAGCAATGATAAAGAAAATATGCGCGAGTATGATAAAGGTCCAGAAGCTGTAAAAACGAACCTGGTAGACGACCATCGTGTAATTATAAGAATCTTCCGCGCCATAAGAGCCGCGAATCAACATGGTTATGATAACTACAACGAGAGGTAAAATAAGAAAAGTCAATACGAGAAAGATAAGATGAAACCATATCCATCGAAACTCACTGATACGTTTACGAATCTTCCAATAAACGATCCACTCCCCCAACACCAGGCAGGGCCAGAGAACGCCATAGAAATAAAATAATCGGAGATTTAAATCAGGATTTAGCGAATCTTTTATCTGTTCAAGATAAAAGATGGTTGCCCATTGCATGGCCGTTACCATCAGGAACACCGCGAAAAACACCCAGAAAACGATATAGAATCTCCTGGTCTTGTCTTTCAGCATACTTTCCATTACACGAAAATAATCGGGAATTTGCGAACCGCAACGTAATCAACCTTAGTCAACCTTAGTCAACCTTAGTCAACCTTAATCAACCTAGTGGCTCTTGATCTCAGCAACCAGGTCCTGCAGCACCTTCTTCGCGTCTCCAAATAACATCGAAGTCTTAGGACGGAAGAATAATTCATTCTCAATACCGGCATAACCGGGTTTCATGCTTCGTTTGTTGACGATTACCGTTTTTGCCTGTTCAACATCCAGGATGGGCATTCCATATATCGGTGAGGAAGGATCAGTTTTAGCTGCTGGATTAACCACATCATTCGCTCCAAGAATTAACACGACATCAGTGGTTTTGAAATCATCATTCGCATCTTCCATCTCCAGTAATTTATCGTAGCTCACATCTGCTTCAGCTAACAATACATTCATATGTCCTGGCATTCGACCTGCTACAGGATGAATGGCATATTTCACTTGTACACCTTTTTCTTCAAGCAATTCTTCCAATTCGTGACAAATATGTTGCGCTTGCGCAACCGCTAATCCATATCCTGGAACGATATATACTTTGTTCGCATAACCCATCACAACAGCAGCATCGCTTAACGATATTTCTTTATAATGACCGGCTTGTTTTTGTTTGCCTCCTGTTGCAGAAGCGCTAGCGCCGAATGAACCAATCAACACATTCATCAATGAACGGTTCATCGCCTTACACATTAACATAGTAAGGAGCGTGCCGGCAGCACCAACAAGAATACCACCAGTGAGCATTACTTTATTATCATATAGAAATCCGCCGCATGCAGCTGCGACACCAGTGAAGGAGTTTAATAAGGAAATTACAACGGGCATGTCTGCACCGCCGATTGGCATTACAAACATTATTCCATATAATAGCGAAAGTGTAAGTACGGAATAGAAAATTATTTTGTAGTTATTTATCTCGGCAACAAATGCTGATGGATCTGAGGGAAGTTCGGTAGGCGAAATGGATCGATACACCAAATATCCGCCTGCGGCAATGATAACTGTAAGTAGTGCGATATTGACAAGGTGCTGCCCCTTAAAACTGAAATCTTTTATGGTTCCATTCAATTTACCCCAAGCCATCATACTTCCTGCAAATGAAACTGAACCTATAATCAAGCCCGCAAGAATGATAAACAAAGGACCAGTTGGAATATCGATTGCTGGGTGGCCAGGTCCTAGATTTGACAAGGGCGGATACATAGTCCAACCTTTTGGCAACAGATGATTGAACTCAACAATCGAAATCAATGCCGCACAAGCACCTCCCATTCCATTAAACATACTCACCATCTCCGGCATCGCAGTCATCTTCACTTTCTTTGCACCTAATGTTCCTATAATCGTCCCAATCACTAATCCGCCAAATATCCATCCATAATTACCAAGCTTTACTCCTTCATCATTTTTATATAGAAAGATAGTTCCGAAGATTGCGAGTGTCATTCCTGCTGCCGCAATAAGATTACCTCTTCTTGCGGAAGCCGGACTGGCAAGCATTTTCAAACCTATAATAAAGGTTACCGATGCAACAAGGTATATAAGCGTAAGAATGTTGAATTCCATCAGGGTTTGGTTGGTTTCTTTTTAAACATTTCCAGCATGCGGTCGGTAACAACAAATCCACCGACTACGTTCAGGGTTCCTAATATCACAGCAAGAAATCCGAGTATCAATGCGAGATAGTTGTCTGATTCAGCCTGGCCCATTACAATGATGGCTCCTATGATCACAACGCCATGAATTGCGTTAGCACCACTCATTAAAGGCGTATGCAAAACACTTGGCACACGGCCGATCACTTCAATTCCCACGAAGATCATCAGGATGACAATGTAGATCATCTGTTGATGCATCGTAATCCAATGTAAGAGGTTGTTCATCTATTTGTTTTTACTCTTGTATTTCGTAATGCATCTCCGATTCGTCAGCGACTTTCGGAACGCGAATCTCCGATTCGCCCCGTTGCGCTACGGAGGCTTTGCAAAATATCAGGCATCACGCGGCCGCAAGAAGCGACTCGGAGATTCGCGTTCCTAAAGTCCCCAGCTACGCTTTAATTCTTTCATGCACCACTTCTCCGTTGTGCGTTATGCACGAACCCTTCACCAAATCATCCTCCCAATTCAGGTTCAGTTTTCCATCCTTATCAATAATCAATTGCAAAAAGTTCAAAATATTCTTTCCATAAAGTTTACTCGCATCTGCCGGCACACTTGACGCAAGCGAAGAGTCACCAATGATTGTCACTCCATTCTTTCTCACAGTTTCATTATCCTTCGTCAATTCCGTATTACCACCTGTTGCTGCTGCAAGATCAACGATCACGCTTCCTTTGCGCATTGAATGGATCATATCTGAAGTGATAAGGATCGGCGCTTTCTTTCCAGGAATTTGCGCAGTTGTAATAACGATGTCTGATTTTGCAATGCTTTCAGCGATTCTTGCTTTCTGCCTTTGCATGAATTCTTCCGTTTGTTGAACTGCATATCCGCCGGCTTGCGATGGATCCGCTGCGCCTTCTACTTCTATAAACTTTGCTCCCAAACTCATCACTTCTTCTTTCACGGCGGGTCTTGTATCAAATACTTCCACAACTGCTCCTAAACGTTTTGCAGTTGCGATGGCTTGCAATCCTGCAACACCAGCACCAAGTATTAAAACTTTTGCTGGTGCAATACTTCCTGCCGCAGTCATCAACATGGGGAAATAACGACCATATGCATTCGAAGCGAGTACCACTGCTTTATATCCGGCAATATTGGCTTGTGAACTCAATACATCCATGCTTTGCGCTCGAGTAGTACGAGGCAGCATATCGAGACTAAAAGAAGTTAATCCAGCTTTTGCCCAATCACTCATTAAGGCCTGATTGAATAAAGGCTGGTAAACCCCTAAAATAATTTTAGATTTAAGATTTACGATTTCAGATTTGTCAGGTATCTGTATTGCTAAAACAATATCAGCTTGAGAAATGATGTTCGGTCTTTGAGAAACATTCGCACCTGCTTTGATATAATCTTCATCGTTGCTAAATGCACGATCACCGGCGCCCTGTTCAACTAAAACAGTTATTCCTTTTTTTGTAAGAGTGGAAACAGCTTCAGGCAATAAGGATACTCTCGACTCAAATGAGGGCTCTTTCAATACTCCAATTGTCATATTCTTTTTCTGAGGATATTACACCGTTTTAAAACGCGGCTGAAGATAGTGATTTTTAAAATCGAATCTTATAATCTTGCTTTTCCCTGATCTCATTTCGAAACACAACGATGCCCATAAAAAATAGATCAATGGAAACTCTTACATTTTCATTAGAGCAAATTTTCATCCACGCTTCTTCCATTTCCCTGCTCCAATGAATATCATCAAAGATCAAAATGGTTTCATTGTAGAGATTTGTCAACAAGAGCCTGAAATAATTCAGGGTTGGTTCTTTTCGATGATTCCCGTCAATGAAAACCAGATCGAATTTTTGATCCTTCAATACAAACGGCAGAGTTTGATCAAAATTGCCCGTAACCTGCTGAATTGCCTCCAAACCAAGCTGTTCAAAGTTCTTTTTGGCAACGGCGGCTATCTCTTTCGAGCCTTCAAGCGTAACCACTCTTGCCTCCGGATTTCCAGCCGCCAAATAAGCTGTTGAAACCCCCAACGAAGTTCCCATTTCAAGTATGCTCCTTGGTTTATAATGATTAATCAACCTAAAAAGCATTTGCCCGTATTTGGCTGGCTTTACTGCATTTTTTGCAATGGAAGCAATCGACCTTTTCTTTGAACCATCTGTCCTCGATCCTGCTCCAAAATCTTCGACTTCTATTAAACGTTTATCATTCAACAATCGATTCCGCAATACTTCAATTGTATCGTATGCATAAAAATGCCGGCGATCATTTAATACCTTTTCAATAAAGTCAAATACAAATGGAGAATGAACGCCATGTCCCTTGCCATTCGAAGCAGTGAAGTAGTAATGAAGATATTTATATCCTAATTGAACAGCGCTATACATTTTTGGAGTTGATAAGTTAACAGGTTAACAAGTTAACATGGTTGATAGTTTTTTAGAGGGGTTGCTCTCCCCTGTCAACATTGTCAACTTGTCAACCCTGTCAACCTTTTACTCGCGACCATACCTGAAAACTATAATCAAACTTATGCCTGGAATCAGCCTTAAAATCTAATTGCGACAAAAGTTTCCATTCTTTTTCATTAAGCGGCGGGAAATAAGTATCTCCTTCAAGTTTTGTATGGACTCTTGTCAAATAAACGCGCTGCGATAAAGGCAATGCTTGCTTATAAATTTCGCCTCCTCCAACTATATATGCCTCTAATGCATCTGTATCTTCTGCTGCATGAATGGCATCATTGATACTTTCAACCGGCTTCACTCCTTCTGCCTTCCAATCTTTTTGTCGGGTGATTACAATATTCGTTCTTCCAACAAGCGGCTTGCCTAATGACTCATAAGTCTTCCTTCCCATAATCACTGGTAATGCCCAGGTAGTATTCTTGAAGAACTTCATATCATTGGGCAAATGCCAAAGCAATCGGTTGTCTTTACCGATTACATTGTTATCACTAGCTGCAACTACTATTGAAAGATTCATTACTTGAATTAAGAAACCAATTTACAATCTCTCTGTGTCTTCTTTGTCATTCCCGCGAAAGCGGGAACCTCGTCGCTAAAAACTTTGTGTTTTCGGAGTCTCTGTAATGCGACAGGCTAGCGACGCAGAGAACACAAAGAAGACACAGAGGACACAGAGAAAACTATACGGCCACCGGTGCTTTGATCGGAGGATGAAACTGATAATTCTCTAAAGCAAAATCCTCAAACTTGAAATCAAAAATATTTCTGATCTCCGGATTCAATTTCATTTGCGGCAATGGATAAGGTTTGCGTGTAAGTTGCAACTTCACTTGCTCCATATGATTGCTGTAAATGTGCACGTCGCCGAATGTGTGAATGAATTCACCCGGTTCTAATTCGCATACTTGTGCAATCATCATCGTCAATAAAGCGTATGAAGCGATATTAAAAGGAACACCGAGGAATACATCGGCACTTCTTTGATATAATTGGCAGGACAATCTTCCTTTCGCAACATAAAACTGAAACAATACATGGCATGGCATCAACGCCATTTTATCCAGGTCCGCAACATTCCATGCATTCACAATTAATCTGCGGCTATCCGGGTTCTTTTTTATTTGTGCAATAAGATCAGTTATCTGATCTACTTCTTTACCCCCAGCTCCTTCCCAACTTCTCCATTGCTTACCATATACGGGTCCCAATTCTCCATTTTCGTCTGCCCATTCATCCCAAATGCTTACTCCTTTCTCTTTGAGATAAGCGATATTGGTTTCGCCTTTCAAAAACCACAATAATTCGTGAATGATACTTTTTAGATGAAGCTTTTTTGTAGTAACAAGAGGAAATCCATCGGCAAGATCAAATCGAATCTGGTGACCAAAACAACTAATGGTTCCGGTACCGGTACGGTCTTGCTTTTCCACCCCATTATCCAGTATATGCTGCAGCAGATCGAGGTATTGTTGCATGAGCGCAAGATAGGAAAACGAGTCGGGAGTCTACAGTCGGGAGTCAGGAGACAATGGCTTATGTCAATATCTTGTCAATATATTATCTGATACTTTTGAATCGGCTGGCGCAGCCCTCAAAACAACTATACCAAAGTTCAAGTTTGGTACTGGTTAGTTCCCTGATTTGCCAGGTGTAGTTTTGATTTCCATTAGTTGACCAAACTTCAATAGTTGAGTCAGAGAGTATTTTATAGCGGTTGATTTCCGGTAGTCCCAATAGCTTGCCATCCGTTCTGAACTCGATCACCAGGTGAGTAGTACTCGGTTTCCAGTCAGTTGGTCCGGCGGGGCTAACATAGGATTCGGTTTCCTGCCAACGACCAATAAGCCCTGTATTTGAAACACCTGATTTTTTGCAAGAAGCAAAAACAACCAGTGCCGCGATTATTATAGAGTATGAGGTGCGCATTTTTATTTCCTGACAAGCGCGAGAGAGAAAACGTTGCAGGAATAAGATGACATCTGCCCCTGAATGAACTTCAAAATTGAAGGTCTTACAGGGGCAGATGTCATCTTCAGTGGACTGCACAGGATTCGAACCGGTGACCCCTACTCTGTCAAAGTAGTGCTCTAAACCAACTGAGCTAGCAGTCCGGGGCGACAAATTTACGATTTGCGATTTACGATTTACGATTTCATTGGCGCAATTTCAGCCTGAGTACATACATGTCTGCAGTAATAAAAATAGTTTTATCATTATCCGCTAAGGCAATATTGCTGCAGGCTTCGGGAATACGAAGTTTTCCAATTTGTTTTCCATTCTTATTGAAAATCCAAACTCCACCAGGACCTGTTGCGAAAATATTTCCATTCTTATCGATCTTCAATCCGTCGGGCAATCCTTTTTCATTTTTTGTATTAGCAGTTGCATCATGAAAAATTCTTTTGTTCATCAAACTATCATTAGGACCAAGATCATACATATACCAAATTGCCTTCTCCGGATCTGAGTTTGCAACGATCAAAGACTTTTCATCTGGCGTAAATGCAATACCATTTGGCCGTGTTACAGAATCATCCAGTAAAGTCACTTCTCCGTTTGTGCCTACACGATAGACTCCCTGAAATGAAAGTTCTTTTACAGAATCGCTTACCAGTCCATAGGGAGGATCAGTAAAAAATAAATCACCATCCTTTGCATAAACCGCATCGTTCGGGCTATTCAATTTCTTGCCCATATAATTATCTGCAATCGTCGTGAATTTTGCTTCGGGTTGACCAATACCGGAATTCATAACTGCCATTCTGCGGTCACCGTGCTGACAAAGTACAAGACGACCATCCTTATCAAGTATTAATCCATTTGAACCCGGCTCACCTCCTCTTGGTGTAGTGCCTGTATAACCCGAAGGCTTTAAATAAAGTTCTTTTCCATGTTCTTCAGACCATTTATAAATGCTGTTTGGTGGAATATCGGAATAGAGCAAAATTTTTTGTGACTCAATCCAAACCGGACCTTCTGTCCAATCATGCCCTTCGGCAATGATCTCGATCTTTGCGTCTTTATCAATAACTGAATCCAGGGATGGATCCATCCGGTCAATTATTCCAATACTTTTCATTGATGATGATTTGCAGCTGGCAATAAATACTGCCATAGCCAGGATGAGCATTCGCATAAGCAGTGAAGATTATTCTGATGAAGATATTACTTTAATTTTCTCCAGATCTCATAAATTGGTTGCCCCTGAGAACTTAATCCGCTATGATGCCAGGCGCCCGCTTCAACTTTTCCATCGAAACTCAACGAAGCCCCCACTCTTGTGCTATCACGACTAAAGAATTCGATATTTTCTGTATATTTTCCGTCTTTGAAAATATAGTTGCCGCCTCCCGTTCCAAAAAATTCCTTTGTTTCAATATTGATCGCGGTCCATTGAAACCTTGATCCTGTCAGCACTTTGAGTGTTCGTCTTGCCGCTAGCTGCCTTTCATTTATCTGATCACCCTGCTTACGGCCACTAATCCACCAGGCTCCGGCAAGCGCACCTGTTCCTTTATCAATTTGATCAAAATTCATTCGCTTGTCTTCCATCATCACATCAAGCTTTCCTCCATTTACTTTTATAGGCACTTCGGTAGTTGTTCCAATGGGCGCCTTATCTCTTGTATTAAATTGCACCTGAACTTTGATAGAGTTTCCAGAAAATTCATAGGGGCCACCCCAGGTATAATCAAACTTTTTATTGGCTTTGTCAAATACGGTGTGCACGAAATATCCATCCACAAAGCTGAAGATCTGTTCCTTCGTTCCTTGTTTAAATTGCCAGGCTCCGTTAAGCGCATCAGCCGGAACTTCAACGGGTTTAAATGAAAACGATAGCGAGATAAAAAATAAAATCGCGTATTTCATACAGCAGCATTTTATTGCTGCTGTAAAAATAGGCGATTACGTGAAATTATTTGGCACCTCTCCTGCTCCTGTCATTTCGAGCCGGCGAATGAGGGCATTCTGCAATAAAGGAATTAGGGCGAGATCCCGAAGCTTCGGGACTGCATTAACACAATCCATGAAGAAAGGATTATACTAGATGCTTACGGGTACTCTTCGAGCGCCTCCGTGAATTTTTTATTTCCTTCCTCGCTTTCAATTGCATTTTTCAATTGCTGATGAAGATTTGAAAGCAAGCTCTGCTTTCGTTCAATTGTAGTTTCCAAAAATCTAACATGCTCCAGTGATCTCTCCAATTGAGGATGCAGTTCATCCAACAGATTCTTATGTTGCTCGATTTCTTGCTGAAGTAATTCTCTTTGACGATTCCATTCAAACTCGGATTGTTCAAATTCCTTAATCCTGTCCAAATTTGCTGAATGTAATTTCAACAATTCCTCGCGCTCTGCTGTATGCTGACCAAATTGTGAATTCAGCTGCTGAATATTTTCTTCTTTTTGTTGAAGAAGGTGATTGAATTCCTTTTCCTTCTCCAGTCTTTGTTTGATCTCCTCTCTATGCAAATTCAATGAATGCTGTAGGTCGTAAACCTGTTGTTCCAATTGATGAAAACTTCTTATGCGATGGTCCAACTGATTCTGTAAAAAATCGATTTGAAGATTTCTCTCTTTCAACATATCCTGCAAATAATTGACATCAGGGCTACCCGAGCCAGATGAACGCAATTCTTCCTCTAATTTTGCAATTTGTTTTTGCAATTCTTCAACACGTTGATCATTTGTTCCTTCAGTAAATCTTTTTTGCTGAATCTGATCTAAAAGCTGTTTATTCTCTTCTTCAAGTTTCTTTTGCACTTCATTCAGACTCCGCAATTGCTCAGTTAGCCTGTCTTTTTCATCAAAGAACTGTTTTTCTTTATTCTCGATTTGCTGCTGAAACCCAAGTTGAACATCACGAGATTCTGTCGTTGCATGTCTTGCTGACTCCTGCAATTCTTTTACCTGTTGCTCCAATTTCTGTGTTTCATTCGCGTTCGAACTCTTTTGCTGATCGAGTAGGTAAAATTCTTTCTGCAATTGCTCAATAACTGCTTTCAACCTTTCAATTTCCACATTCTTTTCTTTCACAACTTTATTTGTAGCTGTAGTCGTATTGCCTGCCTCCATGAATTCAATTGCCTGGTTCAATTGAGCAATCTTTAATTCATATTTTTTTACCTGCTCCTGCAAACTGATATTATTTTGATTTTCCTGGCTTGTGTTATCCATATGCTTCTTACCATTTGAGGTTGATGAATGTAAATGAGAACTATTTTTTATTTCTGTGTTAACGGCAATCGTTTTTTCCTGTGTGTTTAATATATGTCGATAGTTTTTAAATAGTGGTTCGTCCTTTTTCTTGTCTACGCTTAATGCACGGGCGGGAACCAATTCATGTCCATCCGTTGCATCTTCGGCGAGACTCCCTTTCCGTTTGTTCCTATAATGCCAATATGTAACAACCAACATCGATAAGATCATTAACGGAACACAAACCCACAATACAATTTTCAGAAATTGTATAAACTCAAAAGAGGAAACGTCCAGTAAAAGCATGACAAACAGTTTAGCGTAGAGTTATTTCATCTTGTTAAACAGGGTTCTCAAATCAACTCTTCTACGTTGGGAGGGAAACCGTTCAGCGATCAATGCTTGGGAGAATAAGAATCAGCGAGCCCTATCCACCTACCATATTCGCGGAAAGCCGCGAAATCCGTTTCAAGAATAATACCAAAACGATGATAAGCAGGCACTTTAACAAGTTCATTTATCCACAACTTGATTTGTTGGGACCTTAATCAACCTTTGTCAACCTTAGTCAACCTTTATCAACCTGGTCAACCTTATCAACCCCCAGCGTCCATCTTCCGCCTGGCCGTTTCCTTGCGAATCAAAGCAAGCTCGCGGCCCGTTTGTCCGCCTATTGAAGTATTCTCCTGTGCCCGGCGCATAAGATAAGGAACCACGTCTTTGATCGGTCCGAATGGAAGGTATTTGCTCACGCTGCAGCCCGCCTTTGCGAGGTTAAAGGTGATGTTATCACTCATGCCATAGAGCTGCGAGAAATGTATATGTGGATGATCTAACGGTAAGCCAGCTTTTTGCAAAAGTTCAGTACCCAGTAAATTGCTGTATTCATTATGCGAAGCAATAACGGTAGCAATTCTATCTATTCGTTCGATACAATACTTTACTGCTTCATTGAAATCCCTATCGGCTGATTCTTTGTCGGGTTGAATTGGTGAAGGATAGCCCATCTCTTCGGCTCTCTTTCTTTCCTTTTCCATATAGGCACCCCGAACCAACTTCGAGCCCAGGATAAAATTTCTATTCACTGCGGCTTCATGACAATCCCTTAAAAATTCAAGCCGGTCGACACGATAAAGCTGAAGCGTATTATAAACAACAACATTAGTCTTGTTAAATTGATCCATCATAAGAATAGTTAGCGCGTCAACAGGATCTTGTATCCATGTTTCTTCTGCATCGACAAACACACCAACTTTCTTTTGCATACCTGTTGTGCAAATCGCCTGCATGCGGTCTATTACTCTTTGCCACTCCGCTTTTTCATCTGCCGACAATTGTCCCAACGCATGAGTATACTTTTTCATCAATGTGCCCGTTCCCTTATGCATTGTTGCATCTAACTTTTCCAAAAGCGCGAATCTTGCAAAGCCGGTCACCTTCACGCTCATGAAAGGAATATTCGGTTGTGTAGCAGCGTAATTAATTACTTTGATGAATTCTTCCTTTGCATGATCAAAATTCTCTTCACCTTCTTTTCCTTCAACGCCATAATCAAGAATTGCCTGCACATGATATTGCCCAAGAACTTTCGCCACTTTTGCTGTTTCTTGCAGTGTTTCACCGCCGCAAAACTGTTCAAAAATGGTATCGCGTATAATTCCTTTTATTGGCAATCCTGCACGAATGGCCCAGGGAGTGATTTTTGTTCCGATTTTAACGAGCCATGGGTAGCCCATTGAGGAAAAAAGAAATGCCGATTTCTTTAATTGTTTATCTGACTTAGGGGCAAAGGCGTTTTCAGTATTATCAAACGAAATACGGGGATAGCTAGCAATCATAGAGCGCAAAAGTATGTATTTGGGTTGACTGGTTGACAAGTTGACAAGGTTGACAAGTTGACAATGTTTTCAAAGAAAGGGATATCTCCGTGTCTTCCTGCCTCCGCAGTGCAAATTAACCACAGAGGCACGGTCACACAATGATTTTTGTCATTTATTTAATTACGTGCCGTCATTGAAATTTCCTTGTTAACTTGTCAACCTTATTAACTTGTCAACCAAAAATGCGCATCACACAGACTGATATATGGAAGTTTAGCATTCCGATGGAGCCTTTTACCATCGCGACAGGAACATCACATTTTGCGCAGAATATTTTTATAAGAGTACATACCGATGGAAACTTACACGGCGTCGGCGAATGTTCCACTTTTCCAATGATCACGGGTGAAACCCAAAACACCTGTTTTGAAATGGCAAAGGATTTCGCTTCACTTTGGAAAAAGAAAGATCCGATTGCTATTGAAGAACGTATGCAGGAATTACATGATTTTTCGGATTTCAACTTTACGATTAAGAGCGCATTTGATATGGCATTGTATGATCTTGCATCAAAACACGCCAATCAACCCTTATATAAATTTCTGGGAGGAAGACAAAAGCAGATCGAAACTGATCTTACGATCGGTATCGGCGAACCGAAAAAAATGGCTGAGACCGCAAAGGATTTTATTCGTCGCGGGGTAAGAATGATCAAGATTAAACTAGGAAAGAAAGTTGACGATGATATTCTTCGTGTAAAATTAATTCGCGAAGCAGTTGGCGATTCAATAATTCTTCGGATCGATGCTAACCAGGGATGGAGTTTTGATGGAGCAAAAAAGGCGCTTACTGAAATTGGCAAATTCGATGTTCAATTCTGCGAACAACCGATGCGGCATTGGGATGATGAATTTCTTCCTGAATTAAGAAAGATCTCTCCAATAAAAATCATGGCCGATGAAAGTGTGTTCGATCATCATGATGCCCGAAGATTGATCAAAGCCGGTGCATGTGATTATGTCAATATCAAATTCGCCAAATCAGGTGGGATATTGGAAGCAACAAAAATCAATGATCTCTGTGAAAAAAATAATATTCCCTGCATGATGGGCGGCATGCTCGAAAGTCGCATTGCATTAACTGCATTCGGTCATTTCGCACTTGCACACGACAATATCAAATTCCATGATATGGATACCTGCTTGCTTGGACACAAACTTGATCCTATTCAACAGGGGATTCAATTCAATAAGTTTACGTTAACAGTACCGGAACTTCCTGGTATTGGTGCGGAAGTGGATGATTATTTTCTAAAAGACCTGGAACACGTGGTCGTGTGATCTTATACTGAACAGAAGAACAGATGAACAAGGAATGATCAATTACCATCGGACGCCTTTTTCTCTAATATGACAGTAGACAACCCGTCCGATGAAAATTGGAAGTTCCTTGTTCATCTGTTCTTCTGTTGAATTCACAACCCCCAACTCCCAACCAAAATCACCGCCAAAAAACACAACACCCACTATCTTTGCGCAAATTCTTTCAATGGCCCAAAAAGCAAAAACCTCTAAAGAATCCCACGTAGTAATGACCGAACTCGTTCTCCCTAACGATACCAATACTTTTGGAAATCTGATGGGTGGCCGATTAATGTACTGGATGGATATCGCCGCTGCCTTGTCAGCAATGAAACATTGCGGTGCTCCTGTTGTAACCGCATCAGTAGATAATATTTCATTCGAAGCACCAATAAAACTTGGTAACGCCGTACATATCGAAGCTCGTGTGTCGAGAGCATTTAACACATCAATGGAAGTGCATTTAAATGTTTGGGGAGAAGACGCAATTCATCAGTACAAATACAAGAGCAATGAAGCTTACTATACATTTGTTTCTCTCGATCCAAATGGTAAACCGAGACCGGTTGCTGCACTAACTCCGGAGACGGAAGAAGAAATAAAATTGTATGATGGTGCATTGAGGAGAAGACAGCTTCGATTGATACTTGGTGGTAAGATGAAGCCGGATGATGCGCTGGAATTGAAAGCGCTATTCTTAAAAGATTAAGACCGCACCCCCTGTCCCCCTAAAGGGGGAACTTAGGTCGAACATCAAAATTATTTGGGAAACTCTTTTTGGAGAATTAGGAAAGTAAAGAATACTGAATTTAGTCAAGGACATCGAACCAAGTTCCCCTCCCCATGAAAATGGGGATCAGGGACAGGGGGTGCTTACTTATCCTCCGTAACCCAATGATGCGCTCCCTTCATCATATAATCCTTACTCTGCTCAATCGCATCCATTATCTTCTTCATGATTGTTTCAGCAGGCGCTTCATAATCTATTTCAAGAGGTTCCTTAAATGTTACCGACAACTCCGAGCCCTTTTTCTTAAACTTCAATCCTTTTTTATTAAATGCTCTCCAAAAACCCCGAATCACCACTGGTACCACAATCGGTTTGTTTTGTTTGATGATCAATGCAGTTCCCTTTCGTCCTGGTGCAAATGGTTTAGTAGTGCCCTGAGGAAATGTAATAACCCAACTATCAGAAAGGGCACGTGTTATTTTTCTTGTATCCGAAGGATCCAATCCTCTTCGAACTTCTGTTCCTTCTGCTCTCCATGTCCGCTTCACCGTCAATGCACCACCTAATGCAAATAATTTACTGATCCAAGATCCTTTCATCGTTTCTTCCGCAGCTACATAGTAAACGTTTGTAAATGGATTAAGCAGGTAGTATGGAATACCCAACCGATTTTCTTTCCCCCATTTCACTGCACAAAAAATATGGAGAAAGGTAATTACGTCTGCGAAATAGGTTTGATGATTACTTACATAAAGAACATTCGATCTTGGCAGATCTTTAATATTTTCTGTACCTGAAATCTTCAATCGATTGACCATCGCCAATCCTGGATATGAAACAAGCCCCACAATTGCATACACAATCTTTCTTACAATCCTTATATTTTTCAACCGTTCGAAGAATGACGCCATTAGTATTGTATTTCCTTGTCAACTACATTCCCACGAAAGTGGGAACCTCAACCTTAATCAACCCTGTCAACCCTGTCAACTCTATCAACCTCAATCAACCTCAGTCAACCTGTAATTTAACGATTTGCATTTATCTTTGAACCATGGCATTAGACACTGTAATATTCGACATGGATGGCCTACTCATAGATTCCGAACCGCTATGGCAGGAAGCCGGAATGGAATTGTTAAGTCAGCATAATATAACGCTAACCGACGAGCAATATCATCATACCACAGGCTTAAGAACTCCCGAATGGATTGAGCATTGGTTTGGTGAATATAATATTGATAGATCATTTTCTCCAGAAGCAATCACTTCAATTCATCAACTCGCCATTAGTAAAATTGGGGAAAAAGGAATTGCCATGCGGGGAATTGAGCATATCATGCAATTTTTTAAAGAAAGAAATTTTAAGATCGGCATTGCATCTTCATCGCCAATGGCATTAATAAATGTAGTGACACAAAAACTTGGAATTGGTAAATACGTGAATGCATATACCTCGGCCGAAGAACTTCCTTACGGCAAGCCTCACCCGCAGGTATTTCTAAATTGCGCTGAAGAACTAGGCGTCAATCCAAATCAATGCATCGTATTCGAAGACTCATTCAACGGCATGATTGCAGCCAAAGCAGCCAGAATGAAATGCGTCATCGTTCCCGCACCCGGTTACTTCAACCTCGACAAATGGGCCGCGGCCGACCTCAAAATCGAATTTCTCGACCAATTTTCCGACAAGCATCTTGAACAGCTTTGAGCCATGAGCCTCGAGCTGCGAGCTTTTAAGTAATAAAAAAAGCGCCCCATTGGAGCGCTTTTCAATTTGTATTTCAAAGCTCGTGGCTCGAAGCTCACAGCTAGAAGCTTATTTCGATTCTTCCGAACCCGGTGTTCCCCCTTGCTCTTCCTCCTTAAGTTTCGCCTTAATCTCAGCCAATGCACCCAAATCACCAAGTGTAGCTTTCTCAACCTTGCCTTGAATATTCTTCACGGCTTTCTTGGTCTTGTCAGCTTCTACCTTAGCTTCCTTACGTGCAGCTTCCTTCTCTTCTACTTTGGATTGCTCCCAGATACGAGTATGCGAAAGAACAATGCGCTTTTCATTGCGATCGAATTCGATCACCATGAATTGAGCAGTCTCATCCGCTTGCACCTGCTTTCCATCTTCTTTCATGAGATGGCGGTTTGGAACAAATCCTTCTAAGCCATAAGGCAATTGAATGATTGCACCTTTATCATCTTTACGCGTAACTGTTGCTTCATGCAGGGTTCCAACTGCGAAAGTATCCTGCAATGCATTCCAGGGATCTTCCTCAAGTTGTTTGTGTCCGAGTTGAAGTTTGCGATTGTCTTTATCGATACCGAGAATAACAACTTCGATTTTTTGTCCAACCTTAGTATACTCAGAAGGATGATTGAAACGCTTCAACCAGCTCAGGTCGCTGATATGGATCATACCACCAATACCTGTTGCCAGTTCAACGAATACGCCATATGGAGTGATGTTCTTCACCAAACCCGTATGACGGCTACTTTCTGGGAATTTAGTTTCGATCGTGCTCCATGGATCTTCGCTCATTTGCTTAATGGATAAGCTCATTTTGCGGCTTGACTTATCGAGCGTAACGATCTTCGCTTCATGCTCGTCACCGAGTTTGAAGAATTCTTTGGCATTGATCGGAGAATTTGCCCAGGTAATCTCGCTCACGTGAACAAGACCTTCAACACCCGGCATGATCTCTAAGAATGCACCGTAATCTTCAATATTTACAACCTTTCCTTTAACTACAGATCCTTCGTGTATTGTTTCTGGTAAAATATCCCATGGATGTGGAGTAAGCTGCTTCAAGCCAAGGCTGATACGCTTCTTCTCGTCGTCGAAATCCAATACCACCACTTTCAACTTCTGATCAAGTTTCAATACTTCGCTTGGGTGAGAAATACGTCCCCATGAAATATCGGTGATATAAAGAAGTCCATCGAGACCACCAAGGTCCATGAACGCACCGAAGTCCGTTATGTTCTTGATCGTTCCTTCGAGAACCTGGCCTCTTTCGAGTTTGCTCATGATCTCTGCACGTTGCGCTTCGATATCGCTTTCGATAAGTGCTTTGTGAGAAACAACGGCATTCTTAATTGCTTCATTGATCTTAACAACTTTGAATTCCATTGTCTTTCCAACAAACTGATCGTAATCCGTAACGGGCTTAACGTCGATTTGTGAACCAGGTAAGAATGTTTCCATTCCAAACACATCTACGATCAATCCACCCTTGGTTTTCGAAGTAACTGTACCTGTGATAACTTCACCAGTTTTATGTACTTCAACAATTCTTTCCCATGCGCGAGTGATACGTGCTTGCTTGCGGCTGAGGTTAAGATGACCTTCTCTGTCTTCTTTCTCTACAACCATTACTTCCACTTCATCACCGGTCTTGAGATTTTGTAAATCGCGGAATTCGTTCAATGAAACCAGTCCATCACTTTTGAAACCGATATTGATAACTACATCGGTCTTGGTAAGTGCAACTACAGTTCCATTAACCAATTCACCATCTTGCACGGTCTTGAATGTACCGTCATAAACTTTGTGATAGTTTTTCTTTTCGTCTTCAGTGTAAACAGTAACATTGCGTTTGTCAATGCTCCAGTCGAAATCATCGTGAGCAGTGGGAGCAGCTTGCTCAGCAACAGGTGCATTTGTTGTCGCTGTAGCTTCTGCAGTTGCAGCAGGCTCCTGTCCATCAGCGTTTAATTGTTTTACAATAAAGTTTAAAAACATAAGAATACCCGTGGTTTTTATACGGGAGCGCAAAGATAGGTATTAATGCCTGAGGAGACGCATTTTTTTCTGCCAATATTTCCCTGAATTACAGGTAGTTGCGAGGGGTAGCCGAGCGAACACCCAAATTACTGATATTCAGTAAAAAACTCATCTCGCTATTTCATTTTCTTAGAATCATTATTACTTTTACCGCCACTTCACCGCCCCAAAGAATCCATACCTCTAGATCATCCTTTCTTACCAATATTCCTCTTTACTGAAACTGTAAACAAAAAGGAATATGCTATTGAATCATTTTTCCAGGTTCCTGGGAATTCTATCGATTTTATGGATTGTCGGATGTAATTCGCATGCACAACAAATAACGGTATTGAACTATGGCGGCACGTGGAAGTATTGGGCGAATACTGCAGCAAATGCGCCAAATGCAAACTGGAAAGGAGGCGGAGCATTTGATGATAGCGGTTGGCCATCGGCTTTAGGAAGATTGGGATACGGTGATGACGGAGAAGTAAGCTGCATTCCCGCAGGCTGTGGTACGGGTTGCAACCCCGGAAGCTGCGCAACAAAATTTAATACTACTTATTTCCGCACTACGGTAAATATTCCTAACGTCAATTCATATGCAGGATTTCAAATCAATTTAATTCGTGATGATGGCGCTGTTATTTATGTAAATGGAAATGAAGTATGGCGCGACAATATGCCGGTTGGTACAATAGATTACAACACATTCGCAACTACTACTGTTAATGAAGGGGCGCAAGAATCAGAAGTGCATACCTCTCCTACTATTCCAATTACTGCATTTCAAAATGGAAATAATATTATAGCTATTGAATTGCATCAGGTCAATGCAACAAGTTCAGATCTTGGCTTGGATTTGCAATTGATGGGACTTACATCTGTTGCTGCAAATGAAGTAATTTATAAATGGTCGGGTGCAATCACATCCAATTCTGCAAAGGTGAATGCAAAGTTGACTACTAATACAACACAGGCAAGATTGGTTGTAAGTACAAGTGCTGATTTATCAAGTCCGATCTATGGGCCTTATGCAACTGCAGATGCCAATAATAATCGAATGGCTGCAATGAGTATTACCGGACTTTCGCCGAATACACAATATTATTATGGGATTGAGTCTGACGGTTCGCTGGATAATTCTGTAGATGATATCGGAAATTTTAAGACGATTCCACTTGGTGGCTTTTCTTATAAGTTCACTATCGGATCCTGCCTTGCATCTAATACAAATCATCCGCTATTTACCCGCATGGATGAGAAGGATCCGTTATTCTTTTTAGCAATGGGAGATCTTCACTATGATAATCCCAACTCTGGTTCGGATGTGAATGTACATCGCACACCTTATGAGACTAACGCACTTTCGAAATCGAATTACCAAAACTTCTATAATAAACATCCCATCGCTTATGTTTGGGATGATCATGATTTTTCTGGAAACGATGCTGATTCTACAGCGGCAGGCAAAGCAAATGCGCGCAGGGCTTATCGTGAATATGTCCCTCATTATCCTTTAGGCACTACTGTAGTCGGAACAAATGCACCGATCTACCAGGCATTTACTATTGGACGAGTTCATTTCATTCTTACAGATCTTCGTTCATCGAGAAGAGCGCCAACGATGATGGGTTCCATTCAAAAACAATGGTTCAAGGATCAATGTATTTATGCAAGAGATAATTTCCTGATCATCGCGTGGATGAGTTCCGTTTCATTCGGCGGAAACCAGGCTGATAACTGGGGCGGATATACGGCTGAACGCACTGAACTCGCCAATTTCTTCCGCGATAATAATATCAGGAATATGTTCATCATGAGTGGTGACGCGCACATGGTGGCGATTGATAATGGAACCAATCATGATTTTTCAACCGGAAGCAATAACCCCTACGATTACCCGGTATTCCAGGCAGCAGGTCTCAGCCAAAGCGGATCTACAAAAGGCGGAACTTATAGTGAAGGCGGAACCTTCCCCAATCCAGCTAGCACTAGCGGTCAATATGGTTTGGTTGAAGTAACCGATAATGGGACCAACCAGGTTTGCATCAATTTCACAGCATATCGTGTAACAAGTGCAGGCGTAGAATCACAACTAACTGCTTATAATTTCTGCCGCACGATGAATGCAACAGTTCCGATCAAGTTTACTTCCTTCTCGGTTCGTGCATCGCAAAATGGCAAGAACGCAAACGTCAACTGGAAAACAGAAGAAGCGAGTGACTGCGACCGTTATATTATTGAGCGCAGCAAAGATGGAGTAAGCTTCTCTCCAATTACAACAGTTGCTTGTAAAGGAAGATCGGTTCAAAACTACCAGTTTGAGGACATGAACACGAATAATGGATGGAACTATTATCGTATCAAGTCTGTACAAGTAGATGGTAAATCAGATTATACTTCAATTCAAAAAGTTTATCTCGCTGGTAAAATGGGAATGAAGATTAGTCCAAATCCAGTTCGCACAACTTTGAATTTATCATTGGAGAATGTTCCGGGCAACGAACAGGCGAGGTATATCATTTATAACATCAAATACCGAACAATTCAACAAGGAGATATAAACTTATCAGCTGGAAGCAGCAGGCATAATATTCCAATTCAGAATTTCCCTGCAGGTGCTTATATATTGCATTTGGTGATTAATGGAGCCGAGGTAAATAAGGAGTTTATTGTGCAGTAACACTACGGCAGCACTAGCTTTTAATAATGTCTAAAGAAAATACTAATTCGCCTAGACAATGGGCGTATGTACTACTTCAAAATTTGCAAGTTTATGTCCCGTACTTTGAAGCAATATAAAACTATGATGTGTGCCTAATGCTGATCTGTAGTTTATGATCAGACTTACAATAATTAGTTCAGCGACTGATTTGTACTAGTCCTAATTTCTTAACTAATAATTCCGCAATTCGTAGAGTAAATTTATCCAAACTTATTTCACGCCAGTTTTTTTCTTCTTTCTTCGTCCTTCGTTTTTCATTATTTCGTTCTTCCGTTTTATGGCTTCTGTATCAACATAAAAAGTCATTTCATAGTTATAAAGTCGATTTTTATATATTGGGAAAGTCGTCAATGTATCCATTGCAACTCTAAGAGTCACTTTCGCGCTATCACTAGAAAGCCATTTTAAGGGAAATTGGATAATTCCATTTGAATCAGAGAAATTTTGATAAGACTTCTTTGCTCCCGAATCATACACAGTGAGCGAAGCTGCAATAATCGGTTCGCCAGAAGTCATAGCCACAATTTTAAACCGCAAAAAATTACTCTCTTGGAGTGGAAAGTGACCAATCGCCTCTCTACTGCGGATGTAGTTCGTCTTCACTCCCGAACCGTAGCCCGTTTGAGCCGGTAAGGGACTGTTCACTGTCGTTGCAGTCTCTGCCTTTGGCTTGTTCACTAAAACTTGTGAATAGCTGGAGTGAACGGAAAAAACCAAGAGTAAAATGCAAAGCTCAAAAAAGGGTAACGAATTTTTCATCATGGTAATTAGAAATAAAAATTAAGATAGTAGATATCATCTTTCCAACCATGCCACAAGAAACATTTACCATTTGATAAAAAATAGAGGGAAATAACTCATCCTTTGGATACTCTAAACATCTGATTGTTCATCTCAATTCTGGTCTTGCTTATTAGTTTAACCCGCACACCATTAAAGTCCAAATAGAAAGTATCTACCACCTGTTTCTTAATTGAATTGGATTCATTTATGCTATTTAAGGATACTCGTCTGATCTTTATTAAGAAGTCCACGTTCCTTTTGTGTATTTTAAGACGGCAGCTCCTTCAGTGTACTCGAAAGTTGAATCCCTAAATATATATAGTTGGCTGCCGCTAAATAAATGTCCTTGCGGAGTAGATAACTTTTTACTATATAAATTGTTTAATCTGTGCGCTCCCATATTACAAGAATAACAAGCAATTACAATCAATAGACTAAACAGGTAAAGAATTTTAACGTGAGACATAATTTTTTACCGTTGTGTTTTTATAACCCTCAAGGAAATTCTGTAAGTAACTTGTCAGTCAATTTCCTAGAATGTCTTCCATTTCGCTCCAATAATTTTCCATGCGCTCTTCCGTTGTAGCGTCAATTCTATTTCTGCAAGCCTTGCGTTTGGTATGTTCTCAGTCCACTCAAGGGTGACTCTGGTCGTTGAATCATTCAAGATTTCGATTTCGTCAATTTCAAAAAGTTTAAAGAATTTCTTGTTATGTCGCATATTCATCAAGTCCTCATATCTAATCTTTAAAGGACTATACACAAAGAAGAAAGGGAAAAACAAGTTGTCTTGTGTAAGCTTTTTGGCATCGATCATCCATTCATTCATCGAAGTAGTTAAATATGCCTTATCTACCAAGTTGAAAAAGGTAACAGTGTCTTTTGTACAAATTGCCTTTGCAAATGATTGACAAACTTCTCTAACTTCTTCATTGGCAAAATTCTTGTTATCAGATGAACTACAACTACCAATTGTTAAATTAATTAGAGTAATCGCAATCAAAATTCTAGATCGCATCATTATCTTGCTTTTTAAATTAGTAACCTGGCGTTTTATCGGTTGCGTGTCCGTTAGTAACAGCATCAACAAAGTCATTTCCTGCTTTCCTTGAATCTGATTTCAGCACTTTTCCAATGGGGCGATTTGATACCATCGCAGCTGCATCTCGATATAAAAAGTTTGGCGTTACAGAGTTTGTATTAACAGGCGGAACAAGCACCCACTTGTTACCATCCGTATTAATATTCTCCATCCAAAACTTTGGGTTAAAGCTGTACAACTGATTCATACAATTAAGTGCAAAGTTTGAGCAGTTATTGGTTGCACCGTTATATTGAACGTTGTTTTTCTTCTGGTCTTGATATTGTTTCTCCGCATATTCTTTCACTTGGTTTGTTGCTTTTTCATCTGCAGTGAATTGTATCACTCCTTCTGCAGCTCTTTGTTCTCCTGCACCTATGTCCTTGTCTTGTAAATCGCGCAAACTTATATTCTCAATTTTATGTATATACCCATCCTGGTTATCATCAAAGTTCTTTTTACCAGCATTACCAGGCCAGAAATCGTAATAAGTAACCGTTTCATCCCTTATTCGCTCTGTTTCTACATTTCCTTTCTTATCCTTTATGACTTTTCCATTCTTATCTCTTTTTTCCACTGTCTTATAATTGTCTACAGCGATGCCAGCATGCCCAATTTCGCCGTCTGCAGTATACCAGATTGTTAGATAAACATCTTCACCTTTGGGATCAATAAATTTAATCGGATTATTTAGGCAATAGTTATAAGGGTTGTAAGAGCTATACATGTCAGTTTTAGAGTCAATAACATGCCATCTTCCTATTTGAGCATCATACATTCTCGCACCATAATCCAACCATTCTAATCCACTGCCATCATTGAACTCCTTCTCCTGTTTTTCTTTTCCGTTGTATTCATATTTATTATCCGGGTTTCCGAAGTTTAATGCTTTTGAACTAATCCCACTCATGGTCAACCCAAAGGGGTAGTAATGTGTTTCTTCGAGTAATGGTCCTCTTGTATGAACGATTTGCAGATTGTCAAAGAACACCGGCACTTCAGATTCATTACTACAGTAAATGTACAAATAACCATTTTTTGTAATTTCACCGGTACTTTTAATATGTGATTTCAGCTCATTGGATATTCCCACCTGATCGAAGCCACTGTTCGTATTTGTTGAGCTTACTACTGGTCTGAAGTTTTCATCGAATAACACCCAGTTTAAGTAAGCTTTCGGTTTTGTCGAAGTTTGACTTTGAGTGTTGAGTAATCCATTCATTCCACTGACCAGGTCAGTCAGGTCATTTAATGCTTCGCCGCTTATTCCTGTTTTTACTCCCGTTGCGCTACCAGCAAAATCCTTCAATAAATCCAGCAATACAATTGAACTTGGATCGCCCGGAACATTGTTATCATTTGTTTTCCAGTAAGATTTCACAAACATATTCACTACATCACCTGCCATTACCTTCAACGTAATTCCCAGGCCCATCTTAGTACTTGCATTGTTACCATTCAGTTGGTAAACTTTTTTACTTTGATCGTTTATGATGGATTGGATCGCTGGATTATTGTCAGGAACGCCATCTGTTTTGTTCTGGTAATCCGGCATCGAGGCAGGCTTGTTTACAATGTTCGTAGGTTTGATATTGTAGTACAACCCTTCAAGGTTAATTGCGTTTGAGTTTTCAAGTGAAGCAACCGGGTAAACATCAGTTTGCGTTTCTTCCGTCAGTACCATTCTCACGTTGCCAAGATGGTCTTTGAGGAAGTAATCAAAAACATATTCCTTTGTTGGTTGATTGTTTACTACTGTTTCCTTTACTCGAACTCTGCCTTCTTCATGGCTGAAGAATTGAAGTTTATCTTTTTCGTAAATAAATGAACCGATATAGGTTGTCTGCTTATCCGGATCTGCTGGATTGGTATTGTCGTGAACGCGCTTTTCAAGTTTGTTTCCCGCAGCATCGTAGATATAAGTGATGGTTCCTTTTTCAGCTAAACCATCATCCGTTTTAAACGTAATTCGCCAGGGAAGATTTAAATAATTATATTCAATAGCACCTCCTGCTTCAATATCAGTTCCGGTTGTCCCATTGATCCGTTTGTTCAGGTCGGCGACAAGATTTCCATTTTTATCGTATCCATAATCTTCAGTACCTGTGTTCTTGTCTGTAAAATCTCCAAGTTTGTGATCCATTGGATTTTGCTCGGTAACGGCCTTTAGCTTATTACTGTTTGAGAAGTAACTATAGGTCATGTTATCAATCACTTCGCTTGTCGAGAGTTTCAATCCTGATTGTTTCATGGAAAGAATATTTCCATTCTCATCATAGGCAGTCGATGGGTCTGTACCATTACCCATCTGCATGCTGAAGTCGATCTTATAGTTTGGAGTTGAAGCGTCGTTCTTTGACCAGTTTGATCCAAACTTCTGATTGAAGTCTGCATACATGAGCCGGTTGGCTTTGTCATAATCAAAACCATAGGCTCTTTGCTCGCCATCCCCACGGCTCCTCCATTTTATTCCCGAGATATTTCCATTCAATTGGATTGAATCGAACCCACGATCATAGCTCAGCTCCATGCCGAACCATTGTTGTTCTTCCGGCCAGTTGTAAACTCCCGTTTTATTCGCATAATCATCATTGATGCCAGTGAGCCAGCCACGGATATTATACTTGTAATCGGAGACCTGCAGGTATGCTGTATAAGGATCATTGGGGGTGGATCCGATTAACTTACGCTGCAACTGACCAAGCAGGTTATACTTGCTTGAAGCAATACGTTTTTCTTCTCCCTGGTCGTTGATCTTTTTGGTAATAGATTTTACCTTGTCATTTTGATCATATTCTATAACTGTTCTTACCCTTGTCACCTCAGCTCCTGCAGCCGGGTTCTGATGCACGAGGTAATTAACTACGAGCGTACCTTTAAAATCATAGCGGTTGGTCAGTACTTCAGCTCCTCCTTTATAATTATCCGACTGAACTTGGATCACTCTGCCTTTGCTGTCATAATAACTCACTGTTGTTAGCCAGCCTCCTTTATTTAAGTCACTCGGATCTTCAATCACTCTCACCTTTGTTCCCGTAACCATTCCTTTTGTTTCGGTGCTGTTGGAAGATGGCAGCTGATCTAAATATCGTTGAGTTGTTACTTCATTTAATTTTGAGTTATCGGTATTGCTGTATGCTTTTGCGCCACTGGTGTTCCAGGAATAATCATCATAATAAGTAATGGTAAGTGCAATAAAATTATTTCCGGAAGGAAGCGTAGTTGAAGTTGAAGGGAGTGTTTCTGTCTCGGTTTGACCACTTCCGATCTCGGCTGTAAACTCCGCAGTTGACTCGGAGGTAAACTCACCGGTAAAGTTTACTGATTCCTGCGCGATATATTCTGCTCTGTTCGTCTCCCTTGAACTAATGTTCAATGCCAGTTCGGTTGGCACCGATGCATTAACTGAAGTTCCATAGCTGCTGGTATCCGCATGGTTTTGCAGCGCTGATGGCAGACCGTTATAGGTAATCATGCCCGTCATCACCGGACGGTTCAGTTCATCATAGATCGTAGTGAGCCATTGGTTACGGGAACGCATATTCGCATCCTGTGTATACACCAACCTGTCGCGACCATCATAGATCATATAAACCCAACCTGCACCAGGAACTTTTTTAGCAATCATCCTTCCTCTTGCGTCATACTCATAGCGGAAGCAAAGTTCTTTTACTACATCAGTCGCTGGTTCCCAGTTATTGCTTATTGCTGCATTGACTGCCTTTGGAGGAATAACAAAGCGAAGCCGGTTTAGCTCATCATATATATAATAGGTACAAAGCCACCCTCCGTGTCCGCCATAGTCTGCTGCTACAGTTCCGATCTGAACTTTCTTTAGGATCACCTGGCCTTCCTTATCCTTATACTCCACTACCTTACTATCATGCTCATCGATCGTTACTGTTTTATTCAACTCGCCCGCTGCGAAGTTCGAGCTCGTTAGTGGTATATTCGTATTATCATCATTGGTATAGGACAGGGCATCATCTGTAATGTTCCATATCCTTACCGAATCACTTGCAGTATTGATCAGGTATTTTATCGCTACGCCTTTGGAACTTCCTGCCCAACTGTTACCCGGAGCCATTGTTTTTGTCACCCGGTTAAGCGGTGACGCTTCATACTCGGTTACACCATAGAAAAATTGTTCACCCGGGTATTGTTGCTGCATGAACGCTTCTTGCGTACTAAAAGGATCCAGGTAAAAATCTTTTGAAAAAGAAAGCATAGAAGAAAATGGCGCATACTTCCTTGATTCCCTTCCATACCGGTCATACACATTAGCGCTGATGATATCAGAAAAATAATAAGCCCCTTCACCAGATTGCCGTGCGACTGTTTGCACAGGTCTTCCAATCCCGTCAAAATGTACAATCGATTCTCTTACCTTACCTCCTGAGTTAATATTATATCCATTGAACGAAGCTTCGCTGGTAAACGGATCAACTCCATCACGCGTACGGATGTAGTTGGTCTTAACACCAGATCCATATCCCGACTGAACCGGAAAAGGACTGTTTATAGCCGATGACGATCCCGCCTTCGGCTTGTTCACTAAACTTTGGGAATACGTGGAAGTGAAATCCAACAACAAAAGACACCAAAGGAATAAATAGGCTACGGAATTTTTCATCAAAGTAATTAGAATTATTGTCAATCACAACGCCTTCTACATTAACTCATAAAATAAAAAGTGAATGGGGCCAACCTAATAATCTTAGAAATTTGGGATTGCTTTTAAATTCGTCCATGTTGATAAGATCCGGTACGTCAAAATAAATATCTATCTTAAACAACTATTCCAACTTTCTTATTAAGAACACGCGTACCATATGCATTGCAATGCCAAGAAATACAATTCCATCGTTCCTTAAAAATTAAGTTCCATAAATTGTAATTCCCATAGGGAGGTATGCAATTAGTAAGAAGATGATAACACTAAGCCGGTCTTTTTAATCGATTCCTAACCGAAAAGTAAGCCCACCCAGAAAATGAATCGGAATGACTGTTTAATTTCGAAAATCGACAGCGCACTCGAATGCGGTAAGGTCCTGGTTCAATTTGAAACAAGCCCCCAAAATTAAAATCGTAATTCATTTGGTCTCCAACTCTTATTGTGTCAAACTCGTCTTCAAATACCAAATTATCAATTATTCCGACCGATTTTTGAGTTATGTATTTTCCATTTTTCAGTTTTTGGACTTCGATTATAAATTGTGCCGAACTGTCTTCAGGCACTCCCCAAGACTCATAATGCGTAATGAGTAAAGGCTTATTACTTGCATTTCTAATTTTCAAAGTAATCGAAAGATTTTCCCACTTTGAAACTGTTGAACCATTCTTCATCTGCAAATCGATATATATTGAATCTCTTGCAAATAAATCTGCAGAAATGAAAATCAAAAAGGAGCCTAAAAGGAATAGCTTCATATTGCAAGTTTTTATAGCAATTAAAACTTTTTATTTGGATCTGGCGTTGCTGGCAGTTGAACGCTAGGTTTCCAGTTACAAAATAGATCATAGTACATTTTGTTTATCCCACCAGTACGATCACCTGCAGGAATAGTATTGTAGTATTTCTCTGCTCTAACAATGGTTGATCGCATTTCCCGAGCGCTTTGTTGGGGTAAAACTTTATTAATAAGCGTATTATAGTGTGCCATAAATTCATCTGAATTATATTCTACTCTTGGATTGGATAGTTTGTTTCGCAAGTGTTCGTATTCATGAAATATCATTCTAGTTAACCCACCAAAAGATATGTCATTAGAAAGAAAGGACTTAAACCAACCTTTGCCAAAATCAATAAAACCCTTCTTTTCGCCATACTCTTCGACAAGTTCAGCTTTACTCAAATTACGGTCAATTATAGATATCGTTACAGGGATTTTGATTTTGAATTCACTGGCATAGGTGGTCGTAATAACTTCCGCAGCCTCTCGATATTTTTCACCTGTTGCCAAGTCGCGGACCTTTGTTTCTACAACATCCTGAAAGGTTTCACCTTTTTCTTCATCAATACTCCAAGATCCATACGTAGATGCATAATTTACCATGGCCTCAAGCACATTTGCTTGGTGATTTTGTTGTTTCATTTTCAAGATTCGACTGTTCTCACCATCCATTGCAATTTCACTGTCCGTTCTGCCGCCTCTACCTATTGATGGCATCATTCCATCACGATCTATAAAACTGATCGGATTGCTATAAGCATAATTGTATTGAGAGAACCTTCGCATCATATCAGATAAAGGGTCGATTTTATGCCATCTTCCCAGTTGTGCATCATACATTCTAGCCCCGTAGTCCAACCAATCTAGCCCACTGCCATCACTAAATTCTTTTTCCTGTTTTTCTTTCCCATTATATTTATACCTGTTGCTTGGTTCTCCGAAGTTTAATGCTTTGGAGCTAATACCATTCATGGTCAACCCAAACGGATAATAGTGAGTTTCTTCGAGTAGCGGTCCCCTGGTATGAACGATTTGCAGATTGTCAAAGAACACCGGCATCTGTGATTCGTTACTACAGTAAATGTACAGATATCCATTTTTTGTAATTTCACCGGTACTTTTAATATGTGATTTCAGCTCATTGGATATTCCCACCTGATCGAAGCCACTGTTCGTATTTGTTGAGCTTACTACTGGTCTGAAGTTTTCATCGAATAACACCCAGTTTAAGTAAGCTTTCGGTTTTGTCGAAGTTTGACTTTGAGTGTTGAGTAATCCATTCATTCCACTGACCAGGTCAGTCAGGTCATTTAATGCTTCGCCGCTTATTCCTGTTTTTACTCCCGTTGCGCTACCAGCAAAATCCTTCAATAAATCCAGCAATACAATTGAACTTGGATCGCCCGGAACATTGTTATCATTTGTTTTCCAGTAAGATTTCACAAACATATTCACTACATCACCTGCCATTACCTTCAACGTAATTCCCAGGCCCATCTTAGTACTTGCATTGTTACCATTCAGTTGGTAAACTTTTTTACTTTGATCGTTTATGATGGATTGGATCGCTGGATTATTGTCAGGAACGCCATCTGTTTTGTTCTGGTAATCCGGCATCGAGGCAGGCTTGTTTACAATGTTCGTAGGTTTGATATTGTAGTACAACCCTTCAAGGTTAATTGCGTTTGAGTTTTCAAGTGAAGCAACCGGGTAAACATCAGTTTGCGTTTCTTCCGTCAGTACCATTCTCACGTTGCCAAGATGGTCTTTGAGGAAGTAATCAAAAACATATTCCTTTGTTGGTTGATTGTTTACTACTGTTTCCTTTACTCGAACTCTGCCTTCTTCATGGCTGAAGAATTGAAGTTTATCTTTTTCGTAAATAAATGAACCGATATAGGTTGTCTGCTTATCCGGATCTGCTGGATTGGTATTGTCGTGAACGCGCTTTTCAAGTTTGTTTCCCGCAGCATCGTAGATATAAGTGATGGTTCCTTTTTCAGCTAAACCATCATCCGTTTTAAACGTAATTCGCCAGGGAAGATTTAAATAATTATATTCAATAGCACCTCCTGCTTCAATATCAGTTCCGGTTGTCCCATTGATCCGTTTGTTCAGGTCGGCGACAAGATTTCCATTTTTATCGTATCCATAATCTTCAGTACCTGTGTTCTTGTCTGTAAAATCTCCAAGTTTGTGATCCATTGGATTTTGCTCGGTAACGGCCTTTAGCTTATTACTGTTTGAGAAGTAACTATAGGTCATGTTATCAATCACTTCGCTTGTCGAGAGTTTCAATCCTGATTGTTTCATGGAAAGAATATTTCCATTCTCATCATAGGCAGTCGATGGGTCTGTACCATTACCCATCTGCATGCTGAAGTCGATCTTATAGTTTGGAGTTGAAGCGTCGTTCTTTGACCAGTTTGATCCAAACTTCTGATTGAAGTCTGCATACATGAGCCGGTTGGCTTTGTCATAATCAAAACCATAGGCTCTTTGCTCGCCATCCCCACGGCTCCTCCATTTTATTCCCGAGATATTTCCATTCAATTGGATTGAATCGAACCCACGATCATAGCTCAGCTCCATGCCGAACCATTGTTGTTCTTCCGGCCAGTTGTAAACTCCCGTTTTATTCGCATAATCATCATTGATGCCAGTGAGCCAGCCACGGATATTATACTTGTAATCGGAGACCTGCAGGTATGCTGTATAAGGATCATTGGGGGTGGATCCGATTAACTTACGCTGCAACTGACCAAGCAGGTTATACTTGCTTGAAGCAATACGTTTTTCTTCTCCCTGGTCGTTGATCTTTTTGGTAATAGATTTTACCTTGTCATTTTGATCATATTCTATAACTGTTCTTACCCTTGTCACCTCAGCTCCTGCAGCCGGGTTCTGATGCACGAGGTAATTAACTACGAGCGTACCTTTAAAATCATAGCGGTTGGTCAGTACTTCAGCTCCTCCTTTATAATTATCCGACTGAACTTGGATCACTCTGCCTTTGCTGTCATAATAACTCACTGTTGTTAGCCAGCCTCCTTTATTTAAGTCACTCGGATCTTCAATCACTCTCACCTTTGTTCCCGTAACCATTCCTTTTGTTTCGGTGCTGTTGGAAGATGGCAGCTGATCTAAATATCGTTGAGTTGTTACTTCATTTAATTTTGAGTTATCGGTATTGCTGTATGCTTTTGCGCCACTGGTGTTCCAGGAATAATCATCATAATAAGTAATGGTAAGTGCAATAAAATTATTTCCGGAAGGAAGCGTAGTTGAAGTTGAAGGGAGTGTTTCTGTCTCGGTTTGACCACTTCCGATCTCATCTGATTCGCTTTCGTTTGCGAAAACAATTGAATTGCCGGAATAAATTTTAATCTGAAATAATCAATAACAAGAAGCCTCTCCCCAATTCACTTAACACATTTTCCTTACGTCGAGAGTCACTATTTCTTTCAATTGAGGCCGCAATTTGCAGAATAAATGAAGGCAAGCCAAGGAATTCAATTACGAATAGAAGTATTTTATATTCAATATATGGAAGTACTTATTTCAATTAATTCTTTCAAAAAAATAGGTAAGTATTTTATTTAGCAATATCCTTCCCTGCCAACCACCCACTCGTCCACGCATGCTGAAAATTAAACCCCCCGGTGATCCCATCCACATCCATCACTTCACCCGCAAAATATAAATTCGGAACCAGCTTACTCATCATCGTATTCGGATCAATCTCACCCAACCTCACTCCACCTGCAGTTACAAACTCTTCTTTAAAAGTAGTTTTTCCTTGCACAGAAAATGCTTCTGCGCTGAGGTTGGTGATTAAAAGGTTTTGTTCTCTTGATGGAAGATCTGCCCATCGCGCTTCTTCCTTTACACCTGATTGCTCCAATAAATAATTCCATAACCGTTGCGGCAAACCGAAAGGATTTTTCTTGCTGATCTTTTGAGATGCAATCGTCGTTCTTAACTCGCGGAATTTCTCCACTAGACTTTGCTGATGATAATCCGGCACCCAATTCACCTTTATCTCGAAATTATGTCCCATTGCCGTCAAGTCTCTTGCACCCCAGGCCGAAAGGCGAAGGATCGCAGGTCCACTCATTCCCCAATGTGTAATTAACAACGGTCCTTTCTCTTCAAGCTTTGTTCCGATAATCTTTATAGATGCTTGCTCAACTGAGACACCCATCAATTCAGTTATCGGGTTTCCCGGTATATTGAAAGTGAAAAGCGATGGTACAGGCTCCTCGATTGAATGGCCGAGCTTTTTTATCCAATCAAATTGATGAGATTTTGCAAAACCACCGGATGCTATACATACAAAGTCTGTTACCAATTCCTCCTGATCCGCAAAACGAATCTTCCAGGACTCATGATCTCTTAATAATTCCTTCACATCCTTATTCATCCTAATGTTGACTCTATACTTATTTGCTTCCTTCAGCAGGCAATCGATGATGGTTTGGGAATTATCTGTCACCGGAAACATTCTTCCATCGCTTTCTGTCTTCAACTCCACTCCTCTTTCATTAAACCATTGAATCGTATCATTAGTAAAAAACCAATGAAAACATTTTTTTACAAAATTCTCTCCACGTGGATAGTTAGCTGACATTTCTTTAATGTCAAAACAGGCATGGGTTACATTGCATCGCCCTCCACCGGAAACTTTTACTTTGGATAAGAGCTTGCTTGTCTTTTCAACAAGGGTTACTTCCAGTTCAGGATTCAATCGGGCAGCATTAACGGCACAAAAGAATCCCGCAGCTCCTCCCCCTATGACCAATAGTCGTTTTCGACTCATTATTATTCTTTAAATTGACAACTCAATCTCCAAAACTAACGGCAATTGTTCTATCGGCTGATAAAAATTCTTGCAAGCATCGGTATTCCGCTTTATTGCCGAAACAGGTGGATGCATTGCGAATCCCTGAAAAACCTTAAAGGTCCTGCTATCATCGCATCCAATCACCCCAATTCCATGCACGATGCTGCCATTATTGGCTTGTATTGCGGACAGTCTATTCATTATACGATCAGGAGCGATATGTTCAATATTGCTTTATTCAGAATCTTACTGAAAGGACTCAATGGAATTCCCGTCTATCGCCAAAGCGAAAACAAATCGCATGTACGCAATAATGCGTCAATGATCGAAAACAGCATCGACATCTTAAAAAAGAATGGCATCATTTTGATCTTTGCAGAAGGAGTAACCGAACATGAATGGAAACTCAAACCGGTAAAAAGCGGTATTGCATCCCTTGTCTGGGAATGTAGAAAGGACGAATACCTGAGCAAATCATTGAAAGTACTACCCCTGGGAATAACTTATTGCAATTTCGAAACCGGACATAAAACGATCTACGTTCATTCGCGCGATAGCATTGCGCCGTTTATCGGCAAAGAATGGGAAACAGAAGGTGAATGGAAAAAAGAATTCAAGGAAGATCTTTTTGAGCGTATGCTGCCTCTTGCACCACAATTGTCTACTGAAAACAAAAACGCAATCGACAGATGGAAATTTATTCTCACCAATTATTATCAATCGCCGAGCTGGAAAACATCAAATACAATTGAAGAGTTAAACAAGCTTGCTTCAAATTCAACAAAACTGAATCTGCCATCTGATCATTTTCCACTGACCAACAATAGAAGAACCTTAAATCTCCTATTAAGCATCATTCTCTTACCATTCGCCATTGCCGGATACTTATTGAATGGATTATTCTTTTTTCCTTTAAGAGCCTTTGCCAGGGCAAAAACAAAGGGAACCATATTTTTTGATTCTGTGTTTATTGGTGCACTGTTGTTGTTGTATCCGATGTATTGGCTATTGATTGGCGCTGTTCTTTCTTTCACCATACCCTTTGGCTGGTTATGGTTTATCGCAGCTCCAATTACTGCATGGCTGGCTATCGAATGGAATTATAATATCAGTTCACTACTGAATTACTTCAGCGCATCATCAGAACAAAAACAATTAGCTAAAGAATTACTTGGAGCTTAGGCCTTCACGAGCTTTCATTTCGAGCCTCCCCCCACAACCCTTGTCATTTCGAGCCAGGAACAACCATTTCGCATATGACAACTTCATTGGCGAGAAATCTGCGAAATAGGCATCTTACTGTATCATCGAAATGCGGCAAGTTGCTCTCGACGCAGATTTCTCGCCATTATAACTTATCGGTGCGAAGTAATCGTTCTTGGCTCGAAATGACAAGGGTCGTGAAGGGAGGCATAAAGAACAGTTGGTAACGAGGTGAGTTGAAATGGAATCTTGTTAGAGATAGATTTAGCTAAAAACTCTTTCAGAATTTAATACCTCACTATAATCCGAACGCAGATTACTATTTGCTTTTTCAGCCTTTTCAATATCTACAAAGGAAGAAAGTACATCAGGTTTTACTTTGCGAACACAAACATTATGCTCATAATGCGCAGAAATCTTGCCGTCTTTTGTGCGAACGGTCCATCCATCATCATCATACCAAACTTCCTTCACACCCATATTGATCATGGGCTCAATCGCAATCACCATTCCCTCTTGCATCTTAGGTCCGCTTCCTCTTTTACCATAATTCGGCACTTGAGGATCTTCATGCAAGCGCTGACCTAATCCGTGACCAACCAGTTCGCGAACTACACCATACTTATTTACCTTTTCGCAGTATTCCTGGATTGCAAAGGAAATATCACCAACGCGGTTGCCGGCTACAGCCTTTTCAATTCCTTTATATAAGGATGCTTTTGTAACAGCTAACAATTTCATTGCTGCATCGCTTACGTTACCTATTGCAAAAGTGTAAGCGCTATCACCATGATAGTTATTCTTGAATGCACCAATATCAACAGAGATCACATCTCCATCTTTCAACTCTTCACCATTCGGAAATCCATGCACTACCGCATCATTTACTGAAATGCAGGAAGCAAATGGATAGCCTTTATAGTTTTGAAAAGATGGAACAGCTCCATTGTCGCGAAGAAACTCTTCCGCAATCTTATCCAACTTACCAGTAGTTACACCCGGCTTGATCAGCTTCGCAACTTCAGCAATAGTCTGACCAACCAGTAGTGCACTCTGGCGCATTATCTCAATCTCTGGTTCGGTTTTGTAGTAGATCATCTTTATATAAAAAAACCTGACAATCGTTTTCAGCAGTTGTCAGGTCGTAATATCAAAATTAGTTCTTTTACATTGGTGAGGTAGTCACCGGCTGACGTCCCTGTATTCTTCCGCTCTTCATCAATCCGTCGTATTGACGCATCAACAATTGCGTTTCGATCTGCTGTAAGGTATCCAAAATCACACCAACCATGATCAACAGTGATGTACCTCCGAAGAAATTAGCAAATCCTTGCTGAACGCCAAGACGTTGAGCAAATCCTGGGAGAATACCTACAACTGCCAATAATACAGCGCCTGGCAATGTGATCTTATCCATTACAGATCCGATATAATCTGCTGTCGGCTGCCCTGGTTTAACGCCTGGAATAAATCCATTGTTGCGTTTCAGGTCATCCGCAATCTGCTTCGGGTTAAAGATCAAAGCAGTGTATAAGAAGGTAAATCCAATTACCATCACTGCGTAGATTACCATGTACCAGAAATTCTTTGGATTGCTGAATACCTGGGCCAATCCTCTTGTTGTTTCAAAATTTGATAAGAGTGTTGGCAGGAACATGATCGCCTGTGCAAAGATGATTGGCATTACACCAGCACTGTTCACCTTCATTGGAAGGAATTGTCTTGCACCACCAAACTGGCGATTGCCTACAATTTGCTTCGCGTATTGCACAGGTATCTTACGAACACCCTGGATCAATATGATCAATCCCATAATGATCGTAACCATGATCGCTACTTCAATAACGAAGAGCAACAAGCCTCCACCACCGCGGTTGGATTTTGAAACCCATTCCTGGATCAATGATTTCGGGAAACGTGCAAGGATACCGACCATGATGATCACAGAAGCACCATTACCCAATCCTTTATCAGTAATCTTCTCACCGAGCCACATTACGAATAATGTACCTGCAGTAAGAACGATTGTAGTAGAAACATAGAAATAATCAGCAGGGAAAGAACCAAGGATAGCATCACGATATCCCGGCGTGTTTCTCAAATACGCCACGTATGCGCTTGCCTGAACAATTGTAACCAATACGGTCAAATAACGCGTGTATTGATTGATCTTCTTACGACCGCTATCTCCTTCTTTCTGTAATTTCTGGAAAGGCGGATAAAGGATCGTCATCAATTGCATGAAGATCGAAGCGGAAATATAAGGCATGATACCTAATGCAAGAATAGATGCATTGGAAAATGCACCACCTGCAAAAGCGTCGATCAATCCGAGGATTCCACCCCCTCCACCACTTTCAGGCAAACGAGTTGCGTCAATGCCTGGTAAAACAACATGGGATCCCAACCTGTAAATGGCAAGGATCATTATGGTAACAAGGATTTTGCTTCTCAGCTCCTCAATGCTCCAGATATTCTTAAGTGTCTGTATGAATTTTTTCACGGACTTCTGCAAGTTTTATGTTAGCCTCAAACAAAAAAGACGCACTGTAATGCGTCTATGCAAATTACATAAAATTACTTTACTATTTCCACCGAGCCGCCTGCCGCTTCGATCGCAGATTTGGCCTTTTCGCTCACCGCGTTCACCTTGAATACCAATTTGCTTTTGATCTCTCCAACACCCAATACTTTTACCCTGTCGGTGCGGTTTACTAAACCATTCATAAACAAATTCTCCATAGAGAATTCCTTCAATCCATATTTGTCAACTAATTGCTCTATGTTTCCGATATTGAACACTTTGTACTCAACACGTCCTGGGTTTTTAAAACCACGCTTTGGCAAACGACGCTGGATTGGCATCTGTCCACCTTCATGCGAACGTCTATTTTTAAAACCGCTACGGCTTTGGTGACCTTTATTACCTTTTGTAGATGTACCTCCATGACCGGAAGCTTCACCACGACCTAAACGCTTATCTCTTTTCGTTGCGCCTTTAGCAGGCTTAAGATTGTGTAATTTCATTTTTATCGATTTTGTACTTACGGGGAATCACCCCTCGCTTTTTGAATTGGCAATGGGCAATTGGCAATTGGCAAATTTTGCCTATTGCTTATTGCCTATTGTTTAATTATGCTTCCTCAACTTTCACCAAATGGTTCACCGCGCGAACCATTCCAAGTATTTGCGGAGTAGCTTCAACCTCTTTAGTGGCATTAGTCTTGATCAAACCCAAAGCAACCAGTGTTTTCTTCTGACGCTCCGGTCTGTCAATTGGACTCTTTACCAATGTGATTTTAATCTTTTTCATATTCTAAACCTCTTCGGTTTTTTTACTTAGTAATTCTTTCAATTCAACTGGGCTCCTGACTCCTGACTCCTGACTCCCGACTACTGACTATCCGTTGAAAACTTTTTTCAAATTAAGTCTGCGCTGTCTTGCAACAGTTACCGGCTCACGGAGAAGCGCAAGCGCTTTGAAAGTTGCCTTCACCACGTTATGTGGATTAGCAGAACCAAGGCTCTTCGCCAATACGTCAGTTACACCAGCACTTTCCAATACAGCACGCATGCTTCCACCCGCAATTACACCAGTACCATGAGCAGCTGGCTTCACCAATACTTTGGCTGCACCTTCCTTCGCCCATTGGTCATGAGGAATTGTTCCGTGCATGATAGGAACCTTGATCAGGTTCTTCTTTGCATCTTCAATACCTTTTGTGATTGCTTCCTGAACTTCTTTAGCCTTTCCCAAACCATGTCCTACCACACCGTTCTCGTTACCAACAACCACCAAAGCAGAGAAACTGAAAGCACGGCCACCCTTTGTAGTTTTCACTACACGGTTGATCGAAACAACTTTCTCTTTCAACTCGAGATCGCCGGCTTTTACTCTTTTAAGATTAACTTTTGACATTGTATGTTTTTACTAATTACAATTAGAATTTCAATCCACCTTCACGAGCACCTTCTGCAACATTTTTTACACGACCATGGTACAGATAACCACCACGATCAAATACTACTTCAGTAAGTCCAAGACCGGTTGCTTTGCGTGCGATTGCAGCACCCACCAACTTGCTCGTTTCAGACTTATTTGATTTTTGCGCAGCGATATCCTTGTCTTTTGATGATGCTGAAGCAAGCGTTTTACCACTCACATCATCGATTAATTGAACATAGATATCTGTATTGCTTCTGAAAACAGATAAACGAGGTTTTTGCTCGGAACCGCCTATCTTCTTTCTGATATTGTAGCGGATCTTCTGTCTCCTGATTGATTTAGCGTTCATTTTATCTTAATTTGATCAATTCATTTTCTAATACCTGGCGCAAGCCTTTCCGACGATTAACTTCTGCAACTTTGATCTTTAGAGACTAAGTCGGAAGCGCTTGTGCAATTGCTTACTTCCCGGCTGCCTTACCAGCTTTTCTTCTAATATACTCACCAACATACTTAACACCCTTTCCTTTGTACGGTTCTGGCTTACGAAGGCTGCGGATCTTTGCAGAAACCTGTCCGATCAATTGCTTGTCGATTCCTTCGAGGCTGATCGTTGGGTTCTGACCTTTTTCCTGAGCAGTAGCAACTTTCAATTCTTTTGGAACTTCGAAGATGATATTGTGAGAATAACCTAATGAAAGGTCCAACAGGTTGCCCTGGTTGGATGCTTTATAACCTACACCAACGAGCTCAAGTTTTCTTGAAAAGCCATCTGTAACTCCTTTCACCATGTTTGCAACCAATGCGCGATACAAACCGTGCATAGCGCGGTGACGGATCTGATCAGTTGGACGATTAAATACAACTGTTCCATCCTTCACTTCAACAGTAATATCTCTGTCGACCTCTTGTTTCAACTCACCCTTTGGTCCTTTTACAGAAAGCACATTGTCTTTACCAACAGTGATTGTAACTCCTGTGGGAACTTTTACGGGTTGTTTTCCTATACGTGACATATCAACTAATTATTTTGATATTATTTTATCTTCTGACCGATCAGTCCGCCGCGGCGGATTCGGCTTAATGTATCAGAACTAATTTCTTCTATCAAATCGCTCGCAGCTCGTGGCTCTCAGCTTCTAATAAATGTAGCACAACACTTCACCACCCACATTCTGCACTTTCGCTTGCTTGTCCGTCATCACTCCCCTGGAAGTGCTAAGGATAGCAACACCCAAACCATTCTTCACTCTCTTGAACTCCGATGGGCTCGCATACTGACGCAATCCCGGACGGCTCACTCTTTCAAGCGATTTGATGGCAGGCTCTTTCGACTGTGCATCATACTTCAACGCGATCTTGATCACGCCTTGTTTGCTATCATCCTCAAACTTGTATTTGAGAATATATCCCTGATCATAGAGGATTTCGGTAATTCTCTTCTTCAGGTTTGATGCAGGAATCTCCACAATGCGATGCCCGGCCATTTGAGCGTTCCGAACTCTTGTGAGAAAATCTGCTATAGGATCAGTTACCATAATTATTTTAAATTGAAGATTTGATATTTTATATTTTTTCGATGCTGCATGTTTTCATGTTATCCAACAATCAAACAATTAAACAGTCGAACAATCAATCTACCAGGAAGCTTTCTTAACTCCCGGGATTTTGCCTGCCAATGCCATATCACGGAAAGCAATACGACTGAGTCCGAAATAACGGATATAGCCGCGTGGACGTCCGGATAACTGGCAACGATTCTTCAGGCGTACTTTGGAAGAATTCTTTGGAAGTTCATCCAAAGTTTTCCAATCTCCGGCGGCTTTCAATGCAGCACGTTTTTCTGCATATTGGGCTACCATTCTTTCCCTTTTTCTCTGCCTGGCTTTTACCGATGTTTTTGCCATTTTGTTTTTTTATTATTTAACACTGACCCGCAAGGCGAATCATTTTATTTAATCCTTCTTTGCTGCACGGAAAGGCATTCCCATTTCCTTCAGCAATTCGTATGCTTCTTCGTTTGTTTGCGCTGTTGTAACAAAAGTGATATCAAGACCAGTGATCTTATTCACTTTATCGATATCGATCTCCGGGAAGATGATCTGCTCAGTAATACCCATCGTATAGTTACCACGTCCGTCAAAAGATTTTTCATTAACTCCTTTGAAGTCGCGTACACGAGGAAGTGCAGTTGCAATCAATCTGTCGAGGAATTCATACATCTTCACTCCACGCAAAGTCACTCTTGCGCCGATTGGCATATTCTTTCTCAACTTGAAGTTCGAAATGTCTTTCTTCGACATTGTCGCAACAGCTTTTTGACCGCTGATCTGAGTCAGCTCATCGAGTGCAACATCAACCAGCTTTTTGTCAGTAACGGCTCCGTTCACACCTCTGTTAAGATTGATCTTCTCCAGGCGTGGAACTTCCATTACGCTTTTATAGCTGAAGCGTTTCATCAAAGCAGGTACAACTTCTTTTTTGTACTTGTCTGCTAACCGCGGTGTATATTTTGTTGTGCTCATTGTTCAATTATTTAATCACTTCGTCTGATTTCTTTGCAATACGAACCAGCTTGCCACTTGTGCGATCTCTCTTAATCCTGGTTGCTGATCCTGTTTTTACATCCCACATCATTACGTTGCTGATATGGATTGATGCTTCTTTTTTGACCAAACCACCTTTGGTATTCTTTGCAGAAGGTTTAGTATGACGGGTAATTATATTAACTCCCTCAACCAGTACACGACCTTCTTCAGGATAAACCTCAAGCACTTTGCGTGCTTTGCTCAGGTCTTTATCATCGCCGGCGATCACGACTACGCTATCGCCTTTCTTGATATTAAACTTCGGTTTGAATCGATTACTCATTTTATTCTCTTTGAGATTACTTACTAATTTTTCTTACAGAACTTCAGGAGCCAATGAAATTATCTTCATGTATCCCTTATCTCTCAATTCACGGGCAACTGGTCCAAATATGCGCGTTCCCCTTGGCTCATCTGACTGGTTCAACAACACAACAGCGTTATCATCAAAACGGATATAAGAACCATCTTTACGACGCAATTTGTTCTTCGTGCGAACAATAACAGCTTTTGTTACGGTTCCTTTCTTGATTCCTCCTGCGGGAATGGCGTCCTTAACAGTAACCACGATCTTGTCTCCGATCTTCGCATAATCCTGACCGCTATTTCCTAACACGCGAATACACAACACTTCCTTTGCACCGCTGTTATCGGCTACGTTTAATCTGCTTTCTTGCTGGATCATTGTTTTAAGCTTTGTGCTACCGGATTTACCCGCAGCAATTGAACTTTGTTATTAATTACTTCGCTTTTTCTACTACCTGAACCAATCTCCATCTCTTTGTCTTGCTCAAAGGACGTGTTTCCATAATCTCCACTGTATCGCCAACACCACACTCGTTCTTTTCATCGTGTGCATGGAATTTCGTTGTCTTCTTAATGAATTTTCCATAGATCGGGTGCTTAACCTTTCTTTCTATAGCAACCGTAATGGTCTTATCCATTTTGTTACCGGTTACAATCCCGGTCCTTGTTTTGCGCAAATTTCTTTCGGACATTTTGTATACTTTACTTATTTGCAATTATGCGTTTTCTGTCTTCTCCTCTGTTTTCTTTCTCTTCAATTCTGTTTTCATGCGTGCCAGGTCCTTGCGGATTGCACGAATGCTCATTGGATTTTCCAATGGAGAGATCGCGTGAGCAAACTGAAGTTTCTTCAGGCGCTGCTCATCTTCATTGATTCTCGCAGCCAGATCTTTTTCATTCAGATCTTTAATGCTCTTTACAAAATCAGCCTTCTTAGACATCTTATCTATTTTAAAATTGTTTAGGCGACAACGTCCCTACGAATTACAAACTTTGTTTTGATCGGAAGCTTCTGAGCAGCAAGTCCCAATGCCTCTTTTGCAACTTCAACGGTAACTCCATCTGCTTCGAAAAGAATACGACCTGGTTCAACTACAGCAGCCCAGAATTCAGGGTTACCTTTACCCTTACCCATTCTCACTTCAAGCGGCTTGCGGGTAATTGGCTTGTCAGGAAAAATTCTGATCCACACATTTCCTTCCCTTTTCATCGCACGAGTCATTGCCTGACGCGCAGCTTCAATCTGACGATTGGTCAACCAGATTGGCTCCAATGCCTTCAATCCATAAGAACCAAACGCAATTGTAGTTCCTCTCTTAGCCACTTCCCTGATGCGACCCTTCTGTGCTTTTCTATGTTTCGATCTTTTAGGCTGTAACATTTCAATTTTAGATTTGAAATTTTAAATTTTAGATTTACCCCCTGCGGTCTCTTCCTCCGCCGCCGCCACCACCTGGTCTGCGTCCGCCGCCTCTATCACCACCACCTCTTCTGTCTCCGCCACCACCGCCTCTTCCTCCGCGATCATCGCGACGGTCACGGTGTCCACCTCCATCTTCTCTTCTCTCTCTTCTATCACTTACATCGCTCTTACCACCAACAAAGTTTGGATTCAAATCACGCTTACCAAGAATCTCACCTTTACAAATCCATACTTTGATACCGATCTTTCCATAAACAGTCAATGCAAATACGTTTGCATAGTCGATATCCATTCTCAGCGTGTGCAACGGCGTACGGCCTTGCTTGATCTCTTCTGTACGTGCAATCTCAGCACCACCCAAACGTCCTGCTACTTTCACTTTGATTCCTTCAGCACCCATACGAAGCGCAGAAGCGATCGCCATTTTGATGGCTCTTTTATAGTTGATCCTGTTTTCGATTTGACGGGCAATTGTATCCGCTACGATCATCGCATCCAATTCAGGGCGACGAATCTCAAGGATATTGATTTGAACATCCTCTTTACCGGTAAGTTTTTTCAACTCTTCCTTGATGCGGTCAACTTCTCCACCACCTTTACCAATGATGATACCTGGCTTTGAAGTATGGATAGTAACGATCAGCTTATTAAGCGTACGCTCAATAACGATCTTAGAAATTCCACCTTTGTTGATACGCGCATTCAGGTAAGTCCTGATCTTATTGTCCTCAATCAACTTGGTAGAATAATCTCTCTTGTTACCATACCAGTTAGACTCCCAACCACGGATGATTCCTAACCTGGCACCAATTGGATTTGTTTTCTGACCCATATTATTATTTGAGTATGAACTATTTTGTTTTGTTATCTACAATGATGGTTACATGATTGCTGCGCTTGCGAATGCGATAAGCCCTTCCTTGTGGAGCAGGCAACATCCTTTTAATGCTACGCGCGCCATCAACGAAAATGGTTTTCACAACCAGGTTCTCATCAGCTGCGCTCTTCCCTTCATTCTTTTGCTCCCAGTTTTTCACTGCAGACCAAAGCAGTTTATGCAATGGCTTGGCAGAATGTTGCGGATGATGCTCCAGCATTGCCAGCGCTTTTTCCACTTCCACTCCACGGATCTCATCAGCCAACAGACGCATTCTGCGTGGTGATGTGGGATAATTTCTGAGTTTAGCTACTGCCTCCATATTTTAGTCTTTTAGTCGGGAGTCGGTAGTCCGGAGTCGACTCCCGACTCCCGACTCCTGACTCGATTTAAACGATTTTATAATTAAACAGCGACCTTCTTACTTGAGTGTCCCTTGAACTGTCTTGTTGGAGCAAACTCTCCGAGCTTATGTCCAACCATGAATTCAGTTACATACACAGGAATGAATTTATTCCCGTTATGAACAGCGAATGTATGCCCAACAAAATCTGGAGTGATGGTAGAACGGCGGCTCCATGTTTTGATAACCGACTTCTTTCCTTTGCCTTCGTTGATCGAAGTGACCTTCTTCTCCAGCGCTGCAGCTACATAAGGACCTTTTTTAATTGAACGAGCCATTTGTTTATTTTAAATTTTCTATTTGCTATTTTCTATTTACCTGGCGCAAGCCTTTCCGACGACTAACTCCAACATCTTACACAATTAAGAAATAAGTTGGAAGCGCTTGTGCCATTCACTACTTCGCAAGCTTGCTACCATTCTTTCTTTGAATGATAAGCGCATTGCTTCCTTTGTGACGCTTACGAGTCTTAAGACCTTTAGCGTATTTACCAGTACGGCTTCTTGGGTGTCCACCTGAAGCTTTACCTTCACCACCACCCATTGGGTGATCAACTGGGTTCATCGCTACACCACGGTTGCGAGGACGAATTCCTTTCCAACGGTTAACACCAGCTTTACCAGCTTGCTCGAGATTATGATCCCCATTGCTAACTACACCAACGGTAGCATAACAATTGATCAATAATTTTCTCAACTCACCGCTTGGCATTTTCAATACAGCGTATTTTTCTTCTTTGTTGGTCAACTGAGCTGAGGTACCAGCGCTGCGAACCAACTTTCCACCCTGACCAGGTTGCATTTCGATATTATGCACGTTAGTACCGAGTGGCATATTTTTCATCATCAATGCATTTCCAACTTCAGGAGCTACATCATCACCTGAAACGACAACCGCACCAACCTGCAATCCCTGAGGAGCGAGGATATATCTCTTTTCTCCATCTACATAGTTCAACAACGCGATGAATGCTGTACGGTTTGGATCGTACTCGATAGATGCTACCGTTGCGTCTACATTTTTCTTACCTCTCTTGAAGTCAACCAGACGATACATCTTTTTGCTTCCACCACCGATATAGCGCATAGCTCTTCTACCCTGCACGTTACGGCCACCTGTTTTCTTTCCTTTTTCAAGAAGAGATTTTTCAGGAGTATCGCTTGTAATTTCAGCATAAGCGTTGCCAATTCTCCAACGAGTTCCGGCGGTAATCGGTTTATATTTTTTCAGTGCCATGTTTTTCTATTTATATTCCTGTAATCCCGATAGCTATCGGGACTGGATAGAAAGTTTTTAAATATTTGCGTACAGGTCGATTGTTTCTCCTTCAGCAACTACTACATAAGCCTTCTTATAAGATGGCTTCACACCAGAAATAAATCCTGCTTTTGTAAAACGGTTTTTAGTTTTACCTGGAACAACTACAGTGTTCACATCGATAACAGTGACACCATAAAAATCTTCGACCGCTTTCTTTACTTCAAGCTTATTGGCTTTGCGATGCACCTTGAATGCATATGTGCGACGCTTATCCGAAAGCTTATTGCTCTTTTCGGTAACGATCGGTTTTATTAATACTTCAGCGCTTCTCATCTCTAATGTTTTTATTAGTTGGCGTTGATCTCTTTAATTTCTTTTGAAATGGATTGAACCGTTCCTTCTGTTACTACTACGATATCAGAATTCACGATATCATAAGTATTCATATCGTTGTAACGATATCCGCTAACATTAGGAAGATTACGGAATGACAAGTAAAAATTCACGTCTTGCTCTGCTGTTAAGAACAATACTTTCTTACCGTCGGCCTTCAGTCCTTTTAAGATGCTCAACACATCTTTTGTCTTTGGTGCTTCCAACTTTACGTCTTCAAGAACCAGCAGATTGCTCTCTTTCACTTTGTGAGAAAGTGCGGAACATTTAGCCAGTCCTTTAACCTTTTGATTCAGTTTGAAATTGTAACTGTGGGGTTTAGGTCCGAAAATAGTACCCCCACCTTTATACAATGGGTTACGGATATTTCCTTTACGGGAACCACCTGTACCCTTTTGACGATGGAGCTTTTTGCTGGAACCTTTTACTTCCATTCTTGTCTTCACCTTATGCGTTCCCTGGCGCTGTGCAGCTAAATATTGCTTCACCGCGAGCCAGATGGTATGATCATTCGGCTCTACACCAAAGATCTCTTCCGGAAGTTCAACTGTACGACCGGTTTTCTTACCCTTTATATTTAAAACTTCTGCTTGCATGTGTCTTAATTAAAGTTTACTTCTGGATATAAACAATAGAACCGTTATGACCGGGAATAGATCCGCTCACCAGGATATAATTCTTCTCAGGGAAGATCTTAACCACTTTAAGTGCTTTGATCTTTACGCGATCGCCACCCAAACGGCCAGCCATGCGCATTCCTTTAAACACACGTGATGCATCGGAAGAGTTACCGATTGATCCTGGAGCACGCTGACGATCGTGTTGACCGTGTGATTGCGCACCAACACCACTAAATCCGTGACGTTTAACTACACCCTGGAATCCTTTACCTTTTGAAGTTCCTACCACGTCAACGTTTTCACCTTCTGTGAAGATGTCAACAGTGATTGATTCGCCCAATGCTTTTTCAATAGCATAATCGCGAAACTCTCTCACGAATTTTTTTGCAGCGGTATTAGCTTTTGCGTAGTGATTCTTTTCAGCACCGATTGTGTGCTTTTCATTCTTGTCTCCGAATGCTAATTGGATAGCATTGTATCCATCGGTTTCTTTTGTCTTAACCTGCGTGATAACGCAAGGGCCAGCTTCAATGATGGTACAAGCTGTTTGCTTACCATCAGAACTGAAGACGCTGGTCATCCCGATTTTTTTGCCAATGATTCCTTTCATTTTCTATTGTTTGTGCCTTTCGAAAGGTTGAAGAGACATTTGCGGTAAGATGTGTAGGAGATCCTCGCTTTCGCGAGGACGGGCACATCATTGGCAACTTCAATCCCCGTTTGCTGTTGACCTTTTGTTTTAATCCCCGTCCCGCATTTGTTGCGGGAGGGACCCCCTATGATGGAGGTTTACAAGTACCAACAGTAAACTAACCTCGAAGGGCTAGTTCATATTTTAAATTATGAATGACTGCTTTTGCAGTCTGCCCAGCGCTGTTTTGTTCATCCCGCTTTCACGGAAAAAAGTTTACAGATGGGCTATAAAAAGAACTAATGAAAAAACCCTGTCAGACGTTTTACCCCTGACAGGGTTTTCTATCTATTGTCAAGCTTTAATCTCTACTTCAACACCACTGGGCAGATCCAATTTGCTCAGCGCATCTACCGTACGGCTTGATGACGTGTAAATATCCAGAAGACGTTTATGCGTCGCTAACTGGAATTGCTCACGGCTTTTCTTATTCACGTGTGGTGAACGCAATACTGTAAAAACTTTCTTGCGGGTAGGTAAAGGAATAGGTCCTGTTACTACTGCCCCTGTACTGCGCACTGTTTTCACGATCTTCTCGGCAGATTTATCTACCAGATTGTGATCGTAAGACTGCAATTTTATTCTAATTCGCTGAGACATATATCAAAACCTCAATTTTGAATTGGGGATGCAAAGGTAAGGCGTTAAAGTATACACTCAAAGAAAATCTCTAAGTTTCTCGGTCAAATTAGAAATTTTAACCGCATCGGGATTACCTCGGTCCCGGCGGGCAATGCTCCCTTAAATATTTGGTGTACAAGGCCGATAAATGTGCCCCTGTCCCTTCTCCCTCAGAGATCCCATGGGTCCGGTTTGGATAGGCCATGAACTGGAACTGCTTGCCCTGCTTTACCAACTCATTCACAAGCATCTCGGCATTGCTATAATGGACATTGTCGTCACCCGTACCATGTATATAAAGTAGGTTTCCTCTCAGGTTCTTCGCATAAGTTATGGGCGAGCCCTTTTGGAAATCCTCTTTATTTTCCTGGGGCAGGCCCATATATCTTTCCTGATAAATATTATCGTAGGTCAGCTGGTTTGCCACCGCCGCCACGGCAATACCGGTTTTATAGATCTCCGGATACTGGAACATGAGGTTGAGGGTCGCTGACCCGCCGCCGCTCCAGCCCCAAACCGCAATCCGGGATGTATCTACAAATGGCCATTTGAGTATCTCCTTTGCCGCCATTGCCTGATCACTAATATTCACCAATCCAATCTTCCGATATACAATCTTTCTCCAGCCCCTCCCCTTTGGTACCGGGGTTCCGCGATTATCAATTGAGATATAGATATAACCATCTCTCGCCATATTTCCCAGGTAAAGGAAATTATTCTCGATTCCGAATTGATCAATAACATTCTGCCCCCATGGTTCGGTGTACACGTAGAAAACAACCGGGTATTTTTTTGTTTGATCGAAATTGTCTGGCTTTACCATCCAGGCATCCATTTCAACATTCTCCGATGTTGTGATCTTGAAGAAAGTCACCTTAGATTTCGTTGAATCTGCTTTTGATACAGCATCATTCACTTTATTTTCTCCATTGATGCCTTTGTGATCAGCAAGACTAATAAACTCATTTACCGGTTGAGTATAGTGGTTTGAAAAACTATGACGTGCAAATGCAGCATTTGGAGAAATATCATAATCATGCGTTCCATTTTGGTTTGCCGGTGAAAGACGCTCTGCTTCACCTGATCCATCTAAGCGAGTTCGATAAAGATATTTCTGCGTTGCATTAGTTGGAGAAGCATGAAAATAAACGTAACCGCCTTTTTCGTCTATGGTTGCGATTTCCATTACATCATAGTTCCCACGAGTGATCAAGGTTTCACTTTTTCCATCGCGACTGACACGATATAAATGACGCCATCCATCTTTCTCTGATGCCCAAACAAATTCTTTTCCATTATTGATCCAATCCCAACCTCCATAACTATAATCGGTATCCCACAAAGGAAGAATATCAATCCAGGCTGCATCCTTTTCAGTATAAATTGTTCTTACCCCGCCGGTAGTTGCGCTGCATATCATTAGCCGGCTTTCGTTTTGTTTACGATTCAATTGTTGAATGATGAGTTCGGTGCTATTTGCAGCCCATTCCATTCGGGGAACATAAGTTTGCCAAACCGGATCTGTTGGAATCAACATCCATTTTGTTGCTCCTGAACTTGCATTCACTACACCAATTTTATATGGAGATGGCGGTTCGCCTGCAATAGGATACTCAACTGGAATAGCGCGGGGATAAATTGAATCGGTATTATTGATCATTAAATGATCCTTTGTTTTTCTTGCATCGATCTGCCAGAATGCAATTTGTTTGCTATCGGGCGACCAGCGGAAGCCATCTCTGCAAAAAAACTCTTCCTCATAAGCCCAATCAAATGTTCCATTAATCATTTTTCGGTTTCCATTCGACGTTAGTGCTTTAATAACGCCTGTTTTCAGGTCTTCTACATAAAGATTGTATTCGCTCACATAAGCTACTTTATTTCCATCCGGAGAAAATTTTGCAAACATCAGCGATGAAGCAGGCCTTCCCTTTCCAAGTTGCTTCAGCTTGTTTGTATTGAGATCGAGATACCAATAGTCGCCCCTGGTATCCAACCGCCAGACTTTTTTTGAATTATTATAGATCAGCAGTTTTTTATTATCGTTGGAAAGAATATACCACCGGATCGGAAGGTTTTTATCCTGGCCCTCGGGTGTCAATTGCTTTTTACTCGCAATTACTTTCTTTTCGTTTGATGGGAGCAGGTATTCAACGATCTCCCCTCCTTCTGAGCGGTAATAGCTGTTTCCTTCCTTTGACCAGTTAACGGTTTGAGCGTACCCGAAAACAGAGATCAACAAGAACAAAAAAGCGAACTGGATGACAAAACAAGTCCTTTTCATTTAATTGGTTTAAGGCCGGAAAATTAAGGATTTAGCCTTTAGGTCTTATGAAGTAATGCTCGCCATGCCAAACAATTTAAGCATCTGCATAACTTTTCTTAATCTAAACCAACCTATCAGAAAACAATACCGTAGGCTAATGCAGAACAACCCCCGCATTGGAAGAAATCGTCACCCGTAATCGTAGATCGTAAATTTCCTATAATCCATTGGCTCGAAATTTGCTTTAGTGAAACTATTCCAGGACTGTGAGTTCGAGCAAGTACAGTTCTAATCTCCTATCTGAACAGCCAACCGCCATTCCCCATCGTCCAACAACTTTGATTACGAACATTTAAATTACTCGTATGAAACGATTACTACCAGTATTAGGTATTTTCTCTCTTTTCCTTTTATTTTTCATTGCTTGTAAGAAAGAACAAAGCCAGGATTCGGGTATGCAGGCCGTACTCCAGGAAGCTCGACAAAATTTTCTTCAACTTGATTCAACAGAATGTGGTGCTGTAGTACAAAAAGATCTTTGGGATCAGGCAATGGTTGAAGACAGAGGTGACTTTAGTATCTCTAATGACAGTGCGAATGTTATTATCAGGTATGCCTCGAATGGCATCAATGATGTGCACGTTAAAAAAATTATTCTTCTCTATGGTACACGTGACCACGTACGGAATGGTATAACCGAAACAAATACATGGACACCTTGTGATGGTCCCGCACATCCGGACAGAGTTAAAGAATCAGCGGCGGGAACATTTTTCGATTCAGTACTGATACCTCTTTCCGCATTCCATTCAGATAGCTGCATCTACATTGGCGCATGGGTTACGCTCGTCAACACTGCCGGTTTTCAATGGTGCACATTCCCAATTCCATTTGATGAAAATATTCAGGGGATCTCTACATGGAAATCTTACCTGAAGTATTGCAAACAAGATTGTGGGGGTGGTGGTGATGATTCTGTTGTATGCGGAAATCTTCGCACCGTTACTCCTGGTGGTTGGGGATCCAAACCTCACGGAAATAATCCTGGAAAATATTTGCATGATAATTTCGCTGCTGCATTTCCAAATGGTGTAACAATAGGATGTGCTCCGGATAATTTCTGGGTAAAATTCACATCTGCACAGGCAATCACCGATTATTTGCCAGCTGGCGGCGAACCCAAGAAATTGAAAAAGAATTATACTAATCCAAAGACAAGGGATCTTAAGAATAGCCTCGCTCAACATGTACTCGCACTTACATTAAATGTGCAGTTTGATTTATTCGATCCAAACTTTGGCGAAGGTGGAGTTCATCTTGAAGATATGATCATCAATAGTGGCAAATTCAAAGGATGGACTGTTGGCGCGTTCCTTGATTTGGCAAATAAAGTATTAGGCGGATGCAATACACAATACAAGGCAAAAGATGTAGTGAGTACAGCCGAAAAGATCAATGAGTTCTTCAAGAATGGTCGCAGACCTGGACATCATGGTCATGATGATAACGATGATGACGATCATGATGATGATCACGATGATGACGACCATCATGAAGGTTGCAAACCAGATTTCCTGAAATGCCCAACTGAAAGATAGTTTTTCATAGGCACTCCGAATATAAAGTCGACCAAACCCCGACCGTTAAGCGTCGGGGTTTTTTATTATTTCAGCCCCACAAGAGTAGGTGACGAAGAAATAATCAATAATTAATAATCAATAATTGTCCGAAGTACAAGGTGCTTATGAATTTTTAAGCAACCTTATGCCAGACGAATTATTGATTATTGATTATTGATTATTGCCGGATTTCAAACTATTATCTCTCCGGGTCAATTATTCTTGGATCTGGACAAGTTAAAAACCCATTATTAGTATTTCCGTCAACGTAATTATTATTGATCTGATCAAGTACCTGGACCATATCTGCAACTGAATAACTGCTACCGCAACCTCCAAGTATCCTGTTCGCTTCAGCAAGAATATCATTTACATTCTTTGATGTAAATTTTCCGCTGGTAACAACCATAAAACCCAAATTAAATCCAGAGGCTCCGAAGTTGGGATCGTACATATCGAATCCAATGCTCAGACTTAGTGCAGCCACATGGTCAACCAACGTATTCTTTAAATCAGTTGAGAAAGGATCAATAAAATTATCAGTCAATGGTCTTGGCTTTCCGCCAGCAGGCATGAAATCAGTAATTGCCTGCGCCGATGTAAACTTCACAAAATAGCTTGGCTCACATCCGATGGTCAGGCCATTTGGAAAGGCAGCTGCAAAGTTTGCATGCAAATAACTACCTGGATTGTTTCCATTTGGAGGTGAACCCCATCCACCAGGCGTTTGTGTCCGCAACATTTCACCGCAATTAGTGCTTGCTGTCGCAGTTGCTTCAGTTGTGGTTGAATGGTTCGCGCTGAGCCTTTCAGTATTTGCTTTGTCAGTTAAACTCTTTTGACAGGAATAAAATGCAATGATGAGAAAAAGGAAAAGAATAGTAACACTGAGTTTTTGTTTCATAGGACATTTTTTGTTGAGAAATAAAATCGAAACCTGAGGCCAATAAAAATATAATACGGATTCAGGGATCGAAATAACGATCCAGGGCGTTGGGGGATGATAAAAATTGCAAAAAAATGGAACAATTGCAATGGCTGTGGAAAATAAAAACCCTTAATTGAGATTGATCGTTTTATCAATATCGTCAATAGTAATTAGTGAATTTTTTCATAGTAAAAAACCCTTCCCGGATAAGCTGGGAAGGGTTTTCTAATCAGAAAGAAAAGAAATTATTTTTTCGAAATCTTTAGGGTTTAAACAAAGTCTACTTTTCTGGTGGCTTTAAATTAATCACACAAAAAAGTCCCGTATGAACGGGACTATGAATATTGTAATTACGCATTTCTTTATCCTTCAACCTTCGCCTTTCCCTTCACCTTCGCAATCACTTCTTCAGCGATATTGTTCGGTGCAGGGGCATAATGGCTGAATTCCATGGTAGAAGTTGCACGACCAGAAGACAAGCTTCTCAATTGTGTAACGTATCCAAACATTTCGCTCAATGGAACTTTTGCCTTGATAACTTGTGCACCTGCACGGCTATCCATTCCTTCGAGCATACCACGACGGCGGTTAAGGTCTCCCGTTACATCACCCATGTATTGTTCCGGAGTGATTACTTCAACCTTCATGATTGGCTCAAGCAATACAGGTTTTGCTTTCTTAGCTGCCTCACGGAATCCACTCTTTGCGCAAAGCTCGAATGACATTGAGTCGGAGTCAACCTGGTGATAGCTTCCATCAAACACTCTAACCTTCATATTCTCTACAGGGTAGCTAGCCAATACACCAGTACCCATTGCTTGTTCAAATCCTTTTTGAATAGCAGGGATATATTCACGTGGAATAGATCCTCCGAAAATATCATTCACAAACTGGAAATGCTCATCCGGGTTTTCTTTCAACCATTCTACATCTGCAGGACCAAATTCAAAAACGATATCCGCAAATTTACCGCGACCACCAGTTTGCTTCTTTAGTACTTCTCTATGTTCGATTGATGCTTTGAATGCTTCTTTATAAGCAACCTGCGGCGCACCCTGATTTACTTCAACTTTGAATTCTCTTCTCATGCGGTCCACGATGATCTCAAGGTGCAACTCTCCCATTCCTGAAAGAATTGTTTGACCTGTTTCCTCATCGGTCTTCACTCTTAATGTAGGATCTTCTTCAACCAGTTTAGAGATTGCGATACCCATCTTATCTACGTCAGCCTGAGTTTTCGGTTCAACAGCAACAGAGATAACTGGCTCTGGAATGAACATGTTCTCCAATGTAATTGGAAAATCTTCAGCACAGAGTGTATCTCCTGTTTTTATCTCTTTAAATCCAACTGCTGCTCCGATATCTCCTGCTTCAATTGAATCAATTGGATTTTGCTTGTTTGCAAACATCTTCATGATACGGCTGATCCTTTCTTTCTTTCCACTTCTTACATTCAATACATAAGAACCTGCATCAAGCTTACCACTATAAACGCGGAAGAATGCAAGACGACCAACAAAAGGATCGGTCATGATCTTAAACGCCAATGCAGCAAAAGGCTCTTTTGCATCTGGCTTACGAACTAATTCTTCACCTGTTGAAGGATCAGTTCCTTTAATCGCCTGAATATCCAAAGGCGAAGGCAGGTAACGACAAACAGCATCCAATGCAGTTTGTACGCCTTTATTCTTAAATGAAGAACCGCACATCATGGGAACGATGCTGAGATCGATTGTCGCCTTACGGATCGCTTCATGCATTTCATCTTCAGTGATCGAATTAGGATCATCAAAGAATTTCTCCATTAACTTATCATCGTATTCAGCAACAGCTTCAACTAGACTTGCTCTCCATTCGTTTGCCTCTTCAAGCATATCTGCAGGCACTGGAACTTCGTCGAAGGTCATTCCTTCTGTTTCCATATGCCAGATAATTCCTTTCATCTTGATCAGGTCAACCACACCTTTGAAATCATCTTCTGCACCAATTGGCAATTGAAGAGGAACTGCTTTTGAACCAAGCATCTCTTTCACTTGCTTAACAACATTCAAAAAGTCAGCACCGCTTCTATCCATCTTATTCACGAAACCGATACGTGGTACATTGTAACGGTTTGCCTGGCGCCAAACAGTTTCACTTTGTGGCTCAACACCATCAACAGCCGAAAACAAGGCAATCAAACCATCGAGTACGCGCATCGAACGCTCAACCTCTACCGTAAAGTCAACGTGGCCCGGCGTGTCGATGATATTGAATGAATATTTTTTTGTATTCGCATCTGCTTTTCCCAACACGGTAGGAAAATTCCATTGACAGCTTACCGCAGCTGAAGTAATCGTAATACCTCTTTCTTTTTCCTGCTCCATCCAGTCAGTAGTTGCTGCCCCATCGTGCACCTCTCCGATCTTATGGATCATTCCTGTATAGCGCAGGATACGCTCAGTAGTAGTGGTTTTTCCGGCATCGATATGAGCCGCAATTCCAAAATTCCGCTGAAGTCTTAAGTCTGCCATGATTATTGAGAATTGTAATTTTTTAATCGGTTGTCTCACAGAGCCTTTACGAACCGCCTCAAAGGCCGCCCTTCAGGTTCCGAAAACGGTGCGCAAAGGTAAGCAAAATCCTGCGAATTCAGTTCGTTATGGCGGGGTTAATTTTAAGGTTAACAGGTTAACAAGTTCACAGGTTGACAAGGCCTTATCTAAAGATTTCCCTGTTAACTTATTAACCTGTCAACCTGTTAACCAGAAAGAAAAGGTCCCCTGCCTACAAGAACAGGGGACCCAATGCAGTAACAACAAGGATTCGATTAATATACAAAAGCCAGCGCCGTGCGGTCGTTGGCATTAAATGGTCTGTTTACCCCATTTCCAATACAAGCAAGCATCCAGGAATTGGGATCGGGTCCGCTTGGAGTACCTGGGATAAGGATAGCTCCAACTGAAGAAGCTCCTTCATTAACCGGAGAACCTCCACAGCTATAAGCCCTGTTCATAAAGTCAGTATGCCTGAATCCAATAGCATGTCCAACTTCATGAGCGATGATGGATGTAACTGTGTTGATATTCCATGTGTCCAGATAACTTCTATTGACCAGTACAGAACCATATGGATTACCAGAAGAAGATGGGAATCCCGAAGAAGCAAGATAACCCGCTCCTGAAGGAGCAGAGCGAATTACAATATTTCCACCAGATGTAACACGTGACATGGTGATGCGCAATGCCTGAGCGTTATAACGAGCGATTGCAGCATCAGTTGCAGTAATGTAACGCGAAGGAAGACTGGTTGAAACACGAATGGTGATGTTGCGTGGTAGACCTGTAACGGTATTGGTTGTTCTATACTGCTCTTCATCACCCACTCTCAGGAACATGGATTCTGGTTGGGTATTTAATTGATCCTCTGTAATAACAATATCCCCTTCTACCAGATATCCTTCATCATGCAATTGAACATTTTTGTTTGAAAAGCCCATCGCATAAATTTTATCTAAAACATCCTGTGAGATCTGTTGTTTTTTTTCTGTTACTGCAGCATCTTTCTTACATGCAATAAAAACAACACTCATTGCGACCAGGATAAGGAAAACTTTCAGAAGATTTTTTCTCATACAGGTTTTTGTTTAAAGCGTTTGATAATTGGTTGGGTTGTTACTGCGAAGAAATTTCCTATTAGAAAGTTTTCTAATTTACTTGAATTATGTAATTCAATCCAAGAAGTTTTATCAACTTTTAAAAACTTGTAGTTACTGTATCGGATACACGAAGTTCGAATTATGTAAGTTTTTGTTTGGTGAATGTGGGAGTTACGATTTTTGTGACAGAAAAATTACGATCTGCGCATTCGATAGTGACAAAACCCCACGCCTGACCATCAATGCGCGATACCCACTTACCTTAGTTTGCATTCGCGAAAAAATCGTAGTTTGAAATATCTATGAGAGCGCTTGCTGTAAGCCTTATACTATCCTGCCTTTGCGCCTTATCCTCATCCGCTCAATTCAATCGGACCACTTATGCTTACAAACTAAGCCCACTGCTTTCGAATACAATCGGGAGAAACGAATCTCAATTGCAAACATTTTGGATAATCAGCGCTGATACGATTGCACTGAAGAAATATTTTAGCGAACGATCATCCAGAATAACTGTACTCAACACTTATCCATCAATTGGAATGCTGGTAGTTCGTTCAAGATGGGACCTTATTGATTCATTACTCCCTTCTACTTTGATAAAGTTTGTTGACATACCCAGAATACCGAAAGAGGAACTTGCAGTAGTGTCAACCGACAATAGCGTAAACCAAATAAATCTTGCACATCATAATTTTCCAACGATCAATGGAAATAATATTGTCGTATCAATAAAAGAAAATCGATTCGATTCTTCAGATATTGATTTCAAAGGAAGATTCTTATCAACTCCGCTTGGATCTCCACAATTAACGATGCACGCATTAATCATGGCCAGCCTTATTGGCGGAGGAGGAAATTCATTTTATACGGGTAAGGGCGCAGCATGGGGAAGCCGGTTAAGCTCGTCAAACTTTGCAACGCTACTGCCAGAAACCGATGCCTCTTATCAACAATACCAGATAAGCGTGCAGAATCATTCTTATGGCACAGGCATTGAAAACTTTTATGGAACGGATGCAGCAGCATATGATGCAAGCGTAATAGCGAATCAATCACTCTTGCATGTATTCTCTGCTGGCAATTCGGGTAATCTTGCAAGTAATGCAGGTGCTTATAATGGAATTGCAGGACTGGCAAATATTACTGGCAGTTTTAAGATGGCAAAGAATATCCTTGCCGTTGGCGCTACGGATTCTTTTAGCAATGTTGCACAATTAAGTTCCAAAGGACCCGCTTATGACGGCAGAGTAAAACCAGAGTTAGTTGCCTTTGGCGAAGATGGAAGTTCAGGTGCAGCTGCATTAGTTTCAGGAACTGCTTTACTAATTCAGCAAGCATATAAAGAACTAAATGGACAATTACCTTCTTCGGCGCTGGTTCGTGCCATACTTATTAATACAGCCAATGATCCAGGCAATGAAGGACCCGACTATACAAATGGGTTTGGCGTGTTAAATGCAAATGCGGCTTTAAAAAAAACTTATTCAGGTGACTACTGGCAGGGATCAATTCAATCGGGAAATACGATTGATCACAGTTTGCATGTTTCGTCCGGGCTGAATAAAATTAAAATCACCTTATGTTGGAATGATCCTCCAAATACACCGAATTCTCCAATCGCAATTATAAATGATTTAGATCTCGAATTAGTAAACACAACCACCGGCGAAATATGGCAACCCTGGATATTAAGCAGGTTTGCCAACAAGGACTCTTTATTATTACCTGCTAAAAGAGGAAAGGACCAACGTAATACCATTGAATTGATCAGCTTATTAGCACCGGCCGCAGGAGATTACATCATTCGCGTAAAAGCTTCAACGATTACTAATGGACCGCAGAATTATTTTGTCGTTTATGATTTAGAAGAGAAGAATAAATTCGAATGGACATTCCCTTCTTCAACTGATAATTTGTTCAGTAATTCATCTGGTGTGCTGAGATGGAATTCTAATTATAGCGGTGTCAATGGATCACTTGAATATCAAACAATCAACAATAGTCAATGGAAATCGATTAATTCAAATATTGATCTGTCACAACATTACTTTCGATGGTCTGTTCCGGATAGCTTTACCGTTGCAAGATTGAAGATGACCGTAAATGGACAGCAATACCTCAGTGATAGTTTTAGCATTTCAAACTCGCTGAACCCAAAAGTTGGCTTCAATTGCACGGATTCATTCTTGTTATACTGGAATAAATCCAAAGGCGTAGACTCCTTCATCGTATATAAACTTGGTGACCGTTATCTTGAAGAATTCAAAAGAACAAAGGATAGCTTTATAGTGATTGGCAAATCAAATAATTCAACGCTTCACTATACGGTCGCGCCCATACTTTCTAAAAATATCAATGGATTAAGAAATGAAAGTCTTAATTACACTAAGCAGGGAGTAGAATGCTATATCAAGAGTTTCCTGGTGTATCGAAACATGGCCGTCGCAAATTTGTTTCTTACTATAGGAACAACTTATCGGATTAAATCAATCGACGCAGAAAAATTCAAGAACAATTCATTTCAGCAATTGCAATCGGTCAATTATCTGCAACCGGGAAGACTTGATTATGTTGTTAATGACGTAGCATTGCAAAAAGGCGGGCATACTTATCGTTTCAAGATTACATTAGATGATGGGAAGATCATTTATAGTAACCCAGAAATAGTTTATTACTTAGCAGATTCAAAATATCTGGTATTTCCAAATCCGGTTAACAGAAGTCAACGTTTATCCATTCACAGTTCTTCGGATGACCCTTCTACGATAATTCTTTTCAATAGTCAGGGGCAAAAAGTTTTAGAAAAACAACTTCGCGATCCGGTAGAAGAGATTACCATTAATAAACTTCAAAAAGGAGTTTATTTCTATATTATTTATAAGAACAATAAGAAAGACTCTCAGGGAAATATTCTCATTCAATAACTCCAAAAAAAATCCCTTTCGCATGGGCCGAAAGGGAAACACAAAGCAAATAGTTTTTTTTCTTAGATGCGGAAGTGGGCGAAAGCTTTGTTAGCTTCTGCCATTCTATGAGTATCTTCTTTCTTCTTGAATGCCGCGCCTTCACCTTTAGCTGCTGCTATAATTTCATTTGCGAGTTTCTCAGCCATGCTGCGACCATTTCTTTCGCGGCTATACCTGATCAACCATTTCATGCTTAAAGATATTTTTCTATCGGGGCGAACTTCAGAGGGGATCTGGAAAGTTGCTCCACCGATACGACGGCTTCTAACTTCAACAGAAGGAGTTACATTGTTCAATGCCTTTCTCCAAATATCATATCCGTTTTCGCCGGTTGTTTTTGAAACACGATCCATCGCTTCATAAAAAATATTGAAGGAGGTGTTTTTCTTTCCCTGCCACATCAGGTTATTGATGAAGCGGGTTACCATCACGTCATTGTAGCGTGCATCCGGAGCGACAGGTAATTTTTTGGCTTTTGTCTTCCTCATTAATAATTATTTGAAATATGCTTTTTTATTTTTTACCAGCTTTATCGCGCTTGGTTCCATATTTAGAACGGCTCTTCTTGCGATCTTTTACACCTGCAGTGTCAAGACTACCGCGAACGATATGATAACGTACACCTGGTAAATCTTTAACCCTACCACCGCGAACCAATACGATCGAGTGCTCCTGCAAATTATGTCCTTCACCAGGGATATAAGCAATAACCTCAACTTTATTCGTCAAACGAACTTTCGCCACTTTACGAAGCGCTGAATTTGGCTTCTTTGGGGTTGTGGTATAAACCCTTGTACATACTCCGCGGCGGAAAGGACAGCTATCCAAAGCTCTTGACTTGCTTTTTGCTTTGATTATCTCTCTTCCTTTGCGTACTAATTGCTGAATTGTGGGCATTCTCGACCTTTTATTTTTGGGAGGGCAAAGGTAAGGGCTTTTGGCCTAATTCTAAAAAAACGGTCGAAAAAATCTTCAGTTCTAAGGACTTTAACGAACCAAAGTTACCGTTCCCTTCAGATTTACGGGCTTGCCAGTGTCTTTTTCTATATAATATACTGTCCAAACATAGGTTGTTGACGGTAATGGCCTGCCATTAAAGGTTCCATCCCAGCCTTTTAGCTGGTCTGTAGTATGAAAAATCAGTTGCCCAAAGCGGTTGTAGATGCGCATCTCATATTTACTTACATTAACCCCATATTTTGCCCGGAAAACCTGGTTGAATCGATCACCGTTAGGGCTAAACGCGTTGGGTACTCCCATCGGGCAAGTCTTGAAGCTTACCACGATGGTATCACGCTTCACAGTACAATTGTCGAAAACCTTGACATGATAGGTACCGGCCTGCTTTACGGCTAAAGACTTCCCAGTGCTCCCATCCTGCCATAAATAACTCAGGCCAGTTTGGCTAATCTTTGGACTTAAGATCAGTTGTTCGGTTTCACAAATCAGTGTATCTCTTCCCAAATAAACTGGAGGAAATGGTTTGTCCTTTATTAAAACAGTATCTGACCAGGTACAGCCGGAACCATTTGTCATCTTGAGCCAATAGGTACCCACTGAATTTGTATTTATCGCCTGGCTTGAGGCTCCGTTATTCCATTGATACTGCATTCCTGAAATTCCCGGATCAAGAAGAATCTGATCTCCCGTGCAAACCGTACGATCCGGACCCAGGTTAAAAATTGGTTTGTCACCGAAGATCACATCTGTCGTGTCTGAAAATACGCAACCCGCCGTTGCAGTTACCCAGTACTTACCTGAACCAGTAACCGCAGTTGTGTTGGATCGGCTACCAGTATTCCACTTATATTTCACGTCTGAGTAAAGTGGAACCGATAAAAATAAACTGTCCCCATTACATCCTGATGCAAAAGCAGGAAGATTCACTTGTAGATTTCCTGAATAAATTCGTTTCGTAACGCTATCAATAGAACAACTTCGGGTAAGTATCAATCTTACAGTATAAAATCCATCTGTTGGATAAACATGGCTGGGTGAAAAACTTGAAGAAGTATTATTTGCACCAGAGGCAGGATCTCCGAAATTCCAATTCACTGAAACAACATCGGTGAAAGAACGCAAATGAAAATTCAGGGCACGCGATGCGCATCCTGTAATCGAAAAATCACTTGGCGCAAAGTTTGGATCAAAATAAGTTGGAATGAAATTCGGAAGTCCAAGTGCACATTTGGAATTCAATTTATGTTGTGCAAAACGAAAATCGCAGGATGGAAATAGCTGATTAGGTTGGTTGATGACTGATAAACTTGAATCAAAGGAATTCGTCACATAGATCTTTTGATCAGGTCCTAATTGCAAACTTCCAGCATACGGATAATTCAACTCGGCAACCAGCTGACGGGAATTTTGAATATCGGCTACCGTGGGATTATTTAAATCGAATTGATAGATCTGGCTTTTACTTCCGCCATAAGCGCAATAAACATAAAGGAATCGGCTGTCGGAAGAGAATTCAATTCCATACGGTCCTGTATCAAAACCTGTATAACCAGAAGGCGAAACCGATAATTTAACTGCATTCGTGATCTCACCCGTCTGACGATTAAAACTTCCGAGTTCAACATAATTTACACTCCAACCATGAGCTGCAGCAATTCGTGTTGAATTCGGAGATATTTTCATACTTCCCAGCGTTCCCCACTCCTGTCCGTCTATAAGATTCGGCGTGGCGCTAATGATTGGATCAGGGTCCAATCCATTCTTACTAATAAGAAAAGTATAGTAGAAGTTTGATTTCCATAAACGCGTCGTGATCCAAACATCTTTGTTATTGCAATGCAATACTGCAGTTATTTTTTCTGACGTTTGAGAAGTGAGAATTTTGTTTTTTAATGTTACTCTTCCCAAACCATTATCGGCTTTGATATTTACTATTGAATAAGTGATCCCTTTTGATCCGCCATGATAATCGACACAAAAAACATAATAAAGTGAATCGTTGCCAGGATGTGGGACTATCAAAGATGATTGAGTGCTTGATGTATTTCCATACAATCCCAATCCATTTGCCATCGGTTCATGCCTTTTGTTCCAGATTGTTTCACCATTAGTATAGAATAGTAATTCTCCATCCTTGTCTGAAATGGTTGCACATCCTTCTGGAGTATTCATTGCACTGGGGCCTAAATTTATCGGGGATCCGAAAGAGAAATCCATTCCTGCTTTTTCTCCGAAATACCAGATTGAAGCTTCCTTCTGAGCATTAGCAGTCAACACACCCAGGCAAAAGATTATGTGCAGCAGTTTTTTCAACAGTACCGTTCTGAGAATAAACGTAACAAATAAAAAAGTGGTTGGGAACTACTGGCGCAAACGTTTCCGGCGGCGCCAAAAGAACAACTGCAACCTCATGCATCAGCCGGAACCGTTTGTGCCTTAAATCTTATACATCCACCCATACTTGTCGGGGATTCGTCCTTCGCGGATTCCAGTCAGTCTTTTCTTTAATTCCGGCGCAGTTTTCCATTGTTCAACCGGGAAATTCATCACAAAATCTTTGTACTTCAACTCTTTTATAAGGGAGATCGTAGCAGCTGTTCCTGTTCCAAATACTTCATATAATATTCCGGCGCGATAAGCATCGATGATGTCGTCAATATTCAATGGTCTTTCCTCGACCTTGAATCCCATTTCCTTCAATATAACCATTGCGCTATCGCGGGTAACACCTTCGAGAATAGTTTCAGATTTAAGGTCTGGAGTGATTGCAGTATCACCAATAATGAAGAATACATTCATTGTGCCGATCTCCTGAACATACTTATGCTCGAATGCATCCGTCCACAATACCTGGTCATAACCCTTCTTTTTTGCTTCGGCAGTTGCCAGCATTGATGCACCGTAATTACCTGCAGCTTTTGCATAACCAATACCGCCGGGTGAAGCACGCGTATATTTCTCCTCGACGTATATGCGCATCGGAGCAGCATAATAGGGTCCTGTTGGACTAAGAATGATCAAGAACTTATAATGTTCAGAAGGTTTCACTCCAATTACTTCATCAGAAGAAAACATGAATGGTCTTATATAAAGCGAATGATCTTCTTTAGCTGGAATCCAGTTCTTATCAATATCAATCAACTGTCTCATACCTTCCATAAATAAATATTCTGGAACAGTCGGCATCTGCATTCTCTCAGCAGAGATATTGAATCGCCTGTAATTATCGGTTGGTCGAAAAATAAAAGCGTCGCCCTGAGCATTCTTGTAAGCTTTGATTCCTTCAAAAATTGCCTGTCCATAGTGCAAAGCGGCAAGTGATGGATTCAAAACGAGGGGTTGGTAAGGCTTGATTTCAATATTCTTCCATTGTCCATCCTCATAGTCGGCCTCCAACATATGATCAGTAAAATATTTTCCAAAAGGAATGTTTTCCAATGGGATATCATGTAATTTGCTCCTTTCTACCCTTGTCACCGGAATGCTATAAGAATCAACCATGTATAATCATTTTGAATTGCAAAGAAACAAACAAAGTTTCGGCCAGCAAAAAAACCAGCCATCTTTTACTAACAAATGTTAGCGCAATTTGAGATAAAAACGAAACCTGATTCTATTTTGTTATATCCGGCCAGATAAGTTTGAAAAAAATAAGAAATGAGTCTAGAAAAAATAAATCTTCCCCCTACTGTTCTGGCGGGCTTATATAAAGACCATATTGTAATTACAGAAGCTGCTGAGCCCATAAAGTCAAAGCCGGAACCTAAAAAAAGGAATGGATATCGGTTTTTAGGGGATAATGCAAGAAAGATTCTTGTGCTGGTTAATTATTCGAATAAGGATTTTCTTCCGGACAACGATCTTGAATTTCTTACGAAGATGCTGGCGGCATGTAAATTGAGTGTTGCAGACGTGGCTATCGTTAATCATGCTGACCAACCGATTGTATTTGAGAAGATCAAAAAACAATTCAACCCAGTTACTGCAATTTCATTTGGATTATCTCCCGAAACGATTGGACTTCCATTGAATTTTCCTCAATACCAATCTCAACTTTACGATTCCTGTACTCACCTTTACGTTCCTGCATTTGACGAAATAACTGTTGAAACTGAAGCAGGCAAACTTCATAAAAGCAAGCTTTGGGTTTCGCTCAGAAAACTTTTTAATGTTTGATGGAATGATTGAATTAATCTTCGCAACCAATAATGCGCATAAAGTAGAAGAGATGCAGGCGATCGTCCCTTCATCCATCAAAGTGATTTCTTTGAAGGAAGCAGGTATAGATATCGATATTCCTGAACCTTTTGATACCCTCGAAGAAAATGCAACAGAGAAATCTTCCGTTATACAAAGGATGACTGGCCTGAACACGTTTAGTGAAGACACAGGACTGGAAGTAGAAGCATTAAATGGCGAACCCGGCGTAAAAAGCGCCAGGTATGCCGGTGAAGAGAAGTCTTTTGATAAGAATATCGAGAAACTATTGACTAAGCTAAGAGATGAGAAAAACAGGAAAGCACGATTCAGAGCCGTAATTTCCCTTTTTTGGAATGGAAAGGAATTCTTATTCGAAGGAATCTCCGAGGGCTTGATAACGGAGCACCCAAAAGGGAGTCAGGGATTCGGATACGACCCGGTCTTTCAACCTAATGGGTCTGTTAAAACCTTCGGAGAAATGGACCTGGAAGAAAAAACTCAATACAGTCATAGAAAGCGAGCAGGTGATAAATTGGTTTTATTTTTGCACAATCAATTGGCTCCCACGACCTGAATAAAAAATTATTTGATAAAGTTTGAATCCGATAAGCAACCATAACATTTCAGAATCCGACTTGATTAAAGGATGCATCGATGGCGACAGGCGAATGCAAGAAGAATTATATAGCAGGTTTTCACCTAAAATGTATGCAGTCTGTTTACGCTACGCCAATAATTCCGAAGATGCACAGGATTTGTTGCAGGAAGGCTTTATTAAGATATTCCGGAATTTACACCGCTTTAGGGCTGAAGGTTCTTTTGAGGGGTGGATAAGGCGGGTCTTCGTGAATACCGCTATTGAACACTACCGTAAGAAGTCTGCGCAATTAAGCAGTGTAAGCGAAAAAGAAGAAAACACCATTGAGGACACTGATATAACCGCGCTGGATAGCCTGGCAGAAAAAGATATCCTTAATCTCATTCAGGAGTTATCCCCTGGTTATAAAACAGTATTTAATCTATACGTAGTGGAAGGCTATTCACACAAAGAAATCGGGGAGATGTTGGGTATAAGCGAGGGAACAAGTAAATCCCAATTGGCGAGAGCAAAAGCGATACTTCAGAAAAAGGTCGCACAATATCTTAGTCAAACACAAAAATCCTTTATTCGCTAATGCCGGCCAATCTCCACGATAAACTATTCAACCTTGAGGTCAGTCCGCCGACCAGTGCCTGGGAAAAAATATCCCAACAACTGGACGAAGAATTTGACAAGGCCGACATACGTCTTTCTCAAAAACTTTCAGAAGCTACAGCAATACCTCCAACTCATATTTGGGATTCTATCGCAGCTGCTGTTCCCGCAAAGCGCGAAAGAAAACGCATGGCGATGATCATTCCGATAGCATGGCAACGCGTTGCTGTTGCTGCAATCCTTTTAGGATTCGTAGCAACTGTGGTTATTTATTTCGCCAACTCAGGACCTGATAAGCCTGAAGTTACTGTTGCAATTAATCCGGGACGTTCGGATTCAAATGAAAAATCAACTAATACTATCAAGGAACCTGTTACTCCGAAAAATCCTTTGCCCGCTCCTACTATTGCTGTAATAAATCCTCCGACTGTAAAAGCAGTTGAAAACAACAATCAGGATAACGGAAATAACCAGGTCAATCAATACGCGGTAAATAATTCTTCTACCAATACCAGAAATCTTAGTTATTCGCACAGTGGATATATTGGTTCAATTAAGAATTATTCACCAATTAATATCAATGGTCCTTCTATCCGCGATAGCAAAGGACATATCATAATTGATCCGGTTTTAGTGAGTGCACCGAATGATAGAAACTATATTATCGTTACCGCTCTTTCCAGCACAGTGGGATCCGAAGCTTGGAATTCACGTGACTTGAAGTCGCGGC
>JADMIO011631489.1_pt1 | contig 113581 bp, 125 predicted proteins | sample 8958161 | NCBI WGS metagenome assembly JADMIO01 (sample SAMN16585339, study PRJNA669376) | soil metagenome | isolation source: Crop rotation soil | place: USA: Cullars Rotation, Alabama | collected 2011
CGCGACAACTTGTCCACGTGGAATTCTAAGCTTAGGATCCCAATGTGCTGGAAAGGGGCGTCACGAGCGAAGCGGGGAATGTGCTCGGGTTGATGCCACATCCCGAGCACGCCGTCGACCCGCTGCTCGGGCCGACCGGAGGCGTGCCGGTCCTCGATGGGCTGATCGCCGCGGCGCGGGCCCGGGTGCCCGGCTGAGGGCTCGACCAGCCTCGACGGATTGCGGTGGCACGTCGGGGCTTCAGCTCACCGCCTCGCCGGCTAGGGCAGGCGCGGCGCCGTCACCAGGGCAACGAGTCGCGGTGAGCGCAGGACGCCGCCGGCCCGATCGATGATCTCTGCGTCGGCCGTGCGCAGCTCCGCCAGCGCGCGTTCGCCGAGGCGGTGGTAGATCGCGGTCGTCTCGAACAGCGCCCACAGCTCGTCGGCTGTCTGCTCGACGACCCGAGGAACTGTGGTCAGCGTCGCGGGCCCGAACAGGCTCTCGGCCTCGGGCACGCCGAGGCCTGGATGCGCGAGCCACGCCCACGCCTCCGAGATGTTGCCGCGTCGCTGATCGAAGCCGAGACGGATCGTCTCCTCGTCGCGAAGCGGCGCACGCTCTGCCGCGACCTCGGGCGCCGCGTGCCGGAAAGCCGCCATCATCTCGTCGAGAACGCCGCCCTCCGCGTCCGTGCGGATGCCGACCGGCTGCATGATCGCGATCATGCCGTCTGGGCGCAGCAGCGACGCGGCCTTCGCCCACCCGACGTGTGGGTCGACCCAGTGAAAGGACGACGCCGCGAACACCGCCTCGTAGCTCGCCGGCGGCAACTCGACGTCCTCGAAGCGGCCGAGGTGAAAACGGACGAGCTCCGAGTTGTCGACACGTCGACGTGCGTGCTCGATCATGTTCGCGCCCGGGTCGACCGCATCGACACGGAGGCCGTGCGCGACGAGCTCCTCCGTCAGCTTTCCGGTGCCTGCGCCGATCTCGACCACGTGCGACCCGGCGGCGAGACCGGCGATCTCGACCGCTGCAGCCACGAGCTCGCTCGGGTAGCCGGAGCGCCGCTCGTCGTACTCGCCGGCGATCCCGTCGAAGACCGCCCCGTAGCGGAGCCGCTCTGACATCACTCGACACTAGCGAGCGGCCTCACCCCTCAGCGCGTCCTTCAGCCCCGGTGCCCGCTCGACCAGCTTCCGCATGCGCTCGAGGTCCTTTGCGCGCAGGGTCACGGGTCCGCGGCGAGCGCTATCGCCCGTCGTGTAGGCGAAGCGGACGAGCCGCTCCCCGTCTCCCGTCTCGAGCAGCTGGACGACCGTCGCGAAGCGCCGCTCGCCGGCCCGCTGCGCCACGCTCACCTGCTCGACCTCCGTTGCCCTGCCCCAGGGCGTCGTCACCGTTCTCATGAAAGGCAACGTAGCGCGGAACCTGTGACGCTGGTGCGCCGGGTTCGGGCCTAATGCGTGACGACCCAGCAGCCGTCGATGTGATCGTCGACGAGGCCGGCCGACTGCATGAATGCGTAGACCGTCGTCGGGCCGACGAATCGGAAGCCGCGCCGCTTCAGCTCCTTCGACAGCGCGCCCGACTCCGGCGTCGAGTCGGGGATCCCGGCGCGCCCCGACACGCGATGTGCCCGGGGAGGGGGAGCGAAACTCCACACGAGCTCCGACAACCCGCCGTCGATCGAGAGCGCCGCCCCCGCATTCCCGATCGTCGCCTCGATCTTGCCGCGATGGCGGATGATCCCCGCATCGCCGAGCAGCCGCTCGACCTCCGGCTCGCCGTACTCCGCGACCCGCTCGATCGAGAAGCCGTCGAACGCCGCCCTGAACGATTCCCGCTTGCGCAGGATCGTCAGCCACGAGAGCCCGGCCTGGAAGCCTTCAAGCGAGAGCAGCTCGAAGACGGCGTCGTCGCCGCGCAGCTCGCGGCCCCAGTCCTCGTCGTGATACGCGCGGTAGAGCGGGTCTTCCCCGCACCACCAGCAGCGCGCGATCCCCTCGTCGTCGAGCAGGAGGTCGGACATGCGCCGATTCTCGCCCACGGGACACCTCCCGTGCCGCGGGGTTGCAACACAGCCGCGGTCCGACGATGATCGACGGGCACCGGACCGATGAGCACGCAGCAATCGCCAACCGAAGCCGCGGACGCCGAGCAGGCGCCCGCCTCCCTCGCGCCGAGCCGCAACGGCGACCCGGTCATCCACGCGACCGGAATCTGGAAGATCTTCGGCTCGGGGGCAGACAAGATCGTGGGCACGCCGGACGCCGAGCTCTCGCGCTCCGAGCTGCGTCAGAAGACGGGCTGCGTCGCGGCGGTCCGCGACGTCTCGATGGACGTCTGGCCGGGCGAGGTCTTCGTCGTGATGGGGCTCTCGGGCTCCGGGAAGTCGACGCTCGTGCGCACGCTGATCCGGCTGATCGAGCCGACAGCGGGCTCGATCGAGCTGGCGGGGAGGAACGTGACCTCGGCGAGCGCCTCGGAGCTCCGGGAGCTGCGGCGGCACTCCGTCTCGATGATCTTCCAGCACTTCGGCCTGCTCGCCCACCGCCGCGTCGTCGAGAACGTGGCGTTCGGCCTCGAGATCCAGGGCGTCCCCAAGGGTGAGCGCCTCGAGCGGGCCCGTCAGATGCTGAAGCTCGTCGGTCTGGAGGAGGTCGAGAACCAGTTCCCCGACCAGCTCTCCGGCGGCATGCAGCAGCGCGTCGGCGTCGCGCGCGCGTTCGCCGCCGACCCGAAGGTGATGCTCTACGACGAGCCCTTCAGCGCCCTCGACCCCCTCATCCGCCGCGACATGCAGGACGAGGTGATGCGCCTTCAGAACGAGACCGGCAAGACGATGGTCTTCATCACCCACGACCTGCCCGAGGCGCTTCGGCTCGGCGACCGGATCGCGATCATGCGCGACGGCGAGATCGTGCAACTCGGGACCGGGGAAGAGCTCGTCGGCTCGCCGGCCGACTCGTACGTGGAGAACTTCGTGCGCGACATCCCGCGCAGCCATGTGCTCACGCTCCGCTGGATCATGCGGGCGCCGGCCCCGGGCGAGGAGGGCGGCCCGAGGATCGACGTCCGCTCCACGATCAAGGATGCGATCCCCGTGATCGCGTCGAGCGAGTTGCCGGTCGCGGCGGTCGACAACGGCAGGGTCGTCGGCGTCGTCGACCGGGTGGCGGCCCTGCAGTCGATCGCGGGCGAAGGCGCCGCGGCGTGACGACGGTCACCGACGCGTCCGTCGCCACCCCGCTCCTCGTCGAGCACCGCCCCTGGTGGCGAAGCCGGGTCACTCTCAGCGCCGCGATCCTCGGCGTCATGCTGCTCGCCTACTTCGGCTGGAAGGGGCAGTACGCGTGGCCGAACCAGCTCGTCTGGAATGCGCTCCCGACCCACCTGAACGACTTCCAGACGTGGCTCGTCGACCAGCGGAACGCAGACAGCCCGAGCATCGTCATCCGCGCCTTCAACGGCTTCGCGAACTTCCTCGACGACCTCGTCACGTGGTTCACGGACTTCCTCGGCTGGATGACATGGGTCGGGGTGACGGTCGCCGGCGTGCTGATCTCGCTCCGCTTCGGCGGCACGCGCGCGGCCGTCTGGGCATTCGCGGCATTCGCGACCTTCGCCCTCAGTGGGCTCTGGCTCGAGAGCATGCAGACGCTGGCACTGATGCTCGCCGCAGTCGGCCTCTCGCTCCTCGTCGGGATCCCGCTGGGGGTCTGGGCCGGCCTCTCTGATCGCTTCGACCGGGCCGTGACTCCGGTTCTCGACGCGATGCAGATCATCCCCGCGTTCGCGTACCTGATGCCGATCGTGATCCTCTTCTCGGTCGGCCCCGGCGCCGCAGTGATCACGACGATGATCTACGCGATCCCACCGGCGATCCGGATCACCGCGCTCGGGATCCGTGGTGTCCCGCGCAACACGGTCGAGGCGGCGGAGGCGATGGGGTCGACGCCGAGGCAGGTGCTCCTCAAGGTGCGGCTTCCGCTTGCGCGGCGGATGCTGCTCCTCTCCGTCAACCAGACGATCCTGTTCGCACTCTCGATGGTCGTGATCGCGGGCCTGATCGGCGGCAAGGGCCTCGGCGACGTGGTCACGAGCGGCCTCAACTCCTATCCGGCGCTCGCCCTGCTCGCCGGCATCGTGATCGTCGTGATGGCGATGGCGCTCGACCGAATCACGGAGTCCGTCGCGGAGAAGACGAATCCCGCGAAGCGTCACCTCACCGACGACCTCCGACGGCGGCTCCGGAGGTTCTCGATCGTGACGGCGGTCGCGGTCGTCGCGACGATCGCCGTCGCGCGGATCCTGGGCGCCTCCGAGGTCTACCCGCGCAAGACCGCCCGCGACTGGCTGCTCGCGAGGATCCAGTCGGTGCTCGACTACGTCCAGAACCCGGACACCACGTTGTTCCAGGTGACGAGCTGGATCGGCGACCACATCGTCCAGTACGGCCTCGTTCCGTTCCGGAACTTCCTCGTCGAGACGCCCTGGCCCGTGATGCTGATCGGGATCACGCTGATCGCGCTCGTCGTCAGCGGCCGGCGGGCCGCGATCACGACGTTCCTGATGCTCGCGCTGATCGGACTCATCGGCGAGTGGAACTCGGCGATGGACACCGCCTCGCAGGTGCTCGTCGCAACCGTGCTCACCGTCCTGATCGGATTCGGGCTGGGCGTCTGGGCAGCCGAGAGCCCGATCTTCTCGCGGGTGTTGAGACCGATCAACGACGTCCTCCAGACGCTGCCCCAGCTCGTCTACCTGATCCCGCTCATCTACCTGATGCCCGTCTCCGTCGTCCCCGGCGTGATCGCCGGCGTCCTCTACGCGTTCCCGGTCGTCGCCCGACTCGTCGAGAACGGGGTCCGCAACGTCGAGGCGAACACGGTCGAGGCCGCGGAGTCGTTCGGGGCGACGAGAAGGCAGATCCTGCTCAAGGTGAAGATCCCCCTGGCCCAGGACGCCATCATGCTCGGCGTCAACCAGGGGATCATCATGGTGCTCGCCGTCGTCGTCATCGGCGGGCTCGTCGGCTCTCCGGGGCTGGGCTACGAGGTCGCGCAGGGCCTCGCCCGATCCGACTTCGGGCTCGGCGTGCTCGCCTCGCTCGCCATACTTGCGCTCGGCATCGCGCTCGACCGCGTCACGCGCGGTGCCGGCCGCGGCCAACAATCGGGCCGTGATTGACGTCCGTGGAGAGAGGCGTGCGGGCGGGCCCGCACCGGAAGCAACCAATCAAGGAGGGTCGGATGTGGCGTAGGAGACTGTCGGTGCGCTGGGTGGCCGCCGTGATCGCGATCGCGCTGGTCGGCGCGCTCGGCGTGTCGGCGAGCGCGTTCGCGCGCGGGGGCGCGAGCTGTGGCTCGCTGACAATGGACGAGAACGCGTGGGCCGGCGCCACCGCGAACGTCTACGTCCTCAAGTACGTGCTGGAGAAGAACCTCGGCTGCAAGGTCAACATCGCGAAGCTGCCGGAGTCGACGCCGCTCTTCCAGGCGATGTCCGACGGCAAGGTCGACGTGGTGCCGGAGGACTGGAACAACATCCTCCTCAAGGTGAATCAGAAGTACATCACGAGCGGGAAAGTGAAGAACCTCGGCACGAACGGCGTCATCGGCCACATCGGCTGGTACATCCCGACGTACCTGATGGAGAAGTACCCGCAGTTCAAGACGTGGCAGGGCCTGAAGGGCAAGGAGGACATCTTCAAGAGCCCCGAGTCGGGCTCGCAGGGGATGTTCCTCGGCGGCGATCCGTCCTACGTCCAGAAGGACGCTCAGCTGATCAAGCAGCTCGGCCTCAACTTCAAGTTCGTCTCCGTCGGCGCCGAGCCTGCCCAGGTGGCCCGGTGGACGCAGGCGTACAAGCAGAAGAAGCCGATCATCTTCTACTGGTACACGCCGCAGTACCTGAACACGGCCTACCAGCTGTCAGAGGTGAAGCTGCCGCCGCGCGGGAAGAACTGCGTCGACTCGTACAACCCGAAGCTCGGCACCAACTGGAACATCTACCGGTGCGCGTACGGCGACACGATCATCGACAAGGTGATCTCGACGAAGTTCGCGACGAGTGGCTCGCCTGCGGTCGGTTTGATCAAGCGCTGGAAGTGGACGTCCGACGACCAGAACTTCGTCGCCAACCTGATCGCCGGGAAGCACATGGATCCGGCGAAGGCGGCGGAGCAGTGGGTGAAGGCGAACTCCGCCAAGGTCAACGCCTGGCTCGGCAAGTAGCGGCACGGAGTGGGAGGGCGCCGCGAGGCGCCCTCCCGTTCACTCCGAAGCGATGCCCGCGTTGAGGCGGGCATCCGGGTTCCTCCTTGAACCAGTGTTGGCTGCTGTGATATACACGTCGTATATCAGCACTCGTCTTTCACCCGGCTTCCGACGAATCGCGCTCGCTCGCGGAGCAGGCGACCCGACGCATCCGCGAGCTGATCGTCACGCTCGAGCTCCCGCCCGGCTCGCCGATCAGCGAGCGGGAACTGATGGAGCGGCTCGGGCTCGGCCGCACGCCGGTGCGCGAAGCGCTGCGGGCCCTCGCGCAGGAGAAGCTCGTCGAGGTGTACCCGCGGCGTGGGATGATCGCCGCGCCTGTCGATGTCGGCGACCTCGCTTCGCTCTCCGAGGCGCGGCGCACGCTCGAGAGCCTCGCCGCGCGGCTCGCCGCCGAGCGCGCCAACGCCGACGACCGGGCGATCGCGCGCGCTCTCCTCGACGAGCTCCCGGCGATCGCAGCCGCCGGCGACGAGCGCCGGCTGATCGAGCTCGACCAGCGGATCCACCGCCACGTCTACCGCTGCGCTCACAACCCCTTCGTCGAGTCGACGCTGAACGAGTGGTACACGCTCACCCTGCGCATCTGGTTCCTCGCGCTCGACCGTGTCGCCCGCCTCGACGACGCGGTCGCCGAGCACGGTGAGCTGCTGCAGGCGATCCTCGACGGCGACGCCCGCCGGTCCGAGGCCGTGATGCGGCGCCACATCGAGGCGTTCGAGCGGGCGATCCGCGCCGTCCTTTGAACCCCATGACCACAGGAGCAGCGATATGAGCAGTGCCTTCCCCGCGGGTGCCCGCGCCGTCGTGATCGGCTGCGGCATCGTCGGCAACAGCCTCGCCTACCACCTCACCCGGCTCGGCTGGACGGACGTCGTCCAGATCGACAAGGGCCCCCTGCCGAATCCGGGTGGGTCGACCGGCCACGCGTCCAACTTCATCTTCCCCGTGGACCACTCGAAGGAGATGACGCAGCTGACCCTCGAGTCGCAGCGCCAGTACGTCGAGATGGGCGTCAACACCGAGTGCGGCGGGATCGAGGTCGCGCGCACCGAGGAGCGGATGGAGGAGCTGCGGCGCCGGATGTCCTCGGCGACGTCGTGGGGGGTCGAGGGTCACCTCCTGACTCCGGCCGAGATCAAGGAGAAGGTGCCGTTCATCGACGAATCGATCCTGCTCGGTGGCTTCTACTGTCCGACCGTGTCCGTCGTCGACTCGTTGCGCGCCGGGACGATCATGCGCGAGCGTGGGATGGAGAGCGGCGGGCTGCAGGTGTTCGCCAACACCGAGGTGACCGGGATGGAGGTCGAAGGCGGTCGGATCAGGGCCGTGCAGACGACGCGCGGCACGATCGAGGCGGAGACGGTGGCGATCGCCTGCGGCGTCTGGAGCCCGATCCCGGCCCGGATGGCCGGCGCGCACATCCCGCTCACGCCGGCAGTGCACCAGATGATGGACATCGGACCGGTGCCGGTGTTCGAGCGGTCGGAGCGGGCGATCGAGTACCCGATCGTCCGCGACATGGACGTGTTCATGTACGAGCGGCAGGACGGGACCTCGCTCGAGATCGGCTCCTACGCGCACCGCTCGATCCTCCACGACCCGGAGGAGATCCCCTCACTCGAGGAAGCGGCGCTCTCGCCGACCGAGTTCCCGTTCACCCAGCAGGACTTCGTCCCGCAGTTCGAGCATGCGCTCGAGTTGATGCCCGACGTGGTCGGGGACGAGTCCGTCGGCCAGCGGTACGCGATCAACGGCCTGATCGCGCTGACTCCTGACGGAATGCCGATCCTCGGCGAGACGCCCGAGGTGAAGGGGCTCTGGTCGGTCGCCGCCGTGTGGGTGAAGGAGGGCCCCGGCGTCGGCAAGTCGGTCGCGGAGTGGATGGTCCTCGGCGAGTCGCATATCGACCTCCACTCGTCGGACGTCAGCCGCTTCCACGACCACCAGAAGACGAGGGCGCACGTGAAGTCGCGCGCGTTCGAGGCGTTCCCGAAGACCTACGGGATCATCCACCCCGCGGAGCAGTGGGACGGCGAGCGCGGGATCCGCAAGAGCTCGATGTACGAGCAGGAGAAGGAGCTCGGCGCCGTCTTCTACGAGGCGATGGGCTGGGAGCGGCCGCACTGGTACGAGTCGAACGCGGACCTGATCCACAAGTACGGGATCGAGGCGCGCGAGGGCGAGTGGGACTCCCGCTGGTGGTCGCCGATCATCAACGCGGAGCATCTCGCGATGCGTGAGAACGCGGGCGTCTTCGACCTCTCGGCATTCGCCATCTTCGACGTCAAGGGCGCTGGAGCGCTCGACGCGCTCCAGGGCGCGGTGCTGGCACAGATGGACGTGGCCGTCGGCCGCGTCGTCTACACGCCGGTGCTGAGCCCGGGCGGCGGTTTCAAATCGGACCTCACGATCATGCGCCTCGGCGACGACGAGTTCCGCATCGTCACCGGTGCCGCGCATGGCATGGCCGACCGGAAGCTGTTCACGGACGCGCTCCCGGCGGACGGGTCTGCGTCGCTCGTCGACGTCACGACCGGCTGGACGACGATCGGCCTCTGGGGGCCGAGGTCCCGCGGCATCCTCGCGAGCGTGACGTCGGATGACGTCTCGCACGAGGGCTTCCCGTTCGGGCGCTGCCGGGAGATCGAGATCGGCTCCCAGCTGGTCCTCGCGTCGCGGATCTCCTACGTCGGCGACCTCGGCTGGGAGCTCTACGTGCCGATGGAGCAGGGCGCACGCCTCTGGAGCGTGCTGTGGGAGGCGGGTGTGCCGCACGGCCTCCGGCCCTGCGGGATCGGCGTCTACGCCACGACGGGGCGGCTCGAGAAGGCGTACCGTGCGCACGGAGCCGAGCTCGAGACGGAGTACAACGTCGTCGAGGCGGGCATGCAGCGCCCGACCGTGAAGGAGGAGGACTTCGTGGGCAAGGAGGCGCACCTGCGCCACCGCGAGGAGGATCCGGCGGCCGTGCTGTCCACGCTCACGATCGACGACCACGTGTCGGCGAGGGGCATCAAGCGGTACCCGCTCGGCCGCGAGCCCATCGTGACCCGCGACGGCGAGGCGCTCACGGACAGCAAGGGCCGCCGCTCGTACGTGACGAGCGCCGGCGCCGGCCCGTCGCTCGGCAAGTACATCCTGATGTCGTACCTCCCGCCCGAGCACGCGGTCGAGGGCTCGCAGGATCTCGCGGTCGTCTACATGAACGAGCGCTACCCGGTCACCATCGACGTCGTCGGTGCCCGCGCTCCGTTCGATCCCGAGAACGAGAGGATCCGGTCGTGAAGGTGCTCGCATGCGTCAAGCGCGTCCCGATGACGGGCGGTCGCATCGTCCTCACCGAGGACGGGCTGGCGATCGAGACGAAGCACCTCGGCTTCGCCGTCAGCCCGCACGAGGAGTGCGGGGTCGAGGAGGCGGTGCGGATCGTCGAAGCGCAGGGCGGCGAGTCGGTCGTCCTCACGCTCGGTGTCGCCGAGTCGGAGGAGCAGCTTCGCGACGCGATGGCGATCGGGATCGACCGCGGCATCCTCCTCCAGACCGACGGCGAGGAGTGGGATCCGGAGGCGACGGCGGGCGCGATCGTCGACGCGATCCGGGCCGACGAGGCGGCATCCGGGCCGTTCGACCTGATCTTCTTCGGCAACGAGTCCGCCGACTCGGGCGGGTTTCAGATCGGGCTCCGGGTCGCCTACGCTCTCGGACGACCGTGCGCGACAGGGCTCAAGGGCGTCACCGTCGAGGGCTCCTCGGTGCGCTGCGAGCAGGAGATCGGCGGCGGCCGCGACGTCTACGAGCTGCCCCTGGCGGCGGTCGTGACCGTGCTCGAAGGGCTCAACCTGCCGCGCTATCCCTCCGTGCCGGGGCGGATGCGCGCCGGGCGGAAGCCGCTCGAGGTCTCGCTGCCGACACGACCTGCCTCGCGACTCGAGCTCTCGCGGCTCGTCGTGCCCGCGGGCGAGGCGAAGCAGGCGGAGCTGCTCGGCACCGGACCGGACGCGGCATCCGCGGTCGTCGACCTGCTCGAGTCGATCGGGGTGGCATCGTGACGCTGCTTCTCGTCGAGCATGCAGACGGCGCCCCGACCGAGGTCTCGCTTCAGGCGCTCACGCTCGCGCGATTGCTCGGCGGCGACGTCGAGGCGGTCCTGCTCGGACCGGGCGCCTCGGAGGCCGCCGGGCAGATGCCGGTCGCCGTCGCCCATGTGGCGGAGCACGGGGCGCTGTCGTCGTTCGCGCCCGACGCCTGGGCCGCGGTCGTCGTGGGCCTCGTCGAAAGCGGAGGACATGACGCCGTCGTCGCTCCGGGGACGCCGCACGCCACGGACGCGATGGCCCGCGCAGCGGTACGGCTCGGGGAGCCGCTGGCGGCCAACGTCGTCGCCGTCACGCCGGGGTCGCCTCTTCGGCTGACGCGGACGCGCTGGGGCGGCAGCCTGCTCGAGGAGGCCGTCCTCCATGCCGTCCGCTCGCTGCTGACGGTGACGCCCCACGCGGTCGCCACGGCGGAGGCCGGCGCGCCGGCCTCGATCGAGACGTTCACGCCGGCGGTCGCGGACGCGGACCTCGTCGTCCATGTGAGCGACCGGATCGCGCCGCCGGCGGGCGGCGTCTCGCTCGCGGATGCGAAGGTCGTCGTCACGGGCGGTCGTGGGGTCGGCTCGGCCGAGGGCTTCGCCCCGGTCGAGGAGCTGGCGGCGCTCCTCGGTGGCGCCGTCGGCTGCTCCCGCGCGGTCACGATGGCGGGCTGGCGACCGCACACGGACCAGGTCGGGCAGACCGGGACGAAGATCGCGCCGGAGATCTATATCGCCTGCGGCGTCTCGGGCGCGACCCAGCACATCGCGGGCGCGAAGGGCGCGAAGCGGATCCTCGCGGTCAACACCGACCCGGAGGCGCCGATCATGTCCGTCGCCGAGTACGCCGTGATCGGGGACCTGCACGAAGTGCTGCCCGCAGTGTCGGCGGAGCTGCGGAGGCGGCGCGGCGGATGAGACTCCACCGGGGATGTCCCCCTTCCGGCGGACGTCGGAGCTGCGCCGGGTGAATCCCGACCGCCCGTCCGAAGGCAGGCATCCCGGCGGGGTCGGCGCCTCGTGAGCACCGCGCTGTCGGCCCTCGCCCTGGCCATCGTCCTGACGGCCGCCCTCACGCTCTTCGGCCGCCGCGCGCTCCTCCTCACCCGCCTCGTCCGGCTCGGCAAGCCGGTTCAGCGCTTCGACGACGTCCCGATCCGCGCGCGCAACGAGGCCGTCGTGGTGCTCGGTCAGAAGAAGCTCCTGCAGCGGCTCGGCCCGGGGCTGATCCACGCGTTCATCTTCTGGGGCTTCCTCGTTCTCTTCCCCACGATCGTGATGGCGATGATCGGCGCCGTCGACGACGGTGCCACGCTCCCCTGGCTCGGCCATCAGGGCTGGTTCGCGTTTCTCGTCGACCTCTTCTGCGTGCTCGTGCTGGTCGGCGTCGCCTCGGCGTTCTGGATCCGCAAGGTGGAGAAGCCCGAGCGGTTCCGCGGCAGCCACCTCGGCGAGGCCGACCTCATCCTCGGCTGGATCGCGTTGATCGTGCTGACGCTCCTCCTCTGGCACGCGGCGCTGATCGCGACGGGCGAGAACGAATGGCCGGCGAAAGCGTCACCGGTCTCGAACGCGATCGCGAAGCACTTTGGAGACGGGGACTGGGCCGACGTGCGCGAGCGGATCCTCGTCTGGTCGCACCTGCTGCTCGTGCTCGGCTTCCTCGTCTACCTGCCGCGCTCGAAGCACCTCCACATCATGACCGCGGCGATCAACGTCTGGTTCGGCCGCACGCGGTCGCGCGGCCGCCTCGAGCCGCTCGACTTCACCGTCCCCGACGAGGAGATGCGGTTCGGGTCGAACACGATCGCCGACATGACCTGGAAGCAGATGGTCGACACGATGTCCTGCACCGAGTGCGGCCGCTGCCAGGACGTCTGTCCCGCGTACGCGACCGGCAAGGCGCTCTCCCCGAAGCTCCTGATCATGGGGCTCCGCGACCAGCTCTTCGCCGAGGGGCCCAACCTGCTGGCCGACCCTGCTGCATTCGAGGGTAGCCCGCTCGTCCCGAACGCCGTCACCGACGACGTCGTCTGGGACTGCGTCACCTGCGGCGCCTGCGTCCGCGAGTGCCCGGTCGCGATCGAGCACGTCGACCACATCGTCGACCTCCGTCGCCACCTCGTCATGGTCGAAGGGCGATTCCCCTCGGAGGGCGAGACGATGCTGCGCGACGTCGAGCGCTCGCAGAACCCGTGGGGAAAGCCGCAGGCCGCTCGCGCCGACTGGACGGAAGGGCTCGACGTCCGTGTCCTTCAGCCCGGCGAGCCGGCGCCCGAGGTTCTCTACTGGGTCGGCTGCGCCGCCTCCTTCGACGAGCGCGCCCGTGTGACCGCACAATCGACGGCGAAGCTGCTGCGGGCCGCCGGAGTCGACTTCGCCATCCTCGGCCCCCGCGAGAGCTGCACCGGCGACCCCGCCCGCCGGATGGGGAACGAGTACACGTACCAGGCCTACGCCGAGCAGAACGTCGCGACGCTTAACGAGGCCGGCGTGACGAAGATCGTCGCCAGCTGCCCGCACTGCTTCAACACGATCGCGAACGAGTACCCGGACTTCGGCGGCCGCTATGAGGTCGTCCACCACACGGAGCTCCTCACCGAGCTGCTCCAGGAGGGCAAGCTGGAGCCCGCTGCCGGGGCAGAGGAGATCACGTATCACGACTCCTGCTACCTCGCCCGCCACAACGACGTGATCGCGGCGCCGCGGGAGATCGTGTCGCGGATCGGGAAGCCGCTCGAGATGGCCCGGAGCGGCAAGCGCGGCTTCTGCTGCGGCGCCGGCGGCGCGCATATGTGGCTCGAGGAGCGCGGCAACCAGATCAACCAGGAGCGTGCCCGTGAGGCCGTCGAGACGGGCGCGTCGACGCTCGCCGTCGCCTGCCCCTTCTGCACGGTGATGCTCGACGACGGCGTGCGGCAGAACGGGGATGAGATCCGCGTGGCGGACGTGGCGACGCTGCTCGCGGAGGCATTGCCCCCGGAGGGCCGGGCGACGTAGGTTGTCGAGATGAAGCCCGCGCCCTTCGAGTACCGCCGGCCGGAGAGCGTTGAGGAGGCGGTCGAGCTGCTGGCGGACGGCCCGGATATTCGTGTGCTCGCCGGCGGCCAGAGCCTGGTTCCGCTGATGAAGCTCCGCACCGTCAAGCCGGCGGTGCTCGTCGACGTCAACGGGCTCTCCGAGCTCGACCGGATCGACTCGGGAAACGGTACGTCCCGGATCGGTGCGTTGACGCGACAGCAGACGCTCGTCGACTCGCCTGCCACCCGTGAGGCGCACCCGCTCCTCCGCGAAGCCCTGCGTCACGCCGGCTACCTCGCAACGCGGCACCGCGGCACGATCGGCGGCTCGCTCGCGTTCGCGGCGCCGTGGGCCGAGCTGACGGCGGCCGTGGTCCTGCTCGACGCCCAGATCGAGGCGCGGTCGAGCCGTGGCTCTCGCACGATCCCGGCGCGCGAGTTCTTCCGCGGGCCGAACGCGACGGCGCTCGAGCCCGATGAGCTCCTCACCGCCGTCGATGTTCCGGCCCCGCGGCCCCGGACGGGCTCCGGCTTCCACGAGGTCAGCCCGCGATACCGCGACTTTGCCCTCGCCGCCGCGGCGGCGACCGTCACCCTCGACGGGGGCGGCACCTGCACGGCGGCCGAGCTCGTCCTGCTTCGTGTCGCCCCGGTGCCCTACCGGGCGGACGCCTCGCACCTCGTCGGGACCCCGGTCGACGACGACGCGCTCGAATCGCTCGCGGACGCCCTGTCCGAGATCGATCCTCCGAGCGACATCGAGGCGAGCGGCGCCCACCGCCGGCGCGTCGCTCTGACGCTCGCGCGCCGCGCCGTGCGGGACGCAGCGGCGAACGCGAGAGGAGCCGAGTGAGCGGGAAGCGCGAGATCGCGGTCGACGTCAACGGCGTCAGGCAGCCCGGCGTCGTGGAGCCGCGGCTGACGCTCGCCGACTTCCTGCGCGACGAGCTCGACCTGACCGGCACCCATGTCGCGTGTGAGAACGGCGTCTGCGGCAACTGCAACGTGCTCCTTGACGGCGAGACGGTCCGGGCCTGCCTCCTCTTCGCGGTCCAGGCGAACGGCCGCTCGGTCACGACTGTCGAGGGCCTCGCCGAGCTCGACGGCACGCTCGGCCGGCTGCAGCAGGCGTTCCACGACAATCACGGCCTTCAGTGCGGATTCTGCACCCCGGCGATGCTGCTGACGGCGCACGAGTACCTGCAGGCGCACCCGGACGGCGGCACGGACGAGGAGATCCGCGAGGCGATCAGCGGCGTCCTGTGCCGTTGCACGGGGTATCAGCACATCGTCGAGTCGATCCGAGCGGCGGCCGGAGCGGGAGGTGGCGCGTGAGCATCGCCGAGCAGGACCCGAATGCCGCGAAGGTCGCGCGGGACACGGCTCCGGCCGGCGAGCGGCGGTTCCTGGGCAAGAGCCTCAACCGCGTCGAGGACCCGCGCTTCCTCCGCGGCCAGGGACGGTACCTCGACGACATCAAGCTCCCGGGGATGCTCCACGCCGCCGTCGTGCGAAGCCCCCACGCGCACGCGAGGATCGTCTCCGTCGACACGTCGAAGGCCGAAGCGCTCCCTGGCGTGATCCGCGTCGTCACCGGCAAGGACGTCGCCGAGCACGCCGCCCCGCTTCCGTCGTTCGGGGCGGGGCCGATCGTGCAGGACATGATCGCGATCGAGAAGGTGCGCCATCACGGTGAGACGGTCGCCGCCGTCATCGCCGAGAGCCGCTACGTGGCGGAGGACGCCTGCGAGCTGATCGACGTCGTCTACGAGCCCCTGCCGGTCGTGCTCGACCCGGTCGCCGCGCGGGAGGAGGGCGCCCCGCTCGTCCACGAGGCGCTCGGTACGAATCTTGCGTACGAGCGCACATTCTCGTTCGGTGACGTGGACAACGCATTCGAGGAGGCCGACCGATCGGTGACCACCGAGCTGTACTGGCCGCGGTCGACCGGGATGCCCATGGACATGAACGGCGCGATCGGCGACTACGACCCGGGGACGGGGGTCGTGACGATCTACGCCAACTCGATGAACTTCACCTACTTCCTCTGGCTGATCGCAGGATCGCTCAAGATCCCGGCAGGCAAGCTCCGCCTCGTGCCCGTGGCTGCAGGCGGGAGCTTCGGCTCGAAGTTCTTCATGCACAAGGTGCCGACCTTCGCGGGGTTCCTCTCGAAGCTCGTCGGCAGGCCCGTCAAGTACGTCGAGGACCGGCCGACGCACATCACGGCAAACGACCACTGCGGCTCCGACCGCAGCTACGAGGCCTCGCTCGCGTTCGACGACGACGGTGAGCTGAAGGCCCTCCGCATCTCGTGCGTCGACGACTACGGCGCCTATCTGCAGTTCGGGACGGGCACGCATGGCAACGCCCTCTCCCAGATCGTGGGGCCGTACCGGATCCAGCACGTCGAGTACTCACTGGCGGCTGTGCTGACGAACAAGAACCAGCAGGGCGCGTATCGCGGCTTCGGCGCGGAGGTCTCGAACTGGGTGCTCGAGCGCCTGGTCGACATGGCGGCGCGCGAGCTGGACCTCGACCGCGTCGAGATCAGGCGCCGCAACCTGATCCCTGCCGACTCGTTCCCCTATCGCACCCCGACCGGGAACATCTACGACAGCGGCAACTACCAGGGCGTGCTCGAGAAGGTGCTCGAGGAGGTCGAGTACGACCGCTGGGTCGCCTACCGGGAGCAGGCGCGCGCCGAGGGCCGTCACGTCGGGATCGGCGTCGTCGCGTCCCAGGAACGCAGCGTCTTCAGCTCGACAGAGTTCTGGTTCTGGTTCGACGACCCGCAGTTCACGCCGACCTCGAGCCCGGAGAGCGCAAGCATCCGCATCGACCCGACGGGGGAGATCGTCGTCACGCTGCACTCGCAATGCCTCTGGGGCAACAGCCCCGAGACCGTGGTGTCCCAGGTCGTGGCGGAGGAGTTCGACGTCGATCCCGCCTCGGTCGTGATCAACTACGCAGACTCGCAGAATGCGCTGCCCGGGACTGGGCCGGGAGGCTCGCGGTACACCGTCATGGTCTCGGGCGCCGTCGCGGGCGCGGCGACGGAGCTGAAGGACAAGATCCGCCGCATCGCGAGCGACAAGCTCGAGGTCGCGGAGGCCGACCTCGAGTTCCGGAGCGGCGGCGTGGGTGTCGTCGGCGTGCCCGACCGCCACCTCCCGCTCGCCGAGATCGCGATGACCGCCTACATGTTCCGGCTCGACCTTCCGCCGGACATGCCGAGCGGGCTCGCGGCGCAGTCGACGTACGACCACCCGTTGACGACGCTCCCGGCCGGCGACCGCTCCGACCTCGGCATCTTCTATCCATTCGTCGGGCACGCCTGGCACATCGCGGTGATCGAGGTCGACCCGGAGACGGGGAGGATCGACTTCCTCCGGTACGCCGCCGTCCACGACGCGGGCACGATCGTGAACCCTCGCACCCTGGACGGCCAGGTGATCGGCGGCACGATCCAGGGCCTCGGCACCGCCCTCTACGAGGAGATCCTCTACGACGACGAGGGGCGTGTCCTGAACGACAGCTTCGACCACTACCACTTGCCGTCGTCGATGGACGTGCCGACGATGACGATCGGCCACCAGGAGACGCCGTCGCCCTACACCGCATACGGGATCAAAGGCGCCGGGGAAGGCGGTCGGATGCTGACGCCCGCGATCATGAGCGCCGCCATCGAGGACGCGCTCTCGCCCTATGGCGTCACGATCACGTCGCTGCCGATTCGCGCCGAGCAGATCGTGGCCTGGGCGGCCGGCGCCCTGACTGACGCTTAGGATCGCGCCCTGGCCGAGCAGCGCGAAGTCGTCGTCGTCGGAGGGGGGATCGCGGGGCTCACCGCCGCCTACACGGTCCGCGACCGCGACGTCGTCGTTCTCGAGGCGGCTGACCGGGTCGGCGGCCGGATCCGCTCGGAGCCGCGTGGGGACAACTGGCTCAACTTCGGCGCCCACGTCTTCGGCGGCGAGAGCTCCGTAACCGGCGGGCTCATCACCGAGCTCGGCGTGCGTGCAGAGCCCGTCCCTGGCCGCCTCGCCGCCGTCTCGCTGAACGGCAAGCTCGTCTCGACCGGGCCGGTCGAGAGCTTCCCCTTCCGCCTGCCGATGCCGACACGCTCGCGCGTCGCGCTCGTGCGAACGGGCCTGAAGCTTCGCCTCGCGGTGCGGCGATACGCGGAGATCGCAAAGCCGCGGGAAGGCGAGGATCCCGCCGAGCGACAGCGGCGGATGCTGGAGTTCATGGACGACCAGACGTTCGCCGAGTTCGCAGGACCGATGCCCGAGGATGTCGACCTCCTCTTCCGCTCCACGCTGACGCGCTCGTCGGGGGAGCCGGAGGAGCTCGCAGCCGGCTACGGCGTCGGTTACTTCCACCTCGTCTGGGACAAGAAGGGCGGCCTCTCGCGCAACATCATCGGCGGCTCCGCCGTCTTCACGGACACGCTGGCCGCGGCGCTCGGTGACCGTGTCAGAACCGGTGCACGCGTGACAAGAGTCGAGGTCCGCGACGACAGTGTTCGCGTGGAGGTCGAGGGCGGCGAGGCGATCGAGGCCCGCGCGGCCGTGGTCGCGACGCCGGCCTACATCACCCATGACATCGTCGCTCCGCTGCCCGACGACACGACAGCCGCCCTCGCGGAGATCCCGTACGGACCCTTCGTCGTGTGCGGCGTCCTCACGAACGAGACCGGCCCGCAGCCGTGGGACGATCTCTACGCGATCGCGACGCCGAGGCGCGCGTTCAGCATGCTGATGAACACGACCAACGTGCGGCGGACGGGGGAGACCTCGCGTGCGCCGGGCGGGGCGTTCATGGCGTGGGCCGCGGCCGGGTTCGCGCGGCGGCTGGAAGGGCTCGACGACGACGCCGTCCGTGCTGCATTTCTCGCCGACCTCCACGGCGTCCTCCCCGGAACGCGCGGGATCGTGGAGGAGGCGGTCGTCCAGCGGTGGGAGCGCGGCCTCCCGTATCCACGCGTCTGCCGCTCGAGGCTACAGCCCGCGCTGACTCGCGATCTCGCTCCGGTCTTCCTCGCCGGCGACTACCTCGGCACCTGGTACACCGAGACTTCGGTCTGGACGGGCCTCGCGGCTGCGGCCGGAGCTCGGCGTCTTCTCTAGCGGAGTCGCTGCTCGATCGCGCGCGCGGCGGCGAGGACGTCGTCGCGGAGCGCGACCCGCCTGGCGCTCGTCAGGCGGGCGGTGGGGCCGTTGATCCCGACCATCGCGACGAGCGCTCCGTCTCCGTCGTGGACGGACGCGGAGAGCGAGGTGAGGCCGTCCTCGAGCTCGTCGAGCAGCTCGGCGATCCCGTCCCGACGCACGGTCGCGAGCTCGGCCCGCAGGCGCTTCGGCGTCGTGATCGTACGGCGGGTGAAAGGCGTCAGCGGGTTGTCGGCGAGCCACGTCGCCAGGCTTCGCTCGTCGAGCTCCGCCAGGAGGAGCTTCCCCGGCGCGGAGGCGTGCAGCGACACCGTCCGCCCGACCCAGCTCGTGACGCCGACGAGGTGAGGGCCGTCGAGCTGGAGAACGATCTCGAACGCCATCTCCCCGCGCGGGACGGCGACGAGCGCAGACTCCTCGGAGCGGTCGCGCAGCTCGGCCGCATCTGGGCCCGCGAGCCGGATCAGTTGGGCATCGGGATCGGCCGCCCGGCCCAGCCGGACGAGCTCGTAGCCGAGCATCCAACCGTCCTCGACCTCCTCCACGAGGCCCGCGTCGGCGAGCGTCCACAGCGTCCGCGCGACCGTTGCCCGAGGGATCCCCGTCTCCCGGGCGAGCGCCGACGCCGACTGCGGCCCGCTCACGAGCGCGTGAAGAAGCACGATCGCCTTGTCGAGGGAACGCGTGCGCGGTGTTCCGGTTGCGCTCACTATGTGAGCAGACTAGCGCAGAATGTGAGCATCGCCTAGGATCGTCTCGTGCGCGTGATCGTGATCGGCGGTGGAGTGGTGGGGCTGTCGTGTGCCTTTGCGCTTCAGCGCGACGGCCACGAGGTCGAGGTGATCGAGGCCGGCGTGATCGGCGGTGGTGCGAGCGCCGGCAACGCGGGTTGGGTGACGCCGACCCTCGGCACCCCCCTCGCTGCTCCGGGAATCCTCAAGACCGGCCTCCGTTCGGCGTTCGATCCGAAGGGCGCCCTCGTGATCCGGCCCCGTCTCGACCCGCTGTGGGCGCGGTGGCTCTGGGGCTTCGCGCGCAGCAGCCGTGCCGAGGTCTTCAAGGCGGGCGTCGCCGCGCTGCTCGGCCTGACCCGGCGGACGCTCGACGAGCTCGACGCGATGCGCGACGCTGGCGTCGAGTTCGAGGAGCACCGCGCAGGCCTGCTCGCCGTCGCGCGCTCACGGCACGGGCTCGAGTGGTTCGAGCTCGTCTTCACGGAGCTGCGCGAGCTCGGCTTCGAGGGTGGTCTCGAGTCGCTCGGGTCACGCGAGGCACGCGAGCTCGAGCCGGCTCTCGGCCCCGACGCGCAGCATGCCGTGCACGCGACGATCGACCGGCACGTCGACCCCGTCTCCCTGACTGAAGGTCTTGCACGACACGTCGCAGCCGGTGGGGCGACCGTGTCGACCGGCTTCGCCGTCCGGGCGATAGGGCCGAACGGAAAGGGCTGGCGCGTCTTCGGGCCCGAAGGACGCTTCGCGGACGCCGACTCGGTCGTCGTGTCGGCCGCGATCGGGTCGACGAAGCTGCTCCGCCAGTACGGGCTCGACCTCCCTCTCGTCGGCGCCAAGGGCTACTCGGTCACCGTTCCGCCCGCCGACCCGATGCCGACGATGCCGCTCTACCTCTGTGAGCCGAAGCTCGGCCTCACCCCGCTCGCGGCCGGGCTCCGGATCGCGGGGTTCTTCGAGCTCGGCGCCCGGAACGCGAGCCCGAGCGTCGAGCGGGCACGGCAGCTCGTCGAGGAGGCGCGGCCATTCGTCGCGGCGCTCGACGACTCGAGCTTCGCCGAAGGCCCTGCGGGCTGGGCGGGATTCCGGCCCTCGACGCCCGACAGCCTCCCTCTCCTCGGTCAGGTGCCCGGCGCTCCCGGCCTCGTCGTCGCCACCGGCCACGGCATGCTCGGCGTCACGCTCGCACCCGCGACCGGCCTCGCCGTCACGGAGCTCGTGCGCGGCGAGTGCCCGGACTGGGTCGCGCCCTTCGCTCCCGACCGCTTCCGGCGGTAGACGTGTTCGTCAATCGCATTCCGCCCGTCGAGGTCCTCTCCGAGGAGGCGCTCGGGATCCTCGACGGCGGCTGGCGCCGGCTCGTGCGCGAGATCGGCGTCGAGTTCCTGCATCCGAAGGCGCTCGCGATCCTCGAGCGGGCAGGACAGCGGGTCGAGGGGGAAACGGTGTACTTCGATCCCGACTGGGTCGCCGAGCAGGTCTCGCACGCCCCGACCGAGTTCACGCTCCACGCGCGCAACCCGGAGCGCGACGTCGTCCTCGGTGGCCGGAACATGGTCTTCGTCCCCGTGCAGGGGCCGCCGTTCGTCCGCCGGGGCGACACGCGACGCGTGGCGGGGATCGCGGACTTCGAGGATTTCTGCCGCATCGCGCAGGAGGTCGACGAGCTCGACTCTGCCGGCGGCCTCCCCTGCGAGCCGTCCGACATTCCGGTCGATTCTCGCCACCTCGACAGCGTTCGCGCGCTCCTGACACTGACCGACAAGCCGTTCCAGGGTTCGCAGTCGTCCGGCATCGCAGCGGCGGACTCGCTCGTGCTCGGCGAGATCGTCTTCGGCGGCGAGATGCTCGCGACGAAGGCGTGCATGTACACGAACGTCAATGCCAACTCGCCGCTTCGCTGGGACGACCGGATGCTCGACTCCCTCCTGATCTATGCGGATGCGGGGCAGGCCGTGGTGCTGACGCCGTTCCTGCTCATGGGAGCGATGTCGCCCGTCAGCCTCCCCGCGACGCTCGCGCAGCAGCTCGCCGAGACACTCGTCGGCATCGCCCTCGTCCAGGCCGTGCGCCCGGGCTGTCCCGTCGTGATGGGCGGCTTCCTCTCCGCGACCGACATGCAGTCGGGCGCGCCCAGCTTCGGCGGGCCCGAGTCGCTGATGGGCCTGCTCGCATCCGGCCAGCTCGCGCGCCGCTGGAGGCTGCCGTGGCGGAGCGGCGGCGGAGCGCTCACGTCGAGCCCGGCCGTCGATGCGCAGGCGGCGTACGAGGGGACGGCGACGATGAGCGCCGCGTTCATGGCGGGCGCGAACCTCGTCCTTCATACGGCCGGGTGGCTCGAGTCGGGGCTCGTCGCGAGCTTCGAGAAGGCCGTCGTCGACCTCGACATCCTTCGCACGCTGCGCGGCGGCTTCGCTCCGCTCGAGGTCGACGAGGAGAGTCTCGCCTTCGATGCCCACCTCGAGGTCGGCCACGGGGGCCACTTCTTCGGGGCCGCTCACACGATGGAGCGCTTCCGCGACTGCTTCCAGCGCCCGCTGCTCGCGACGACGCAGAACTTCGAGGCGTGGGAGGAGGCGGGCTCCCCCGACGCCACCGCGCGGGCCGGCAGGATCTGGCGCGAACTCGTGGACCGGGCGGAGCCGCCGCCGCTCGACGAGGATGTGCGCGCCGAGATCGACGTCTTCGTCGAGCGCCGGACGATCGAGCTGACGGGACGACCGCCCGAGCCGAGGGCACCGCGAGAACGTGTGGCCGGGGCCGAGCCCGTGGCGCTCGGCGGACGCGAGCGCCGCCGCCGGCGCGTGCGTTGACAGGGTAAGGGCCGCTGCTTAGACTCATATAGTGGAACGACAATTCCACATCGTGGACTACAATGGCCACCACGACTCCCACACCCGGCACCCAGTCGATCGACCGCGCAGCGCAGCTACTCGTCCACGTCGTCGAGACGGCCGAGCCGCCGACCGTCGGCGAGCTGTCCGAGCGAAGCGGGCTCCCGAAGAGCACGACCTCGCGCCTCGTCGCCGCGCTCGAACGGCAGGGCCTCGTCCAGCGGGACGCCGGCCGCGGAGTCCTCACTCCGGGTCCGGTGCTGAGCGCGTACGCGCGCCGGACGGCGCCGGGCGGCGACCTCGTCGCTTTCGCGTCGTCGTCGCTCGACCGCCTCGCCCGCCGGAGCGGCGAAACCGTCAACCTCGGCGTCGCGACGCCGGACGCAGCCGTGATGCTCGACCAGCGTGACAGCCGGCACATCCTCGGATCCACGAACTGGGTGGGGCGCAGCTTCCCGAACCACGTCTCGGTCGTCGGCAAGGTCTTCCTGGCCGAGGGAGCGGTCCCGTTCCCCGAGGGGCGGCTCGAACAGGTCGCGCCCTTGACCATCACCGACCCGGCCGCGCTCGCGCGCGACCTCGAGCTTGTCCGCGCCCGCGGTTATGCGACCGCCGTCGAGGAGCTCGAGCAGGGCCTCTGGGCCGTTGCCGCGCCGGTTCGAGACGCCACCGGCGCCGTCGTCGCGGCGCTCAGCATCTCGGGCCCCACCGCCCGCCTGCACGACCGCTCGCTCGACGAGCTTGGCGCGCTCGTCAGAGACGAGGCCTCTACGCTGTCAGTCCGAAACGGCTACGACCACCCGAAACGAGGTGTTGCATGAGCGACGAAGAGATCGTCCTGAGCGAGCTTCCCGACGACGAGCTCGTCACGCAGATGCACGACGACCTCTACGACGGGCTCGCGCCAGAGATCGTGGAAGGCACGAACATTCTGCTCGCGCGCGGATGGGAGGCCGACAGGGTTCTGAGCGAGGCGCTCGTCGAGGGGATGAGGATCGTCGGAATCGACTTCCGTGACGGGATCCTGTTCGTGCCCGAGGTACTCCTCGCAGCGAACGCGATGAAGGCCGGGATGGCGATCCTGCGACCGCTGCTCGCGGAGACCGGGGCGGAGCGCGTCGGCACCGTCGTGATCGGGACGGTCAAGGGCGACATCCACGACATCGGCAAGAACCTCGTCGCGATGATGCTCGAGGGCGCCGGCTTCGAGGTGATCGACCTGGGTATCAACACGCCGGTCGAGGAGTACCTCGAGGCGCTCGAGGAGCACAAGCCGGAGATCCTCGGGATGTCCGCCCTCCTCACGACGACGATGCCGTACATGAAGGTCGTCATCGACACGCTCAAGGAGAAGGGTCTCCGCGACGACTACATCGTCCTCGTCGGTGGCGCCCCGCTGAACGAGGAGTTCGGCCAGGCGATCGGCGCCGACGCCTATTGCCGCGACGCGGCCGTCGCGGCCGAGACCGCCCAGGCGCTCGTGATGGCGCGGCGCGCGGCAGCAAAGGCCTAGTCGGGCGGGACGTGCACGAGCCGTCGACGACGGAGCTGTTGGAGTCCGAGGTCTCGCTCGCGGCTGACGAGCGGCCGGACACGCTGATCCTGGCCTGCGGTGCAGTCGCGCGGGAGATCCTCGCGCTGATCCGGCTCAATCACTGGACGCACGTCGACCTACGCTGTCTGCCCGCGAAGCTGCACTCGACGCCGGAGAAGATCGCCCCCGCCGTCGACGCGAAGCTGACCGAGCTGATCCCGCGCTACGACCGCGTGTTCGTCGCCTACGCCGACTGCGGCACGGGAGGACGACTCGACGAGGTGCTCGAACGCCACGGCGTCGAGCGGCTTCCCGGCGCACACTGCTACGGCTTCCTTGCCGGGAACGACGCGTGGGACGCAATGCAGGAGGAAGAGGTCGGCACGTATTACCTGACCGACTTCCTCGCACGGCACTTCGACGCGATCGTCGTGCGGCCGTACAAGCTCGACCGGCACCCCGAGCTGCTGCCGCTCATGTTCGGCAACTACAAGCGGCTCGTCTACCTCGCGCAGACGGACGATCCGGAGCTGCGCCAGAAGGCCGAGGCCGCGGCCGCCTACCTCGGACTGGCGTTCGAGCACCGGCGGACCGGCTACGGCGACCTGCTGCCCTCGCTGACGCGGTTCGTCGACGACGGAGGCGTGAGGCGCGTTGCCTGATCTGACAGTGATCTCGTGGCGCGCGATTCCGGCGCAGGTGACAGCCGGGAAGGGCAGGAACGCCGCGAGGGCGCAGCTCTCGGATCGTTTCCAGGAGGCGATCGACGCGGCAGCCATGCGCGCCGGCCTGATCGGCACGGACTCGTACCTGGAGGAATGGCGGCGCGATTCGCGCGCCTGCGGCGACGACCTCGAAAGCGAGGTGGCCGCCGTTGCGGCGCAGCTCGAACAGGACTACACCGACGAACGGCTCGAGCGGCTCGTCCGCTCCAACGGAGAAGAGGAGTAACGCGTTGACCGAGACAGTTCTTTCCTCGCTCGTTTCTTTCCGCAGAGTGGAAGTCCGCAGAAGCGGACTCCCACTGGCGAGAACCCCTGAAGCGGCCGCTGCGCGGCCGGCGTTTGCGGAGGACGCATGACCGAGACTGTTCTTTCCTCGCCCACGAAGGAGGTCGTGATCGGGTTCGACCGGCCCTTCGTGATCATCGGCGAGCGCATCAACCCGACCGGCCGCAAGAAGCTGGCCGAGGAGATGGCGAGCGGCAACTTCGAGACGGTGATTGCCGACGCGATCGCGCAGGTCGAGGCGGGGGCCCACATGCTCGATGTCAACGCCGGCATCCCTCTCGCCGACGAGCCGGCGATCCTCCGGCACACGGTCGAGCTCGTGCAGTCGATCACCGACGTTCCGCTCTCGATCGACTCGTCGATCGTGGAGGCGCTCGAGGAAGGGCTCTCGGTCTACCAGGGGAAAGCGCTCGTCAACTCCGTCACCGGCGAGGACGAGCAGATGGAGCGCGTGCTCCCGCTCGTCGCAAAGCACGGCGCCGCGGTCGTCGCGATCTCGAACGACGAGACGGGAATCTCGGAGGATCCGGATGTGCGCTTCGAGGTGGCGCGGAAGATCGTCTCGCGCGCCGCCGACCACGGGATCCCGAGCAAGGACATCGTCGTCGACCCACTCGTGATGCCTATCGGCGCGATGGGCACCGCGGGCCGGCAGGTGTTCCGGCTCGTGAGGAGGCTGAAGGAGGAGCTGAAGGTGAACTCGACCTGCGGCGCCTCGAACGTCAGCTTCGGGCTGCCGAACCGCCCGGCCCTGAACGCGGCCTTCCTGCCGATGGCGATCGCGTCGGGCCTGACCTCGGCGATCACGAGCCCGCTGCACGCGGAGGTGCGGCAGGCGATCTGGGCGGCCGACGTCATGAACGGCAACGACGAGCATTGTGCGGCGTGGATCGCGCGGAACGGCGACTCCGGTGGCGAGGCCCAGACCGGGCGACGAGGAGGGCGCGACGCGCGGCGGAGGACTGCGACGGCTTGAGCGACGCCGGCCACCTCGTCGTCTTCACCCCTTCCGGCCGCCGCGGGACGTTCGAGGCGGGCACCACCGTTCTCGACGCAGCGCGGCGGCTCGGGGTCGACATCGACTCCGTCTGCGGCGGCCGCGCGATCTGCGGCCGCTGCCAGGTCGAGGTGAGCGAGGGCGAGTTCGCGAAGCACGGGATCACGTCTACGGCCGACCACCTGTCGCCGCTCGGCGAGGTCGAGCGCGCCTACGCCGCCGACCGCGGGCTCGCCGACGGGCGCCGACTCGGGTGTACGGCGGCCGTCGAAGGCGAGCTCGTGATCGACGTCCCTCCCGAGAGCCAGGTGCATCGTCAGGTGGTACGCAAGGAAGCCGACGCGCATCCGATCGCGATCGCCCCGGTCGTGCGCCTCTACTACGTCGAGGTCGACGAGCCCGATCTCGCCTCGCCGACGAGCGATCTCGGCCGCCTGCGCGAGGCACTCGAGCGTGAGTGGCAGCTGCGAGGCCTCGCCGTCGACGATTCCGTGCTGCCCGGCCTCCAGAAGGCACTCCGCGCCGGCGAATGGAGCGTCACCGTCGCAGTCCACGACGGGGCCGAGCTCACCGCGATCTGGCCCGGCTTCCACGAGACCGCCTACGGGATCGCTTTCGACATCGGCTCGACGACGGTCGCCGGGCATCTCTGCGACATCTTCACGGGCGACGTTCTCGCCTCCGCCGGCGCGATGAACCCGCAGATTCGGTTCGGCGAGGACCTGATGAGCCGCGTCTCCTACGTGATGATGCACCCCGGCTCCGAGAAGGAGCTGACCCGCGCGGTTCGCGGCTGCCTCGCGAAGCTGACGGCCGAGCTCGCCAAGGACGCGGGCATCGAACGCGACGACATCCTCGAGCTGACCGTCGTCGGGAACCCGATCATGCACCACCTCTTCCTCGGGCTCGACCCGACCGAGCTCGGCGGGGCGCCGTTCGCGCTCGCCGTCGACGAGGCGGTGCGGCGGCCGGCGACGGAGCTCGGCTTCCCCGTCAATCCCGGCGCGCGCGCGTACGTCCTCCCGTGCATCGCGGGCCACGTGGGCGCCGACACGGCCGGCGTGCTCCTCTCGGAAGGCCCGTACCTCGGCGACGAGGTCAACCTCATCGTCGACGTCGGCACCAATGCGGAGATCGTGCTCGGGAACCGCGACCGGCTGCTCGCCGCGTCGAGCCCCACCGGGCCGGCGTTCGAAGGCGCCCAGATCAGCTGTGGTCAGAGAGCTGCGCCGGGAGCGATCGAGCGGGTGCGGATCGACCCGGAGACGCTCGAGCCGCGGTTCCGCGTGATCGGGAACGACGCGTGGTCGGACGAGCCCGGATTTACGGGGACCCACGTCACCGGGGTGTGCGGCTCGGGGATCATCGAGGCCGTCGCCGAGATGCACCTCGCCGGGATCCTGACGACGGACGGCACGATCGACGGCGCCCTCGCCGCGCGCAGCCCGCGGATCGTCCCGGACGACCGCACGTTCTCGTACGTCCTCTCGGACGGCGAGCCGCGGCTGACGATCACCCAGAACGACATTCGCCAGATCCAGCTCGCGAAGGCGGCGCTCCACGCGGGCTGCACCCTCCTGCTCGAGCGCTACGGCATCCCCCGGGTCGACCGGATCCGGCTCGCCGGCGCGTTCGGCAATCACATCGACCCGGTGCACGCTCTCGTGCTCGGCCTCGTCCCTGATTGCGACCCCGCCAACGTCACATCGGCCGGCAACGCGGCCGGAACCGGCGCCCGGATCGCCCTCCTCGACCGCTCCGCGCGGACCGAGATCGAGGGCGTGGTTCGGCGCGTCGAGAAGATCGAGACGGCGGTGGAGCCGCGCTTCCAGGAGCTGTTCGTCGGCGCGATGGCGATCCCCCACGACGTCGACCCGTACGAGCGGCTGCGCGCCAGGGTCGCCCTTCCGCCACGCCGCGTTGCCGCGCCCGCCGAGGGCGGCCGCCGCCGCCGCTCCGCACAACGAAGTCCTGCATGAAAGGAAGTCCGGCATGACCGAGACCACCGGCGGCCGCCGAGGCGGCGGCCGCGCCGCGAGACGGGCAGCGCGCGCCGAGGCGAGCGCCGTCTCCGTCCCGTACATCACCCGCACGCTGAAGCCGTTCGAGGTGCTCGACGACGAGCAGCTGAGTCTGATCGAGTCGAACGCCGACACGCTGCTCGAGCAGGTCGGGATCGACTTCCGCGGCTACCCGGAGGCGCTGACGCTCTTCGCCGGCGCGGGCGCCGAGGTGGACGGCGAGCGCGTTCGCTTCCCGCGCGGCCTCGCCAGGCACATCGTTCAGGCGACGGCGCCGACGCAGTTCACGCAGGTGGCACGCAACCCTGCCCACAACGTCGAGATCGGCGGCACGAGCACGGTCTTCGCGCCCGCGTACGGCTCGCCGTTCGTGCGCGACCTCGACGGCGGGCGGCGGTACGGGACGATCGAGGACTTCCGCAACTTCGTGAAGCTGACCTACATGACGCCGTTCCTGCACCACTCGGGCGGCACCGTCTGCGAGCCGGTCGACCTCCCGGTCAACAAGCGCCACTACGACATGGTCTACGCGCACATGCGCTACTCGGACAAGCCGTTCATGGGCTCCGTCACACATCCCCTGCGGGCCGAGGACACGGTCTCCATGGCGCGGATCCTCTTCGGGGCCGACTTCCTCGAGGAGCACACGGTCATCCTCTCGCTCGCGAACGCGAACTCGCCGATGGTGTGGGACGCGACGATGCTCGGCGCCGCGAAGGCGTACGCGGAGGCCAACCAGGCGGTGCTGATCACGCCGTTCATCCTCGCGGGCGCGATGAGCCCGGCGACCGTCGTCGGCGCCGCGACGCAGACGCTCGCGGAGTCGCTCGCCGGGATGGCGTTCTGTCAGCTCGTCCGCCCGGGGGCGCCCGTCGTGCTCGGGTCGTTCGCCTCCTCGATGTCGATGCAGTCGGGAGCGCCGACGTTCGGCACGCCGGAGCCGGCGCTGATCCTCTACGTGATGGCGGCGCTCGCCCGGCGGCTCGGCGTGCCCTTCCGGTCCGGCGGCGGGCTGACGGCGTCGAAGATCGCGGACGCGCAGGCGGCGTACGAGTCGGCCAACACGATGCAGCCCACGATGCTCGGCGGTGTCAACTTCGTCCTCCACACGGCCGGCTGGCTCGAGGGCGGGCTGACGATGGGCTACGAGAAGTTCATCCTCGACGTCGACCAGGCGGCAGGATGGCACGCGTTTGCGCCGGGCGTGGACATGTCGCCGAACGGCCAGGCGATCGACGCGCTCCTCTCCAACGACCCGGGCACGCACTTCCTCGGTCACCCACACACGCTCGCGAACTTCGAGCGCGCGTTCTGGCGCTCGACGAACGCCGACAACTCGAGCTTCGAGCAGTGGGACCTCGAGGGCGCGAGGGACGCGAACGTCCGCGCCAACGAGACGTGGAAGCGGATGCTCGCGGAATACGAGCCGCCGCCGATCGACGAGACCGTCGACGAGGAGCTCCGCGAGTTCATCGAGCGGAAGAAGGCCTCCTTCCCGGACGCGAACGGGTGATGGCTACCACGACGACATCCACGCGCACCGCCTCGACCCTTGCATACCTCCTCGAGCGCTCGCGCTACGAGGTGATCCCACTCCCCGGCGTCGAGGAGAAGATCCTGGAGCACGTCCATCGCGACGTCACGATCACGGTGACGGCCTCACCGATCAAGGGGCTCGAGCCTTCGATCGAGCTCGTCGAGCGGCTGGCGGCCGAGGGCTACCCCGTGGTGCCGCATCTCTCGGCCCGGCTCATCCGCGACCGGGTGCACCTCGGAGAGCTGATGGCGCGCTTCGCCGAGCTCGGCGTGACCGACGTCTTCGTCGTCGCGGGCGACGCCGACCATCCTGCCGGCGAGTTCGAAGGCGCTGCGCCGCTCCTCGAGGCGATGCACGAGCTCGGCCATCCGTTCGAGCAGATCGGGATCACGGGCTACCCGGAGAGCCATCCGCTGATCGACGACTGGACGACGATCACGGCGATGTTCGCAAAGGCCCGCTACGCGACCTATATCGCGAGCCAGATCTGCTTCGACTCGCGGGTCACCGTCGACTGGGTCGAGAACGTGTGGGCGCGCGGCACCCAGCTGCCGATTCTGATCGGGATCCCGGGTATCGTCCCGCGCGCGAAGCTGATGCGCGTCTCGGCGAAGATCGGGATCGGCGAGTCGCTCCGCTACCTGCGAAAGCACCACGACTTCGTCACCCGCTTCGTCCGCCCCGGCGGCTTCAGCCCCGACCGGCTGATCAAGGGGCTGCAGCCCGTCCTCGGCGGGCCCGACGAGAAGGTCGGCGGCTTCCACATCTTCACGTTCAACGAGCTGGAGGAGACGGAGCGGTGGCGAGAGCGGAAGCTCTTGCTCCGGTGAGCAGACTTTGAGCACGAAGCGCTACGACGTCGTCATCGTCGGCGGCGGCTCGGCCGGCTGCGCGCTCGCGAACCGGCTCAGCGCCGATCCGTCGACGAGCGTGCTCGTGCTCGAGGCCGGGCGCCCTGACTACAGGTGGGACGTCTTCATCCACATGCCCGCCGGGCTGACGACGCCGATCGGCAACCGGTTCTACGACTGGAAGTACGAGTCGGAGCCGGAGCCGTTCATGAACGGGCGGAGGATCTACCACGCCCGCGGCAAGGTGCTCGGCGGCTCGTCGAGCATCAACGGGATGATCTTCCAGCGCGGCAACGCGCTCGACTACGAGCGGTGGGCGGCCGACCCGGGGATGGACGAGTGGGACTACGCGCACTGTCTGCCCTACTTCAAGCGGATGGAGAGCTGCCTCGCCGGTGCCGACGAGTGGCGTGGCGGCGACGGCCCCCTCGTCCTCGAGCGCGGCCCGGCGACGAGCCCGCTCTTCCGCGCCTTCTTCGAGGCCGTCCAGCAGGCGGGCTACCCGCTCACGAGCGACGTCAACGGCTTCCAGCAGGAGGGATTCGCGGCGTTCGACCGCAACATCCACCGCGGCCGGCGCCTCAGCGCCGCCCGCGCGTACCTCCATCCGGTCATGCACCGCGAGAACCTCGAGGTCCGCTGCCGCACATTCGTGAATCGGGTTCTCTTCGAGGGACGGCGGGCGGTCGGCGTCGAGGTCGCGAGCCGCGTCGGGCCGCAGCGGATCGAGGCAGGCGAGGTGATCCTCTGCGGCGGCGCGATCAACTCGCCCCAGCTGCTCCAGCTCTCGGGCGTCGGCAACGCGCGCGAGCTCGAGGAGCTCGGGATCGCCGTCGTCCACGATCTTCCCGGGGTCGGCGAGCACCTCCAGGACCACCTGGAGGTGTACATCCAGTACGCCTCCAAGCAGCCCGTCTCGGTGTCGCCGGCCCTGAAGTGGTACAGGAAGCCGCTCGTCGGCTTCGAGTGGCTGTTCTTCCGCTCCGGGCCCGGGGCGACGAACCACTTCGAGGGGGGCGGTTTCATCCGCGGCGACGAGGTCGTCGTCTACCCCAACCTGATGTTCCACTTCCTTCCGCTCGCGATCCGGTACGACGGCTCCCAGCCCGCGGGCGGCCACGGGTACCAGGTGCACGTCGGGCCGATGTACTCCGACGCGCGCGGCTCGGTCAAGATCACGTCGGCCGATCCTCGCGTCCATCCGGCGCTCCGCTTCAACTACCTCTCGACCGAGCAGGACCGGCGCGAGTGGCTCGAGGCGATCAACTGCGCCCGCCGCATCCTCACGCAACCGGCGTTCGACGACTTCAACGACGGCGAGCTCTCACCCGGGCCGTCGGTGGCGACCGACGACGAGATCCTCGACTGGGTCGCCCGCGACGCGGAGACCGCGCTGCACCCCTCGTGCACCTGCCGCATGGGCGTCGACGAGCGCTCCGTCGTCGATCCCGACACGATGCGCGTGCACGGGCTCGACGGGCTGCGGGTCGTCGACGCCTCCGTCTTCCCCTACGTGACGAACGGGAACATCTACGCGCCGGTGATGATGGTCGCCGAGAAGGCAGCCGACCTGATCCTCGGGGTGACACCGCTCGAGCGCTCGGACGCGGGGTTCTACCGGCACGCCGCGGCCGCCGTCGCCTGAGCGTCGGCGCTAGTCCCCCGCACGGAAGAACGCGCTGAAGCTGCAGTCGTCGAACGGGCCCCTCACGATCACGCGCTCGTCGAGGGCGAGCCTCTCCCCACCCTGTGTGACCCGGTACCTGTCGATCTCGCGCTCGCATTCCGGGTTACGGTCGGAGGGGTCCGCGGCACCCAGTTCACGCTCGGACCCCGTCGATGCACCCTGTGCTCTGGCTCCAGGCGACACGGCGTGGATCGGCGGCGGGCCGACGGGTGTCGATCCCCCGCTGATGCGCCGCGTGATCGCGCTGAACGTGCAGGGAAAGCGGCTTCTGATCGCGTACGCCGACACGCCCGCGTCCTTTGCGAAGCAATGGCCCGCGAAGCGGGCGCTCCTGAGCTCGATCCGTTTCTGAGCGGCTTTCAGCTACATCGATGCGGACTCGTCGTTCTGCCAGAGCCCGAACTCGTTGCCCTCGACGTCTGTACAGGTCGCGAACCAGCCCATGCTCGGTACGGGCATCGCGTCGCTCGACTCGCCGCCCAGCTCCCGTACCTTCGCGATCCCGGCGTTGACGTCGTCGACGTCGAAGTAGGGCCGCATGCCGCGCTTGGCGCCGTCGGCCTCCATGATCGCGCCGCCGGAGTTGTCGGAGATCCGGAACAGGTGGTACTCGGTCGGCGAGCCCTCGAAGGCCTGGAACTCCCAGCCGAACAGCCCGCCCCAGAAGGCGCGCGCCGCCTCCGTGCTCCCGGCCGGGATCTCGACGTGGACGATCTGACCTGCCATGGTGGTCTCCTTCCGTCGTGTTACGCGTGGGCGCCGGAGACGCTCATCACTGCCTTCACGATGCCGTCGTACCCCGTGCAGCGACAGAGATTGCCGGAGAGCGCAATCCTCACCTCGTCCTCGCTCGGCGAGGGATTCGACTGCAGGAGCGCAGTCGCGGAGACGAGCATGCCCGGGGTGCAGAAGCCGCACTGGACGCCGCCGTGCTCGAGGAACGCCGCCTGCAGCGGCGCGAGCGCGTCGCCCTCGGAGAGCCCCTCGACGGTGGTGATCTCGCTCCCCTCGGCCTGGAGCGCGAGGTACGAGCACGAGTTCACGGGCCGCCCGTCGAGCAGCATCATGCAGGCGCCGCACTCCGAGTCGTCGCAGCCCTCTTTCGATCCCGTCAGCCCGATCGCATCCCGCACCGCATCGAGGAGGCTCGTTGCCGCCACGAGCTCGACGGCGTAGGCCTGCCCGTTCACACTCAGCGTCGCCGGGACCCTCACGACGCCGTCCGCGCCCGCGCGAGCGCCCGCTCGATCGTGCGCCGGGCGATCACCGACGCCATCGCGCGACGGTAGTCGGCCGAGCCGCGCACGTCCGAGATCGGGCGCGCCGCGGCACCGACGGCCGCAGCCGCGGCCTCGATCGCCATCCCCCCGCCGTCGCTGCCCGCGAGCGCAGCCTCGGCCTCGGGGACGCGCCGGATCGTCGGCGAGAGCGCGGTCATCGCGACGCGGGCGTCTCTGACGACGCCGCCGTCGAGCGTGACGAGCGCCGTCGCGCCGACGATCGCGATCTCCATCTGGCGGCGGTACTCGAGCCGGATGTACGCGCTGCCCGTCCCCGGCGCGGGCGCCGGGATCTGGACGGCGACGAGAAGCTCGTCCTCACGCGCGACCGTGCCGCCGGGGCCCGTCCACAGGTCCTCGACGCCGACCTCCCGCGGCTCGGAGCCCGACTGCAGCGTCACAGTGGCTCCGAGGCAGACGAGCGGGCCGCCCGTCTCCATCGCGGGAGACGCGTTCATGAGATTGCCGCCGATCGTCCCCTGCGCGCGGGTCGCGTGCGAGCCGACGATCGCGCACGCATCGGAGAGGGCCGTGAACCGGGCGCGGACGTCCTCGTGCGCGGCGATCTCTTCGTGGCTCGCGAGCGCGCCCAGGCGAAGGGCGCCGTCGTCGGTGACGTCGATCCCGTGCAGCTCGGCGATGCGGTGGATCGCGACGACGCTCTCGGGCAGCGGCGCCTTGCCGGAACGGTCGGCGACGACGAGATCGGTGCCGCCCGCGACGGGGCGTGCGCCGGCGGCGAGTGCGGCGAGAGCGTCGTCCAGCGTCTGTGCCGTCGCGAAGCTCGTCACGTTCATGCCTGCGCCGCCCAGACCCGCTCCGGCGTCATCGGCAGCTCGTGCACGCGCGCGCCGATCACCTTCGCGATCGCGTTCGCGATCGCACCGGCCGTCGGGACGCAGGGCGGCTCGCCGACGCCCTTCGACCCCTTCGGGCCGGCATTCGGCGTCTCGGTCTCGATCCAGGCGACGTCGATCTGCGGCGCGTCGGAGGCGGTCACGAGCTTGTAGTCGGTGAGGTAGGCGTTGCGATGACGGCCCTCGTCGTCCAGCTGCGTGCCCTCCGAGAGCGCCTGGCCGATCCCCATCACGACGCCCCCGTAGACCTGCCCGTCGGCGCCGATTCGGTTCAGGATCACGCCACAGTCGTGCGCGGCCGCGACCTCGAGTACGCGGACGACGCCCGTCCCACGATCGACCTTCACGCGCACGGCGTGCGCGATCAGCTGCGGCGCGTGGAATGACTCGAGCCCGAGCCGGCCGACGCAGCCCTCAGCTGGAGCGTCCGGCCCGGCCGGGACCTCGCCGGCGCCCTTGCCGTGGAACGTGCCGCCGCCTGCGAGGTCGGCGATCGTGACGAACTTGTCGGGGGAGCCCGCCACGTAGACGGCGCCGGCCCGCAGCTCGAGGTCCTCCAGCCCCGCCTCGAGCTCCTCGGCCGCCGCGTCGAGGAGCTGCTCGCGCAGGTCGGCGGCGGCCGCGATCACGGCGCGGCCGCTGTTGAACGTCGTCTGCGAGCCGCAGGAGCCCATGTCGGAGGGAGCGGCGTCGGTGTCCTGGTAGAGGAGCGAGAAGTCCTCGGGCTGCATTCCGAGCAGTTCCGCGACGTAGGTAGGCATGGCCATCACGGCCCCGGTGCCGTTCTCCTGGGCGCCGGTCACGATCGTCCCGGAGCCGTCCGGGTTGAGCTTCACGTACGCGCCGCTCGGTGAGGCGAAGCACGGCCACCAGCCGATCGCGACGCCGATCGCCTCGTCCTCGGGCAGCTCCTGCCCGTAGCCGATCAGCTCGACGGCCTTCTCGAGCGTCTCCTTCATCGCGACGCGCTCGAGCACCTGGCCGGTCGCGGTGACCGAGCCGTTCTCGACGACCGTTCGTCGGCGGAGCTCGACCGGGTCGATGCCGAGCGCGACCGCGAGCTCGTCCATGTGCTGCTCGAGCGCCCAGCACACCTGCGGCGCCGTCGGTGCGCGGATCGACGAGGACGGCTGGTTGTTCGAGTAGACCAGCGACGACTCGACGTGGACGTTCTCGAGCTCGTACGGGCCGAGCGAGTGCATGGCCGCCATCTGCGCGAAGAACCCGCCCTCGCCGCAGTAGGCGCCCTTGTCGAGCACGAGCCGGGCCTTACGGGCGACGAGCGTGCCGTCGCTCCGGGCGCCGGTCTCGAGCTCGATCACCATCCCCTCGCGCCGGTGCCCGACGGCGAAGAACTCCTCGCGGCGCGAGAAGACGAGCTTGACCGGCCGCCGGGCGGCGCGGGCGAGCGCCGCGACGTGGCCCTCGAAATGGAAGTCGCACTTGGCCCCGAAGCCGCCTCCGAGGAGCGGCACCACGACCCGCACGTGCGAGGCGGGGATCTGGAGCACGTGGGCGACGCCGTCGCGCGCCGCGTACGGCACCTGGGTCGAGCTCCACACGGTGACGCGGTCGCCCTGCCACTGCGCGATCACCGCTCGGGGCTCGATCGGGACGCCCTGCACCGGGTCGGTCACGTAGCGGCCCTTGACGACGACATCGGCCGAGGCAAGGGCCGCGTCGGCGTCTCCCTTCACGATCGTCGAGTAGCCGAGCGTGTTGCGGCTCGAGCCGAGCGCCTCGTCGCGCTCGTAGCCCTCCCAGTCCGGGTGAACCAGAGTCGCGTCGTCGGCAAGTGCCGCCTCGAAGTCGGTGACGACGGGCAGCGGCTCGTAGTCGACCTCGATCAGCGCCGCCGCCTGCTCGGCGATCTCTGCCGTGGTCGCCGCGACCCCGGCGACGACGTCGCCCTCGAACCGGACCGTGTCCTTGGCGAAGAGGCGCCGGTCCTTGACCATCCCGCCGTAGAGCACGTCCGGAACATCCTCGTGCGTGACGACGGCGATCACGCCCGGAAGGGCGCGGGCCTTCGACGTATCGATCCGGTTGATGCGCGCGTGCGTGTAGTCGGCGTAGCGGAACTTCGCGATCAGCTGACCCGCGAGCACGAGGTCGGCCGTGTAGCGGCCGCTCCCCGTCACCTTCTCCTTGCCGTCCGGGCGGATGAACGTCCTCCGCTGCTCGACCGTCGCCATGTCGGCTCTATCCAATCATCTCCGACGCCCCGAGCACCGCTCCGACCCGTGCGGCGACCGCCGGTCCCGTGAGCCCACGGGCGCCGAGCGTCGTCCGGCGTTGGACGATGTCGTCGACGCTCGTCGCCCACTCCTCCTCGGCGGCGAATACGGCCTGTGCGGCGATGTCCGGTGCGTCGGGGTGGAGACGCTCGAGCAGCTCCGGCCGCTCGGCGGCGAGCGCGACCACCCGGTCGGCGCGGGAGCCGTAGAAGTGCGCGAGGTGCGCGGCAACGGGCGACTCCAGCGACCAGCCGGTGACGAGGCGCGCGGCCACGTTTCCGGCGTCCGTGGCGCCGGGCAGGGGAACCGGGCGGCGGTCGATGCGGTCGAGCCCGAGCTCGGCGGAGAGCGACCGGAGCGCGTCGAGGGCGATATGGCGGTAGGTCGTCAGCTTGCCGCCGGCGACCGTCAGCATGCCGCCACGGCCGCGGAGGAACGCCGTCTCCCGGCGTGCGTCGACGGTCGTCCCGTCGCTTCCGGGGAGCACTCGCAGTCCGGCGTAGGTCGACAGCACGCGGTCGCGACTGAGCAGCGCGCCGTCGATCGCCACCGCTGCCTCTTCGAGCACGAGGTCGACGTCTTCGTCGGTGGCGCTCACGTCCGCGGGATCGCCGTCGTACAGCGTGTCCGTCGTCCCGAGCAGGAGCATTCCCTCCCACGGATACGCGAACGTGACGCGGACCTGGTCGTGAGGGATCGTCAGCGCCGCGGACCAGGGCTCATCGAGGGGCAGCGTGACGTGGATGCCCTTCGACAGCCGTCCGTACGGTGCGACCCCCGGCTCCTCGAGCCGCCGCAGTGTCTCGAGCCACGGTCCGGTCGCGTTGACGACCGTCTTCGCGTCGACGGAGACCGTCTCCCCGCTCGATCGGTCACGCACGTCTGCTCCGGCGACACGTCCCGCGACGCTGCGGAGCTCGACGGCCTCGGCGTAGTTGAGCACCGTCGCGCCCGCCTCCGCCGCGGCGGTCACGTTCGCGAGGCAGAGCCGCTCGTCGTGCGTCCACGCATCCTGGTAGACGCCGCAGCCGCGCAGCCCGTCGAGCTTCAGGGGCGGGACGCTCTTGCGGGCCCGTTCCGGCCGGACGAGACCGCCGAGTCGCTCCCCGGCGAGCGTCGAGTAGGTCCAGAGCCCGGCCTGGATCGTGGCGGGGCGGTAGGGCCCGCCACGGTAGACGGGGAAGAGGAACGGGATCCGGCGGACGAGGTGCGGGGCGACGACGCGGAGCAGCGCCCGGCGCTCCGTGTGCGCCTCGCGGACGAGCCTGACGTCGCCGAGGCGGAGGTAGCGGAGGCCGCCGTGGATCAGCTTCGACGAGGCGCTCGAGGTCGCGCCGCCGAAGTCGCCCCGGTCGACCAGGGCGACGCGCAGACCTCGCCGCGCAGCTTCGTTCGCGATTCCCGCCCCGACGATCCCGCCGCCGACGACCAGCAGGTCGTACGGCGCTCGGGCCAGCTCCGCCAGCGCCGTCTCGCGGCGCTCGGTCACGGCCACACCGGGTTCGACCAGGCCCTGCGTCCGCGGGCGTCGGTCACGTGAAGGCGGACGTACGGGGCAGTCTCCGGCAGGGTGAGGCGGGCGGCGGTGACGAGCCCGTCCGGAGTCGTGGCGAGGATCTTGCCGCCGTACGAGTAGCCGAGCCGTCCGGCGTGGACGGACGCGCCGCTCGAGATCCCGTACACGATCGTGACGCTCCGACACGGATCGCACTCGACCTCGACGGCCCCGTCACCGACCACGAACGACGTGATCCGCGGTCCGGTGGTCCCGTAGAAGCGGCCGTTCCGCAGCGCCTCGAGGACGTCCTCGCGGGTCGGCTCGGCGCGCACCCACGTCCAGGCAAGGTCGGAGTCGAACCCCGGGTGGTGGCTGTCGTCCGAGGCAAGGGCGAAGCAGCGCGTCCCCGACTCGAGCAGCACGTCCCAGTGCACCTCGGAGAGCCCGCGGCCGATCTCGAGCTCGCAGCCGCCGTTGTAGACCTCGATCCCGGAGACGCTCCCGGGGAGCGCGAGCGTGCCGGGCGTGATGCCCGTCCAGTACGGGTGCGCGAGATAGGCGACCCCCCCGTTCGCGAGGATCCACCCGGCGGTGCCCTCGAGGTCGCGGCGCTCGCCCTCCAGCGTCTCGAGCGCGTCGTCGATCCCGTACGCGAGCACGTGGCCGTCGCGCCCGCCGGGCAGGGTGCAGTTCAGCTCCGCGCTCGCGAGCACGAGCACGCCGTCGGTCGACGGCGGGTCGCTCCGGTGCCAGTGATCCGTCACCGCGAGCACGTCGTAACCGGCCCGCTCGTAGTGCCGCACGAGCATCCGCGGAGCGAGCTCCCCGTCCGAGTTGGTCGTGTGGGCGTGGAGCGCGCAGCGCAGCCACGGAGCGTCTGAAGTCCAGGGGGAGGTCATCGAGTGGTTGTACGTGGGCGCTTGTTCGTGAGAAGGTATCCGGCGGGTGAATTTCTGGTGAACCCAACGACTGGCCGTGGGGGTTCTGCGGCAGTATCGAGCCTCACACGCACACGACGAGGAGGGTAGATGGAGGATTTCCAGGAGCAGGAATACGAGTTCCTGCGCAAGCTGGATGAAGAGAAGATCGGCCGTCGGACGCTGGTCAAGCGGGGTCTTGCAGCCGGCGCCGGCCTGACGGTGCTCTCGCTCTCTCCGGCGGCGCTCGCCGCCCGGAACAAGGTGTTGGCGACGCCGCCCACGAAGGGCACGCTCGCCAATCTCAAGGAGATGGTGCAGGAGGCCAAGAAGGAAGGCCGCCTGAACGTGATCGCCCTGCCGCCCGACTGGGCCAACTACGGCGAGATCATCTCGACGTTCTCGAAGAAGTACGGGATCCCGATCACGAGCGACAACCCGGACGGGAGCTCGGCCCAGGAGAACCAGGCGATCGTCTCGCTCAAGGGCGACCCGCGGGCTCCAGACGTCGTCGACGTCAACCCGACGTTCGCCGTCGCCGGCACCGTGCAGGGGCTGTATGCGAAGTACTACCCCAGGAACTACGCGACGATCCCGCGGGCGATCAAGGACACGCGCGGGCTGTGGATGGGCGACTACTGGGGCTCGGTCACGATCGGGTACAACGGGAACCTCGTCAAGAACCCGCCGAAGACGTTCGCCGACCTGCTCAAGCCCGAGTACAAGAACCAGGTGGCCCTCAACGGGAGCCCGCTGACGTCCGGCTCCGCGATCGCCGGCGTGTTCGCGGCGGCGCTCTCGAACGGCGGCTCGCTCAGCAACGTCGCCCCGGGCATCGACTGGTTCGCGAAGTGCAAGTCGGTCGGCAACTTCATCCCGGTGCAGACCGTCCCGCAGACGGTGGCGTCGGGCCAGACGCCGATCTCGATCGACTGGGACTACAACAACTTCGCGTACGTGAAGGAGTTCCCGTCGGCGAACTGGAAGGTCACGATCCCGTCCGACGGCCAGTACGGCGGGCATTACGCCCAGGCGGTCAACGCGACGGCGCCGCACCCGTTCGCTGCGCGGCTGTGGGAGGAGTTCATCTACTCCGACCAGGGGCAGCTCCTGTACCTGAAGGGGTATGCGCACCCGGCCCGGTTCGCCGACCTGCAGAAGCGGAAGGTGATCCCGAAGTCGCTGACGTCGACGCTCCCGTCCGGCTGGCTCAACGCCACGGCGAAGTTCGCGAGCCTCGGCCAGCAGGCGGCCGCGAAGACGGTCATCAACACCCAGTGGCCGGCCAAGGTCGGCTCGAGCTGAGGCCCTGGCAACCGAAGCCGTAACGCAGGACGCTCTCCGGCCGGGCCCCACGCCCGGCCGGAGGCGACCTTCGCTCGCCTGGATCGGCGTCGTCCCGTTCTTCGCGTACGCGACGCTGTTCCTGATCCTGCCGTCGCTGACGGTGATGATCGGCGCCTTCAGAACCGAGGGCGGCGGTTACACCTTCGACAACGTCCGCGCCATCGTGGAGACGTCCAATCTCCGCGACGCGTTCCTGGAGAGCATCCGGATCAGCCTGACGACGGCGCTCCTCGGCGGGCTGTTCGGGCTGCTGATCGCGTACGCGGCGATTCGCAAGGGCACGCCGAACTGGGTGCGCTCGGCGTTCGGCACGTTCTCCGGCGTGGCGGCCAACTTCGGCGGCATTCCGCTCGCGTTCGCGTTCATCGCGACGCTCGGCACGATCGGGATCGTCACGCAGTTCCTGATCAACGTCTTCGGCTTCAACATCTACCAGCACGGCTTCGCGATCTGGTCGCGCCGCGGCGTCGAGCTGACGTACCTGTACTTCCAGATCCCGCTGATGATCCTCGTGATCGCGCCCGCGATCGACGGCCTTCGCGCCGAGTGGAGCGAGGCATCCGAGAATCTCGGCGCGAGCCGGCTCCAGTACTGGCGCTACATCGGGATCCCCGTGCTGATGCCGTCGATCCTCGGCGCCGTGATCCTGCTCTTCGGAAACGCGTTCGCCGCCTACGCGACGGCGTACTCGCTGACGAGCGGAACGGGCCTGCCGCTCGTGCCGATCCTGATCGGCAACGACCTCACCGGAGACGTGCTCTCGAACCCGCACGAGGGCCAGGCGCTCGCCTTCGGCATGTTCGTCGTCCTGGCGGCGATGATGCTCTTCTACATCCCGCTGCAGCGGCGGGCGTCGCGGTGGGCGAAGTGAAACGAGATCGGATCGCCCCGTCGGCGCTCGTCTGGCTCTTGCTCGGCGCCCTGTACTTCCTGATCCCGCTGCTGGCGACGCTCCTCTTCAGCCTCAAGGACGCCACGACGGGGAAGTGCTGCAGCCTTTCCGCGTACGGGGTGATCCTCCACGACCCGCAGTTCTGGTCGACGATCAAGCTCTCGTTCAGGCTCGCTCTCGAGACGATCGCGATCGGCCTGCTCCTCTTCGTGCCGACGATCTACTGGGTGCACCTGAAGATGCCGCGGCTTCGTCCGGTCGTCGGTTTCATGGCGCTCGTGCCGTTCGTCGTCCCGCCGATCATCCTCGTCGTCGGCCTGCTCAAGTTCTTCAAGGACACGCTGCACGCGCCGTTCTGGTTCCTCGGCAAGCCCGACCTGTTCCTCGTCGGCGCCTACGTGATCCTCTCGTTCCCGTACATCTACTTCTCGCTCGACGCGGGCTTCCGCTCGATCGACGTGCACACGCTGACCGAAGCCTCGCGGGGCCTCGGCGCGTCCTGGCGCACGACGCTCGGGCGCGTGATCCTGCCGAACATCCGGGTCGCGGCCCTCAGCGGCGCGTTCCTCACGCTCGCGATCGTGATGGGCGAGTTCACGATCGCCAGCCTCTCGGCCTTCCACACCTTCCCGACCTACCTCCAGCAGATCAACCAGAGCAAGGCCTACCCGGCCGCTGCCGCGACGCTCATGAGCTTCATGATCACGTGGGCCGCCATGCTCTCGATCCTGCTGATCGGGCGCCGCGGCGGCCAGCGCACGGTGCGAGTGGGGATCGGCCGGTAATGGCGTCCGTCGAGCTGCGAGGGCTGTGGCGCTCGTTCGGTCACGTCACCGCCCTCCAGGGGATCGATCTCGCGCTCGCGGAGGGCGAGTTCGTCTCGCTGCTCGGGCCGAGCGGCTGCGGCAAGACGACCGCGCTGCGGATCGTCGCCGGCTTCGACCAGCCCGATGCGGGCACCGTCCTCGTCGGCGGCAAGGACGTGACCCGGGTGTCGCCCAACAAGCGCGACATGGGCATGGTCTTCCAGGCGTACAGCCTGTTCCCGAACATGACGGCCGAGCAGAACGTCGAGTACGGCCTCCGGATCCGGCGGAAGCCGAAGACCGGTCGGCGGGAGCGGGTCTCCTCGCTGCTCGAGCTCGTCGGGCTCGCCGAGGCCGGCAAGCGCTACCCGCACCAGCTCTCGGGCGGCATGCAGCAGCGCGTCGCGCTTGCCCGCGCACTGGCGATCGAGCCGAGCGTGCTGCTCCTCGACGAGCCGCTCTCGGCGCTCGACGCCAAGGTGCGAGTGCAGCTGCGCGAGGAGATCCGTCGGATCCAGCTCGAGCTCGGGATCACGACGATCTACGTCACGCACGACCAGGAGGAGGCTCTTTCGATCTCCGACCGGGTGGCGGTCATGTACGGCGGCAAGATCGAGCAGGTCGGTTCGCCGGCCGAGATGTACGGCGACCCCGCGACGCCGTTCGTGGCGGAGTTCATCGGCACGATGAACCGCCTCATCGCCACGATCGCCGACGACGGCGCGATCGACTATCAGGGGATCCGGCTCCGAGTCGACGCCGCGAACGGTCTTCCGCGTGGGGAGCGGGTGCTGTGTCTCGTTCGGCCCGAGACGGTGACGGTCGTTGCCGTGGAGAACGGCGCACCGACCGACGGCGTCGTCGCGGGCGAGGTGATCTCGAGCACGTTCCTCGGCTCGACGACACGGGTGCGAGTCGTCGACGGGAGCGGGCAGCGCACGCTCACGGCCGACATCTCGACGACCCTGGCCGCAGGGCTTCCCGTCGGAACGCGGGCAATCGCGAGCTTCCCGCCCGACAGCGCGCGCCTCCTCAGCCTGGCCGACGACCCAGTGCTTCTCGCGCCAGACCCGGACAGTCTGTGAAGATTCCCGCGACGCCGAGCTCCCGCAGCTCGACCATGCGCGCCGGGTCGTTGACCGTGTAGACGGCCGTCTCGAGACCGAGACGCTGCGCCTTCGCGAGGCCTCGGCGCGTGACGAGGTCGTCGTCGAATCCCGCCGCCCACGAGCCGACCGCCCGGCGGATCGGGACGCCGAGGCCGACGTGCTGCATCGTCCGCAGCTTCGGCCGCAGCCGCTTCGTCTCCAGGATCGCCCGCCGCGAGAACGAGAGGACGACCGCACGCTCGTCGAGCAGCGCGACCGTCCGCGCCACGATGTCGTGTCTGCGGTAGAGCCACGGGCGCTTGATCTCGGCCATCACCCCGATCCGCCCCGCGGCGAGCTCGAGCACCTCCTCGAGCGTCGGGATCGCGTGCTCGCGCAGCTCTGCCAGCGTCCTCGAGTGGAGCGAGCCCCGGAGAGGCGTCAGCCGATCGAGCACGAGGTCGTGGAAGACGACAAGCGCGCCGTCGCGCGAGGCCTGGACGTCGAACTCGAGGTAGTCGGCGCCCACCTCGATCGCTCGCTCGAACGCGGGCAGGGTGTTTTCCTTCTTCTCCGCGGAGGCGCCGCGGTGCGCGATCACGAGCGTCACGGGCGGAGCGTCACTCGGGCGAGAGCGTCCCGCCACGCGTCGCGGAGCCCGGCGACCTCGCCGGCGCCGCGCGACGGCTCGTAGCGAGGCCCGCGACGAAGCAGTGAGGCGACGGCCGCCGTGTCCGGCCAGGTCCCGACAGCGAGGCCGGCGAGCGCCGCAGCCCCGACCGCGGTCGCGTCGGCGTCGGCCGAGACCTCGACAGGGCTGCCGATCAGGTCGGCCTGGAGCTGCATCAGGAACGTGTTCGCCGTCGCTCCCCCGTCGACGCGGAGCACCGCGGTGCCGATGGGGAGCACGTCGAGCACGTCCGCCACCTGGTGCGCGATCGCCTCGAGCGCGGCTCGCGCGAGATGCGCGCGCGTCGTGCCGCGGGTGATGCCGGTGATCAGGCCGCGCGCATCGGGATCCCAGTGCGGCGAGCCGAGCCCGGTGAGCGCAGGGACGAACGTGACGCCGGCGGTGTTGTCGACCCCGCGCGCGAGCGCTTCCGTCTCGGCTGCGTCCGCGATCACGCCGAGGCCGTCGCGGAGCCACTGCACCGCGGCGCCCCCGACGAGCACCGCGCCCTCGGCAGCGAACTGCCGCGGCACCCCCGGCGCCGTCGCGGCGGCCGTCTGCAGGAGCCCTTCTGCTGGAGGCCCGGCGTCTTCGCCGAGGTTCGCGAGCACGAACGTCCCCGTTCCGTAGGTCGCCTTCACCTCGCCGGGCGCGAAGCAACCCTGTCCGAAGAGGGCGGCCTGCTGGTCGCCGGCGACCCCGGCGATCGGGACAGTTGCACCGAGCAGCTGCGCGTCGGCGACGATCCCGGACGACGGGACGACCTCCGGCAGCATCGCGCGATCGACGCCGAAGAGCCCGAGGAGCTCGTCGTCCCAGCTCCCCGTGCGGATGTCGAGCACCATCGTGCGGCTCGCGTTCGTGAGGTCGGTCGCGTGGCGGGCGCCGCCGGTCAGCTTCCAGATCAGCCAGGCGTCGACGGTTCCGAAGGCGAGCTCGGCCTGCGGGACGGAGGTGCGGGCGAGGATCCACTCGAGCTTCGTGGCGGAGAAGTAGGGATCCCTGACAAGGCCGGTGCGCTCGCGCACGAGCGCCTCGGGCAGCTCGGCGCAGCGGGCGGCCGTGCGCCGGTCCTGCCACACGATCGCGTTCTGGACGGGCCGGCCGGTCGCCCGCTCCCACACGACCGTCGTCTCGCGCTGATTCGTGATCCCGATCGCGTCGAGCTCATCCGCTCCGATACCTGCGTCGGCGAGCGCCTCCTCGGCGGTCAGGAGCACGCTCGCCCAGATCTCCTCCGGGTCGTGCTCGACCCAGCCGGGAACGGGAAAGTGTTGCGCGATCTCGCGGTACCCGCGCCCGATCGAGCGGAGCTCCTCGTCGACGACGAGGCACGTCGTGCCCGTCGTCCCCTGATCGATCGCGAGGATCACGGCGCCCTCCCCCTAGCCGACGAGGCTGCGCACGAGGTCGGTGTCGATCCGGTCGACGAGCCGGTCCGCGGCGCCGAGGCGCTCGTCGGGCAGCGTGCCTCGAACGGCGAGGCACCGCACGCCGGCTGCCTTCGCCGACGCGATCCCCACCTCCGTGTCCTCGAGTGCGACTGCCTCGCCAGGATCGATGCCGAGCAGCTCGAGCGCAGTCAGGTACGGCTCCGGATGCGGCTTCCCGCGGTCGACGTCGTCCGCCGCGACGATCGCCGTCAGCTCGCCGGCGATTCCCGCGGCCGCGACGACCGGCTCGATCTCGGCGCGGAAGGCGCCCGAGACGATCGCCACCGGGACACGGGCCGCCGCGTACCGCACGGCCGCCCGCACCGGCTCGGTCACCGTCGCGCCGTCGCCCGCCTCGGAGGCGTACGCCTCGATCCGCTCGGCAACCAGCGACTCGAGCAGCGGCCCCTCGACTCCGAGCCAGCCGCCCACGATCGCCTCCTCCGAGAGGCCCGCGAGCCGGTCGAAGTACTGCTGCGCCGGGAGCGGCTTCCCGTGGCGGGCAAAGAGGCGCTGGTAGATGCGGAGCAGCAGCGGCTCGTCGTGGGAGAGCGTCCCGTTGAAGTCGAACATGATCGCGCGCGCCGCTCCCATCGGGCGCGAAGCCTACTCTGCTCCCTCGATGTCACCCCTCGCGTTCAGCCTCGCCCTCGCGGCCGCCTTCCTCCATGCGATCTGGAATCTGCTCCTCGCGCGGGCCCGCGACACCGAGAGCGCGACGGCGGTCGCGCTTCTCGCGGCTGTGATCGCGTTCGCGCCGGTGACGGCTCTGACGTTCGACGCGGAATGGGCCGTCTGGCCGTTCATCGTCGTCACCTCGATGCTGCAGCTCCTCTACTTCGCGCTCCTCGCGACGGCCTACCGCAAGGCAGAGCTCTCGTTCGTCTACCCCGTCGCACGCGGTGTCGCGCCCGTCGTCGTGCTCGTCGCGTCGGTCACGCTCCTCGGGCACGACACGTCGGTCGCGCAGGTGACGGGCGTCCTCCTCGTCGGCCTGGGTGTGCTGTTCGTCCGCGGGCTCGAGCGTCCACCCGACTCCCAGGCGCTCTGGTTCGCGCTCGGGATCGCGGCCGTGATCGCCTCCTACACGCTGCTCGACAAGCGTGGGATCACTCACGCGAGCCCGATCACCTATCTCGAGCTGAGCATGATCCCCGCTGCAGCCGGCTACGCGATCGGCGTCGTCGCGGCCAAGGGGCGGGCCGCGGTACGGGCAGAGATCGGCCCCTGGCCCGTGGTCGCCGGGCTGTTCTCGTTCGCCGCGTACGCGCTGGTGCTCGCTGCGCTCGAGCGTGCATCCGCGGCCTCGGTCGCCGCGGTGCGCGAGACGAGCGTCGTGATCGCGACCGTGCTCGCCGCTCTGGTCCTGCACGAGCAGGTGAGCCGCTGGCGGATGCTCGGGTCGGCGATCGTCGTCTGCGGGATCGGTCTGCTCGCGCTGCGCTAGCTGCGGGCGAGGAGCCCGCGGACGGCATCCGCGATCTCGGCCGGGCCGGGGAGCGTCAGGAGCTCGAGATCCTTTTGGTACGGCATGGGATGCTGCGGCGCGCCGACGCGGGCAACGGGCGCGTCGAGCTCCCAGAAGCAGTGCTGGGCGACGTGCGCGGCGATCTCCGCGCCGAGGCCTCCGAACTGGACGGCCTCGTGGACGACGACGAGCCTGTGGGTCTTCCCGACAGAGGCCTCGATCGTGCCGGTGTCGAGCGGGACGAGCGTGCGGGGGTCGACGACCTCCACGCTCACTCCCTCTGCCTCGAGCTCGTGCGCGACGCGGAGTGCGTGCGGGACGGAGGCGCCGAGCGCGACGACGGTCACGTCGGTTCCCTCCCGTGCGACGCGTGCAGTGCCGAGCTCGATCGCGTACCGCTCCTCCGGCACCGGCGCTGGGTCGCCGAAGAAGAGCAGCTTCTGCTCGAGGAAGATGACGGGGTTGTCGTCCTGGATCGCTGCCGCGAGCAGCCCTTTCGCGTCGTACGGATTCGACGGCATCACGACGACGAGCCCTGGGATGTGGGCGAAGAGCGCCTCGAGGCTCTGGGAATGCTGGGCGCCGAGCCTGACACCGGCGCCGCCGACCATTCTGATCACGAGCGGGATCGTCGGCGTGCCGCCCATCATGAACCGGAGCTTCGCCGCCTGATTCGCGATCTGGTCGAACGCGACGCCCGCGAAGTCGGAGAACTGCAGCTCGACGACCGGCCTCAGGCCGGTGAGCGCAGCGCCGATCGCGCACCCGACGAAGCCGCTCTCGGTGAGCGGCGTGTCGCGGATGCGCTCAGCGCCGAAGCGCTCGTACAGGCCCTCGGTCGCACGGAAGAGCCCGCCGATGCGGCCCACGTCCTCGCCCAGCACGAGCACGTCAGGGTCGGCGGCGAGCTCGAGCTCGAGCGCCTCGCGAACCGCGGGGACGAAGGCCAGCGGGCGCTCTGCCGGGGCGGGGGGCGGGGGATAGCGGCGGTGCGGCGCGAAAACCGCGGGCAGCAGGTCGTCAGGGCTCGCGTCCTCGTCAGCGAGCGCCGTCGTCACAGCCGCCTCGACCTCCGCCTGCACCTCGGCCCGGATCGCGGCAACGAGCTCATCGTCCAGCTCGCCGCTCGCGCGCAGCCGCTCCTCCAGCCGTGGCAGCGGGTCGCGGCGATCCCACTCCTCGACGAGCGCCGGGTCACGTACGTCGGGGAGGTTCGCCCGCATCGAGTGCTGCATGCGGCGGAACGTCTTCAGCTCCAGCAGTGAGGGCCCCTCCCCGGCACGGGCCCGGGCGAGCGCAGCCTCGACGGCGTCCTCGACCGCGACGAGGTCGTTGCCGTCGACGACCGCTCCGGGGATCCCGTAGCCGGCGGCGCGGGCGGCGACACCCTCGACAGCGCGCTGCGTGCGCCAGTCGGCCGAGAGGGCGAACTGGTTGTTCTCGCAGATGAAAACGACCGGCAGCCGCCAGGTCGCGGCGAGGTTCATGCCCTCGTGCGCGGCCCCCTGCCCGGCGGCGCCGTCGCCGAAGAACGCGATCACCGCCTGGCCGCTGCCCCGGAGCGCCGCGGTCAGCCCGGCCCCGCAGGCGTGCGGGACGCCGGCCCCGACGATCCCGTTGCACCCGAGGATGTCCAGCGTGAGGTCGGCGATGTGCATCGAGCCGCCGAGTCCCTTGCAGTACCCCGTCCGCTTGCCGAACATCTCGGCCATCATCCGGCGCAGGTCTGCCCCGGCGGCGATCAGGTGGCCGTGCGACCGGTGGTGCCCGACGAGGTAGTCGCGCTCTCGCATCACACCCGCGGCGCCGACGGCGATCGCCTCCTGCCCGACGCAGCTGTGGGCGGTGCCGAAGATGACGCCCTGCTCGAAGAGCTCCTTCGCGCGGTCCTCGAAGACGCGGATCAGCCACATCCGCCGGTACTGCTCGGTCAGCGGCGGCCGGCCGGCAGGCCGTTGCCGTTCCGCGGCGGGGGCGTCAGTCGACACGAGGCGGCCGCTGGTGGAACTCGAAGATGTACCCGTCCGGGTCGAGCGAGTAGAGGCTCTTGCCGCCCTTGTTCGGGCCGGTGCGCATCTCGACCGGCCCGTCGGAGACGAAGCGGACGCCATTCGCCGCGAGATCGTCGTAGAGCGCGTCGATCTCCTCGACGAAGACACAGAAATGCCCCGTGCCGTGGCGGGACGGCGGGGTCGCGCCCGACACCTGCTCGATGCCGCGGTACTCGAGCAGCTCCACCTGCGTCTCGCTGCTGGGAATGCGGAGGAATGCGATGTCGAAGCTCGTCGCCTCGGGCACGCCGACGATCTCCTGCACCTGCTCCTCCATCACGACGCGCGAGACGAGCTCGAGCCCGAGCAGGCCGCAGTAGAACGCGAGCGACCGCTCCATGTCGGAGACGGTGATCCCGCCGTGCCGGGCGCCCGTGATCGACCAGGCAGCCGTCTCCGCTCGCTTCGCCTCCACATGCGCGATGCTACTCGGGTTCCTTGCCGCCGATGACCGAGGAGGGCGCGTGCTCCTGACCGACCGAGTTGCCGTGGTGACGGGTGCCGGAAGCGGCATCGGCCGCGAGATCGCAGAGGTCTTCGCGGGGGAAGGGGCGCGAGTCGTAGTCCTCGATCGCTCGCGCGAGGCGGGGGAGACCCTTGTGGAATCGCTGGGCCCTTCGGCACTCTTCGCCGAGCTCGACGTGCGCGACGCTGCCGCGGTCGACTCCGTCATGCGTCATGTCGCCTCGGAGTCAGGCCGGATCGACGTTCTCGTCAACTCCGCCGGCGTGCGGGAGATCGGCGACGTCTACTCGCTGTCCGCGATGGAATGGGAGAACGTGATCGCGGTCAACCTGAGCGGCACGTTCTACTGCTGCCAGGCGGCGGCGCGGCTGATGCGGGAGACCGGAGGCGGCTCGATCGTCAACCTCTCCTCGGTCGGCGGGCTCACGGGCCTGTCGCACCGTCCCGCCTACTCCGCCGCGAAGCACGGCATCGTCGGGCTGACGCGGAGCCTCGCGCGCGACCTCGCGCCGGCGGGCATCCGTGTCAACGCGCTCTGCCCGGGCGTGATCCGAACGCCGCTGACCGAGCAGTACTTCGTCGACGACGGCTTCGAGCGGGAGCTCGCCGTGACCGTCCCGCTGCGGCGGTACGGGACGACGAGCGATGTCGCCCAGGCGGCGCTCTACCTCGCGAGCGGGATGGCTGCGTACGTCACCGGCGTCGCGCTGCCGGTCGACGGTGGCTTTCTGGCGGAGAAAAGCTTCGTCTCGGGCGCCGGCGGGTCGTCGTTCCTCGCCGGGAACGAGACCGTCTGACCTAGAGCTTGGTGACGGTGTCGCCCACCCGCACGGTGCCGGGCGTGACGACGATCGCGTTGAGCCCGCGGAGCCGCAGCTCGCGTCCGGGCGGCTTGTTGACGAACTTGATCGCCTCGGAGCCGAATCGCGCGCTGAACTTGTCGCAGCCCGTATGCGGCTCCTCGGTCACCTCGATCACGGTCTCGCCGATCGCGAGCCGCGTGCCGGCGGGGAGGTTCTCGACGCTGAGGTCGAGATCGACGTAGAGCTGGTCGCCGGCGAGCGACCAGCGCTCCCGGTCGCCTGCGACCGCTTCGACCGCGCGGACGCCCATGACCGTGAGCTGCGCGAGCGGGTTCGGCCCGCCGTCGGCCGAGCGGCGGCTGCCCCGGTTGATCCAGTCGTCGCCGACGAGGCCTTCGACGAGGTCGAGCGCTGCCTGCTCGAGCACCTCGCGCTCGTCCACGCGCGGCCGCCGCACGATCAGCTCGAGCGTGCCCGCGTCGGCAGGCGCCTGCCGGATCCCGTCCAGGGCAGCGGCAAGCTCGTCCCCGCTGCGGTGGCGATCGAGCGCGACCATGCGCACAAGCGTAGACGCCCGGCCGGGGGCGCCGTGGAAGGAACCTTCCTCTTCCATCCGCCCCTGGCCATCGCCCGTGGAGCGGTCTCCGGGCGATGCGTTAGCGTCTGCCGGTCATGGGCCGACCTGCCTTCTGTGCACGCCTTCTCGTGGCGACGGTCCTCGCGGCGATCGTCCTCCCGGGCCACGTACGAGCGGCCACGCCGGAGGAGGAGCTCGCCGCGCGCTACGCGCCTGTCGTCCGGCTCGTCGAGCAGCCCGAGGAGTGCGGCCCCGGCGAGCCCTACATCCCGACGGACGTCGACGTCATCTTCGGGGAGCCCACGGTCGCCTTCCGTGGGCCGTGGAATCGCACCGACCTCGTCAAGATCGCCCCCGTGGCGACCGACCTCGTCAACCGCTACGAGTACCACCTCGATTTTCCCGGCGATCCGCTGAACGCCGGGTGCGACTACGAGAAGTGGGCGCGGCGAATCACGAAGGGAACCCAGCCGACGGTGTACGCGCACGTCGCGTCGGACCCCGGCTATCCCGGCAAGCTCGCGCTGCAGTACTGGTTCTTCTACCCGTTCAACGACTTCAACAACACGCACGAGGGCGACTGGGAGATGACCCAGCTCGTCTTCGGTGCGGCCGACGCGCAGGCGGCGCTCGGGAAGGAGCCGGTCGAGGTCGGCTACAGCTCGCACGAGGGAGCCGAGAAGGCCGCGTGGGGGGATGAGAAGCTCGAGATCGTCGACGGGACGCACCCGGTCGTCTACCCGGCGGCCGGCTCCCACGCGAACAAGTTCACCGCGGCGCTCTACCTCGGGAGCTCGGCCGATGCCGGCGTCGGCTGCGACGACACGATCGGGCCGCATCGTGAGCTCACGCCTGACGTGAAGACGATCCCGAGCGATCCAACGGACGCGGAGAGAGCGTATCCGTGGATCGCGTTCGAAGGCCGCTGGGGAGAGCTGGAGCGGGCGTTTTTCAACGGCCCCACGGGGCCGAACATGAAGACGCAGTGGACGCACCCGATCGAGTGGGCGCAGGACTGGCGCGACCGGAGCTACGCGGTACCGGCAGGTGGCATCTTCGGGACGGGAGCGACCGACCTCTTCTGCAGCGGCGTCGCGACGGGATCGAAGGCGCTCGTCCTTCTACTGCGCAACCCGACGGCGACGGTGATCGTGCTCGGGGGCCTCCTTGCCATAGTGGTCTTCGCGATCATCCGCGCGACGTGGCTTCCATCAGCGCCGCTCCGCGTCGGCCGGCGGCGCACGTGGGGCCAGATCCTCTCCGCCTCGGCCCGCATGTATGTGAGCCGTATACGCCTGTGGATCGGCCTCGGCGCGCTGCTGATCCCGATCACGATCCTGATCACGCTGCTCCAGTTCCTGATCGTCCGCGGGATCGACCTGATCGGCTCCGTCACCGGCCAGGCCGCCGGCATCTTCGCGTTCCTCGCGCTCGTGATCGGCGCGGCCCTGACGCTCCTCGGGCTCGCCCTCGTCCAGGCGGCGGCCGTGTCTGCGCTCGTCGAGATCGACGGGGGAAAGGAGATCGGCCCGGTCGACGCCTTCAAGCTCGTGTCGAAGCGGCTGAGGCCGCTCCTGAGGACGATCGGGCTCTTCGTCGTGCCCTGGATCCTCCTCAGTGCGACAGCCTTCCTGATCCCGATTTCGATCTGGCTCGCGGTTCGCTGGTGCCTGCTCGCGCCGGTCGTCGAGCTGGAGGGGGAGCGCGGCTACGAGGCGCTGCGCCGCAGTGGCCGCCTCGTTCGTGGCCACTGGATCCGCGTCGGCTCGCTCGTCGGCGCGAGCGCCGCGATCGCACTCGCCGCAGGCCCGCTGCTCGGGGTCGCGCTGATCTTCCTCACGAACGCGCCGTTCGCGCTCCTCAACGTGGTTGCGGGGCTCGTCTACGCGTTCCTGCTGCCGTACGTCGCGATCGTGACCGGCTACGTCTACTTCGACGCACGCACGCGCGTCGAGCTCGAGCCCGCCGAGCAGCCGAAGGAGCTGCCCGCCGAGATCGAGCTCGGCGCCGTCTGACTCAGCTGCGCTCGATCAGCTCGATCCGGTAGCCGTCCGGATCCTGGACGAAGCAGATCAGGCTGCCGCCCGCACTGACCTGGTAGGGCGCCCGCTCCGGCTCGATCCCCTGGCCCGCGAGCTCCGCCAGCGTCGCGTCCATGTCGTCGACACGCACCGCGATGTGCCCGTACGCCGTGCCGAGCTCGTAGGAGCGGCCGTCGGTGTTATAGGTGAGCTCGAGCTCGACCTCCTCGCCGGGGAAGCCGAAGAAGTAGAGCGTCGCCTCGTGGTGCCCGTCGCGGACGATGTCGCCCTCGCGCCGGAACTCCATCCCGAGCGCCTCGTAGAACGTGCGACTGGCGGCCGGGTCGGCGACGCGCAGCATGGTGTGCAGGAATCTGGTCATGGCCCGACTCTACGTGAGGAGCGGCGCGTACTCGTCGTGCCGCCGGATCCAGAGCTGCCAGTCGTCGCCCTCGTCACGGCCCTTCGGCGCGTGGTCGAGGATGGGGTAGTAGCCCATCACGAACTCCAGTCCACGCCACGTCGTCGAGTACGCGTGGTAGACGGTGTCGCGATCCCGCACGAACGTGCTGAAGCCAGGGCTCTCGGTCAGGTAGCCGGCGACGTCCGTGCCCGACGCACGGGCGTTGTGCTCGACGACCGGCGGCAGCCCGGCGCCTCCCATCATCGAGGCGACGACCTGACGGCCCTCCTCGGCGGTGTGCGAGAAGCCGAGGTCGAAGTTGAAGTCCGTGGGGGCGGACGAGACCCACGGGAAGCGCCAGCCCATGCGCTGCCGGTACGACTCCAGCTTCTCGTGCGGCGCCTGTGAGACGAATACGAACGTGACGTCGCGAGCGTGCAGATGCGGGAGCACGCCGTCGACCGAGTCGGCGATCGACGAGTTCACCGGGCATCCGGCCTCGTAGCTCGGCCCGAACATGAAGTGGTAGACGAGCAGCTGCGAGCGCCCGTCGAAGAGCTCGTCCAGGGTCTTCACGCCGTCCACCGTGTCGAAGCGGTACTCCTTCTCGACCGCGACCCAGGGCAGCTCGCGCCGCCTCCCCGCGAGCTCGTCCCCGAGCCGCGTGTGCTCCTTCTCGCGGACGAGCAGGCGCTCGCGCGCGGCGAGCCACTCCTCGCGCGTTCCGATTCTGTGATCTGTGAGTTGCGTGCTCATTGCGTTCTCCCTCGTGGTCGTCGTGGTGTGTTCAGCGTCCGGTCGCGGTGGCCGGCTCGAGCTGCTCGCGGGCGCCTGCCCGCGGCCGGCCGGGGAGGAGCAGGAGGGCCAGCGCCGCGCCGATCCCGGCGAGGATCGCGGTCGCGAGGAAGGCCGACTGGAAGCCCTCGGTGAGCGCTACGAGCCGGCCCGCGCCGGCGTTAGCCGCGAGGTAGTCGTCGGTGCGGGTGACGGCGACGGTGGCGACGATCGCCGTCCCGATCGCGGCGCCCATCTGGAAGGCGGTATTGCTCAGCCCGGACGCGAGCCCGGATTCGTCCTCAGCGACCCCGGCCAGCGCGGCAACGGTTGCGGTCACGAAGGCGAGGCCGATGCCGGGCCCGAAGACGAGCAGCGCGAAGAAGATGTCGCCGAAGTAGGTGCCGTCGACCGACACCTGGGTCAGCAGCAGCGATCCGCCGCCCATCAGCGCCATCCCGAGCGCGGCCACCGGGCGGAACCCGATCCGGAGGACGATCGCCTGGCCGAGGATGGAGCCGACCGCGGCCATCGCGGGGAAGACGACCGACGTCAGCCCGAACTTGACCGCCGAGTAGCCGAGCACCTGCTGGGCGTAGAGCGTGAGGATGAACGGCATCCCGAAGGCGACCGTCGCGAAGAGGAGCATCACGGCATTGGCGCCCACGAGCGTCCGCTTGCGGAGGATCCGCAGCGGCACGAGCGGAGCGGGATGGCGTGACTCGATCAGCGCGAAGACTCCGAGCAGGGCCGCCGAGCAGGCGAAGAGGAGCAACGTCTGGGCCGAGGCCCAGCCGGCGTCGGGTGCCTCGACCACCGCGTACACGAGCGCCACGAGGGCGCCGGTGATAGTCAGCGCCCCGGCAGGGTCGAAGCTGCGCCGCTCGGTCGCGGCGCGGCTCTCCGGCAGCAGGAACGGGCAGATCGCGACGGCCGCGAGGCCGACCGGGATGTTGATGAAGAAGATCCACTGCCAGCCGAGGCCGTCGACGAGCGGCCCGCCGATCAGCCACGCCGTCGTCGCCCCGAAGCCGCCGAGCGCGCCCCAGATCCCGAGCGCCTTGTTCCGCTCCGCTCCTTCCGGGAAGAGCGTGGTGATGATCGAGAGCGCGGTCGGGGTCATGATCGCTGCCCCGACGCCCTGGAACGCGCGGGCGCCGATCAGGGCCGCCGCCGACCACGAGAGCCCGCAGAGCAGCGACGCCCCCGTGAACAGCACGAGCCCGACCATGAAGACGCGGCGCCGTCCCAGCAGGTCGGCGGCGCGCCCGCCGAGCAGGAGCAGCCCGGCGAAGGTGAGAGCGTAGGCGCTCACCACCCACTGAAGCCCCTGCGCCGAGAAGCCGAGGTCCTCTTCGATCGACGGCAGCGCGACGGTCACGATCGCCGCATCGAGGATGACCATGAAGAATGCCCCGCAGAGAAGGGCGAGCGCCCACCAGCGGCGGGGATCGAGAGTTGTCGTGGGCGCGATGCCCTCGACGTGCACGGACGAACTCATCTCCAACCTCCGAGTTTCGGTTCAGCAGTCGGAGTACGATCCGGAGCCCTCCGGAAACTCATCGGCCGGTCGCACGGGCGCCCGCGAGACGAACGTCAGGGCCAAGGGGTCGGGGCCGACGCTGCGTGCACGGGCCACCGGCACGCGTGCGATCGGGATCATCGAGCCGCACCCGAAGCGCCGCCGACCGCCGGCGCGGCATTCGATCTCGAGCTCTCCTTCGTCGACGACGACGATCGCGTCGGGCAGGCGGCACAGCTCCGGGTCGACCTCGCACCCGGTCTCGAGCCGGAGGATGCGCCGCGTGAAGCCGGTCGGAAGCGGGCCGCGAAAGAGAGCGTCACCGGCCCCCTCGCCCGCGTTCATTCGAGCGTGGGTGGAAGCCCGTAGAGGGGGAAGAGCTCGGGGAGCTTGAAGAAGTGCATGTCCGTGATCAGGCCGGACTCGACCTCGAGCACGTTGATCGCGAACGGTCGGGCGTCGGCGCCCACGCCGCGATAGATGCCGAACGCCGGCTGCCGGTTCGCGCGGGTCGCGACGAGCCGGTGCGGCTCCGAGCACTCGGCGAACGCAAACTCGGCGAAGAATGCCGCGACGGAGTCGCGTCCCTCGTACCAGGTGGGAGTCGGCGGCATCGCGAGGCGCACGTCCTCGCGCAGAAGCGCCACGAGCTGACGGTCATCGTGTCGCTCGAACGCCTCCACGTACGTCTGCAGCAGCGAGCGCTCGGCCTCGTCGGCCCCTGCTGCGGCCGCCCACTCGAGCCGGCGCGCGGGCAGCCGCTCCTGCATCGTCGCCCGCGCGCGCTGGAGCGCGCTGTTCACGGCGGCGAGGCTCATGTCGAGCACCGCGGCCGTGTCGTCCGCGGGCCAGTCGAGGACGTCTCGGAGGATCAGGGCCGCGCGCTGGCGCGGCGGCAGGTGCTGGATCGCAGCCAGGAACGCCAGCTCGATCGTCTCCCGCGTGACGACGGCGTCGTCGGGCTCGGGGCTCTCGTCGATCAGGGCGTCGGGATACGGCTGCAACCAGGGGAAGTCGGCCGGTGGAACGGGCCTCGAGCCGGGCTCGGCAGCAGGCACGACGTCGTAGGGGACGAAGCGCCGGGGCCGGCGCTCCAGGATCCGGAGGCACGCGTTGGTCGTGATCCGGTAGAGCCACGCGCGGAACGTGGAATCGCCGCGATACGTGGAACGGGAGCTCCACGCGCGAAGAAACGCCTCCTGCAATGCGTCCTGGGCGTCCTCGAGCGAGCCGAGCATCCTGTACGCATGCACCTGCAGCTCGCCGCGGTGGCGCTCGACGAGCTCCGCGAAGGCGGCGCTGTCGCCGGCGGTCGCGGCGCTGACGGTTCGGTCCTCGATCTCGTTCACTGCTGATCAGATCCTTCGGCGACCGAAAACTCATCGGTCGGGGTCGAGAACGGCTACCGGAGCAGCGGCGTGATCGGATCCTCCTCGCATGCCACGTTGACATAGCCCGAGCGGAACGGCGACGCCTCGCCGGTCGCCTCGTCGTAGGTGTGGCGAAGGATGCAGCCCGTGTCGTTCGCGAGCAGGTGCAGCGACACCGACGCCACCGCCGACGTCGTCCGGACGCGGTGGACATCGTCGCGCGGGGGAAGGAGCGCATAGAAGTCGCCAGGCTCGAGCGGCCGCCGCCGGGCGAGCTCGATCGTCCCGTCTCCCGGACGATAGATCTCCTCGTCCTGGTTGCCGCGGTAGAGGCCGATCAGGCCCCATGCGAGATGGTCGTGGATCGGCGTCATCGCGCCCGACGGGACGACGAGGCTGAAGAGGCAGAGGTCGCGCGCGCCCGAGCGGAAGATGAGCCACTGGCCGATCCCGCCGCCCATCCCGCTCCTCGCCGCGGGCTCGAGAAACTCCGGTGGGAGCCAGTCCCGCTCCCACATCAGCCGCTCGAAGAGCGGGGATGCCGCTGCGCACGCCGCCTCCGGCCCGGCCGCGCCGCCGACCGCCTCCCGCACGCCGGCGATCGCCTCACGTACGAACGGCGTGTCGATGACGTACTCGTCCTCGTGACCGCCGTGCTCGTGCCCGTCGAGCATCCCGCCGAGGTCGCACATGGCACGGACAATACGCAACCGCACCGTTCACACCAGTCGCCGCTGGTAGGTTCGTGAGATGACCGCCCGCGTGAACCCATGGCTCGTCCTGGTCCTCGTCTGCCTGGCGCAGTTCATGGTCATCCTCGACGCCACGATCGTCAACGTCGCGTTGCCGACGATCCAGAAGGATCTCGACTTCTCCGAGGCCGACCTCCAGTGGATCGTGAACGCCTACACGCTGACGTTCGGCGGTTTTCTCCTTCTCGGCGGCCGGGCCGGCGACCTGATCGGTCGCAAACGGGTGTTCATCGCGGGCGTGATCCTCTTCACCCTGGCCTCGGCCGCGTGCGCGCTCGCGCAGAGCGACACCTGGCTGATCCTGACGCGCGGCATCCAGGGGCTCGGCGCCGCGCTCGTCTCGCCCGCGGCGCTCTCGATCGTCACGGCGACCTTCAAGGAAGGCGCAGAGCGGACGAAAGCGCTCGGCGTCTGGTCGGCGATCGCCGTCGGCGGCGGCGCGGTCGGGCTCCTCCTCGGCGGCATTCTCGTCGAGTACCTGTCCTGGCCCTGGATCTTCCTCATCAACGTGCCGGTCGGAGCGGCGACGCTGTTCCTCTCGCTCCGATACGTCCCCGAGTCGAAGGACGAGCACGCACACAAGAGCTTCGACGTCGCGGGCGCCGTCAGCGTCACCGCCGGGTTGATCGCGCTCGTCTACGGCATCGTCCGCTCGGCCGAGAAGGGCTGGAGCTCGGGCGAGGTTGTCGGGATCCTGGCGGTCGCCGCAGCGCTCCTGATCGCCTTCCTCGTGATCGAGTCCCGCTCCGCGGAGCCGCTCGTCCGGCTCTCGATCTTCGCCGTGCGGACGGTGCGCGGAGCGAACGTCTCGATGCTCGTCGTCGCGTGCGGCCTCTTCGCGATGTTCTTCTTCAACACGCTCTACGTACAGCGCGTCCTCGGCTACTCGGCGCTCCAGGCGGGCCTCGCCTTCCTGCCGTTCACGCTCGGGATCATCATCGGCGCCGCTGCCTCCCAGCAGCTGATCGCGCGCCTCGGCGCCCGGGAGGTCCCGATCATCGGCCTCGTGATCGCCGTCGTCGGGATGCTCTTCTTCCTGCGCCTCGACGCGAGCAGCAGCTACCTGCCCGACATGCTGCCGGGGATCATGCTGACCTCGATCGGGATGGGGCTCACGTTCGTGCCCGTCACGCTGATCGCGACGAGCGGCATCCCCGTCGACGACGCCGGGCTCGCATCCGGGCTCTTCAACACGTCGCAGCAGGTCGGCGGCGCGCTCGGGCTCGCGCTCCTCTCGACCTTCGCCGCGAACAAGACGACCGACGTCCTTCAGAGCGCCGGTCCGAACGCGACTCCGTCGCAGACGGCCGACGCGCTCGTGGACGGGTTCCACGTCGCCTGGCTGGGCTGCGCGATCTTCCTCGCGGCGGGAGCCGTGCTCCTCTTCACCCTCCTGCGCCGCGGCGACGTGCTCGCCGTCGCCCATGGCGAGCAGGCACCCGTCGTAACGTAGGGCGCATGCAGATCGCGCCGTTCCGAATCGAGCGGTACTACGCGGTCCATGAGTTCACGGCGCCGTACATGCTCTCCTCGAGCGACGCCGAGTCGGTCCTCGTTGCGGACCTGCTCGCCCTCGAGCCGGACGCCGGCGACAGGCTGCAGGCCCTCCATCTCGGCTACACGGAGTCGCCGGGATCACCCGAGCTCCGCGAGACGATCGCCACGATCTACGGGACGGCCGAGCTCGAGGACGTCGTCGTCGTCTCCGCGGCGGAGGAGGGGATCTTTCTCGCCGCCCATGCGCTGCTCGAGCCCGGCGACCACGTCGTCGTCGAGACGCCATGCTACGAGTCGGCGTTGCAGGTGCCGCGCTCGGCAGGCGCCGACGTGACCCCCTGGCGCCGCACGGCCGCCGACGGCTGGGCGCACGACCTCGACGCGCTCGAGCGCGCGCTCCGGCCGAACACGAAGCTCGTCTACGTCAACTCGCCTCACAACCCGACCGGAACGCAGATCCCCGGGGATGCGCTCGAGCGCGTCGTCGAGCTCTGTGCCGAGCGCGGCGCGTGGCTCTTCTGCGACGAGGTCTACCGCGAGCTGGAGCACGATCCGGCGACGCGCCTTCCCGCGGGGTTCGACCTCTACGACCGCGCACTCTCGCTCGGCTCGGTCTCGAAGACGTACGGGCTACCGGGGCTCAGGCTCGGGTGGCTCGCCTCGCGCGACCGCCACGCGCTCGCGCGCGTCCTCGACCTGAAGCACTACACGACGATCTGCGCAAGTGGGCCGAGTGAGCTGCTCTGCGCCGTCGCGCTGAGGCACCGCGCGACGCTCGCCGATCGGAACCGCGGCATCGTGCACGCCAACCTGCCGCTCCTCGATGCGTTCCTGGAACGGCGCTCTGAGCGCTTCTCCTGGACGAGGCCGACCGCGAGCCCGATCGGCTTCGTCCGCGTTCACGGTGGGGACGACGCGACCGCGTTCTGCGAGAGGGTCGTCGCGGAGACCGGCGTCCTGCTCCTTCCGGGCGCGGTCTACGACGAGCCGGGCCATGTCCGGGTCGGCTACGGCCGGGCGAACATGCCCGACGTGCTCGTCCGCTTCGAGCACTGGCTCGACACGCGTTCTTAACCGAACCGGACGAGTCTTCACAACTGATCCGCAAGGTTTCCGAACATCCTGCCGATACACCTTCCTGCAGACGACGACACCTCCAGGAGGGGGCGACTGCAGATGGGCGACGCACAGAGGCTCACCACGTGGATCGATTGGTACCGGTTCGCTCGGCGAGCCCTGGAGCTGGATCATGCGGAGGCCTCGGCCTACGCCACAGCTCGGTTCGTGGAGGAGCAGAACCGCGAGTCATCGAAGAAGAGGGAAGCGGCATGAGCGCGATCGAGACCCAGTCCGACGACACCGCCGCCGAGCCCGGTCCCGATCCCGCCGCGAAGGTCCTCGGCTGGCGGATCGAGCAGCTGATCTCGGCCGGCTTCGACAGCGACGCCGCGTTCGTGCTTGCGCTCGATCGCAACGTCGACCTGCACGAAGCGGTGGCGCTCGTCGGCCGCGGCTGTCCGCCGGCCACCGCAGTCCGGATCCTGATCTAGCGGCTCGTCGCAGTCGCGGCCTGGTGGCGGCGGAGCCGCAGCGTGCCCGACCCGAGTGCGACGCCGGCGAGGATCAGTGCGAGCCCGGCGAGCGCCGCGAGCCCGACGCGCTCGTGGAGGAAGACGGCGCCGTAGACGAGCGCGAAGCCCGGCAGCAGGTACGTGACGAGGCTGAGCCGGCGCGCCCCGAAGAGTCGCACGACGTGGAAGAGCGCGAGCTGCGCTGCGGCCGTCCCGAAGAGCGCGAGCAGGAGCAGCGAGACGATCGCCCAGGCCGTCGGCGCCTCGTCCGGTGGATGCAGGAGCGCGAGCGGGAGGAGGAAGATGCTGCCGGCGGTCATGCATCCAGTCGCGAGGACAGAGCCCGAGTGGCCCTTGATCCGAAGCTGGCTGTAGATGGCCGCGCTCGCATAGAAGACAGAGGCGAGAACCACGGCAAGCGTCCCGGCGACGGCCCAGGCGCCGCCCTCGGGGGCGCCGCCCGCCACGAGGGCGACACCGACGAGTCCCAGGCCGACGCCGGCCCAACGCGCCGCTCCGATCCGCTCGTGGGGGAGGAAGCGCAGCCCGATCAGCAGCGAGAAGATCGGCACCGTCGCCTGAGCGATCCCGGCCGTTCCCGAGTCGATGTACTTCTCGCCCCACGCGATGAGCCAGAACGGCACCGCCGCGTTGAGGAGGCCGAGGACGACGGCCGGCCGCCAGGAGTCGCGCAGCTCCACGAAGGCCGTCCGCGGCCCGATCGTCGCGATCAGGTAGGCGAGGAGGACGACGCCCGCGATCAGCGTCCGCGCGAACATGAACGCCCCCGGCGGGAAGCCGCCGTCGACGCCGACCTTGATGAAGAGGTAGGACGCGCCCCAGACGGAACCGAGCGCGAGGATGAGTGGCCAGTACCGCTGCGTCACGGAGCCACGCTAGCGGCGCGACGCATGCGCGCGAGACCGGTAGCGAGGGCGGTACCGGTGAGCACGAGTGCGAGGCCCGCAAGGGCGATGGCCGTGACGGCCTCGTCGAGGAAGACGGCGCCGTAGACGAGCGCGAAGGCGGGGACGAGATAGGTGACGAGAATCGCGCGCGAGGCGCCGGCGCTCGCGATGATCGCGAAGTAGAGGAGGTACGCGATCCCGGAGCCGAGCACGCCGAGGGCGACGACGGCGAGCCACGCCTTCGCAGGGGGTGCCGACTCGGGGCGCTGCAGGATCGCGAACGGCGCCATCAGGACGGCCGCGCACGTGAGCTGGCCGAGCGAGACCTGGAGCGGCGGGATCCCGCGCATCGTCACGCCTGCGAAGAGAACCGAGGCCGCGTAACAGAAGGCGACGCCGATCACCGCGAGCGCAGCGATCAGCTGGCCGCCGCTCTGGACGCCGACGAGAAGGACGACGCCGACGAACCCGATCCCGACGCCGACGAGTCGCACGCCGGCGACACGTTGGCTGGCGTCGATCCGCGACGCGAGGACGACGGTGAAGATGGGCGCGGCCGCCTGGATCACTGCCGTCAGGCCGGAGTCGAGGCGCGTCTCCGCGAACCCGAGGAGCCAGAACGGGACCGCGTTGTTGAGCGCCCCGAGCACGAGGATGGGGCCGAAGTGACCCCGGAGCGGGCCGAGCCCGCCGCGGCCGGGGAGCAGCGCGAGCAGCAGCACCGAGCCGAAGAAGAGGCGGCCGAAGGCGACGACGGACGGCTCGAACGCGTCGACTCCGAGCTTGATGAAGAGAAACGATGCGCCCCAGATGGAGGAGAGGACCACCAGTAGGAAGGCATCGCGGCGCGTCACCTGGGCACCGTAGTCGCGCCGCCGGTGCGTTGCGCGGGGTACTGCGGCCACTTCCGGAGGCGCGGCTACGATGGCTTCCTGAGCTCAGTCGCGGAACAGCCCATCCACCGCCAGCTCGGCCTCACGGACGACGAGTACTCCCGGATCCGGGAGTTGCTCGAGCGGGAGCCGAACCACTTCGAGCTCGCCGTCTTCTCGCTTCTCTGGTCCGAGCATTGCGGCTACAAGCACTCCGCGCTGCTCCTGAAGCGGCTCCCGAGCAGCGGCTCGCGCGTGCTGCAGGGCCCGGGCGAGAACGCCGGCGTGCTCGACCTCGGCGACGGCCTCGCGGTCACCTTCAAGGCCGAGAGTCACAATCACCCGTCCGCCGTCGAGCCGTTCCAGGGGGCGGCTACCGGTGTCGGCGGCATCCTCCGCGACATCATCGCGATGGGGGCGCGCCCGGTGGCGCTGCTCGACGGGCTCCGCTTCGGTGCGCCCGATGCCCATTTCTCGCGGGCGGTCGCGGGGATCGGCGCGTACGGCAACTCCGTCGGCGTGCCGAACGTCGGGGGCGAGGTCGTCTTCGACGACGTCTACGCGTCGAACTGCCTCGTCAACGCGATGTGCGTGGGGCTGCTTCCCTCCGAGCGCGTGATGAGCGCCAAGGCCGACACGGCCGGCGCGCTCGTCGTCCTCTACGGGGCGACGACCGGCCGGGACGGGATCGGCGGCGCCTCCGTCCTCGCGAGCCAGGAGCTCGGCGAGGAGGACGCAGACAAGCGACCTTCCGTCCAGGTCGGCGATCCCTTCACGGGCAAGCGGCTGATCGAGGTCTCGGTCGAGCTCGTCGAGCGGAACCTCGTCCTTTCGCTCCAGGACTGCGGCGCGGCGGGGCTCGCGTCGTCTCTGTCGGAGATGGCGGCCGACTACGGAATCGACGTCCGCCTCGACCGCGTCCCGCAGCGCGAGGACGGGATGGAGCCGTGGGAGATCATGATCTCCGAGTCGCAGGAGCGGATGGTCGCGATCGTCTCGCCGGACCGGCTGGCCGAGGTCGAGGCGGTGATCGACCGCTGGCAGCTCCACCGGGCGGTGATCGGGGAGGTCACCGAGACGGGTCTCCTGCGCGCGCTCTGGCACGACGACGAGGCCGGCGTGATCCCGGCCCGCTTCCTTACCGACGAGTGCCCGCGCTACGAGGTCGAGCGTGCGGCACGGCCCGCGCCCGCCGAGATCCCGCTCACGCCGCTCGCGGCGGCCGGCGAGACGCTGCTCGAGCTGCTCGGGTCTGACGCGCTCCGCTCCCGCGCGTTCGTGACGCGACGCTACGACCAGCTCGTCCAGTCGCGCACGGTGCGCAGACCAGGTCTCGACGCGGCGGTGCTCCGCCTCCGGCCCTCGTACCGCGGGCTCGCGATCACGCTGGACGGGACGGGTCGCGTCGGGTTGCTCGACCCGTTCACGGGCGGCGCCTCCGCGATCCTCGAGGCGGCCCGCAACGTTGCCTGCGCCGGCGGCGAGCCGCTCGGGTTCACGGACTGCCTCAACTTCGGCAACCCCGAGAAGCCGGAGATCGGGTGGGAGCTGGCAGAGTCGATCGAGGGGATGGCGCAGGCGTGCGAAGCGCTCGGGCTGCCGATCGTCTCGGGGAACGTCTCGCTCTACAACGACACGGACGGGGTCTCGATCCACCCGACGCCCGTCGTCGGCTGCGTCGGGCTCGTCCCGGACGTGCGGCGGATCCCGTCGAGGTGGAGGCCCGGCGACGCGATCCTGCTCGTCTCCGCCGGCACGCCCGCCCTCCCAGGCTCGGAGGTGCAGGCCCGCTTCGGCGTCGTGTCGGGGACACCGCCGCGGCTCGACCTCCCTGCCGAGGCAGCGCTCGTCCGGCACGTGGCCGCGGCGGCGCCGCGCTGCTCGCTCGCGCACGACGTCTCGGACGGCGGCCTCGCGATCGCGCTCGCCGAGGCGGCGCTCCACTCCGGCCTCGGCGCACGGCTCGACCTCCCGCTGGACGTGGTGACGCTCTTCGGGGAGGGATGCGGGCAGGTGATCCTCGCGATGCCCGCTGACCAGGTGGAGATCGACCCGCTCGGCTCCGATGTCGCGGTGCGGCGGATCGGCGAGGTCGAAGGCGACGAGATCCTCGGCGTCCCGCTCCAGGACCTCCGACGCGCATGGGAGGGTGAGCGCTAGATGTGCGGCGTCTTCGGGATCCGCTCCGCCGAGCGCGAGGTGGCGCGGCTCGCATACTTCGCGCTCTTCGCGCTGCAGCATCGGGGTCAGGAGTCGGCGGGGATCGCCGTCTCGGAGAACGGGCGGCTCACGGCGCTCCGCGACATGGGCCTCGTCGCGCAGGTCTTCAACGAGCAGCAGCTGCAGGCGCTGCCCGGCGAGGTCGCGATCGGGCACACGCGTTACTCGACGACGGGCGGCGTGCACTGGTCGAACGCGCAGCCGCTCGTGCACCACGGGCGCGTCCGCACCGTTGCCCTCGGGCACAACGGGAATCTCACGAACACGGGCACGCTCCGCGACGAGCTCCTCGCCGACGGCGTCCGCCTCGCGTCGACGTCGGACACCGAGGTGATCGCGGCGCTGATCGCGCGCGACCCCGCGCCGCTGCCGGAGGCGGTCGCAGCGACGATGGGGCGGCTCGAGGGCGCCTACTCGGTCGTCGCGATCGTCGACGGCACGATGGTCTCCTTCCGCGATCCCCACGGGATCCGTCCGCTCGTCCTCGGCCGCATCGGCGACGACTGGGTCGTCGCCTCGGAGTCGTGCGCCCTCGACCTGGTCGGCGCCGACGTCGACCGCGACGTGCGGCCCGGTGAGGTGCTCTGGGTCGACGAGAACGGACTGCACACCGCCCAGGGGGTACCGGAGGGGCGCGGCGCGGCGTGCATCTTCGAGCATGTCTACTTCGCGCGCCCCGACTCGCGCCTCGGCGGCAGCGAGGTCCACACGAGCCGCGTTCGCATGGGGCAGAAGCTCGCGGAGGAGGCGCCGGTCGAGGCCGACCTCGTGATGGCGATCCCCGACTCGGGCACGCCGGCCGCGATCGGCTTCGCGAAGGCGTCGGGGATCCCTTACGACGAGGGCCTGATCAAGAACCGCTACGTCGGGCGGACGTTCATCCAGCCCGACCAGGAGCTGCGAGCGCAGGGGATCCGGCTCAAGTTCAACCCGCTCGACGAGATCGCCGGCCGTCGGGTCGTGATCGTGGACGACTCGATCGTCCGTGGCAACACGATGCGCCAGCTCGTCTCGATGCTCTTCGACGCCGGTGCCGCCGAGGTGCACGTGCGCATCTCCTCGCCGCCCGTCGTCTCGCCGTGCTTCTACGGGATCGACATGGCCGACGAGGAGGAGCTCGCAGCCGCGCACCGCTCGGTGGAGGAGATGCGCGAGCACATCGGAGCAACCTCGCTCTACTACCTCTCGCTCGACGGGATGCAATCGGCCACGCGGATGCCGGAGGGTTCGGTGTGCCGTGCCTGCTTCACGCGGAGGTACCCGACGGCGGTGCCCGCCGTGGGCGCCAAGCTGCGGTTCGAGACGGTGCCGGGGTGAGCCGACCCGGGAGAGGCGCTGAAGCCGCGATGCCCGGCTTCAGCCGGGCGTCCGGGTTTCCACGGTGACGGAGTCTCGACAGACCTACGCTGCCGCGGGCGTCTCGCTGGCCACCGCCGACGAGATCGTCGACCGCCTCCGCGCAGCCGTCGCCTCCACGGCCACACCCGGCGTCGCCGGCGCCTTCGGGGCGTTCGCAGGCCTCTACGCGATCGACGACCGGCGCCTGCTCGCCGCCTCGACCGACTCGGTCGGCTCGAAGCTCGTCCTCGGCCGCCGCGGCGATCGCCTCCGTTGGTGCGGCGCCGACCTCGCCGCGCACTGCATCAACGACGTGCTCACGACCGGCGCCGAGCCGCTCTTCCTCCTCGATTACGTGGCCGCGAACACGATCGACGTCGAGCAGGTGGCAGAGCTCGTCGAGGGCGCGGCCGACGTCTGTCGAGCAGCCGCGTGCGCCATCCTCGGCGGCGAGACTGCAGAGCTTCCGGGCATCTACCGGGAGGGGGAGCTCGACTTCTGCGGCACGGCCGTGGGGGTGGTCGAGCGCGACCGGCTGATCGACGGCTCGAGAATCGAGCTCGGCGACGCCGTTCTCGGATTCGCGTCCGCCGGCATCCATGCGAACGGGTTCTCCCTCGTCCGAAGGATCGTCGGCGACGAGCCGTTCGACGCCGACGTGCTCCTCCCGCCGACGCGGCTGTACCTCGACGACGTCCGCGCCCTCCGCGAGCGGGCGGACGTGCGCGGGCTCGCCCACGTGACGGGCGGCGGCATCGCAGGCAACCTCGCACGCGTGCTGCCGGACGGGCTGGGCGCCGTCGTCGACCCGAACGCGTGGGAGCGTCCGGAGGTGTTCCACTGGCTCGCCGAACAGGGCGTCGACGAGGACGAGCTGCGGCGCGTCTTCAACATCGGCATCGGCTACTGCGCCGTCGTACCCGCCGCCGACGTCACACCGTCGGACGCCGTGATCGGGCGGGTCGTCGAGGGCGACGGGGTGGCCTGGGCGTGAGGCCCGGCGGAGGTGTCGGCGTCCTCGTCAGCGGCACCGGCTCGAATCTGCAGGCCTTGATCGATGCGGGTATAGCGATTGCGGCCGTGGCTTCGAATGTGCCGGACGCACCGGCGCTCGAGCGGGCCGAGGCGATCGCCGCGCCGAGCCGGGCATTCCCGCTCCGTGAGTACCGCGATCGCGACGCCCGCGACGAAGCGATGGCGGAGTGGCTCGAGTCGTACGGGGTCGGTCTCGTTGTCTGCGCGGGATACATGCACCTCTTGAGGCTCACGTTCCTGTCCAGATTCCCCGATAGAGTCGTCAACGTGCATCCCGCCCTCCTTCCAGCCTTTCCCGGCGCTCACGCAGTCGAGGACGCACTCGCCGCCGGCGTGGCGGAGAGCGGCGCCACGGTCCACCTCGTCGACGAGGGGGTCGATACCGGACGGATCCTCCGGCAGGAGGCGGTGCCGGTCTTCGCAGGGGACACCCCCGCGACCCTGCACGAGCGGATCCAGCTCGTCGAGCACCGGCTGCTGCCCGAGGTCGTGAAGGAGCTCCTCGCGGCATGAGGCGGGCGCTCCTCTCCGTCTACGACAAGACCGGCATCGCAGCCTTCGCCCAGGAGCTGCACCGGCTCGAGTTCGAGCTCGTCGCAAGCGGCGGCACAGCCGCTCTGCTCGCCGACGACGGCATCCCGGTGATCCCGATCGAGGACCTGACGGGTTTCGCGGAGATGCTCGGGCACCGCGTGGTCACGCTCCATCCGGCGGTCCATGGCGGCATCCTTGCCCGGCGCGATGTGCCGGAGGACGTCGCCGACCTCGAGCAGCACGGGATCACGGCGATCGACCTCGTCTGCGTCAACCTCTATCCGTTCGAGCAGACCGTCGGGCGTCTCGACGTCGAGTGGGACGAGGCGATCGACCAGATCGACATCGGTGGCCCGGCGCTGCTTCGCGCAGCGGCGAAGAACCACGCGCACGTGATCCCCGTCTGCAGGCCCGACGACTACGAGCTCGTGCTGCAGGAGCTTCGCGACGACGAGGACGTTTCGGTGGAGACGCGGCGCTCGCTCGCACTGGCGGCGTTCACGCGGACGGCGACCTACGACGCCGCCGTCGCGGGTTGGCTCGGTCGCGGGCAGGGATTCCCCGAGACCTTCGTGCCCGTCTTCGACCGTGCCCTCGAGGTCGCGTACGGCGAGAATCCGCATCAACACGCGACGTACTACGAGCAGCGCGGAGCACGCACGCACGTCCTCGCGCGCGTCGATCAGCTGCACGGTAAGCCGCTCTCGTACAACAACCTCAACGATCTCTCCTCGGCGCGGCTTCTGATGACCGAGCTCGACGGCCCCGCGTGCGTGATCGTCAAGCACGCGAACCCGTGCGGCGTCGGAGTTGCCGAGTCGATCGAGGAGGCGTACGAGAAGGCGCTCGCGTCAGACCCGGTCTCGGCGTACGGCGGCGTCGTCGTCGTCAACCGACCCGTGACCGCCGCCCTCGGCGAGCGGCTGGCGGAGCAGTTCGTCGAAGTGCTCTTCGCCCCCGGGTACGACGAGGTCGCGATGGAGGCGCTGGCGCAGAAGCCGGACGTGCGGATCCTCAACGACCAGGAGCGGCGTGCGTTCCCGCCGTCCGAGTGGGACCTCAAGCGCGTCATGGGCGGCCTGCTCGTGCAGCAGCGGGATCTCGAGCCCGACCCGCTCGACGGGATGGAAGTCGTCTGCGGCGAGCTCGAGAGGGAGGCCTGGGACGACCTTCTCTTCGCCTGGACGGTCGTCAAGCACACGCTCTCGAACGCGATCGTGATCGCGCGCGGCGGCCAGACGCTCGGGATCGGCAGCGGCCAGATGAGTCGCGTCGACGCGGTGCGGATCGCGGTCGAGAAGGCACGGGACTCGGGCCACTCGCTCGAAGGCGCGTCACTCGCCTCGGACGCGTTCTTCCCCTTCCCCGATGGCGCTCAGCTTGCTCTGGAGGCGGGCGTGAGCGCGATCATCCAGCCCGGCGGCTCGAAGCGAGACGACGAGGTCGTCGCGGCCGTGCGGGACCGCGCGGCCGCGATGGTGTTCGCCCACCGCCGGCACTTCCGGCACTAGCCGGGCGAGAGCACGCGGGCCCAGGTCGGGTGCCGTTCAACCGAGCTTCAGGTTGAACTGCTTGGTCAGTACGAGGCCCGCGGACGTTGTCCGGATCGTGCCGCTGATGACCTTTCCCTTGGCGCTCTTGGGGGTCTTGACCTTGCAGATAGCCCGTCCGCCGCTGAGAGCAGCGATCGATTTCGCCTTCACCGACCCGATCTTGGCCGAGCACGCGACCGTACCTCTCGAGAGCGGGAGTGTCCGACCATCGTTGTCTAGTATGAATACAGCATGCGAGGCCTCGAGATCGGATCCCGCCTTCGACAGCTTCGGCTTCAACGTGACACCCCCGAGCCTGTCGCCGACGTTCACCGTCAACGATGAAGAGTCGTTTGCGGGATTGGGGTCCGGTCGACTTGTCTCGGCTATTGATGCCTCGAATGTGTAGCTGCCGGGCCGCTCGGCAACAACCTGCCAGATGCCATATGTCGCAGCCAGGTTCGTTCCAGGGGTCGGAGTCACGTTCTTCGTGCAGACGGCGTCTGCCTCGGTTCTCGTGCATCCCTCTGCGGAACCGGGCACCTTGTCCGCCCAGTGAATGCCGGCAGGCAGCTTTACGCGGACCTTGACGGTGACCGGTTCGCCACCATCTGACGACAGGAGCGGGGAGAGCTGGAAACCGAGGCTCTCCGTCGTTTTCGCGCTCGACGTACTGACCAAGGCCGCGGATGCGAGGCTAGGACCGAAATCGTTCGCGACTCCTCCAGCCGATGCCGCCGCTCCTAGAGGAAGAACCCCTAGCAATGCACCTACCGCCGCAGCGCGCCTCCCCATCCAATGACTCCTAACGGATTGTGCGCCGTGTTACATCACAGGCCGGAAGCCCTGTCAAGACGATCCCTACCGGGCCTTGCGAGCGAGTGGCTCGCGATGACGATTCCGGCTGATGTGTCTCCACCGGGCGCTCCGTGGAAGCGAATCACGGTGACTTCCCGAACACTCGCCCACGCGACCCTTTGAGCAAAGCGGGTGGTTGATGGCAGGATCTCCCGTGGAACGACGTCCACTACGGGCGGGCGAGTGGTGTGTTAGCGGTACGGCTGCACGATGATGGCTTGAAAGTCGAGGAGATCGAGAGGCCGTCGCCGGCTCCGGGGGAGATGCTCGTGCGCGTGCGTGCGGCGGCGATTACACGCGGCGAGCTCGAGTGGCCGGTCGATCGACTGCCGGCGATTCCGTCGTACGAGCTTTCGGGCGTTGTCGTCGGCAGCGGTGACGAGGTGTATGCGCTTACGCCCTTCGATCGCGACGGCGTCGCTGCCGAGTACGTCGCCGTCCGAGCCGATGTGCTTGCTCAGAAGCCCTCGCGGCTGAGCCACGTCGAGGCAGCAGCTCTGCCGATGGGCGGGCTGACGGCCTGGCAAGCGCTGTTTGTGCACGGGCGGCTCGCCCCAGGAGAGCGGGTGCTGGTAACGGGCGCCTCGGGCGGAGTCGGGCACATCGCTGTCCAGCTCGCGCGACACGCCGGCGCAGAGGTCGTGGAGAGCGGCCCCGTCGATCTGGTCTTCGACACTCGCGGCGGCGAGGTCCCCGCCGGCGAGCGCATCGTCACGATCGCAGAGGATACGCGCGGCGCGACCTACTTCATCGTCGAACCCGACCACGATCAGCTGCTGGAGTTGAGAACGCTCGTGGAAGCAGGCGAGTTACGCGCGGAGGTCGACTCGGTTTTTCCGCTCACGGAGGCTCGGGCGGCGTTCGAGCGAGTCGCGGAGCGCGGGAAGCGAGGCAAGGTCGTGCTCGCGGTCGGCACCGACTAGCCGGCGGGTACGGCCGTTACCTCGGGCGCACGAGGGTCTGTTTTTCCCATCGCCTTGGGTGATTCCCGAACGGTCGCGTAACGAACGGCTCTCACCTTCGGAACGGTCGAGTCGGTTCAGCGCCAAGGGGCTCAAGGACGCTTCGCGTACCACTCCGTGAAGTCGGAGCAACGACCCACGGCATCGAACCGAAGCGCGAAGATGTTGTCGTACACGCGGTCGACCTCTCCGTGTGTACCGAAGTAGGTGCTCGTTCCGATAGCGACGGCGGCGACGCCGTCGGCTGCGAAGCACTCGTAGCTTGCGTCGAAGCTTCCCGGCCTGTCCGGATCGTCGAGCCAGGAGTCGGCGATGGCGGCCGGGCCCACTACGGGCTCGTCGTACGGGTGATATCGATAGCGCGCGTCTTCGCTGAAGAGCGCCTCGATCTCGCCCCGGTCGCCGCTCTTCCATCCGGCGACGTAGCGCTCGAGCCAACGCGAGACGTCCTCACGGCGCATCGACCGAGTCTAACCCCCTCCTGTCACCACGACGCGGAGCCGAGCTCCGCGCCGTGCCGCGTCCTCAGCGGGGGAGCCGCACCTCTCTCCGAGCCATCGACACCGACCCGAGCATCCGCGCTTCCGCGTCTAGTGTCCCGGCGGTCCTTCGGTCTGTGCCGGCGCGGCGGGCAGTTGCACCGTGACACGGAGGCCGCCGGCCGCCCGGGGGGTGAGGGTCAGGGTCCCGTCGTGTGCCTGGGTGATGCCCTTGACGATGGCCAGGCCGAGGCCGACGCCGGCGTGGTCGGTGTGGATGCGGTCGGTGCCGCGGCGAAACGGCTCGGCGAGCGTTGCCACCGCCTGCGGGGTGAGGCTCTCGCCGGTGTTCTCGACGGTGAGCACCGCTCTCCTGGTTTGGGCGCTCGTCGTGACCCACACGGTGCCCTGATCGGGAAGGTTGTGGACGATCGCGTTGTGCACGAGATTCGTGCTCAACTGCAGCAGGAGCGCGTGCGAGCCGACGGTTGGGGTCAGGTCGCCGGAGGTCTCGATGGTGAGGCCACGTCTCTCTGCGAGGGGGAGGAGCGTCTCGGTCGCTTCCTCCGCGAGGAGAGAGAGGTCGACGTGCTCGCGGGTGAATGACCGCTGGTCGGCGCGACTGAGCAGGAACAGTGCCTCGGTGAGGTCGATCGCTCTCGTGTTGACGGCGTGGAGGCGGTCGACGAGCTCGGCGGTGTCACGGTTCGGATCGTTCCGGGCGACGTCGAGGAGCGTCTGCGTGATCGCGAGCGGGGTGCGCAGCTCGTGGGAGGCATTGGCTGCGAACCGCTGCTGTTCGTCGACATGGGCTTCGAGCCGCGCGAGCATGGTGTCGAACGCGTCTGCGAGCTCGCGGAACTCGTCTCTGCGGCCCGGGAGCTCGATGCGGTGGGAGAGCGACCCGTTCGCGGCCGTGCGAGTGGCGTCCGTGATGCGCGTCAGCGGGGCGAGCATCCGACCGGCGAGAAGCCATCCTCCCAGGAACCCGAAGATCAGGAGGAACGCCAACACGACGGCGGCGGCCGGAGCGAACGCGCGCAGAAGGAACGCGTGGTTCCCGGGCACCAGGAAACCGAGCGTGCTGACGACGCCGTCGGGGACATATCGGATCAGGAAGTCGGACGATCGTCCTGGCTGGCTCGCGAGCCAGGCGGCCGCGAGCATCAGGAACCCGGCGAGCATGAGGAAACCGGCGTAGCTGAGGGTGAGCTTGAGGCGAACGCTCAGACCTGGGGCTCTATCCATCATCTCGACCCTCGAGCGATCCGTCTGATCGAGCGTCGATGCGGTAGCCGACGCCGGGGACGGTCGCGACGATCCAGGGCTCGCCGAGGCGCTTGCGCAGTCCCGAGACGGTGATGCGCACGGCGTTGGTGAACGGATCCGCGTTCTCGTCCCACGCCCGCTCGAGTAGCTCTTCGGCGCTTACGACACCGCCTTCGGCGGCGACGAGCACCTCGAGCACCGCGAACTGCTTCCGGGTCAGCGCGACGTAACGGCCGTCCCGGTAGACCTCTCGGCGGAACGGATCCAGCCGCAGGCCCGCGATCTCTCGTACGGGCGGCCTGCTGCGGGCACGCCGGCGGTCGAGCGCCCTGAGGCGGAGCACCAGCTCTCGGAGCTCGAACGGCTTCGTGAGGTAGTCGTCGGCGCCCAGCTCGAACCCTGTGGCCTTGTCGTCGAGACGGGCCGCGGCGGTGAGCATCAGGATCGGCATCCCGCTGCCGGAGGCCACGATGCGTTCGGCGATCTCGTCGCCGGTGGGACCGGGGATGTCCCGGTCGAGGACGGCGATGTCGTAGGCGTTGAGCCTCAACAGCTCCAGCGCCGTGTCGCCGTCACCGGCGATGTCTGCCGCGATCGCTTCCAGGCGCAGGCCGTCGCGTACGGCGTCCGCCATGTAGGGCTCGTCCTCGACGATCAACACGCGCATGCAGGGATGCTAGAGCCGGCGCATATCGTCGGCGTATCGGAAACCGCATACGTGCCGGCAACGCCACGCCCCCTTGACTTGAGGCGTGGCCCGCAGCCGACGATCGCGACGGACGACCGGGCGAAGCCGGGCTCGCGGGATCCGGGCTGCCGGCCTGGTCGTCCTCATCGTCGCGGCTGTCGCGGGTGTCGGCAATCAGCTGCTCGGATCCTCCTCCCCGGCACTTTCGGCGGCCTCGACGATGACGCCGCCGACCGACGTCCCTCGCAGCGAGCTCCCCGATCCTCGCAGCGCGCACCGTGGTCAGCTCGGTGAGGCTGACGGCGCCGTCCCCGACGGGACGACGGTCCTCGACGATGCGGTTCCGGGCGTCGCCAATCTCGACCCGGTTCTCCTCGCAGCGCTGCGCCAGGCCGCGACCGATGCCGCCCACCAGGGGATCGAGTTCTTCGTGGACAGCGGCTGGCGTTCGCCCGAGTACCAGGAGCGGCTCCTCCGGCAGGCGATCCTGAAGTACGGCTCGGAGGAGGAGGCTGCCAAGTGGGTGGCCACGCCCAGCACGTCTGCGCATGTGTCGGGGGAAGCAGTCGACATCGGGGGCCGCGACGCCGCAGCGTGGCTGTCCGAGCACGGCGCCGCCTACGGGCTCTGCCAGATCTACGCCAACGAGCCGTGGCACTACGAGCTGCGTCCCGTCGATCACGGCTGCCCGCCCATGTACGCCGACCCGACGCACGATCCAAGGACGCAGCAGTGAGGGCTATGCCCGGTGACGACCGGCGGGCTGATGCGATGCTCCGTCCATGATCACCGAGCAGGCCGTTCTCGATGTGCGACCGGGAGACGAGACCGCCTTCGAGACGACGTTCGACGACGCGAAGCAGATCATCGCGTCGATGAGCGGATTCGTGTCGCTCGGGCTCCATCGCTGCATCGAGCGGCCGAGTCGCTATCTCCTTCTCGTGGAGTGGGAGAGCCTCGAGGATCACGTCGACGGCTTCCGGCGGTCATCGGAATACCAGGAGTGGCGAGCGCTGCTGCATCGCTTCTACGACCCGTTCCCGACCGTCGAGCACTTCACGCTGGTGACCAGCGTTTGGTGTAACGATTGACCCGCCGCGCAGGACTCTGGCGGCGACCGGGCGGCCGCTTCGTCGGCCGCGTTGACGGAGCACGAAGGAGGATTTCAAGTGATCGCACGGCTCGCGACCTTCGAAGGCGGCGATGCTGAGGAGATGCGCCGCGTCAACAACGAGCTCCTGGTCGAGCGTTCGGCGCAGCTCCCGGACGGGATGCTCCGCGTGATGGTGCTGATGAAGGATGACACCCGCTGGTCCGTGATCTCGTTCTTCGACGACGAGGCGTCGGCCCGGGCGGCCGAAGCGCGGTTCGAGGAGATGGGCGACGAGATCCCGGAGAGCGTCCGGGGCAAGCGGGTCGGCCTCGAAACCTACGAGGTCGCGTTCGACGTGGAGATGGTTCGCGCATAACGGGCGTCACGCCGCGACTGTCGTCCGCTCGCCCGACGGGCGGATGACAGGATGCGGCGAATGGCCGTCGACGGCACGACCGACCGCTCCCATCATCGCCGCAGGTTCGTCGGCCGCGACCCGGCCGAAGCCGACCGCGCCGCTACCCCGCTGGAGCTGCTGTACGACCTGACGTTCGTCGTCGCGTTCGGCATCGCCGCCGACGAGCTCGCGAAGTACGTGGCGCAGGGGCAGACGTGGTCCGCGATCGGCGCCTTCTCGTTCGCGATCTTCGCCGTCTCGTGGGCCTGGATCAACTACTCGTGGTTCGCCTCGGCCTACGACACCGACGACTGGGTCTTCCGTCTGGCGACGATGGTGCAGATGGTCGGCGTGATCGTGCTTTCGCTCGGGCTCGACCAGGCCTTCGCGTCGATCGTGAAGGGCGACATCCTCGACAACGGTGTCATGGTCGCCGGATACGTCGTCATGCGCGTCCCGATGGTGTTCCTGTGGGCGAAGGTCGCGCGCGATGACCCTGAACGTCGTCAGGCGGCGCAGGTGTACATCTGGACGATCTCGGTCGCCCAGGTGTTCTGGGTCTTCCTTGCCATCGTCGACCTGCAGATCGAGGCAACCTTCGCGATCGCGTTCGTGCTCCTCGCGATCGAGATGTCGGGCCCGTACATCGCGGAGCGCCGATTCGGCGGAACGCCGTGGAACGCCCACCACATCGCCGAGCGGTACGGCCTGCTCGTGATCATCACGCTCGGCGAGGGCGTGCTGGGAACGGTCACCGCGATCAACGCCGTCGTGCACGGGTCCTCCGGCTGGACGGTCGAGGCAGGCGCCGTCGCGATCGCGGGTGTCGGGCTGATCTTCGCGACGTGGTGGACGTACTTCGCGCTCCCCTGGGCCGACGTCCTGCAGCAGCATCGGGAGCGGTCGTTCATCTGGGGGTACGGCCACATCGTCGTCTTCGGTGCGCTCGCGGCGATCGGGGCAGGGCTGCACGTCGCCGCCTACTTCATCGAGCACGAGTCGACGCTCGGCGAGCTCGGCACCGTGCTGAGCACCGCGATCCCGGTCGCGATCTACATCGCCGTCCTCTACGGCCTCTACGCCTCGTTCACGCACCACCTCGACCCGTTCCACCTCGCGCTGCTGGCGGGAAGCGCGACAGTGCTAGGGCTATCGGTCGTCCTCGCGATCGTCGGGGTCAACGTTGCGGTCTGCCTGCTCGTCCTGATGTGCACGCCGATCGTGACGGTGCTCGGGTACGAGACGCTCGGCCACCGCCACGTCCAGGACGCCCTCTCGCGCATGCGGATCGGGTGAGGGTCAGCCGGTCGGCGTTCAGCAGCGACGCGGGAGCCGCGCGACCATCGCATCGAGATCCCGGTCGCTGACGATCGGCGCGAACAGCACGCTCTTCGGATTGCTGTTGCGTGGAAGCCTGCAGATGATCTCGCCCATGTACCGGAGCGTCATCTTCATGAGCCGCTCCGACTCGCGCTCCGGGTGGAAGCCTCGCATCTGCGCAGTTCCGATCATGGCGATCGCCTGGTTGCCACTTGCCGGCCCGCGAAGGCCGAAGACGAAGTCGAGTGGGAAGTTCGGGTCGTAGAGCGAGCCGGACGTGACCGGCACGATGAACGCGGCGGACGTCCCGTGGGCTTTCTGGAATCGCGCGAGCAGGTCGGTCATCACGGCACGCGCGTTCACCTGGCGGCGCTTCGTGTTCACCCAGTCGGCACGCGGCCTCGGGACGTCCGTGATCTCGGCCCGGTACTTCGTCCACCTCTGTGCGACCGGCACGACGCGTTGCAGGAGCTGCCGCGCGCGGTCGTCGAGAGGGACGAAGTGCACGACGTAGTTCTGCGTCCGTGGGGCGACGAACGGATTCGCGACGTCGCTCGGCGACGCTGACGCGTGCGTGGACGCGACGGCCGCGGCGAGTGCCGCGACGACGAGGACGGGGCACGCCCGCGCGATCATCGACCGAGTTGTACTCGACTCGCGAAGCTACGCACAGCAGGCGATCGTGGGCCCGGGCCGCAAAGCGCCTGAGCCGGAAGCCCCACCGCTCGACTACGCCGCTCGTAGGACGAGCTTCCTGCCGGCGTCGCTGATCAGCACCCGGCGGCCGTCGACGCGGACGAGGCCGTCCGCCAGCGCGTCCTCCCAGACGGCGAGCCGCGGACAGGACGTCTTCCAGCGGTCGACCGTCTCGGCGTAGCCGCGCGGCTCCTCGTCGATCCACATGAGGAGCTGGATGGTCGAAGCTGTCGCGGTCGGCTCCATCCTGCCCGACTGTAGTCACTCGCACCGGTTCGAGCCTCGATCGGAGCGAAGCTGTCATGCTCCGGCCGTGGCGGTCGGCAGGGCTCAACGGTTCGAGGAGCGAAAGCCGCGGGTCGTTGCACGGTTCGGCGACAACGGGGTCGCACTGCGCTCGGTCGAGCACGTCTTCGCGCTCCTGGAGATGTCCTGGCACGACTGCTACGGCGAGATCACGCCGTCGGAGGACGTGATCGACGACGTCCTGCTCTGCTCGGCGGGGACGCTCGCCGGGCTCGTCGAGGCTGCGCACCTCGCGGTCATCGACCGGCGCGACCTCTCGGTCTGGGCATCGTCGATCCGGCATCAAGGGCGTGGGGTTGCGTCGTGACCTACTCGATCCTCGCGCGCGATGCGGAAACCGGCGAGCTCGGCGTCGCCGTCCAGTCCCAGGCGTTCAACTCGGGCGCGGCGGTGGCGTGGGCGAGGCCGGGGGTCGGCGCCGTGGCGACGCAGTCGTTCACCGACCGCCGCTACGGGTGGCGCGGCCTCGAGCTCCTCGCCGCGGGCGCAACTCCCGCAGACGCGCTCGCCGAGCTGCGCGAGGCCGACGAGCTCGCCGACTTCCGCCAGGTCGCGTTTCTCTCGGCTGACGGGCGTCTGGCGCAGTGGACGGGCGCGCGCTGCGTCCGCTCGGCCGGCAGCACGTCGGGCGACGGCTGGGCGGCACAGGGGAACATGCTCGAGTCGCCGGCGGTGTGGGAGGCGATGGGCGAGGCCTTCGAGGCGTCGGAAGGGCCGCTCGCCGAGCGGCTCATGCGCGCGCTCGAGGCGGCCCAGGCGGCCGGCGGAGACTGGCGCGGCAGCGGCGGCGCCGGGATGGTGGTCGTGCCGGCGACGGGCGAGCCGTGGGAGCGCGTCGTCGACCTGCGGGTGGAGGACGGGGACGACTCGCTCGCGCGGCTCCGCCAACACGTCGAGAAGGCGCTCGCCTACCAGGCGACGAACCGCGCAATGGAGGGACGCGCGGCGCTCGGAGTGCGGCTCGGGCTTCCCGACCGCCATGTCCGCCTGCTTGCGCTCGAGGACGCCGTCACCGACGAACGGTTCGACGAGGCGGAGGTGCTGCTCGCCGGCCTCGTCGCGGAGGATCCGCGCTGGCTCGACACGATCGTCATGTGGAGCGCGATTCCGGGCGAAGACGCATTCGCGTGGTTCCTCGAGCAGCGCGGCGTCAGTCCATGACGAGCAGCGCACGAATCTCGAGCTGAGGCCCTTCGAAGCGGATATCCAACGCGTCGACGACCCGGCGCAGCAGCGCCACGGCCGCCGGGTTGTCGCTCGTCACGAGAGCGACGACCTGTGTGATCCCCGCGGCGCGCGCGTCCGCGAGCAGCTCGGCCGTGAGCGCCGAGCCGATTCCTTGCTGGTGGCACTCGTCCGCGACCTCGAAGGCGATCTCCGCGCTTCCGCCGCTGCGGACGAGGCGCGCGAGCGCAACCGGGCGCGGGTCGCCCCCCACGTATGCCACGAGCACGTGGTGATTCGCATCGACTTTCGCCAGCTGCTCCAGCTCGATGTCCGTCAGCCGCGGCTTCGGCCCGTGGAAGCGTGTCCGTCGTGAGCGCTCACCCAGGCGACCGAACATCGCGCATACGGTGCCGACGTCGCCCCGGCGCAGCGGACGGACGGTCAGCGTGGGGCCGTGCTTCGGCTTCAGGACTCGGGTATGCATCGTCGCTCCGGTCCACAGCGTCGCTCGCGCGCGAACGGCTGGGCAAGGCGGCCTACCGGCGTCTCGGGTACGGTCAGCCACACCCTGACGCCCGAGATCCCGCTCATCGACCCTGCTCGCCACGAGCCGCTCGGGCAGGCTGCCTGGGACGAGGCGCGCGCGCTCGACGGGATCAGAGCGGTCGTCACCGAGACCGAGGCGGCCTTCTCGCCGGATCGCCTCTGGCCGCCGCACCCACTCGACGAGGAGCCCGACGAGCCGCTCGACGCACCCCCCGGCGTCTATCTCGGCGCGGCGGGGGTGATCTGGGCGCTGACGTCGGTCGAGCGGCGCGTGGGCGTCATCGAGTCGACGCGGGACTGGGGCGCGGTCGCCGCGTCCCTGCCCGAGCGCTACCGCGCGCACCCTGACTTCCCCGAAGGAGTCGTCCCGGGGCTCCTGCTCGGGGAGGCCGGGATCCTGCTCATCGCGCACGCACTCGCGCCCGACCGCGTCCAGGAGGAGGCGCTGCTCGAGGTCGTCCGTGGCAACGTCGACAACCCCGCGCTCGAGCTGATGTGGGGCGCGCCGGGGACGATGCTCGCGGCGGCCGTGATGCGCGCGCGCACCGGAGACGCCGTCTGGGAGGAGGTGTCGCGCCAGTCGGGGGACGCCGTCTGGGCGGCCTGGACCGGAGACGTGTGGCAGCAGACCATCGGCGAACGGCCGGCGCACTACCTCGGCGCCGCGCACGGGTTCGCAGGCAACGTCTACGCGCTCGACCGCGGCGCCCTCCTCGACGACGCACGCCGCACCGAGCTCGAACGGCGCACGATCGAGGTGATCGAGAAGCACGCCCGGCGCGCGGACGGGCTCCTGCAGTGGCCGGAGAGCATCGACTGGCCGTACCCGGGTCGACCGATCGAGGTCAGGACGCAGTGGTGTCACGGCGCTCCCGGGCTCGTGACGTCGCTCGCGTCGCTCGCGCCGCGGAGCGAGCGGCTGAGCGAGCTGCTCGTCGAGGCGGGAGAGCTGACGTGGAAGGCCGGTCCGCTCTCGACGGGCTGGGGCCTCTGCCACGGCACGGCCGGAAACGGCTACGCGTTCCTGAAGCTGCTCGAGCTGACAGGCGATGAGCTCTGGCTCGAGCGTGCGCGCGCGTTCGCGATGCACGCGTTGAAGCAGGTCGAGCGTGCGCGCTCGGAGAACGGCCGAGGGCGCTTCTCGCTGTGGACGGGCGATCCCGGAGTCGCGGTCTACGTCGCCAGCTGCGTCAACGCCGACGCGACGATCCCGACGCTGGACGACCTCTGACCGTCAGCCGGTCTCGCCGGGCAGCCAGCCCTCCCGGTAGGGCACGAAGCGGGAGCGGGGGAGGGCGGCCCACACGTCGGCGTAGGCCTCCGACGGCTTCGTCGTCTCGGCCTCCACGCTCGCGTCGTACGAGGCGGCGACATCGTCGACCGGGTACACGATCCCGCCGCCGACGCCGCGCCCACGCCCGCCGACCGCGAGCACGATCGCGCGCTGCTCCGGCCCCGCCAGGATGATGTGCTCGGTCTCGGGCGCGCAGTAGAAGAAGTCCCACTGCCGAAGGTGCCGCTCCTCGCCCTCGACGATCAGTGTGCACTCGCCCTCGAGCACGAGAAACGCCTCCTGCGCGTGCTCGCGGTGGTACATCCCCATCCGCTCGCCCGGCTCGAAGACGCTGATGTTGATGCCGAAGTGTGGGAAGCGGCGCTTCCCCTCGAAGGTGCAGTAGGAGCCGAGCGGGCCCTCGTCCCGCCAGCGCGACTCGCGCGCGTTGACGATGAACCAGCCCTCGCCGTCGACGACAAGGCCGTTCTTGCTCTTGCGTACGGGTGCCTCGGCCATGGCACTAGTCTGGCAGGAGCAACCACCCCGCGGAGGCGCACGTGCCCCTGACGCAGTACTACACCGCCTCGAGCCTGGACGGCTTCATCGCCGATCCCGACAACTCGCTGGAGTGGTTGTTCAAGCGCGACCGAGACGACTCGGGGGTTCTGAGCTACGGGCGTTTCATCGCCGAGGTCGGCGCACTCGTCATGGGCGCGACGACGTACGAGTGGCTGCTCGAGCATGAGGTCTACAAGACGGGCGAGCCCGTGTGGCCGTACGAGATGCCGTGCTGGGTCTTCACGCACCGCGAGCTTCCGGTCGTCGCGGGATCGGCGGTCGAGCTCACGAGCGACCCCGTAACGAGCGTGCACGAGGGGATGACGGCTGCGGCGGGCGAGAAGAACATCTGGCTGGTCGGTGGCGGCGACCTCGTCGGCCAGTTTGCGGACGAAGGGCTGCTCGACGAGGTCCTCGTCACCTTCGCTCCGGTGACGCTCGGAGCGGGAGCGCCGCTCCTCCCGCGGAGGCTCGAGCTGCGGCTCGAGGAGACGGGACGGAACGGCGACTTCGTCGGGGTGCGGCTGGCCGTCGTCGGCGACTAGGAGCGCTGCGCCCGCCACTCGCGGTCGAGGATCGCGTAGACGAGCTCGCTCTGCCACTCGCCCTTCACCCACTCGTTCTCGACGAGGTGGGCCTCGTGGCGCAGTCCGAGCTTCTCCAGCACGCGCGCCGAGGCGGCGTTCCTCGCCTCGAGGCGGCCGATCACCCGGTGCAGGCCGAGCCCGTCGAACGCGACGCCGAGGAGCGGCCTCGTCGCCTCGGTCGCGAAGCCCTGCCCGCTGTGCGCGGGATGGGTGATGTAGCCGATCTCGCCGAGCGCGTGCTCCTCGCTCGCCCAGGCGAGGATCACGTCTGCGACGAAGGCACCGCTCGAGCGCTCCTCGGCGGCGAGAGCGAGAACGTCGCCCTCGTTTCGTAGCGTCGTGGAGTCGATCTTCCGCGCCAGGGTCTCGCGCACCTCGTCCTCGGTCTGAGCGTCCCAGTAGAGGTACCGCGCGACCTCCGGGCTCGACCGCATCGCGTAGAGGGCGTCGAAGTCGCCCGCGGTGTAGGGCCGGAGCAGCAGGCGCTCCGTCGAGATCGGCGCAGTGAGCTCGTAGCCGGCCATCCTCCGAGGCTAGACGACGGGGCGGGATAGGCTGGGCCGATGGAGCTCCTCCCGTTCCTGCTCGTCTCGACGATAGTGATCGCCTCGCCCGGCCCGGACACTGCACTCGTGGTGCGAAACGCGCTCTTCGGCGGCCGGAGGCTTGCGCTCGCGACTGCCGTCGGGGTCTCGTGCGGGCTCGCCGTCTGGTCGATTGCGGCGGGCGTCGGTGTCGCGGCGGTGCTGCGCCGGTCGGAGCCTGCATTCACGGCCCTGAGGATCGTCGGGGCGATCTACCTCGTGTGGCTCGGGATCCAGGCGCTGCGGATGGCGTGGTCGGGAAGGGCGCCCGAGCCCACGACCGCTCCGGCGCGCGCGGCGAGCGCGCGTCGCGGCCTCCGCCAGGGCTTCCTCAGCAATCTCTCGAACCCCAAGATCGCCGTCTTCTTCACGAGCTTCCTGCCGCAGTTCGCGACGGCGGACGCGAGCTTCGCCGTGCTCCTCGCGCTCGGCCTCGTCTTCTGCCTGCTGACGCTCGCCTGGCTCTGCGGCTACGCCGTCGTGGTCGCGCGAGCGGGTGACCTGCTGCGGAGGCGACGCGTGCGGCAGTGGCTTGAGGGCGTTACCGGCGCGGTACTGATCGCCTTCGGCGTCCGCCTCGCGACGTCCGAGCACTGAGATGCCCGAGGAGCGGCTTCCCGACGCGCTCGCGGGCGCGTACCTCGAGCGGCTCGGCGTGGACGCGAGGAGGGGAGAGGTCGACGCGGCGACCCTCGCCGAGCTCCTTCGCGGCCAGGTTGCGAACGTCCCCTACGAGAACATCGACATCTACAGGGGCCGTCCCCCGGGGATCGACCCGGTCGCGAGCGTCGAGCGGTTCGTCGGCGGCCGCGGTGGCTACTGCTACCACCAGAACGGCGCCCTGACCCTCCTCCTCGAGTGGCTCGGGGCCGACGTCACGCGGCACGTGTCGGGCGTGCAAGGCGGGGCGAGCTCCGGCCCGCGGCTGAACGCGAACCACATGGGCGTCACGGTTCGCACTCCCGACGGCGCGGAGTGGCTCGTCGACGCCGGGCTCGGAGACGGCCCGGCCGGGCCGATCCCCCTGACGTGGGGCGAGCACGAGCAGGACGGCTTCACGTACCGCCTCGGGCCGTCGACGCTCGACCCGGAGGGCTGGCGCTTCGAGCACGATCCCCGGCTCTCGTTCGTCGGCGCCGATTTCGCGCGCGGCACCGCGACGACCGACGCCTTCCGGCCGATGCACGTGGAGCTCTCGACCGATCCGGAGTCGCCCTTCGTGCGTCAGGTGACGGCGCAGCGTCGCATCGGCGACACGGTCGAGATCCTGCGCGGCTGCGTGTACTCCTTGGTCCGGCCCTCGGGCGTGGAGCGGCGCGACGTCGAGTCCTGCGACGAATGGTGGGAGCTCGTGATCGACCACTACGGGCTCGCCTACGACGACCTGCCACGGGACGAGCGGGAGGGCCTCTGGGACCGCGCCCGCGAGAGCCACGAGGCGTGGGTGGCCGCCGGACGCCCCTGATCCTCAGAGGACGTCGAGCACCGGCATCCCGTCCCAGCCCTCGATGCCTGTCGCAGCTCCGGTCTGATCCGCGGTCGTCCCGTCTGACGGCCTCCGCCGTCCCCTCGACGATGGGCCCGACCCGCCTGCGCGCGGCTGCCTCGCTCCATGGCGTCGACGTGAGCGGCTCGTGCTCGGCGGGGTCGAAGAGCGGCACGGCCACAGGCAAGACGGGCGGTGGCCGCCCGGTATTGTGGAATTGTGTAACAATCATGGAGTGGCTGCTCGACTCTCCGTCCTTCTCGCGGCCGTCCTCTTCGGGACGACGGGGACGGCCCAGGCTCTCGGGCCTGCCGGGCTGTCGCCGTTGACGGTCGGCTCGGCGCGGATCGTCGCAGGCGGCGCTGTGCTGGCCGGCCTCGCGCTGCTGCTCCCGCGTCCGGCGGTCAGGCTGTCGCCGCTTCTCGTGCTCGCCGCCGGTGCGGCGGTAGCCGCGTACCAGCTTGCGTTCTTCGAAGCCGTGCACCGGACGGGTGTGGCCGTCGGCGCCGTCGTCGCAATCGGATCCGGCCCGGTCGTGGCCGGTGCGCTCGAGCGCGTGCTCGGAGGCCCATGGCCCGGACGTCGCTGGCTCTCTGCCACCGGGCTTGCCGTCGCCGGAGTCGCTGCGCTGAGCCTCGGGGGGAAGGGCGACTCGGACGTCTCGGCGACCGGTATCGCCCTTGCGCTCACAAGCGGGACGGCGTACGCCGCGTACACGGTGATCGCGAAGCGGCAGCTGCGTGCCGGGGCCGGGCCCGTACACGTCATGGGCGCGGCGTTCGGCACGGCCGCCGCCCTGCTCCTGCCCGTGCTGCTCCTCGGTGACACGACGTGGCTCCACCAGGGGCGCGGGATCGAGCTCGCCGTCTACCTCGCGGCCGGGCCGACCGTCGTCGCGTATGTCCTGTTCGCGCGTGGCCTGCGGCGCCTGTCTGCATCCGAGACGACGACGATCGTGCTCGCCGAGCCCGTGACCGCGGCGATCCTCGCAGTCGCCGTGTTGCACGAGCGGATGGGAGTTGGTGCGGTCACCGGAATCGCCCTCGTTCTCGCCGGCATCGCGACGCTCGCAGTCCCTGGCCGTCGGCAAGTGGCGGCCTCGTGAGCGGCGAGGTCGTCGCGCTGAGGCGCCCGTCCGTCGTCGACGAGCTTGCGGACGCGCTTCGCACCAGGATCCTCTCCGGCGAGCTGGCTTCGGGGAGACGGCTCCGAGAGGAGGAGCTCGCCGATGCCTACAGGGTCTCGCGGCACACGCTCCGGGCAGCTCTCCGGTCGCTCGCCGCCGACGGGCTCGTCGAGCTGGTCCCGAACCGCGGCGCGACCGTCGCCCGACTCGAGCAGGGCGAGCTCGTGCCGCTCTTCGAGCTGCGCGCAGCACTCGAGTTGGAGGCCTGTCGCCTCGCTCTCGCGCGAAACGGGGGGCAGCTCCCCGCGACCGTTCACGAGGCGCTGGCCACGCTCGTCCTCGCGTGCCGAACGCCCGGGGTGGGCTGGGGCGACGTCGCCGTCGCGCACGCCGGCTTTCACGAGGCGCTCGTCCGCGGGTCGGCGAGCCCGCGGATCGAGGAGGCGTACACGCGCCCCGCGACCGAGCTCGAGCTGTTCCTCGCGCAGCTGCAGCCGGTGTGGCCGCTCCGGCGGATGATCGAGCACCACCGCAAGCTCGTGCGCGACCTCGAGGCGACCGGAGACGTCGAGTATCTCCGGCGTCATCTCGCCGACGGCCTCGATGCGGTTGCGGACGCAGGTCAGTAGGATCGGCGCACTCCGGTCCCCCGGTGTCCTCGACGACAGGAGGTGGCGAACGATGCCGACCGTGCTCGCGTACCACGATGTGACCGATGTCGATCACTGGCTCGCCTCACCGAAGCGCGAGGAGTTTTTCGGCCCGCTCGGGATCACGAACGTCCGTACCTTCGTCGACCCGCAGGGCACGAATCGCGTCGGCCTGCTTCTCGACGTGCCGGACATGGACACGCTCATGGCGGCGATGGAGACCGAGGGCGCGGCGGAGGCGATGTCCCACGACGGCGTCCAGCCCGAGACGCTCGTGGTCTTGGTGGAGTCGTAGGAGCGCGCGGGTGCCCGGCCAGGCCGGGCACCCGCAAGCCTCCCCTATGCGCCGGGTGCGCGGTAGGCGATGTTGCGCTTCGCGGCCTTGTCCATCTCGGCCGGCGTGAGCAACTCCACGGTCGTCACACGCGCGCCGCCGGAGGCCGCGACGGCGAGGCTCACGGCCGCCACGTCCGTCGCGTTCGGGATCTCGGCGATCACGTACGCGTCGTCCTCGCCGAGGGCGAAGTCGAAGCTGACGAGCTTGCCGCCGACGCTCTTGACGAGCTTCTGGACGACGGTCCGGCGGGCGGTGCCGCCCTCCGCAATGAGACCCTTCGCCCCGTCGACCGAGTAGGACACCTTCCAGAGATAGCGCGCCATTCCGTCTCCTCCTCGGCGAGAGGGCCGTCGCCCGACGCGACGGCCCGAGTGCGCCGATCCTATAACTGCCGCCGCTAGGCGGTGTGCGCCCGCACGGGGACGGAAGGGGCAGCTTCTGTTGCGTTCGCCTTCGACTCTGCCCGTCCCGGTGCCCTCAGCACCACGAAAACCGCGCCGAGCAGAAGTGCCGCGGCCCCGGCGACGAGTGCCCTCGTGAAGCCGTGCATGAAAGCCAGCTCAGCGCCTGCGATCAGATGTTGTCCAGGCGCCCCGAGCCGATGCCCGATCTGCTGGGCCGCCGCCAGTGAGGACGCGGCGTGGTGCGCGACCGTCGGCGGGAGCGCTGTCGTGTGCTCGGTGACGGTGTCGCGGTACGCGGCGTTGAAGATGCTGCCCAGCACGGCGATCCCGAGGGCGCCGCCGAGCTCGCGGGAGACGTCGTTGACGGCCGATGCAACACCCTGCTTCTCGGGCGGGAGCGAGGCGACGATCGCCGTGGTCGCCGGCGCTCCGGCGAGCGCCATCCCGGCGCCGAAGGGCAGCAGACCGAAGAGGAAGTGCCAGTACGAGGAGCCGACGTCGAGCGTCGCGAGGACGAGGAACCCGGTCGCCATCAGACCGAGCCCGAGCGGGCCGGCGACGCGTACGCCGACCCGCGACGCGATGGCGGGGGAGACGCGCGACAATGGGATCACGACGAGCGCCATCGGCAGCAGCGCGGCCGCTGCGTGCAGCGGCGAGTAGCCGAGCACGAGCTGGAGGTACGGCAGCGCGAGGAAGAGGAAGCCGAATGCCGCGAAGAACTGGACGCTCACCGACAGCGAGCCGGCTCCGAAGCCGCGGCGGAGGAAGTTGCGAGGGTCGAGCATCGGCTCGTCGCGGAACAGCTCCCAGACGACGAACAGCACCAGGGCGATCGCCCCGAAGGCGAGAGACGTAGCGGTGACCGGGTCCGACCAGCCTCGCTCGGGGCCTTCGATGATCCCGAAGACGAGTGCGGCGAGACCCGCGACGGAGATCAACGTCCCGATCGGGTCGAGCCGCGGCGGCACGGACGCGCGGGTCGCGGGGACGACGAGGAGCGTGCCGGCGAGTGCGAGCACCGCGAGCACGACATTGAGAGCGAAGATCGAGGGCCAGGAGAGCCACTCGAGCAGCAACCCGGAGACGACGAGCCCGACGACGGCGCCACCCGCAGCGATGCCGACCCACGTCCCGACTGCCTTCCCGCGCTCCTCCGGCGGGAACACGGTCGTGATGACGGACAGGGTCACGGGCATGATGAACGCCGCGCCGATTCCCATCACGACACGTAGCGAGATGAGCGCACCGGGGGTGTGCACGAAGAGTGCGAGGAACGACGCGAGGCCGAAGACAGAGAGGCCGAACGCGAGGACGGGCTTCCGTCCGATACGGTCGCCGATCGCGCCGGCCGGGAGCAGCAGCGCCGCGAACGCGAGTGCATAGGCATCGACGATCCATTGCAGTTGCGTCTGGCTGGCGCCCGTGTCACGCGCGATCTCCGGCAGCGCCACGTTGAGACTGGCGACGGCCGCCACGACCATCATCAGCGCGAGGCACATGACGCGGAGCACCGCGCTCCGGTGCTTCGCGTCATCCTTGAATGTCATCTTCCGTTTCATCACATCCTCCTGTATAAATTCACCAAACGTTGAATTCAACGAGTGTAGAATTATCCGATGACAATGTCAAGGCCTGCGACGAAACGAACCGGACGGCGTGCCGGCTCGCCCGAGACGCGCGAGCAGATCGCCGTGGCGGCGCGCACGCTCTTCGCGGAGCTCGGCTTCGAGCGAGCGACGTTCCGCGCGATCGCGGCGGAGGCCGGCGTCGACCCGGCGCTGGTCGTCCACTTCTACGGCACGAAGGAAAGCCTCTTCCTCGAGGTCATGGCGTTACCGCCACAAGTCTCAGACGCGATCGTGCGCATCGCCGAAGGCGCGCGTGCGCAGGCGGGACGTCGACTGGCCGAGCTCGTGGTCGGCGCGCTCGAGAACCCCGCGACACGGCCGATCGTGGTCGGCCGTGTCCGCTGCGCCTCGTCTCATCCGGAGGCGGCGGCGCTCGTGCGGGAGACCGTGACCCACGATCTCGCACGCCTGACCGCCGCGATCGGCGGCGATCACCCCGAGACCCGGGCCGTCCTGATCGGGGCGCAGATCGTCGGGCTGGCAACGACGCGCTACATCGTGCGCGTCGAGCCGCTCGCGTCGCTGTCTCCCGAGCGCGTCGTCGAGCTGCTCGCGCCGACCTTCCAGCGCTACTTGACAGGGCCGCTGGGTTAGGGCGAGACGAGCACGCCGCCCCATTCCTCGGGCGCGACATCGTCGAGCGTCTCGCTGAAGGTCCAGTGGTGGCCGGCGAGGTCGACGGCCTGGTACTGGCGCTCGCCGTACTCGAAGTCGGTCGGCTCCATCTCGATCACGGCCCCGTTCGCGCGAGCGCGCTCGCAGTGGGCCTGCGCGTCCTCGACGCGCACCATCACGCGGTGGGTGACGACCTCGGCGTGCGGGGGTGTCTGCAGGTGGCGGACATCCGCAACGATGACGGCCCCGTCGCCGAGCCGCAGCTGGGAGCGGTGATCCTCACCGATCTGCACGCGCTCCTCGAACCCGAACGCCGTGCCGAGCCAAGCGACAGCGGCGCGGACGTCCGGGTAGACGAGCACCGGGACGACCGTGGCCGACGGAATCGAGCGATTCGGCTTCACCGCGTCAGCGTATATCTGCGTGCACATGGTCAGGCCGGCTCCGCCACCCAGCGCATCGGGTCGCCACTGCCGAGGTCGGTGATCCCCTCGTCGTAGAGGGCACCGCAGACGAGCGTGCGCCGGTGGGCGGCGAAGGTGAGGACGTGCGCGATCATTCCGCCGTAGGTGAAGACCTCGGGCGGGTCGCAGACGGCGTCGACGAACGTCTCGTCGAGCCGTCCCTCGTCGACGATCTCGCGGATCTGACCGAGGAAGGCGGGCCCGACGTCGGCCAGCCGCCGGCGCAGCTCGCGAATGCTCACGTCTTTCTCCGCCTCGAAGTCGTACGGCTCGCTGTGGGTCGCGGCGTCCCACATCGCCATCTGCCCGACGAGTCGCGCGAGCAGCGAGCGGAGGGTCGGGTCGCAATCGATCCCGTCGACCGAGATTGCGATCGGGCGGTCGAGAACGTCGTCCGGGAGCCGCTCGGCGCGGGCGAGCATCTCCGAGACGAGCCAGATGTGGTGCTCGACCATGCGGGTGAGGAGCTCCATGCCGGTCACCTTTCTGTCGGTCGGGAGCTGGAGGCTCCCGGGCGGATGGAAGTGGACGCGGGTGGGCGCATCGAGCCGGAACCCGGTGGGGCTGGTACGCCAGCGGGACGGCGGCTCGCCGTACGCGCGTGCGAACGCCCGCGTGAACGCCTCGTGCGAGGCATAGCCCGCCTCGAGGCCGACCTCGAGCAGGTGGTCGTCGGTCGTCAGCAGCCGGTAGGCGGCCCGCTCGAGGAGGACGCGCCGGCGCAGCGCTGCCGGCGGCTCACCGGCGGCGGCCGAGACGAGCCGGTCGAAGTGGTGTCGCGAGAGGTGGACGCGCGCCGCGAGCGCCTCGCCCGTCGCGTCGTGCTCGTCGAGCGTCTCGGCGAGGACGTCGAGGAAACGGGCGAAGGCGTCGGACGTGGCGCTCATGCATTCGATCGTGCCTGCGGTGGCCCGCAGGGCGCTTGATCGCGCTTGCGGAGTTCTCAGAGGGCCGCGGCTGCTGCCTCGAGCGGCTCGATCTCGATCTTCCGCATCTGGAGCATCGCAGCCATCACGCGCTGCGCCTTCTCCCGGTCCGGATCGCCGATGAGCTCCATCAGCGTCCTCGGGACGACCTGCCACGAGAGTCCGAAGCGATCCTTCAGCCACCCGCACGGGCCTTCCTCGCCGCCCTCGGCGAGCGTCTCCCAGTAGCGGTCGACCTCCTCCTGTGTCTCGCAGCTGATCATCACGGAGATCGCCTCGCTGAACGTGAAGTCGGGGCCGCCGTTCAGCGCCACGAACGGCATTCCGTCGAGCTCGAAGTCGACGGTCATCACCGTGCCCTCGTCACGCGGGCCGGCCGAGCCGTAGTGCGTCACGTTGGTGATCCTCGAGTTCGGGAAGACGGAGGTGTAGAAGCGGGCCGCATCCTCGCCTTCGGTGTCGAACCACAGGCACGTCGTCAACTTGCTCATCGTTCCTCCTCGAGTCGGGTTCGGTCAATCCGTAGGACCGGCTCCGATCGTCTTTCTCATCGATACGGCCTCCATCGGGACGCCATCGGGCATCGTCACGACGATGTCCTCCGTCGGCTCGAAGCCGAAGGCCTCGTAGAGCGGGACGCCGGGCAGGGTCGCGTTGAGGACGAGCTCGGCGAAGCCTTCCCGGCGTGCCGCTGCCTCACACTCCTCCAGGATCCGCCGCCCCAGGCCGCGTCGCGTCCAGTCGGCGCGGACGAACATCGCCCGAACGCGCGCCGGCTCCGTTGCCGGATCGAGCAGCCGTGCGTCGTCATCGTGGTCGCCGCTGCCCGTGTGCTCCCGGTTGCGCCTGCTCCAGCCGCCGCAGGCGACCATCTCCCCATCGGCCTCGAGCACGAAGTAGGTGCCGTCCCCCAGCAATAGAGGGTCGGCCTCGGCGACGTAGCGGACGCCGCTCGCCGTCTGCTGCTCGTCGTAGTAGCGGGCGAACAGCACGGCTGCCGACTCCTTCATCAGAGCCTCGACAGTCTCGGCGTCGTCCAGCGTCGCGACGCGAAGCGTGGGCGCCGGGTCATCGACCATGCCGCAACAGTAGTCCGCCCTCCGACCCTCGATCGAGGGACGCAATCGCTGTAAGGAAGCTGTTTTGGGTTGCCGACAGGCATGGGAACGGCTGCTAGGGTTCCGCGGTCTTTCGACGCCGCGGGCCCTTCTCGGGCCCGATTCGCGCCTCGTCTCCTCCCGATGCCCACGTCCTCCCGCATCTGTCTGCTCGCGCTCGTGCTCGCGTTGACGTCGTTTGCGGCGGAGGACGCGTTTGCGGCGGGGCGGGTGCCGTCGCTGCCGGCGGTCGGGAATCCGGCTCGGCTCCCGGGGTCGATACCCCTTCGGCCGGTCGCCCGCAAGGTCGTGCCGAAGAAGACCCTCGGCGAGCGGGCCGTGCTGATCGCTGCGCAGGAGCTCGGCGTCCCGTACCACTACGGCGGCAGCTCACCGAGTGGGTTCGACTGCTCGGGGCTCACCTCGTGGGTCTATGCCCGGCTCGGCGTCTCGCTCCCCCACAACGCCGCGGCGCAATACGCGTACGGAAGCGCCGTCGACCTCGCCCATCTCGAGCCCGGCGATCTCGTCTTCTTCCACGGTCTCGGGCATGTGGGCCTCTACATCGGCCACGGACGCATGATCCACGCGCCGCAGAGCGGGGAGAACGTCGAGATCCAGGCCCTTGCGGTGCGCAGTGGCGAGGTCGAGGGCGCGCGACGGATCCGCGCGGCCTGAGCCGTCTACGCCGCTGCGAGGGCGTCGGCTTCGAGCTTCCGCCGGAGGTCGAGCAGGAGTCGCGCCACCTCGGGGTGCGCTTCGAGCTCCGGCTCGATGCGGGCGAGGACGCAGCCGCGCTCCCAGAATGCGCATTGCGCCGCCGGGCAACGCGAGGCTTCCTCGCCGGAGACGAGCTCGATCGCGCAGAGGGGATGGTGTTCGTACGCTTCCCTGTGCATGGACGGATCGTGCTCGGCCGCCGTCGGCACGGGCATCCGCGCCCTCGCTGATCGGGCTGCGGAAAGCTACTGATCCGCCGGCGCCGCCTCGCGTGCCGCGGTTGTGCGCGTAGTCTTCCGGCCGTGAGCGAGTACGCGACCCTGCTCGACCTGATCGGGTCGACGCCGATCGTCCGGCTCGACCGGTTCGGCTCCGAGGTGCAGCCGCAGCTGCTCGCGAAGCTCGAATTCCTCAACCCGGGCGGGTCCAACAAGGACCGCATCGGGCTCGCGATGATCGAGGCGGCGGAGCAGGAAGGAAAGCTCCGGGCGGGCGGAACGATCGTCGAGCCGACCTCCGGCAACACCGGCGTCGGGCTCGCGATCGCCGCGGCCGCAAAGGGCTACCGCTGCATCTTCGTGATGCCCGACAAGATGAGCCAGGAGAAGATCTCCACTCTGCGCGCCTACGGAGCCGAGGTCGTGATCACCCCGACGGCCGTCGACCACGACTCGCCGGAGTCGTACTACTCGGTCTCCGACCGGCTCGCCGAGGAGATCCCCGGCGGGTTCAAGCCCGACCAGTACTCGAACATGGCGAACCCGGAGGCGCACTACCTGACGACCGGCCCCGAGATCTGGGAGCAGACGGACGGCGGGAACGTCGCCGCGATCGTGATCTCCGTCGGGACCGGCGGCACGATCTCCGGCGTCGGGCGCTACTTCAAGGAGCGGCGCCCCGAGGTGCTGATCGTCGGCGCGGATCCCGAGGGGTCCGTCTACACCGAAGATGCCGAGCATCCCGTCGGCCCGTACCTCGTCGAGGGGATCGGCAAGGACACGTGGCCGCAGACGATGGACCCCGACGCCGTCGACGAGTGGGTCCGCGTCTCGGATCGCGAGTCGTTTCTGACGGCGCGGCGGCTGGCGCGGGAGGAGGGGCTGCTCGTCGGCGGCTCGTGCGGCTCGACGGCGTTTGCAGCGCTGCAGGTCGCGAGGCGGTTCGGGCCGGAGGCGCGGATCCTGATGGTGCTTCCCGACGGGGGGAAGTCGTACCTCTCGAAGTTCTACGACGACAACTGGATGATCCAGTACGGCTTCATGGAGCGGACCTCGCCGCCCCCGACGATCGAGGAGGTGCTCCGCTTCAAGCACGACGAGGAGACCGAGCTCCCCGACCTCGTCACGATCGACTCGGCGAAGAAGGTCGGCGCCGCGATCGAGCTGATGCAGCGGTACGGGATCTCGCAGCTTCCGGTCGTGCGTCACGCGGCCGCGGACTCGGTCACCGACATCGTCGGCTCGATCCAGGAGCGCAGCCTCCTCGACCGCGTCTTCAAGAACCCGGACGCGCTCAACGAGGACGTCGCGGTCGCCATGCAGCCGCCGCTTGCCTCCGTGGACGTCCGCGACTCGCTCGACGACGTCTTCGCGGATCTCTCGGGGCCGAGCGCGGCGGTCGTCGTCGGCGTGGGCGGCGCACCGGCAGCGATCCTGACGCGCTCGGACCTGCTCGAGTACCTCGCGCACCGCCGTACCCACGTCGAGACCTAGGCGCGCGGTCTCTCAGCGGGAGGGGATGAAGCTCGCGGCGTGCCCGCGGGCGTTCGCCTCCTGCAGCTCGGCGGCATCGAGAGCACCGATCCGCTCGAGGAGCTCGAGCTCGTCGCGGAGGTGGGTGCGCATCATCTCGGGCCCATCGGTCGCGATCGTGAAGGCGACTCCGTTCTCGACGAATGCCCGGAACGTGTCGCGGACGGCGTCCTCGTCGGGCAGCGCCTTCGTGAGCAGGTTCGAGGTCGGGCAGATCTCGAGCACGATCCCGGCGTCGCGGAGCAGGCCCATCAGGTGGGGGTCTCCCGCGGCGAGGATCCCGTGGCCGATGCGGTCGGGCTCGAGCCACTCGACGACGTCGGCGATCTCCTCGGCGCCTGTCGCGCCCTCCTCACCGACGTGGATCGTGATCCCGAGCCCCGCTGCGCGAGCCGTCTCGACCATCGGCTGGACGGCGGTGTAGTCGTACTTGACGCCCCCGGGCCGGGGGCCGGCGATGTCGATCCCGACCACGCCGCGGTCGGCCCACGCGATCGCCTTGTCGACGATGATCGCGTTCTGCCGCGCGTCGAAGGTCCTGTCCATCATCAGGATCAGCCCCGCGCGCACCTGCGGGTACTCGAGCCGGGCGCGGTCGAGGCCGCGGATCGCGGCGAGGATGATGTGATCGAGGTCGCGCTCGCCGCCGCGGTTGCGCTTCATCGGGTTGAAGCGGAGCTCGAGTGTGGTGATCCGCTGGGAACGGTAGGCGCCGCCGATCGCGCCGTGGACGGAGCGCTCGACGGCGAGCGGCGAGGACTGGATCAGCTCTGTCCAGTGGTAGATCGCATCGAGCGCGTCGAGGTTTTCGACGCCACGTGGGTTGGAGACAGTGACGAGCGCGTCGAACTCCCAGAAGTCCTTGACCGGAAGGGCGATCCCCTGCTCGTGCGCGAGGCTCCAGAGGATGTCCGACGCGACCGAGCCGCCGAGGTGGGTGTGGAGCTCGGCGAGGCCCTCGGCGGCGGGGAGCATGGCCACACTCTAGGTGGCGGCGCGCGCCCCGCCGGGCTCGAGCACGGACCAACCGCCGATGGCTCAGTGTGTTTCGACCACGGGCACCGCGGCCGCGACGAAGGCCTGCAGGTCGGGCAGCGCCCGCGGGTCGATCGTGTGCGGCACGGGCGACTCGCGCCAGAGCAGATCCGCGCCGGCGGCCTGGACCCGCTCGGCGGCGGTGCGGCCGAACTCGACCGGGATGACGGGGTCGAGCGAGCCGTGGAGGACGGCGACCGGATAGCCCTCGAGCGAGCTCAGGTCGAGCGTGAAGCCCGGCACCTCCGGCATGAAGCCGGACATCGCGACGAGCGCCGCGGGGCGCGGTCGCCCGGCGCCGAGGCCGAGCGCCCAGCTCATCACCGCGCCCTGCGAAAAGCCGCCGAGGACGACGCGCTCGATCGGCACGGGCAGCGCGTCGAGAAAGGCTGCCGCCGCCTCGAACGTGGGGAAGAAGGTCGCCGGGTCGGGGGTGGGGATCCCGCCGAGGCTGTACCAGTGGGCCCCGCCCGGCGGCAGCGAGAGCGGCCCTCGGGGCGTGATCCCGAGCAGCCGGCGCTCGGGATCGAGCGCGTCGAGGAGCGGATAGAGGTCGCGCTCGTCCGCGCCGCGCCCGTGAAGGAGCACGAGCGCCCCTTCCGGGTCACCGGCCGACGGCCGCTCGAGCTGACGGATCTCGACCCTGCTCACGACGTCGCCCATGCCGCCCTCGGATCGGGCAGCGGCGTCAGCTGCGGCTCGATCCGATCGCGCAGATGCTCGAAGGCGGGCGGCAGGATCAGCGTCTCCCCGAGGTGCTCTGCATCCTCGTCGATCGAGAACCCGGGGCCGAGTGTCGCGATCTCGAAGAGGACGCCGCTCGGCTCGCGGAAGTAGATGGAGCGGAACCAGAAGCGGTCGATGATCCCGCTGGCGTGCGCTCCGGCGGCGCGCACGGCGGCGAGCCACGCCTCCTGCTCGTCCATGTTCGAGGCCCAGGCGACGTGATGGACGGTCCCTGCGCCCGCGACGCCCGGCCCGGAGGCCGGCGGCGGGTCGTAGGCGTAGAAGCCGCCGCGAACCTGTCCGCGCGCCTCCCAACCCGATGCGCCGACCGGGGTGAACTTGAGTGTCCCCTCGAGCAGCGTGCGACTCGCATCCGGAGCCGACGAGAAGGCGCGAACGCTGTGGAAGCCCTGCAGCGCCAGCTCGGCGGGGATGTCCGGGTGCCGCGCGACGAGCGGCGCGTCGGCCGTCTCGACCGCCGCGAGCTCGAGGCCGAGCCCCTCCGGATCCGCGAAGCGCAGCCGGCCGTCCTCACGATGCGTGGGAATGTGCGCGTCGGCCAGGCGCGACTCCCAGAAGTCGAGCGCCTCCCCGGAGGCGACGCGGAAGGTGATCGTGTGGACCATCCCTGCACCGGGCCGGCCGCGCCGTGCGCCCGGGTACTCGAAGAAGGTGATGTCGGCGCCGGGACTGCCCTCCTCGTCGGCGTAGAAGAGGTGGTAGACGGTCGGGTCGTCCTGGTTGACGGTCTTCTTGACGAGGCGCAGGCCGAGCGCACCGGTGTAGAAGTCGACGTTGCCCGGCGCGTCGCCGGTGATGCAGGTCACGTGATGAATGCCTTCGAGGCGCATCGGAATCTCCTTGTGGTTGCGATCCGCAGCGTCACGCCGTGCGTGTCTCCGGCCGCCGGTTTCGCGAAACTGGACTCAGTCTCTACGATCCGTAATACTTGCTGCGTCAAGTAATATAATTGCACATGCAAACATCTCACGTCAACCAGGAGACCTCATATCCGTTCTCGTTCGCAGAGCTCGCCGCCTGGCGGGGATTCCTGCGGGTTCACAGCGCGCTCGTCCGCGAGCTGGACGCCGAGCTACGCGCCGCCCACGGCCTCTCGCTGCACGAGTACGAGGTCCTGCTCCACCTCGCCGACGCACCGGACGAGCGCCTCCGCATGTCCGACCTCGCGAACGGCGTGCTCCTCAGCCAGAGCGGGCTGACACGCCTCGTCGATCGCCTCGTGCGCGCCGGCTCGGTCGAGCGCACGCGCTGCGAGGAAGATCGGCGCGGCCACTATGCCGCCCTGACGAGCGAGGGCCGGGAGCGGTTCGAGGCCGCGCGCACCGTCCATCGAGCAGGCGTGCGGGCGCGCTTCCTCGACCGGCTCGACGCGGACGATCTTCGGGCGCTCGCCGCCGTCTGGGAGCGCCTCGTTCCCGGCGCGACCGCGGAGTGAATACGATCCTGCCGTGAAGATCGGCATCGTGGTGCCGTTCTCGTGGTCGTTCTGGGGCGCGGTCGTGGAGCATGCCGAGCTGCAGGCGCAGGCGCTCGAGGCGCGCGGGCACGAGGTGCGGCTGGTGATGGGCAACGACCCTCCCGGACAGTTCACTCGCGTGTTGCACCCGCGTGTCGGCCGCCACGGCGACCCGCCCGCGAACGTGATCCCGATCGGGCGCTCGGTGATCGTCCCCGCGAACGGCTCGCTGCCGAACATCGTCCTCAGCCCGCGGGCGATCGTGCGGATCAAGCGCGTGCTCGAACGGGAAGACTTCGACCTGCTTCATCTGCACGAGCCGATGACGCCCGTGACGTGCATCGCGACGCTCGCGATGGCGACGGCGCCGATCGTCGCGACCTACCACGCCTCGGGAGAGCTCGGGTGGATGAAGCTCGGGATGCCGGCCTGGGGGTTCCTGCAGACGCGGATCGACGAGCGGATCGCCGTCTCGGAGCGGGCGCGCGACTCGGTCGCGCGGTGGCTGCCGGGCGAGTACGAGATCGTCCCGAACGGCGTCCTCATCCCGGAGGCCGTCGACGCCGCCGGACGCGAGCACACGGTCACGTTCGCGGGGCGTCACGAGCCGCGGAAGGGCCTTCAGGTGATCCTGCGCGCCTGGCCCGAGATCCACCGGCGCACGGGCGCCCGGCTCCAGGTCTGCGGCTCCGATCCGCTCGCGGTGCGGCTGCTGCTCACGCGGCTGCGCGTCCCGGACGACGGGATCGACATACGCGGCTTTCTCCCGCAGGAAGGGCTCACCGCCCTGCTCTCGCGGACGAAGGCGCTGATCGCCCCGTCGCTCGGCGGGGAAAGCTTCGGGATGGTGCTGACCCGCGCATTCGCATGTGCCATTCCCGTCGTCGCGTCCGACATCCCGGGCTACCGCGAGGTGACGACGCCGGAGACGTCGGTCACGGTCGAGCCGGACGACGTGCCGGCGCTCGCAGACGCCGTGATTGAGCTGCTCGACGACGAGCCGCGCCGCGAGGCGATGGGCGTCGCGGCACGGGCGCTTGCGGTCGAGCGGTACTCGTGGGACGACATCGCCAGGCGGCTCGAGGTCGTCTACGCGCGCGCGGTTGCGCGAGAGAGGCGCCGCGCGGCATGAAGGAACGCGCGATCGCCGTCGCCCGCAACCCGTGGGCGCGCGGGCTGCTCGTGCTCGCCGTGCTCGCAGCGGCGATCCTCGCGATCTGGTGGCGCGGGCCGGAGTGGGGGGCAGTCGTCGACGCGTTCGACGCGGTCTCGTGGCGCTGGGTGATCGTCGCAGTCCTGTTCAACCTGATCTCGACGCTCGCCCGCTCGCTCTCCTGGCGGCTGACGATCAACCAGGCGCTGCCCGAGCCGCACCCCAGCTTCGGGCAGGTGTTCTCGGCGTTTGGAATCGGGCTGCTCGGCAACGCCGTGCTTCCGGCACGCGCCGGAGAGCTCGCGCGGGTCGCCGTTCTCCGCCGTCATGTCCCGCACGGCAAGGGGACGAGCGCGACGCTGCTCGGCACCGTCTTCGCGCACCGGCTGTTCGACCTCTTCCCGGTGGCGATCCTCGTGGTCTGGGTCCTGACGACGGCGAAGATCCCGCACTGGGCCGTGACGAGCCTCGTCATCTTCGGCCTCATCGGGATCGCGCTGCTCGCCGTCGGGCTGCTCTCGGCGCGAACCGGCGAAGGGCGCATCCATGACGGGATGGGCAGCCTGCGGGGACTCGTGCTGATGGCGCGCCAGGGCCTCGCCGTGCTCCGCCGCCCTCTTCCCGCGCTCGGCGCCATCCTCTGCCAGTGCGCCGGCTGGCTCATGCAGCTGTTCGCCGTGTGGGCGGTGATGGAGGCGTTCAACCTCGATCTGCCGCTGCCCGCGGCCGGGCTCGTGCTGCTGCTGATGAACGTGGCGGTGATCTTCCCGCTCTGGCCCGGCAACGTCGGGCTCCTCCAGGCCGCCGTGGCGCTGCCGCTCGGCCAGTACGGCGTCGCCTACGCGACCGGCTTCGCCTACGGACTCGTCCTGCAGGCGGTCGAGATGTCGGTCGGCGTCGGGGTCGGCCTGGTCTTCCTCGCGCGCGAAGGGCTCTCGCTCGCCTCCCTGAAGACGATGGAGGAAGAGGAGGAGTCCGAGGAGAGCGTCCTTCTCGATCGCGCCGAGGACGAGGCGGAGCTCGCGCAGAAAATCACGAGAGCAGCGGGCTGAACGAGCCGAGCCGCTCGGCGACGACCTCCTCCGCGGTCGTGCGCGCTTGGCCATGGCCCGTGACCGCTGGCAGGAAGACGTCCCGCTCGAGCGCCAGGAGCGAAACATCGGTGACTGCCGTGACCGTCGCAGTCCGCGGTACCTCGCGGAGGAGAGCGATCTCCCCGAACGACTCGCCGGGCCCGAACCGGCGTCCAAGGATCTCGACCTCGCCTTCGGCGATCACATAGAACAGATCCCCCGGCTCACCTTCGCGCACGACGGCCTCGCCGCCCGGGACCGAGACGGACGAGGCGGAGGTGGCGAGAAACTCCAGCACCGGCTCGGGAAGGACGCCGAGCAACGGAACGCCGCGAAGGAGCCCCGTGTTGGCGGGGGCAGCCACGGTGCGGTCGATCACGCGGAGCCTGTGCAACGCGAGGATCGTCGCCGCAGGCAGGAGCAGACCGGCCGCGATCAGCGCCGCGCGTGCGCCGACCAGCGAGATGAAGAGTGGGGCGGCGAGGCCGCCCAGACCGAGCGCTCCGAGGAGCAGCCCTTCCAGCACGCCGAGGACGCGGCCGAGAACGTGGTCGGGGACGATGCGCTGGAAGAGCGTCAGCGCGGCGATGTCCGCGATCGAGTTTCCGACTCCGACGACCGCGAATGCTGCGAGCGCGAGCGGATAGCTCACGACGGCCCCGATGACCGCGAAGGGGATCCCGAACAGGACGACGCCGAGTGCGAAGTCGGCGGCGAGCCTGCCGCGGGTCGCGAGCACGAGCGCGGCGAACCCGCCGACGAAGCCGCCCACCCCGAGCGCTGCGCTGAGATACCCGACGCCGGAATTGCCGGCATCGACGAGCTCGAGCGCGACGACGACGAGGAGGACGTTCATCGCGCCGGCGATGAACGCCTGGCTCGTGTACAGCGTCGTCACCGTGGCGACATTCCGGTCGCTTGCGACGGCGCGCATCCCCTCCGCGAGGTCGCCGAAGAAACCTGGCCGCCCCTCGGCGCCGGCAGGGGCTGAAACGGGCGCGGGGGCGCGGAGCCCGACGAGCAGCGCGGCTGAGGAGAGGAACCACAGCGCGTTGACGGCGAAAACCGCCTCGACGTTCGAGAAGGCGAGGACGACGCCGCCGATCGCAGGCCCCGCGAACGTCGAGACGGCGTCGAACGTGCTCGCCGTGACGTTCGCCGCCGACAGCTCTGCAGGGTCGCGGGCGAGTCCGGGCAAGAGAGCCGCCTGCGCGGGGCGGAAGGCGACTCCGACGACGTTCGTGACGATCACGACGGCGTACACGATCACGGCTGCGCCGTCGGTCGCGATCACGATCGCCGCCACCGCCATGAGCGCAGCGCGGATGAGATCCGTGGCCATCATCACGCGCTCGCGCCGGTAGCGGTCGGCGAGCGTCGCCAGAAACGGCGCCGAGAGTGCAGCGGGGAGGACGCGAAGCACCGAGATGACGCCGACGGCGGTCGCACCGCCCTGGCCGTACGCGTAGACCGAAAGCCCGACGACGTACGTCCAATGCCCCATCGTGGAGCCGAGAAAGGCGAGCTCGAGGCGGCGGAGCCCTGGATTGTGGAAGACGCGTGCGAGGGAGCCGAATGCGTCGGCGACACGCCCCCGCAGCCCGCTCAACCCCGCCCCTCCGACATGGCTTGCAAGAAGATCACATTCGCGGGAAGATTTCACCCACCTGATCCGTCTACTGAATGAACAGCCCGAACCGGGCCCTACAGAAAGGACTCACGATGGGCGAGTACAAGGGCGGCACGAGCGACTACAAGGGTCGCAACGACGAGGAAGGCAGCGACTTCGAGGGTCACGGCATGGGCGACTACAAGGGCGGCCCGGACTACAAGGGCGCCAACGACGAGGAAGGCAGCGACTTCGAGGGGCACGGCATGGGCGACTACAAGGGCGGCCCGGACTACAAGGGCGCCAACGACGAGGAAGGCAGCGACTTCGAGGGGCACGGCATGGGCGACTACAAGGGCGGCCCGGACTACAAGGGCGCCAACGACGAGGACGATGCCGACTTCGAGGGCCACAGCATCGGCGGCGACTACAAGGGTGGCCCGGACTACAAGGGTTACAAGGGGGACAAGGGTTAAGTTCACGCCCACCGGTTCGGGCACCAGGGGGCGCCGTAAGGCGCCCCTGGTCTTTTCGGTCAGCGCGCCACAAGGCGCCCTGAGCCGTCCCGGCCGGGCCTCCTCTACGGCTCGAGCCGGGCCAACACAGCCTCGAGCGCCTCGAGCAGCCGCAGCGAGGCGACATCGTCCTCGGAACGCTCGAGCAATGAGGCGAGGCGCGCGACGACCGCGTGGGAACCTTCCCCGCGTTCGGCGACCGCCCGAGCCCGCCTCGCCGTCTGCAGGAGGTCGAGACCGATCGAGGCCTGGTGGGCAAAGAGGATCAGGAGATCGACCTCGCCGAGCGAGAAGCCACGGTCGGTCGAGCGGTCGAGCACCTGCAGCACTCCGAGCGAGCTCTCGTCGTTCACGAGCGGGACGGCCATCAGGCTCTTCGGCACGTAGCCGGTGCGCTCCGCCGTGTCGCGCGAGAATCTTGGGTCCTGCGAGAGGTCGTCGATCACGATCGGCTGGCCGGTCACGAGCACCCAGCCGGCGATGCCGGCACTCGACGGGATCCGCATCCCGATCAGGTCGCCCTCGCCCTCCCCGGAGACGGCCTCGAAGACGAGCTCGTCGGTCGCCGGGTCGAGCAGGAAGATCGACGACGCCTTGGCGCCGAAGATCGCTCGAGCGACGTCGACGATCGACTGCAGGAGCGCTTGGTGGCTCTCCTCCGACGGCAGCATCCCGGCCGCGACCGCCTCCTGGTAGCTCCCTTCGCCCGTCATTGTCTCCCTCCGGTGTTCGCTGCGGTCAGGTAGAGGACACTCTTGAGCTGGAACGGCGTCAGGCCCGCGTGCTTCGAGAGGACGAGCGCCGAGAGCCCGGCGATGTGCGGAGCCGCGAAGCTGTTCCCGGTCGCGCGGATCGTGCTGCCGCCGAACCAGGCGACGTCGAGGTCGACCCCGCGGGCGAAGAACTCGACCGGCGGATTCGGGTTCGCGAACCACTCCCACGAGTCGGTGCCCTCGTGGCTCCCGACCGAGATCACCGACGAGAAGCGCCACGGGTAGCTCTCGACCGGCATGTTGTGGGCAGAGGCGACGAGCACGGTACCGCCGAAATACGCGCTGTCGGCGAGGTCGTGGAGCATCTCGGCGAACTTCTTCTTCGTCGTCGAGAGGCTGAGGTTGACGACGTCGTACCGCTGCTCGACCGCGTGGCGCAGGCCGCCGAGAATGAGGTCTGCGCTGCCCGTGTTGCCGGCGCCGAGAACGCGGACGCTGTGGAGCCGGCAGGCGGGTGCGAGCGAGCGGATGATGCCTGCGCAGGCAGTGCCGTGGCCGCACACGTCGCCGAGCTCGTCCGGCACGACGGCTGTCTCGTCGCCCTCGAACACGACCGCGACGGCGCTCTCGATCCCGCCGACGAGCGGGTGGTCGCCGTCGACGCCGCTGTCGAGGATGCAGACGTCGACACCTTCGCCCGTCGCGTCGCCGATCGCCCAGTCCTTCGTGACCCGATCCGGCCACTCGGCGGGGATCGTGATCGACACGGCCGCCTCCGCGGTGAGACTCCACGCCGGAATAGCCCTGTCTGTCATCCGACGCCGAGTGCCCGCGCGCGCGCGGAGCTGGCAGCCGCCGCGAGCTCTGCCGCGCGCGCCGAGTGGCGGTCGCCGCGGACGGTCGCGAGGTTGATGTCGACGAGGTGCGCGGCGGCGCGGGTCGCGGCCTCGGCGAGCGCCGCGGCGGCCGTCGCGTCGGCACGAAGGTGCGTCGAGCCCTCGGCGGCCGTCTGGGCGGCGAGATCGGCCACGTCGGCGGCGGACTCCGCAATGCGCAACGGCACCTCGGCCGCCCGGAGGAGCGCCGTGCCGAGTGAGAAGTCGCGCTGCTCCGGCGAGCCCGTCGACTCGCGCATGACCGCGAGCACGTCGCCGAACGCGCTCGCGTCCTCGTCCGCGAGCTCGAGCAGCCGCGCGCGCAGCGCGCGCGCCTGGGTCGCGACGCCGGGCGCGTCCGTCCACGACGAGGAGGCCCGCGCGACCATCGTCACGAGCGCCGCTCCCATCGCCGCGGCGACGGCAGCGGCAGATCCCCCGCACGGCGAGGGCGCGGGCGCCTCGAGCTCGTCGAGAAACGCGTCGAGTTGGCTCACGCGACGAGGCGCTTGCGCAGGTGCTCGACGACGGCGGGGTGGACCTCGATCCCGACGGAGCGCAGGGCGTCCTCGAGATCGGCGACGAGAGCCTGCCGGAACGCGACATCCTCCTCGGCCCGGGCCACCAGGGCATCGAGCTCGGCCCGTGCGGCCGGGAGCTCCTTCGCAGCCGCGACCCAGCCGGCCGGAGCCGGTGGAAGCTGCCGCAGAAGCTCGCCGAGGCGCTCTTCGTCGTAAGCCGTCATACGATCACCACGTGTACAGGACGGAGCAGCACGGGTGTTTCTTCCCTCATAGGTCTTCGTCCAGTTCGGCGCGCAGATGGCCGAGGCAGCGGGAGATCCTGCTCGCGATCGTGCCCGGCGGGATCGCGAGCGCGTCACCGATCGTGCGGTAGCTCTCGTCGCGTGCGAAGAAGCGGTCGAGGATCTCCTGGCAGTCGGGGCCGAGCTGCGCGAGCCCTTCGCGCACGTGCATCGCGTCGTCGAGCCGCGCGATCACGTCGTCCCCGTGCGGCTCGTACACCGCGTCGATCGCCTCCACGGGGACGGTGCGGCCGGAGGCGCGGAGCACGTCGAGACAGCAGTTCCGCGTCAGCTGGCCGAGCCATGGCCTGATCGCCTCGTCGGAGCGCAGCGAGTCGAGCCGCTCGTAGACGCGGAGGAAGACGACCTGGAAGACGTCCTCGGCATCGTGGGGCGAAAGTCGGAACGCCTGCATCGCGATCGCGGAGACGTAGCGGGCAAATCGGTCGACGAGGGCTTCCCAGGCCCATGCCTCGCCGGCTCGGCAGGCGGCGACGAGCTCGACATCAGACGGTCTGAGCTCGGTGGTCTCCGGCACGGCCGGGGTCAGCGCAGCTGGGCCTGTCGCAGTCGCTCGGCGAGAAGCTCGAGCAGCTTCCACGCGAGCTCGGGCCGCTGCTCCACGAACGGCCGAAAGCTCCAGATCGGGAGCGCGTACGCAACCATCGGGGTCGTCGCAGTGACGGTCGCCGAGCGTGCCGACTTGTCCACGAGGGCGACCTCGCCGAACGAGGCTCCGGGGCCGAGGGTCGCGATCACCTCGCCGCGGATCGAGACCTCGGCCTCTCCGCTCGCGACGAGGAAGAAGTTGAGCCCGTCCACCCCTTCCGTGGCGATCGCGGCACCGGTGTCGAAGTGGCGCTCGATGAACTCGGGCGCGAGCCGCTCGACGGTCTTGTCGTCGAGGTCGGAGAAGAGCGGAACTCCGCGGATGAGCTCGGCTGATGGCTGTGACATGCGGGTGACCTTACAGACCCGGCGCAGCGCTGTCATCTGGTTCGCCCGAGAGCTCCTCGATGCGCCCCTCGGCGGCCTCGAGGAGGCGTGCGCAGCGCCGGTGCAGCTCTTCGCCGCGTTGCCAGAGCCGGATCGCCTCGTCCACGCCGACCTCGCCGCGCTCGAGCGTCCCGACGATCTCCTCGAGCTCCCGGCGAAGCTCCTCGAACGTCGCAGTCTCGGGGTCGCTCACGGCCGCACCTCGTCGACGGTCGCACCCAGAGCGCCTGTCGCCAGCTCGATCTCGAGCGGGGTCCCGCGTGTGACCGCGGTCGCATCGCGGAGGGCAGCGCCGCCCGCTCGGACGACGGCGTAGCCCCGCGCCAGCGTCGCCCGCGGCGAGAGCGCCTGGAGACGCGCCCCGGCGTGGTCCAACGACGCCCGACGCCGTTCGAGCAGGAGCAGCGGCGCCGTCCTCAGCCGGGCACGATCTCGCTCCAGCCTTTCGCGATCGCGGGCGAGCGTGCGCCGCACTCCCTCGTCGAGGCCGCTGCGGAGCCGGGCGAGACCCGCTGTCAGCTCGTCGAGGTCCGGCACGACGAGCCGGGCCGCCGCAGTCGGCGTGGAGGCGCGCACGTCGGCGGCGAGGTCGCAGAGCGGTGTGTCCTGCTCGTGGCCGACCGCAGACACCACCGGCACGGGGCAGCTCACGAAGGCGCGGACGACGATCTCCTCGCTGAACGGGAGGAGATCCTCGAAGCTGCCGCCCCCTCGCGCGACGACGACGACGTCGACCGACGGATGCGCGGAGACGCGCCGGAGCGTCGACGCGATCCGCCGTGCGGCGCCCGGTCCCTGCACGCGCGTCTCGGCGACCACGACATGCGCGGCCGGGTAGCGCGCCCGGATACCGGCGACGAGATCGCCACGGGCCGCCGCCTCGGCACCGGTGACGATGCCTACGGCGCGCGGGAAGCGCGGCAGCGGACGCTTGCGCTCGGTCGCGAACAGGCCCTCTCCGGCGAGCCTCCGCTTGAGCTGCTCGATCGCGGCGAGGTGGCCGCCGAGCCCGATCCGCTCGATCGTGAGCGCACGCAGGCTGAGCTCGCCCTTCGCCTCGTAGATCTCTGCCTTCCCCTCGACGAGCACGTGCTCGCCGTCGGCGAGGTCGAGCCCGAGGGCGTCGAATCGGCGCCGCTGCATCGTGGCTCGCACGCAGGCGCCGCTCTTCGGGTCCTTGAGCGTGAAGAAGACGAAGGCCCACGCCTCGTTGCGGCGGAGTTCGGTGACCTCGCCCTCGACCCAGAGCGCCGGGAGCCGGCGCAGGTAGATGCCGATGCCCGCGTTGAACGCGGAGACGGTGAAGACCTTGCGGTCGCCGTGGTACGTCGCCGGGACCTTCATCCCGGCAGAGTAGTAAGCCGGCCTCTAGAGGAGGATGTCTGCGACGACGGCGGGCGCGCAGCCCTGGCGCTTCATGTCGACGCACGTGTGCAGGTCGGCGTCGCTGGCCGCCAGCCGCTCGGCGAGGGGCAGCGGGAACCCGGCCTCGATCAACACGTGCAGGCGCCAGCTCTCGACCTTGGCCTGCTCGTTCTCCCGCTCGATGTGGCTCTCGGTGATCTCTGCCATCGTTTCGCCGCCTTGTGCCGGGTGATTCGTTCTCGCTATGACGATCCCTTCCCCGAATGGTTGGCATGAATCGAGACTTGTCCAGGGCTAGTTGTCCCGGCCCTAAAGTCCAGGGCTTCGCTAGACCGTCTCGTCGAGCCGGCGCGCAAGCTCTTCGCGGAGAACGACCTCGACGGCGCGGTCGAGCTCGCGGGCGAGGCGCGCGGCCGCCTCCTCGCGGATCTCCCGCATCCGCTCCTCGAACGCCATGGCCGCGACCTGTGCGTGGCGCTCGATCTCCCGCTCGGTGACCCGCTCCAGGCGCTCGGTCTGCCGTCGCTCGAACTCGACCAGGGTCAGCTCGAGCCGGCCGCGGGCGTCGGTCTCGGCCTGTTCGACGCCCTCGGCGATGGCCGCCTCGCGCGCCCGGAGCCGCTCGGTGATCTCGTCGATCGCACGCCGCCGCTCGATCGTCTGGGCCTCGAGCTCGTCGAGCGCCTCGGTCACAGCGGACGCCGCGGCCCGCTCGAGCTCCTCGCGCAGCCGGATCACCGCCTGCCGCTGCTCGTCGGTCGTCGAGCCGAGCTCGGCGGCCTCCCGCTCGATGCGCCCCTCGACCTCGGCGATCGACTGCTGCTGGCGCTGGGTCAGCCGGGCGACCTGGGTCTCGAGGTGGCGTCCCGCCCGGTCGATGTCGTCGGCGATCGCCTGCAGTCGCTCGTCCAGCCGCCGCTCCGTCGCGCCAAGCGTGTCGGACAGCGCCTCGCTCGCCCGCCGCTCCCGCTCCGAGAAGATCGCCAGGCGCTCCGCCGAGAGGCGGCGCTCCTCGTTGGAGAGCTGCGACATCGTGTCGGCGCGCTCGCGCGCCAGCGTGAGCCGGATCTCCTCGGCGTGTGCATCCGTCTCCTCGACGACGACTGCATGGACCGCAGTGCGTGCGGCCGCGACGAGCGCGTCGGCGTCGGCGGCGCTGGCGCGGGCGCGCCGGAGCGCGAGCCAGAGGACGACCACCACGACGACGGCAGCGGCGAGGCACGCAGCGAGGATCCAGACGGCCACGGGAGGGAACGCTATCGCGCCTCAGAGACGCATCGCAGCGAGCGCGGCGGCGACGAGCACGGTGGAGAGGGCGAGGAGCCTGAGCGCCGCCTCGGGTGCGCCGACCAGCGTCTCGCGCGTGATCGGCTCGCGGCCGCCGTCCGACAGCTCGACCTCGCCGGCGACGGCGACGACCTCGCGGCGCGCCCGGCGGACGGGTGTCGAGAGCCGGCGCTGCGCGAGCGAGAGCAGGGTCGCCCATCCGGCGGCGAGTACCGCGGCGAGGCGAAGCGTCCCCGAGCACGCGACGTAGGCGGTGACGACGGGGAACGCGCCCCACGCGAGCCCGAACCAGACGTCGGAGTGGAAGCGCCCGCCGAAGAGCTCGAGGTTGTAGGCAGGGACGAGGAAGGCGCCGACGGCGACGAGCGGCACGACCCAGAGGCTGAACGAGAGCGCGACCGCGATCCCGATCGCGCACGCCGCGGCGACCGACGCGACCGCGAGCGCGACGAGGACGCGGGAGGGAATCGAGGTGCCCAGCGGCCGTCCCGACAGCTCGTCGAGGGCGTGCGCTCCGATGCCCATGGCGAGGAAGAAGGCGAGCACGGTCAAGCCGAGGCGCCCCCACGGGACGTCGGCGACGAGGCAGCCGCCGACAACGACGTACGCGAGGTGCCAGGCGGTGTAGGGAACGTGCAGCAGGGTCACGTAGTCGCGCCAGCCTCCCTCCTCGAGCGCATAGAACGCCGGCCTCACGTCCGGATCCCCGAGATCACGATCCCCCCGCCCAGGCTCATCCGGCGCGCAAGGACGTCGTCTATTCCTGCGGCGCGCCAGAGCTCGAGCTGCCGCTCGAGCGGCCACGCCTCGTAGAAGCTGCGGATCGACGGCCCCAGAAAGCGCCCCACTTCATGCCAGCCGGGCGAGATGAGGCGGCCGGCGAGCGGAAGCCCGACGCCGACGTAGAGATCCCACAGCGGCCGCCACACGCCGCGAGGGACGCAGAACTCGAGCGAAGCCACCGTGCCTCCCGGCCGCACGACACGGGCGAGCTCGGCGAGCGTGGCCCCGGGATCGTCGACGTAGCGGAGGAGGTACGTGAACGTGAGGTGGTCGAAGGACGCGTCCGGGAACGGGATCGCCGTCGCGGAGGCCTCGACGAGCGGGACGCGGCCGTCGAAGCGCCGGTCGGCGGCAGCGAGCATGCCGGCGCTCTGGTCGAGCCCGGTCACTGCGTGCCCGCGTGCAAGGACGCGTGCCGCGACGAGGCCCGTACCCGTTGCGACGTCGAGCACCGAGCCGCCGTCGTTCGGAACGCGGGCGACGAGCGCGCGTCGCCAGCGGGGATCCTGGCCGAAGGAAAGCAACGCTCCGACGCGGTCGTAGTCGCCGCCGAGCGGTGCGAAAAGGCGACGGGCGTGGGCTTCGCGCTCGGACACGCCCCTACACTGCCCTATCCTTGCGCGCGTGTCGTTGAGCGACGACCTCGAGCGCATCGCCGCCGCGGCCGCCGCGCTGGCCCCGGATGGCGCGTCGCTGACGGCGGTGCTCGCAGCGGAGCCCGCAACCGGCGTGCTCGGCTACCTCTGTGCCTTCGAGACGGGGTCGGACGGCGCCCGCTCCTGGGTCGTGCTCGACGAAGGCGGTGCGCCCGTCACCGACCGGCGGGAGGTGCGAGACGCCGTCTCGATCGCCGCCCTCTGCGAGATCGCCGAGGAGTCGGCCTTCGGCGGCGACCTCGACGAGCTGCTCGCGCAGCTCCGCGCGCTCGAGCTGACGGAGAACCCACCGGGGGTCGACGAGGCCGAGGAGGCGGTTCGCTCGCTGCAGCGGACGATCGGAACACCGCCGCATCTTGCGACGCCGGCGCGACTCGACGAGCTCGGGGCCGCCACGCGGCGGCTGGAGCAGGCGCTCGACCCGGTCGCCCCGTCGCCGTTCACCGCCGCGCTGAAGACCGCGCAGGGGACGCTCGACGAGCTGCTGTCCGAGGTCGAGTCGACGTACCTCGTGCCGCTCCAGGGCTGAGAGGTACGCTTGCGCCATGGAAGGCGGTGGCTTCTTCCCGCTCGGCGGCGACCCGGAGGACATCCTCCGCGGGCTGCGCGAGTTCGCCGAGAGCCAGTCGGAGAGCGTCAAGGAGGCGCAGCGCGAGCAGTTCGCGACCCTGACTCTCAGTACCGCCGTCGAGCTGACCGCCGCGGCCCTGAAGCAGATCGAGCCGTCGGGCGGGCCGGACGAGCAGGCGATCGCGCTCCGCGACGCGATGCGTGTGCTCTTCCCCGAGGCGGTGGCGCTCGTCAGCGCCGCCCGCCAGGGTTTCATGCGCGAAGCTTGAGGCCGGCGGCGCCGTGGGCCTCTTCGACCGCGCCGTCGCGACCGTCCTTCCTGTCGTCCCTCGCGCAGTCGTCCAGCGCGTCTCGGCGCGCTATATCGCCGGCCCGGGCCTCGGCGACGCGATCGGCGTCGTCGAGTCGCTCAACACCCAGGGGAAGCGCGCCACGGTGGACGTGCTCGGCGAGGAGATCCATTCTGCGGAGGAGGCAGAGGCGATCGCTGCCGCCTACGGCGACGCCCTCGCCGCGATCGACGAGGGCGGGCTCGACGCGAACGTCTCCGTCAAGCTGACGGGCCTCGGGCTGAAGCTCGACCTCGAGCTCTGCCGGGAGCTCCTCGAGCGGCTCGTCTCCGACGCCGCCGCGCGCGGCTCGTTCGTCCGGATCGACATGGAGGACGCGACGTGCGTCGACGACACACTCGCCCTCTACCGGACGCTGCGTGCGAACGGGCACGACAACGTCGGCATCGTCCTCCAGGCGTATCTGAAGCGCACCCTGCACGACATCGCCGACCTGCGCGAGTTGCGGCCGAGCGTCCGGCTCTGCAAGGGCATCTACGTCGAGTCGGCGTCGATCGCGTTCCGGGACGCCGACGTGATCCGGCGCTCCTTCGTGGCGTCGCTCGAAGCGCTCCTCGGCGGCGGCTCGCGCGTCGCGGTCGCGACCCACGACGAGGCGCTCATCACCGCCGCTGTCGAACGGGTCGCGGCGCTCCCGCCCGACGGGTACGAGCTCCAGATGCTGCTCGGGGTACGCGAGGCACGAGCGAGCGAGCTCGTCGCCGAGGGGCATCCGCTCCGGGTCTACGTCCCGTACGGGAAGCGCTGGTACGAGTACTCGCTGCGCCGGCTGCAGGAGAACCCGCAGATGGCCGGCGTGATCGCGAAGGCGACGATCGCACGCGCTGTGGGTCGGGGCTAGGACGAAGAGTCACCAGAACGCAAGAAGCCCCGGCCAGGAGGGGGGCCGGGGCCTCTGCTGTCAGCGGCGCCGGGAGGTTCCTCGGTCATCCGGCGCTGGACTCTCTGACTGATGCGACCATCCTGACCGCGCCTCCTGAGAGCGGGCTGAGAGCGCCGTCAGGGCCCGAGTAGCGGTTGACCCGGGATAGGATCGTCGCCGTGCACGTCCGGGAGCTCTTCGATCTCGCCGGTAGGACGGCGATCGTCACGGGTGGCGGAAGCGGCCTCGGCCGGCAGATGGCGCACGCGCTTGCCGACTGCGGCGCTGACCTCGTCCTCTGCGCCCGCAAGGTCGAGCGCTGCGAGGAGGTGGCCGCCGAGCTCGAGCCGTCAGGGGTACGGGTACTCCCGCTCGCCTGCGACGTCCGCGACCCCGCCCAGGTGCAGGCGGTCGTCGACCGGGCCGTTGCCGACCTCGGCGGCGCCGACATCCTCGTCAACAACGCCGGCACCTCCTGGGGCGCCTCGCCCGAGGAGACGCCGCTCGACGGCTGGCAGAAGGTGCTCGACGTCAACGTGACCGGGCCGTTCCTGTTCGCGCAGGCGGCGGGGCGCGTGATGATCGAGCGGGGGCGCGGGAAGGTGATCAACGTCGCCTCCGTGGCCGCGTTCCGCGGCGCACCGCCGGAGGCCATGAACGCGATCGCCTACAACACGAGCAAGGGAGCGCTCGTCTCCTTCACGCGCGACCTCGCCGTCAAGTGGGCCCGCCACGGGATCAACGTCAACGCGATTGCGCCAGGCTGGTTCCCGTCCGACATGTCCGAGAAGGTGCTCGAGCGGGGCGGCGACCGGCTACGAGCGGGGATCCCGCTCGGGCGCTTCGGGGGTCCGGACGACCTCAAGGGCGCCGTCGTCTTCCTCGCCTCGGCTGCCTCCGACTACGTGACGGGGATCACGCTCCCGGTCGACGGCGGTCAGCTCGCCGGCTAGTCGCCGCGCGCCTCGCGCGTCGCCTCGTCGTCCGTCCGCCGCCACAGCTCCCACGCGAGGGGCGATTCGAGCTCCTCGGAGATGTGCGCAACGAGGCCGATCGTGCGAGCGATAACCGCGATCCCGCGGACGATCCGCCAGTCGAGGCCGAGCTCGCAGGAGATCGCGCCGATCGCCCCGGTCACGTTGACCGGGAGCACCTTCCCCGAGGCCCGCTCCGCCTCGGCGCCGATCAGCTGCATCAGCCGGACGTGGTCGCCCGCGAGCCCCTGCTCCTCGGCGAGCGCGAACAGCCTCACCGAGCGCGGATCGACCGGCTTGTGGATCGCGTGACCGAGCCCCGGCACGATCCGTCCCTCCTTCAGGTAGGCGCCGACCGTCGTCGCGGCGAGGACGTCGAGCGGCTCGCCGGGAGTCCGCGCCTCGAGGGCCTCCGTCAGCATTCGCGCCGCGCCTTCCATCGTCCCTGCGATGACCGTCCCGAGCCCGGAGATCCCAGCTGCGACGGCTCCTTGCAGCGACTCGGGAGCTCCGGCGTAAGTCAGCCGCGTCGCGAGCGCGCTCGGGGTGAGCCCGTGCTCGACGAGAGAGATCACGATCGCGTCGAACATGACCGCCTCGGGGACGGTCGGAGTCCGGCCGGTGAGCTCGAAGAACGCGAACTCGCCGAGCGTCATCCGGCCGAGGATCTCGTTCGGCAGGTCCTTGCCGCGGACGACGATCCGGTCGGCGGTGCTCCAGCCGAGCTCGGAGCGGAACGGCCGGCCCTCCTCCCGCGTCATGCGGGTAGCTTAGGCCCGTGACCCAGGCGCTGTCGCCGGTCGATCTGCTGCCGCCACTGCCCGAGGCGATGCGGAGCCTGAACGTGCGCGACTTCTTCGAGGCCGCGGTAGCGGCACACCCCGATGCTCCCTTCCTGATCACGCACGACGAGGAGCTCTCGTACTCCGAGGTCGACGGCCGCGTCGACCGCGCGGCTGCGGCATGGTCCGCGCTCGGAGTGGGGAAGGGCGACCGGGTCGCATTCATGCTCGAGAACTCGAGCGACTTCGTCGCTGCGTGGCTCGGACTCGCGAAGCTCGGGGCGATCCTCGTGAGCATCAACACGCGCTGGAAGCCGCTCGAGGTGGCGGAGGCCCTGCGGCGGACGCGGCCGACCCTGGCGCTCGCCGACGGAGACCACCTCGAGACGGTGCGGGCGGCCGGCATGCTGGACCCTCTTTCCCTCGGGGACTTCAGGTCGCGGGCAGCAGTGACGGACGGGACGTTCCCGCGGCCGCCGCTCGGGTCGACCGACCCGATCAGCTTCATCTTCACGTCGGGGACCACCGGCTACCCGAAGGCGGTCATGCAGACGCACGGGGCGTACGTTCTCACCGGCCAGGCGTATCCGTGGTGGCTCGGGCTGGAGCCCGGCTCGCGTCTCTACGCCTGTCTGCCGCTCCTGCACGTTAACGCGCAGGCGTACTCGACCATGGGAGCCATCGGCATGCGCGGCGGCCTCGTCCTCGTCGAGCGATTCAGCGCGAGCCGGTTCTGGGACGACATCCGCACCTACCGGGCGAACGCCTTCAACTTCATCGGCGCCGTGATCGCGATCCTGCTCAAGGCCGAGCCCGGCCGTCACGAGCGCGACCACGAGCTGCGCGTGATGTACGGCGCGCCTGCCTTTCCCGAGCCCGAGCGAAGCGCGATCGAGGAGCGGTTCGGGATCCGGATGATCTCAGGGTTCGGGATGAGCGAGACGACCTTCGGCCTGATCGAGGATCCGTACGGGGAGCGGCGCTCCGGGTCGATGGGGAAGGCCCGTCAGCACCCGGATCCGTCCTTCGTCAACGAGGCACGCGTCGTCGACGATGCAGGCACCGAGGTGCCGCCGGGGGTCACGGGCGAGCTGATCATCTCCAACCCCGCGATGATGCGCGGCTACTTCGAGGATCCCGAGCGCACGGCGGAGTCGCTCCGCGACGGCTGGCTCTGGACGGGTGACCTCGCCCGCCGCGACGACGACGGCTTCTTCTACTACGTCGACCGCAAGAAGGACATCATCCGCCGGCGCGGTGAGAACGTCTCCTCCCTCGAGGTCGAGGTCGTGCTCGCCTCGCATCCCGCCGTCGTGGAGGCGGCCGTCGTCGCCGTACCGTCGGACCTGACCGAGGACGAGATCCTGGCGCTCGTCCAGCTCCTGCCCGGCGCATCCGTGGAGCCGGCCGGGCTTGCTGCGTGGTGCCGCGAGCGGCTCGCCGACTTCAAGGTCCCCCGTTACGTCCAGCTGGTCGAGTCGCTGCCGAAGACCTCGACCGGCCGGCTGCAGAAGGGCGCTCTGCGCGAGACGCTCGTCGACCCGGAGCGCTGGTGGGATGGCGAGGCGGCCCGATGACCCGATGACACGCGTCCTTCTCCTCCCGGGCGACTGCATCGGACCGGAGATCACGGCCGAGGCGCGGCGTGCGCTCGAGTCGCTTGCGCCCGACGTCGAGCTCGAGGAGGGCCTCTTCGGCGCCGCCGCGATCCGAGCCGTGGGGACGCCGCTCCCCGCCGCCACGCTCGAGGCTGCCCGCGAGTCGGCGGCTGTCCTCAAGGGCCCGATCGGCGACCCGGAGTTCGACGCCGCCGACGTCCGTCCCGAACAGGGCCTGCTCGGACTGCGTAAGGAGCTCGACGTCTTCATGAACCTCCGGCCGGCGCGTGGCCGGGGCATCGACCTGCTCGTCGTGCGCGAGCTCGTCGGCGGCCTCTACTTCGGCGCGAAGGGAACCCGGGACGACGGCACCGTCTTCGACACCTGCGAGTACCACCCCGACCAGGTGGAGCGGATCGCGCGGCGCGCGTTCGACCTCGCCCGTACGCGGCGCGGCGACGTCGTCTCGGTCGACAAGGCGAATGTGATGGAGACGTCGCGGATGTGGCGCCGCGTCGTCACAGCCCTCGCCGCCGACTACCCGGACGTGACCCTCGAGCACATGCTCGTCGACAACGCAGCGATGCAGCTCGTCCGCGCCCCCGAGCGGTTCGACGTGATCCTGACCGAGAACACGTTCGGCGACATCCTCTCGGACGTCGCGGCGGAGGTGACGGGCGGCCTCGGGCTCTCCGGCTCTGCCAGCCTCGGCGACGGGCGGGCGGGCCTCTTCGAGCCCTCGCACGGATCGGCGCCGGACATCACCGGGCAGGGAATCGCGAACCCGACGGGGATGCTCCGCTCGACCGCGATGCTGCTCGAGCACGGGCTCGGCCGGGCCGACGAGGCAAGGCCTTTCCAGCACAGTGGGATCCGAAGCTTGGAATTCACGTGACTTGAAGTCGCGGC